>Ga0310836_100772_pt1 | contig 22214 bp, 20 predicted proteins | sample SM_ome_4_FD_201310 | JGI IMG/M metagenome (GOLD analysis project Ga0310836, IMG submission 201310) | Sorghum-adapted microbial communities enriched on stacked mutant (SM) sorghum from Joint BioEnergy Institute, Emeryville, California... ... | reverse complement strand
AATCCCGCAAAGTAACCTTTTCCCGGTAAGGGCCAGGCAATCCGCCTGGCCTTTGTGTTTTTTCAGTTTCTATGCTGAAGGGCAGGGAGGACGTCTGAGTCTTATATCCCTTTTCCTTCATTTTCTTATGAATTAATGCTAAAATAAGCAAAGCATAAAATGGAAGGGAAGAAGGAATTGGTGAACGACGCTTGCCTTATGGTCAAGGCTCCGGCAAAAATTAACTTGACGTTAGATGTTTTGGCGAAACGGCCAGATGGCTATCATGAAATTGAAATGGTAATGACAACAATTGATCTGGCGGATAGACTAACCATATATCGGCGGTCAGAAGATAAGATCACGCTGGATTGTACGGTGAGCTATCTTCCGCTTGATCAGAGAAACCACGTATACCAGGCGGCCCGTCTTGTTAAAGAGCGTTACGGCGTTACAGAAGGTGTACACATCCACATCGATAAACAGATTCCTATTGCGGCCGGTCTGGCGGGAGGAAGCAGTGATGCGGCGGCGACAATTAAAGGGTTAAACCGGTTGTGGAATCTGGGTATGAGTGTGGAGGAGATGGCTGAATTAGGTTCGCAGGTTGGCTCAGACGTCTCTTTTTGCGTGTATGGTGGAACGGCGCTGGCGCGCGGACGCGGCGAGAAAATTGAACGTATTCCCACTCCTCCGCCGTGCTGGGTAATTCTGGCGAAGCCCCCTATCGGCGTATCGACGAGCGAGGTGTATGGTGCGTTGCGTATTGATGATCTGAACGAAGGGCGAAAATCGGCTGAAATGGTAGAAGCTATTCGTCAGGGTGATTTTGCCGGTGTATGCCGTGCGCTAGGAAATCATCTGGAGTCAGTGACACTGGATATGCACCCGCAGGTACGTCAGATTAAGGAAAGAATGCTGCGATTTGGCGCTGATGGTGTTTTAATGTCAGGCAGTGGACCGACTGTTTTCGCGCTGACAGAACGTGAATCGAGAATGAACAGAATTTATAATGGCTTACGCGGTTTCTGCAAGGAAGTATACGCCGTACGTATCCTTGGGGAAAATAATCGGTAGCACTTGCGTAAATCCGTACATAAGTGGTATATTCACTTCATAATATTCGGTTTTTTAATTATGGAGGAACATAGATGAAAAAGTTACGGAGAAGTGCCCGTCTTGTAGATATGACGCAGCATCTGCTTGCGCGTCCTCACAAGCTCATGCCGCTCACTTTTTTTGCTGATCAATATGGCGCGGCGAAGTCCTCGATTAGTGAAGACTTATCCATTATTAAGGAATTGTTTGAATCTGAAGGGGTTGGCCTGCTTAAGACGGTAGCAGGCGCGGCTGGCGGTGTGAAATATATTCCGTTGACGAATCATGAAGAGGCACGGACGGGCCTTAAGCGTCTGTGCCAGACGCTGGAAAGCTCTAGCCGATTGCTTCCAGGGGGCTATCTTTATATGGCCGATTTGCTTGGAGACCCGGAAGCGCTATCTGAAATTGGAAAAATATTCGCCACGGTATTTGCCGAGGCGGAAGCGGATTATGTAATGACGGTAGAGACGAAAGGCATTCCGCTTGCCTATGCAACGGCGCACTATTTGAATGTTCCGGTCGTGATTGTGCGCCGCTACAGCAAAGTAACGGACGGCTCTGTCGTAAGCATTAACTATGTATCCGGCTCAAGTAAACGTATCCAGACTATGTCGCTGGCGCGCCGCAGTTTACCTGAGAATTCCAAGGTATTGATTATCGATGACTTTATGAAAGCCGGCGGTACTGTGCGAGGCATGATCGATTTACTGGAGGAATTTAAAGCGGAGGTAGTCGGCGTTGGCGTATTTATGGAGACGGCTAATATAGAAGAGCGTCTTGTGGACGAATATGTTTCTCTGCTCCGTGTAACAGAAGTGGATATGCGTGATAAAGAAATCCGCCTTGAACTAGGCAATTATTTCAAAGAAAATGAATAACATGGAGGGATTTTGTATGGAACAGATTTCTACCAATCAGGCTCCGGCTGCCATCGGCCCTTATTCGCAAGCCATCAAAGTCGGCAACTTTCTCTATACATCCGGTCAAATTCCATTGACGCCTGAAGGGGAGCTTGTGACAGGCGATATTGTGGCACAGACGAATCAAGTATTCGCCAACCTGAAAGCCGTTCTGGCCGCGGCGGGTGCAACGCTGAATAACGTGGTAAAAGTAACGGTATTTGTAAAAGACATCAACGATTTTGCTGTGATTAATGAAATCTATGGAGAACATTTCGGCGAACATCGTCCGGCCCGTTCCCTGGTGGAAGTGGCGCGGCTGCCGAAAGATGTCTCTTTGGAAATCGAATTAGTTGCTGTGCTGTAATATTAATAATATGTCAATAGGGTAAAATGCCAAAATTGAGAAAAAGCAAAAAATTTTTTTCGAAGAGAGGAAGGATTTTTTCCGCCTTTGTTGAATTACAGTTATCAAGCTTCTGATAATTGGAAAAAGGTGGTGAGCAGACATGGAAGTAACGGACGTAAGACTCCGCCGTGTAAACACTGATGGCCGCATGAAAGCGATTTGCTCGATTACGATTGATAACGAATTCGTAGTGCATGACATTCGTGTCATCGACGGCAACAACGGTATGTTTGTTGCAATGCCGAGCAAGCGTACTCCAGAAGGAGAATTCCGCGACATCGCACATCCTATCTCTTCGTCTACTCGCGAGAAGATTCAAGCCGCTGTTCTGGCTGAATACGAACGTGTAGGAGAAACAGAAACAACCGAAGAAGAACTGGTGGAAGAGGGAGCTTAATTCTCAGTTGCATCAATCAAAGGGGCCTTTAGTAGAGGGGGGCCTCTTTTCTTTTGGAAGTTTGAGAGAATGGGGACAAGAAGTAACGAAGAAAAAAGATATAGTTTTCTAGATATACTCTTTTCGTTGATTTGCAGAAAAAGGATGCGGTCTTTTTGCATCTCTTTCGCGACGTATCTTGAAATAGCAAGACAATTAAGATATAGTCATTGTGGAACTTATCGAAGTGGGAGGATACCATGTCAGATAAATTTGCGGTTGTATTGGCTGCAGGCCAGGGAACACGAATGAAATCGAAGTTATACAAAGTACTGCATCCCGTTTGCGGTAAACCGATGGTTCAACATGTCGTCGACAGCCTGAAAGAATTGCAGATGGATGGCATCGTTGTTGTTGTCGGCCATGGAGCGGACAAGGTGAAAGAGCAACTGGGCAGCGGTGTCGAGTATGCAATGCAGGAAGAACAATTGGGAACTGCACACGCGGTCATGCAGGTAGCTCCGATTTTGAAAGGGAAAAAAGGAACGACACTCGTTCTGTCAGGCGATGAGCCGCTAATTAGTTCTGAAACGTTGAAAGCGCTGATGGCGCATCATGAGGCCAATCAGGCGGCAGCAACCATTCTGACCCGCATCATGGACAACCCGACCGGATACGGCCGGATTATCCGAGGCGAAGATGGCGGAGTAGAGCGCATTGTCGAACAGAAAGACGCAACCGAAGAAGAACAGCGTGTCCAAGAGATCAACACAGGTACATACTGTTTCGATAATGAAAAGCTGTTCGCTGCATTGGAGAAAGTGGATAATAATAATGCGCAGGGTGAGTATTATCTCCCGGATGTAATTGAGATTTTTAAAAGCCAGGGAGAACGAATCGAGGCATCCATAACAGAAGAAATTACCATTGGTGTTAATGATCGAGTAGCGCTGGCCAAAGCTGAAGCGATGATGAGAGAGCGCATTCTTACCAAACATATGAAAGAAGGCGTTACCATTATCGATCCGTCCAATACGTACATCGAAGCCGATGTGGTCATTGGCCGGGATTCGATTATTTACCCGGGTACGTTGATTGGTGCAGGAACCACGATTGGCGAAGACTGCATTATCGGTCCGCACACTCAACTGAAAAATTGCCGGGTGGGCGACCGAGTGGAGATTAAACAGTCGGTACTGATGGATAGCCGAATCGACAGCGATGCCACCGTGGGACCGTTTGCGTACATTCGCCCGAATTCTCATATCGGAGAAGGTGTGAAAGTGGGCGATTTTGTCGAGATTAAGAATACTTCACTGGGCAAAGGAAGCAAAGTATCGCACCTGACGTATCTTGGCGACGCGGAAGTGGGCGCGGATGTGAATGTCGGCTGCGGTACGGTGACAGTAAACTATGATGGTGTGAATAAGCACAAAACGGTAATTAAAGATCATTCTTTCATAGGCTGCAACGCGAATCTTGTAGCTCCGGTAACCGTAGGGGAAGGCGCTTATGTAGCCGCAGGATCTACGATAACGGACGATGTGCCGGATGGAGCGCTGGCAATCGCCCGCGAGCGTCAGACAAATAAAGAAGATTACGCGAAAAAAATTATAAAGAAATAATAAGTATTCAAAGGTATGGAGGTTTAACATCAGTCATGGCGAATTATCGCGACCCGAAATTGAAAGTCTTTACTTGTAATGCAAACCCGGCTTTAGCGAAAGAAATTGTAGATCACATCGGTCTTCCGATGGGAAATGCACAAGTTGTACATTTCAGCGATGGGGAAGTTCAGATTAAATTAAACGAAAGCGTACGTGGTGCCGATGTGTTCGTTATTCAATCCACCAGCGCACCTGTAAACGAACATCTGATGGAACTGCTGGTTATGGTGGATGCGCTGAAGCGCGCTTCCGCGAAGAGCATTAATGTAGTGATTCCTTATTACGGCTACGCTCGCCAGGACCGTAAAGCACGGGCCCGTGATCCGATTACGGCGAAGCTGGTTGCCAATTTGATTGAAACAGCCGGGGCGCATCGCGTCATTACCATGGACCTCCATGCTACGCAAATTCAAGGATTTTTCGATATTCCGGTGGATCACCTGCTCGGTGTACCGATTCTCGGCAAGCATTTCGCTGAGAAAGAGCTCGAAGATGTTGTCGTCGTTTCTCCGGATCATGGCGGGGTAACGCGTGCAAGAAAGCTGGCTGAACGTTTAGAAGCGCCGATTGCGATCATTGATAAACGTCGTCCGGAGCCAAATGTAGCGGAAGTCATGAACATTGTCGGTAACATTGAAGGGCGTACCGCTATCATTATCGACGACATTATCGATACGGCAGGTACGATTACGCTGGCGGCGAACGCGCTGATGGAAGCGGGCGCTAAAGCGGTGTATGCTTGCTGTACACATCCGGTACTGTCCGGCCCGGCCATCGAGCGTATCGAGAATTCGAGCATCAAAGAACTGATTGTAACAAATACCATTCCGCTCGGACCTGAGAAGCAAAGCAGCAAAATTAAGGCGTTGTCTGTAGCGCCGATTATCGGGGAAGCGATTATTCGCGTACATGAAGAATTGTCTGTAAGTAAGCTGTTTGACTAAATTTCGCTTGGTTTGTGATTGACTCTCCGCTAGATTGGGTAAAGTAAATAATGATTTTCTTACGAACCTTATAGCAGGAGGGGAATTTTATTATGGCAATGGAATTACAAGCGCAAAAACGACAGGTGGGGCCGCGTTCGGCGCTAACGGAGCTGCGAAACAAAGGAAAAATTCCCGCCGTTGTATACGGAACCGATGTAGAAAGTGAACCGATTGCGATTGAAGAAAGTCAATTTCACCAGCTTGTGAATCAGCAAGGTTTGAACCGTGTAGTTAAACTGAACGTAGACGGGAAATCTCTGAATGTCATGATTAAGGATGTGCAGAGCGACCCGATTAGGAATAAGGTGCTGCACCTGGACTTCAGCAAGATCAATATGAATGAAAAAACCGATACCAGCGTGTCCATCGTACTGGAAGGGGAAGCGGAAGGCGTGAAGGATGGTGGTGTGCTTCAGCATACGATGCGTGAGCTGAACATTAGATGTCTGCCGGGCGAAATCCCGGACAATGTTACGTACAACATTGAGAAACTGACGGTTGGTGATACGGTAACGGTTGCCGACTTAACGGTGCCAAATGGCGTCGAAATATTGGATGCACCTGAATCAGTTGTCTTGACTATTGTACCGCCGCAAGCTGAGCCGGTAGAAGAAGAAACGACTGTGGGGGAAGCTGAGGAAACGGATGCAGAAGCGGGCGATGAAGAGAACGGTTCCGGTGATGCAGTGCCGAATAAAGGTCAGGAATAATGTGTTGAACGAGTCTATCGTTCAAAAAGCGTAACCGCACGGTTGCGCTTTTTCAGTGTATACAATAAGGAGAGACAACTATGAAAGTAATTGTGGGGTTGGGTAATCCGGGCAAGCAATATGAAATGACACGGCATAATGTCGGATTTTGGGCCATCGACCGCCTTGCGGATGAATGGAATATTGCGTTGACCCAGGGGAAATTTAAGGGGCTTATCGGTGAAGGAAGGGCTGGCACGGAGAAAGTACTGCTTGTGAAGCCGATGACGTATATGAATCTGTCCGGTGAATGCGTCGGGCCTTTGCTTCATTTCTATAAGCTAGATCCGGAAGAAGATTTGTTGGTAATCTATGACGATCTTGATTTACCGTGCGGGAAAATTCGTCTGCGGATGAAAGGAAGTTCCGGCGGTCATAACGGCATGAAATCTTTAATTGCCAATCTGGGCACGGAAGAATTCAAGCGGATTAAAGTCGGTATTGGGCGCCCTGCGCCGGGTCGAAAAGTAGTCGATCATGTGCTTTCGACGTTCCCGCCTGAGGAATTAGCCGGTGTACAGGAAGCTGTCAAGCGTTCAGTAGAAGCCGCCAAAGCGTGGATGGAAATTTCTTTTTTGCGTGTTATGAATCAATTTAACTAGCTTTCGTATGTCACGTCCGCCTTCTGGGAAGAATAAGGTATGAGAATAACATATTACCGGGAGGCATAAATATGGCGATACGATATATCTGTCCGCATTGCGGAACGCTGCATGCGGCGATTGACCATCCCGAAGCGACGGAAGAGAAGCTGGGGTTTCATTTCTTGACCCAGGAAGAGAGGAAACATATAATTAGCTATGAAGCAAACGGGGACATGGTGGCAAACATAACATGTGAATATTGTAGTGAAGCCATTCACCGTTATCCTGAGCTTACGTATCCTTTACAATAAGGTAGCATACAGGCCTTGGCTTTTTGCTAAGGCTTATTTTTGCATTTGTGGACGCAATCGCAAGAGAGGAGGAAGAGTGATTGCAGGGTTTGGTAGAGAGGTTTAAACGCGACGGCGAGTTTGAAGCGATCGTTGACAGTTATAGACGGGGCCTGCGCGAGCAACTGGCATCCGGATTAAGCAATTCCGCCCGGCAGCTATTCTATGCTGCGTTGTATCAGACGATGGAGCGTCCTCTTGTTATTGTGACGCATAACATGTTCCAGGCCCAGAAGGTATATGACGACATGAATCAACTGTTGCCGGCGGATGAAGTTTGGCTGTATCCCGCCAATGAGATGGTCATTTCGGAAATATCCATTTCCAGCCCTGAGACGCTTAGTCAGCGCATCGAGGTATTGAACGCGCTTTCTGAAGGTAAAAAAGGAGTGCTTATTGTGCCTTATGCCGGTGTCCGCCGTTCTGTCGTGCCGGTAGAAGAGTGGAAGAGGGTACAATATCCGATTTCTGTGGGCGGCGAAATTCAATTGGAAGACTTCCTCGAAAAAATGATAGCCCTTGGCTACGAGCGTGTTGAAATGGTAGAAACACGCGGTGAAATTAGTGTACGCGGTGGTATCATTGATATTTTTCCTGTTTACATGACGCATCCCGTACGGATTGAATTGTTCGACACCGAGGTTGATTCTATCCGGACATTCGATATTTCCAATCAGCGGTCTATCGAGAATTTGCAAGGGATTATAATTGGTCCTACAAGGGAAGTATTCGGAAGCAAAGAAGTCTTTGTCCAGGCCGCGGAGAGGCTGGAACAACATATGAACGCGACCCTTCCGAAAGTCAAAATGACACAGGTCAAGGAATTGATTGTTGAGAAAGTCGGTTGGGAGATTGAACAGCTGCGTCAGGGCCATTCGTTTACCGGAATCTATAAATATATTTCTTTCTTATATGATACACGGCAGACGTTAATAGATTATATGGGGCAAACACCGCTTGTTGTTATCGATGAACCGTCCCGTATCGTGGAAGCGGCGGCGCAGTTGGAGAAAGATGAGGCAGAATGGCAAACGGCATTGATGCAGGAAGGGGAGTTTCTTCCGGATATCGCATTGTCCCATCCATTGGAGGATATTATTGCACCGAAAAAATGGCCGGTGCTGCACAGTTCTTTATTCCTGCGCCAGGTACCGAAAACCAATCCGCAGAACATCGTGAACTTTAACTGTAAAACGATGCAGAATTTTCACGGACAGATGAACGTGCTTAAAACAGAGATGGAGCGTTGGAGAAAATCGAACGCAACGGTGGTGTTCTGTGCGGCGGACGAAGAGCGGGCGCGGCGTCTGGAACGGGTTTTCCATGATTACAATATCGAAGCCGATATCATTCTCTCGCCTGATAAGGCGCTGGGGAGCAAGCGTCCGGTTATTACGATTGGCCATCTGCAAAGCGGCTTCGAGATGCCGCTGCAGCATCTTGTCGTTATAACTGAAAGCGAAGTATTTACACAGAAACAGCGGAAAGCGACCAAGACAAGGAAAAACCTCAGCAACGCAGAGCGCATTAAGAGCTACACCGATTTGCAAGTGGGCGATTATGTCGTGCACGTAAACCATGGTATCGGTAAATATCTGGGTATAGAAACGCTCGAGATTAACGGTATCCATAAAGATTATTTGCATGTCAAATACGCGGGAAATGACAAATTATATGTGCCGATCGAGCAGATCGATCAGGTACAGAAATACGTTGGAAGCGAGGAGAAAGAGCCGAAAGTATATAAGCTGGGTGGAACGGACTGGAAGAAGGTCAAGAATAAGGTACGGGCTTCCGTCCAGGATATTGCACAGGATTTGATTCGCCTGTATGCGGAACGCCAGCAGACCAGAGGGTATGCGTTCAGCAAAGACAGTGAAGAAATGCGGGAGTTCGAGGCGATGTTCCCGTACGAAGAGACAGACGATCAACTGCGAGCTATCAGAGAAATCAAGGAAGACATGGAGAAATCCCGACCGATGGATCGCCTATTATGCGGTGATGTTGGTTACGGGAAAACCGAAGTGGCCATTCGAGCCGCATTCAAGGCGGTAATGGATAGCAAACAGGTAGCGGTTCTTGTGCCGACGACGATTCTGGCGCAGCAGCACTACGAGACATTCCGTGAACGGTTTGCGGATTACCCGGTCAATATCTCAGTCATCAGCCGATTCCGGAGTCGAAAAGAGCAAACCCAGACGATCAAAGGAATTAAAGACGGTACAATCGATATTATCATTGGAACGCATCGCTTGCTTTCTAAAGATGTTGTTTTTAAAGATTTGGGGTTGCTTATTGTCGATGAAGAGCAGCGTTTCGGTGTAACGCATAAAGAAAAGCTAAAGCGATTGAAGACAAACGTGGACGTTCTAACATTGACAGCGACGCCGATTCCGCGTACACTGCACATGTCGATGCTTGGCGTGCGCGATCTTTCCGTTATCGAGACACCGCCGGAGAACCGTTTCCCTGTCCAGACCTATGTTATGGAGTACAGTGCCGGACTGGTGCGGGAAGCGATCGAGCGCGAATTAGCGAGAGAAGGTCAGGTATACTTTCTGTACAATCAGGTACAGGGAATTGATCAGATGGCTGATCAGATCCGTATGCTTGTACCGGATGCCCGCGTGGTGGTGGCGCATGGTCAGATGAATGAAACCGAGCTTGAATCCGTCATGCTCAGCTTCCTGGAAGGAGAAGCGGATGTGCTGGTCAGCACGACGATTATCGAGACAGGTGTAGACATTCCGAACGTGAATACTTTAATTGTTACGAATGCCGATCGGATGGGTCTATCCCAGTTGTATCAGCTGCGCGGCCGGGTCGGAAGGTCGAATCGGATTGCGTATGCTTACTTTACGTATCAGCGGGATAAAGTGCTGACTGAAGTCGCAGAGAAGCGCCTGCAGGCGATTAAAGAGTTCACCGAACTCGGCTCCGGATTCAAAATTGCAATGCGCGATCTATCGATCCGCGGCGCAGGAAACCTGCTTGGTGCAGAGCAGCACGGTTTTATTGCATCGGTCGGCTTTGACCTCTACAGCCAGATGCTGAAAGATGCGATCGAAGAGCTGAAGGGCGAGCCGCAGAAGGAAGAAGAAGTGCATCCGGAAATCAATTTGACTATCGATGCGTTTATTCCATCTGATTATATTCAGGATGGAAAACAAAAGATTGAGATGTACAAGAAGTTTGCTGCTGTGTCCTCTTTTGAAGAGATTGAAGATTTAACGGAAGAGTTGTTAGACCGCTTCGGTGAGATTCCGCAGAGCGTAAGCAACTTGTTGCTTGTTTCCCGTCTGCGTGTGTATGCAAGTAAACACAGGATCGTAGAAATTGTGCAGAAACCGGATATGATTCAGTTGGTCTTCCACGAAGACCAGAGCGCTAAAGTCGATTGGGGCGATTTGTATGAAATCAAAGGGCCTCTTCTGCGGCGCATTACACCTTCACGGCAGGGACAGCAGGTAGTTGTCGGGATTAAGATAAAAGGATTGAAACCTGAGGAGAGCATTGAGCTTGTCGAGAGTTTCCTCACTCAATTCGATGAACTGAAAAAGAACAAAGAAGGCGAGGAAGCAACTGATGTGGCAAATTAAGAAATACGGGCGGTTTGCGCTGCTCTGTGTTCTTATCTTTGTCGTCCTGCTTGCGGGATGCGGAAAGAACGAGCCGATAGTAGCTAAATATGACGACGGCAAGGAAATTACGGAGCCGGAATTCAAGAATTATACGGAAGTTATAAAAGCGATCGAGCCGAGCATGGCCCAGGCGGTTGACTCGGGAGACAAGGAAGCATTGACATCGGTGCTTCATTACATGGTGATGACCAAGCATGTGACCGCGCAGGTAGAAGAAACAGATGAGATGAAGAAAGAAGCGGAGAAAAACTTCAAGCAATTTGAGGATTTTACCAAGCAGCAGCTGGGTCAGGACGAGAAGCTCACCCAGTTTTATGCGGATCGTAAAGTAACGGAAGGCGAGATGAAGGATTTCTTCCTTGATCAGGTGAAAATGATTTCGTATTTCTCCAAAGATGTTAAGGAAGAAGACAAGAAGAAAGAATATGAACAGGCCAAGAAGGAAGGTTATCTGACACAGATCGATGTGCGCCATATCCTGATTGGCACAGAGAAGCGTTCGAAACAGGAAGCGAAAAAGAAAGCCGACGAGTTGGTAAAACAACTGCGGAACGGTGCGGATTTCGCTAAGCTGGCAAAAGAAAATACGGACGATCCAGGCACCAAAGAAACAGGCGGATTGTATCAGCTTCCTTCTTCGGATGGCCTGACTATCGGAGGGATGGTAGAGCCGTTTAAGAAGGCGGCGTTGACGCTTCCTCTAAACAAAATCAGCGACCCGGTTGAAACCGAGTTTGGCTACCACATTATGCGTGTCGAGAAGCGTAAAGAACAATCGTATGATGAAGTAAAAAAAGACATCACGAATATGCTGGCACAGCAGAAGGAACAAGAGTTTTTCACAAGCAAAGTAAAAGGCATTATTAAGGAAGAAAAGATTCCGGCCGACATGATTAAAGAGCAGCCGCAGCAACCTGCACCGGGTACTCAGGCTCCGACAAATCCTGCACCTGGTCATTCTGGCGGCGGACAGCAGCCAAGCGGCCAATAACAATAAAAAGGAGTTCCCCGCTTTCAAAGTGTGGGACTCTTTTTTATGGTATAGGAAAGTATGTGTCGCTTTACAGTGCTAAAGCGACATATACTTTCCCTCCATTGTAATCGAGGAAAAACTCGCGAGGCGTGTGCCGACCGTTGCTTTTTCCGTGTGGAGCGTGTGGCCTGGAGGGAGGGAAAGACCGGCAATTGTCTCCCTCTTCGAGGTACCCGGATGTTTTGCCGGTCCGACCGAAGGGCCACAAAGCGGCCGCTTGTCTTCTGTGTGGAAAAAGGACGAGCAGCAACGCCCGCGAGTTTTTCTTATTTGATTTGTGAATAGCCATATAAAACATGCAAAGATTATACACACAAGAATTTTTACCCGTCAAAAAGTTTGCATTGGTGGAAAGAGGGATGGTGAATATTCTCCATGCAGGAGATAAATACTACAAACAAGCTAATGATAAGTTGCAGTCATTTCATTACTTCAGGAAAGTGAGGCATCAAGATTATGAAAGCAACTGGAATTGTGCGCCGGATCGACGACTTAGGGCGTGTGGTGATTCCGAAGGAAATTCGCCGTACGCTCCGCATTCGCGAAGGTGACCCGCTGGAGATTTTTGTGGACCGTGACGGGGAGGTTATTCTGAAGAAGTACTCCCCGATTGGCGAGCTGGGCGACTTCGCTAAAGAATACGCTGATTCGCTGTACGAAAGCACCAACCACATTACGTTGATTAGCGACCGCGACACCATTATTGCCGTATCTGGAGCTTCTAAAAAAGAGTTTATGGATAAGGCCATTGGTGAAATTGTAGAAAACACGATGGAAGAGCGCCGGACATCGCTTCAGACGAATGCTGGACAGTATGAAATCATCCGCGATAACGAAGACGATTATTCCTCTTATGTAATTGCTCCGGTTATCGCAGGAGGAGATCCGATCGGATCTGTCATTCTTCTGACGAAGAGCGACCAGGCTAAGATGGGCGAGCTCGAAGTCAAGCTTGTCGAAACCGCCGCCGGTTTTCTGGCGAAGCAAATGGAGCAATAGAAAGGAATGAAGAAGCTTCCGGTAAGAATGCTTGCCAGGAAGCTTTTTTATTATAGTCAAATTCACTCTTTTCTTGGCATAAGCTAGTTCAAGGGGCAAGCCTTTTGGCTTTCCGCCCTGCGCTCGTTTTGTGATATAATGAGGCAGGAATTTACCGGGAAAAGAGAGGGGAATCTATGTCTAAGAATCAGGGAGCTTCTTTCCTGAAAGGGGCCGCCATACTGGGAGCGGGCGCACTGCTGTCCAAAATGCTGGGAGTTGTATACCGTATCCCGTATCAAAATATTACGGGCGATCTCGGGTATTATGTCTACACCCAGGTGTATCCGCTGTACAGTGCCCTCCTCATTCTGGCAACAGCCGGATTCCCGATTGCGATTTCAAAATTCGTGGCAGAGAAGCTGGCGATTGGCGACGTATACGGTGCACGTAAAATTTTCCGTGTATCCGCGGGCGTGCTGGCGCTCACCGGCTTCTTCTTCTTTATTTTGCTCTGGTTTAGTGCGCCCGCCCTTGCCGGATTTATGAAAGATGAAAGGTTGGTTATGCCGATTCGCAGCGTATCGTTTGCTCTGCTGGTGGTGCCAATAATGGCAGCTATGCGCGGCTACTTCCAGGGACATCATGATATGGTGCCGACCGCTGTATCTCAGATTGGCGAACAGTTTGTTCGGGTAGCGACCATTATCGTCCTCTCGTACTGGTTTATGAAAACGACAGGAGACGTATACCTTGCCGGGTCAGGGGCCGTATTTGGCGCAGTGACCGGAGCTTCCTTTGCCTTTATCGTCATGCTGTTCTTCTGGCGGCGTAACCAAAAAGTGCAGCAGCAGTTATGGGATAGTACAGCAGTGGAACGTACATACAAGCAGGAGACCGTCGGGGAAATCGCTCGGAAACTGTTTTATTACGCTATCCCGATTTGTTTGGGTTCGCTGGTGCTTCCGCTGATGCAAATATCCGATTCTTTTACTGTTGTCAGCATGCTGATTCGAGGAGGAAGCACGGCCGAAGCCGCATATCAGTTAAAGGGGATTTTTGATCGGGGACAACCGCTGGTGCAGTTTGCGGCGTTTTTTGCGACGGCGCTTTCTTTGTCGCTTGTCCCGGCCATTGCCGAGGCAAGAGCGCTTAATCAACATCGTTTGATTGCCGCACGGACGGAATTAGCTCTGCGCCTTACATTTTTGTTCGGTTTGCCCGCTTCTATCGGTCTTTCGATCGTTGCCGGTCCGGTAAATGTCATGTTGTATGAAAACGGAAATGGAACGACTGCTCTGACTGTGCTTGCATTTACGACCATTTTTTCTACGCTTGGCATTACGTCGGCAGGCATTCTGCAAGGTATGGGGGAAGTTAACCTTCCGGTGCGTAATTTATTGGTTGGTGTCGTTGTAAAGCTTCTATTAAATATACTGCTTATTCCGGTCCTTGGCATTAACGGTGCGGCCCTGTCTACGGTCTGTGCTTATATGGTTTCTACTTTGCTTAATTTGTATGCGGTAGTCCATTTGACCAGGGCACGGTTCGGATTGCGGTCTTTCTTCATAAAGCCATTTGTAGCGGTGACGATGATGGGACTGGCCGCGTACGTAGCCCGGCAGGTCGCCGAGCGTGGACTTTTGGAATGGTTCCCTTCGCCCCGTCTGTATTACACCGGTGTAAGCTTAATAGCGGTTGGAGCCGGTGTCGTTATGTATACGGTTGCCCTTTTCCTATCCGGAACAGTGCGGCGCACCGATTTGGAAAGCACGAAAGCGGGACGGAAGCTCGTTCCTCTGCTTCTGAAGCTCCGGCTTCTGCATGAATAACTATTGAGAGGGGATGCGACTATTGAAGAAAATTACGGTTATCGGACTTGGGGCTGGAAGCCTGGACGGCCTTCCCCTAGGCATTTATCGCATGGTAAAACAGGCGAATCATCTCTATTTACGGACGGAGAAGCACCCGGTGGTCGCGGAACTTGCGGCGGAGGGGGTAACCTACGAAAGCTTCGATGCTATATACGAAGCACATGACCAATTCCCGGAAGTATACGAGGAAATCAGTGAGTGCCTGCTTCACCTGGCGGAGGAAAAAGGAGCAATTATCTATGCCGTGCCCGGTCATCCGCTGGTGGCAGAGCGCACGGTGCAGTTGCTGTTGGATAAAGCCGGACAACGCGGTGTGGATGTTGAGATTAAAGGCGGACAGAGTTTTCTTGACCCGGTATTTGCCTCGTTGAAAATCGATCCGGTAGAAGGGTTTGCCTTGCTGGATGGAACTGATTTGCGCGGGCACCAGATTCAGCCGGGCCTGCACAACGTAATCTGTCAGGTATATGACGCATTCGTTGCGTCGGATGTAAAGCTTACGCTGATGGAAGTATATCCGGATGAATACCCGGTCACGGTCGTAACGGCAGCGGGTATAGCGGGAGAGGAACAGATTGAAACGGTACCCCTCTATGAACTGGATCGCCTTACCAGCTATAGCAACCTGACTACGGTGTATGTTTCCCCGACGGAAGAAGCTCGGGTGTTGAACCGTCAATTCTGGCGTTTGCGGGAGATTGTTGCGATTCTGCGGAGTCCGAATGGTTGTCCGTGGGACCGGGAGCAGACCCACCAGTCCATCCGAAAGAATTTAATTGAAGAAACGTATGAAGTGCTCGAAACGATCGATGATGACGATCCGGATGCGATGTGCGAAGAAATGGGGGATTTGCTGCTACAGATTATGCTTCATTCCCGGATGGCGGAAGAAGACGGCTTTTTTACCGTTCAGGATGTTATTGCCGGGTTAAACGAGAAGCTTATCCGCCGTCATCCGCATGTGTTCGGTACGTCAGAAGCAGAAGACGCAGACAAAGCGTTGGAGAACTGGGAAGCTATTAAAAAGAAGGAAAAAGAGGGTAAAGGAAAAGAGACGGTTTCCCGGCTTGACGGGGTGCCGCGTGATTTGCCCGCTATTCTTACCGCGTACAAGTATCAGAAAAAGGCAGCGGATGTCGGTTTCGATTGGGACAAGCTGTCCGATGTACTCGATAAAGTAAAAGAAGAGTGGGAAGAGTTGAAGGAAGCACAGACGCTGGAGCACCGCCGGGAAGAGCTTGGTGATTTACTGTTCGTAATCGTAAATGTGGCCCGCTTTATGAAGATTGACCCGGAAGAGGCACTGGCTTTGACCAATAAAAAATTCTATTACCGTTTCTCCTACATTGAGAAAAAGTTGCGGGAAGCGGGCAAGACGTTTGAAGATACCACGCTTGACGAGATGGAGAACTGGTGGCAGGAAGCCAAACAGAAAAAGAAAGAGGAAGAAGGGATATAGCGATGCGACTCGATAAATTTTTGAAAGTTTCCCGGTTGGTGAAGCGGCGTACGCTGGCGAAAGAGGTATGCGACCAAGGGCGCGTTACCATTAACGGTCAAACCGCAAAGTCCAGCTCGAATGTAAAAGTAGGTGACGAGCTCACCGTCCGCTACGGCAATAAGCTCGTCACAGTTAAGGTTGAGAAATTGCTCGACACGACCAAAAAAGACGAAGCGGCTACCCTCTATACTATGCTCAAGGAGGAATACATTCCCCGCGATAATCCGGAAGAACCTGATGCATCTATCTGGTAACAAATAGAAGGAGAAAAGAAAATAGGAGGTACGGTGCACTCGATTCCTTTATAGGGCTTCCTTCAGCCCGTCCCTTAATCCCGCTGAGCAAAAAAAGGGAAACCCGGCGCCTTACCCTCCTATTTTCTTTTACCTTCCAGGTTATCCATAGGTGATATCCTGTTCTTCTTCCCAACTTCTTTTGTTCTATTCTGCGCCTCCCTTCAATAGGATGGTATAAAAAGGAGGGTGGGCCGCGATGATGGAAACGAATCCGAAGAAGACCATTCGCCATGATGTGATGATGATAAACCGGAAAAAGCTCGACATAACGGGTGTGCTCAAGGTGGAAAGTTTCGATCATGAGGAGTTCCTGCTTCAAACGGAGGCGGGTTTTCTTACGATAAAGGGAAAAAACCTGCACATGAAAAACTTAAGCCTTGAGACGGGACAGGTATCAATCGAGGGCTTGGTCTTTGCAATGGAGTATATTGACGAATCCTACCAGGGAGAAAAAGCCAGGGGAATCTTTGGCCGGATCTTTAAGTGACGCTTACCGGGCAAGCAGCCACCATGCTGTCGATGTTGCTGTGCGGATGGACTATGGGCATGCTGTACGACACATACAGGACGATGGAGCGTAGGTGCCGCCTTCCCGTCTGGCTTGTATGGATATCTGATTTTCTTTTCTGGATAAGCTGTACCTTTCTTGTATTTGGTACGCTTCTCCGGGTAAATGAAGGTGTAGTGCGGATTTACATCTTTCTGGGGCTTGGCATGGGCATAATTCTGTATTTTCTTTTGTTTCAGCGTATGTATCTCCGAATTTTGAACAAGCTTATCACGTTTTCTTTGTGGTTGTACCGGGTCACCATAAAAACGGCGTATTATCTGCTGGTCGTCCCGCTTCTCTGGCTGTACCGGGCATTGATCACGGTTGTGCTCTTTCTGTTTTCCGTCCTGCTAACCATAGGAAAATGGCTATTCCGCCCTTTTCTTCTTCTCGGAAGCAAGACGGGGAATTGGATATGGACGAGATATCTGCAGAAACCGACGCAAAAAATAAAAAGGATGTTCAGAAAAAAGTGGCAAACCTTGACGGGCTGGATAAAAGGTAAGAAAATGTAAAATAACCAATCAGGAAAGGTGAACGATATGCAGCAATCGCAATCTAAGCCACAAAATTACGGTCGAAAGCGCCGGATGCGTCTTTTGCAGATTATTGTCGTTTTGTTTTTGTCATGGGCGGGCTACACGTACTACTCGCAGAGCCAGCAATTGGCCGATAAACAGCGTGAGCTTACGGATTTGCAGCGTCAGGTAACCAAGGTACAAGAAGAACAGAAACAACTCGAATTACAGGTGAAACGGATGAATGACAAAGAGTATATCGGGGAGCTGGCACGAAAGAATTTCTTCCTCTCAAAAGAAGGGGAAATCATCTTTTTGACTCCGGATGAAGAAAAGAAAAACCAGTAAGGACGCAGGATAGGGAGCGGTAGCTCCTTTTTTTGTTTGCTTTTTTCCGTTAGAGATACTTATAAAAAATATCGACATCCCGTGAAAAAATAAAGAAGTAATTGTCGGAAAATTTTTAATGATACCCTTCTTGTTTTGACAAAATTTGTTTTTGCTGTGTGCTTATAATGGGAATCACAAAATTCAGATGAGGTGGTGTTAAGGCATGATTCGTAATCAGTCCATGTCAGCAACAGCAAAGATGACGGGTAGAATGGGAGTCACACTTGAAGGAGCCAACAAAAAAGGAAGGAATTGGTTATACGCAGTCTCGCATCAATGGAGTGTATTGCATCTAGTCATGGGGTTCTTGTTGGGCCGGGCGATTATTCTTCAGGAGCTCTCCCCGTTTGCCATCCCTTTTTTCGCGGTGATGTACTTTCTAAAGAGAAATCGGCTGCTTCTTATCATGTTCTCAATTATGGCCGGAAGCGCGATGCAGTCGATAGAGATCGCTTCTGCAAATTTTATCGGGATGGCGATCGTGCTGGTCTTGCTAAGCGGGATGGAGAAGCGCAGGAGGATAGAGTTGAATTATACCCCGCTGCTCTCTTCTCTCGCGGTCCTCCTCAGCAGCACGGCGGTCGATTATATTATGAACAAGCTGAGCTGGCATGCTGTATTCATGAACGGCGTAGCGGCGCTGCTTAGCCTAATTCTTACGTTGATTTTCGTGCAGGCGGTTCCGATCTTGACTTCGAAGCGAAGCCACCAACATTTGAGGACGGAAGAAATCATTTGCTTAATTATTCTTCTGGCGTCGATTATGACGGGAACGGTTGGCTGGATTATGCAGGATATATCGGTGGATAATGTCCTTTCGCGTTATCTGGTCCTGTTATTTGCCGCCGTGGGCGGAGGGACGGTTGGGGCTGCAGTGGGCGTTGTAACCGGACTTGTACTGAGTCTGGCTAACATAGATGCAATTCATCAGATTAGTTTGCTGGCGTTTTCCGGTTTACTGGCCGGGCTGCTGCGTGAAGGGAAGAAATGGACAGTCGCTCTTGGGCTTCTCATCGGTTCATCCATTCTGACCATCTATGTGGGCGAGCAGCGGGAGATTCTGCAATCTTCGCTGGAAACGTTCGCAGCTGTTCTGCTCTTCTTGTTGACTCCGAAATTCGTACAGGAGGAAATTGCAAAGTTCATTCCGGGCACGGAAGAGAATGCTTCTTCTCAGCAGCAGTATTTGCGAAAGGTGCGTGATATAACGGCAGGAAAGATGAATCAATTCGCCCAGCTTTTCACAAAGTTATCTGAGACATTCGCCTATCAACATTTAACGGAAGCGCCGGATGAAGAGCGGCAGAAAGATTATTTTTTGAGCGAGGTGACGAAAAACACGTGTCAGCGCTGCTGGAAGAAACATCAGTGCTGGAACCGTGACTTTGATAATACCTATGAAGCGCTCACTGACATGATGCACATTATGCAGAGGGACGGAGACATCAATGTAAACGAAATGCCGAAAGACTGGGTTCGTAAATGCGTCAAGCAAGATCGCATGCTGGCATACATGGAACAGGAGTATGTGCGCTGGCAGACCCAACTGAATCTAAAGCAGCAGATTGCTGAAAGCCGACGGCTTGTGGCCGATCAGTTAGCGGGTGTCTCGCGCGTGATGAAAAACTTTGCCAGTGAAATACAAAAAGAGGGTATTCATCTCCATGTGCAGGAAGAGCAGATTCTCGGGGCTTTAGAAGGTGTGGGATTATCTGTGCAAAATGTAGATATTTTGAATTTGGAAGAAGGGAAGGTGGATATTGAGATTACGCAGCTATCTTGCCAGGGACGGGATGAGTGTTCAAAGATTATTGCTCCGCTGCTGACAGACATTCTAGGCGAGAAGATTATGGTGAAGAATAAAAATTGCCAGGCGCTTGAAGAAGGTACATGCCGCATGTGCCTGGGTTCCGCACAGGCGTTTGAAATTGAAACGGGAGTAGCCGGAGCCGCCAAAGGCGGGCAATTATTATCGGGCGATTGTTTTAAAATTATGGAATTCGGCAGCGGAAAAATGGCGCTCGCGATGAGTGACGGAATGGGCAACGGAGAGAGGGCATACCTGGAGAGTTCTTCGACGTTGGAGTTGCTGCAGCAACTTCTCGAATCGGGTATGGAAGAGACGTTGAGTATTAAATCGGTGAATACGGTGCTTTCTCTCCGTTCACCGGATGAAGTGTTTGCAACAGTAGATCTGGCGCTAATTGATCAGCATACAGGGCAGGCGAAATTTATCAAGACGGGATCGACACCAAGTTTTATTAAGCGAGGAAAGGAGGTTATCCCGATTTCGGCAAATAATCTGCCGATCGGCATTATCGATGATATTGAGGTTGATGTGGTGAGCTATCAACTCAAGCCGGGCGATTTGTTAATTATGGTGACGGACGGTATCTACGAAGCGCCGCGCGTAGAGAATAAAAATCTCTGGATGAAACGGAAAATTTCCGAATTGAAAACGAACGATCCGCAGGAGGTGGCGGATTGCCTGCTTGAACTTGTGATTCGCCAGCATTACGGCGAAATCCATGACGATATGACGGTAATGGTCGCCCGTATTGAGCATTATATGCTTCCGTGGGCGACGATCCCGGTGCCGAACGCTCCGAAAATCGATCGACCTCGGTACGTCAGCTAGTATATAAATGATTTCGCCTCGTCCAACTATAAGGAATGGTTGGGACGAGGCTATTTTTTTGTTATAGTTAAGGACAAACAAAATTTTTTGAAACCAACGCTAGGCATGATGCGTATAGTAAGTAGGTCAAGCGTTGACCAAATGAATTGAAGGTGGAACGATTGCTTGGACAAATGAAGAAAACGATACAGGCGCATCGTCTGTTCGGGATGGGTGAGACCATTATTGTGGCCGTTTCGGGCGGACCAGATTCGGCGGCGTTGTTGCATGCTCTTACCGAAATGCGTAGAGAGTATGAGCTTACGCTGGTGGCCGCGCATGTCAATCACCAGTTCCGCGGCAGGGAGTCAGAAGAGGATAGCAGGTATGTAGAGCGTCTGTGTGATAAACTTGAAGTCCCCTGTTTCGTCGAGTCGATCGATGTTCCCCGTCTTATCAGAGAGACGGGATTGAATCCCCAGGACGCGGCCAGACAGGTTCGCTACCGTTTTTTCCGGCAGGTGGCAGAGAGAATGGGAGGGACGAAGGTGGCGACGGCCCATCATGCGGACGATCAATTGGAAACAATATTGATGCGTTTGGTCCGGGGAACCGGGGTGGAAGGCCTGGCCGGCATTCCGGTATGCCGCAGAGAAGAAGGTATCGATATCATCCGTCCGATGCTTGATGTCACCAGAGAGCAAGTGGAGCGTTATTGTGAAAAGCATAAGCTTGAGCCTCGCCATGATCAGAGCAATTTCAGTGATACGTATTTACGTAACCGAATTCGCCATCATTGGATTCCGCTTATGCGAGAAGAAAATCCACATCTTGCGGGAGCGGCTGCGCATCTTGCGGAGGTGCTACGGGAAGAAAACGACTATTTACGGCAGGAGGCGGAGGAGAGTCTTACAGCCATCATAGAAAGGCGGAATGCGAATACAATAGTCGTAAGACAAAATGATTTTCTGGCGCATCACCTTGCTTTACAAAGGAGGATGATTAAACTAATATTAAGTTATCTGCTGAAAAGCGACATAAAAGAAACAGGGTATACGCATATTGAAAATATACGGCAAATCATCGAAAGTGCCCACCCGGCAGCCTGCACTCATTTACCTGGAAATTTGCAGGTACGCAGGGAGTATGAGCGGGTGATTTTTTCATCTATTTCAGACACGATCCTGATACCCCCCTACATATATTCTTTGAACATTCCCGGACAGACGTATATTCCGGAAATAGATCGAACGATTTACTGTTATTACGGGAGCAAAGACGAAGGGAAACAGCTTGAGGACGGCACATTTGCCATGTTTGATCCGGCGATCGTTAAGGGTAAACTATACGTAAGGCAACGGCATGCCGGAGACCGCATGGTACCTCTTGGCATGAGTGGAAGCAAGAAAGTGAAGGATATCTTAATTGATATGAAGATTCCCCGGCACAAGCGTGACCAAATTCCTATTCTGACAGACGATGAACATATTCTCTGGATTCCCGGCGTGAAGCGTTCGAGTTGGTATATGCCGCTTGCGGAAGCGGATACCGTATTGTATGTAGTGCTTCAACCGTCGCTTTTTTGACAATTTCATTTTCTTTTCCGGGTACATCTATATACAGTGCGGCGGAAAGGGTATGATTGACAGCGGAATATCAATTTGTGACCGTGTTAATACCAGGAGGCTCATCATGGAAAAAGACATTGAGAAAGTA
>Ga0310836_100753_pt1 | contig 22644 bp, 24 predicted proteins | sample SM_ome_4_FD_201310 | JGI IMG/M metagenome (GOLD analysis project Ga0310836, IMG submission 201310) | Sorghum-adapted microbial communities enriched on stacked mutant (SM) sorghum from Joint BioEnergy Institute, Emeryville, California... ... | reverse complement strand
TTCAGCGCTCACCAAGTCATCGGTGTTGTAGCCCTCCTTCTCCAAGCTCTCCAGCAGCTCCACCGCATCTCGCCGCTCAATGCCCGCTCGGGTGCAAATATCTTCGACCTTCTCCCCTGCAGCCAAGGCTTCAAGCGCTGCGCGACGGACGTTAAATTTCTCCATTTCCGCCCGATATTTTACTTCCTTCTGCTTATACAACCAGGAACGGAACACCTCGTCATCGATTTCTTGGTCTACCCAATCCAGCGGGAACCCGCGCTTCCGCTCGGCCGTCCGGGTGATTTCCAACAACTCAGCGCCGTATTCGCCAGCCTTGTTCTCCCCAACACCTGGCAGTTGCAACAGTTCCTCCACCGTCTGCGGCAGGAATACGCTGATCATACGCAGCAACCGATTGCTGGCGATTAAATAAGGCGCCTTGCGCTCAGACGAAGCCTTTCTCCGACGCCAAGCCGTCAACTCGTTGTATACCGGTTCATTGCTGTTTAACTCGCTATAACAGAACAGCTTCTGCGCCGCCATCCCCCGTCCGGTTAACGTTTCCTTCTCGTCCCAGATGCCTTCCATGATGGGGCGAAACCCTTCGCCGAGCTTGGCGGCCAATCGATGGCGGTAAACATGTAGCATCTCCGACCATGAAGCCCCTTCATACCAAAGGTCCTCCTGCTCGTCATCCGCGGTCACCTCATTCCAGCCCATCCGCCAAATTCCGTCCTCTTCTCCAATCCACACCTGGGCCCCTTGAATTATGGCCCCGCCGTCCTTCTTCTCCAGACTGTTCAAAAATACAATCCGCATCAACCTGTCCCTCCTATAATTTTTTAGCTACGAAGGAGGCCATTCCTCATTTTGGACGCAAAACAAAAAAGCACCTCTTCTGCGAATATCGCAAAAGAGGTGCTTCCTCCAAACGTAACCTGTTATCCCTAATAATACCATAACAGGACAAGCTGTCAATGCATCGGATTCATTTTCCCATTGTCTTCCGTTTTCCAGTATAATAACTAGAGACAATCCGAAAAAAGGGAGGCATTACTGAATGAGCGACCCGCATCAAGAGCTTGATTTCCTGTCCGACAGCACCGAAAATACTTCGACCCGGTTCGTCACGTTCATCGGCGGATCGCTGAAGCGTTATGACCTGGCGGTCACCACAACCAATCGTTTCTATGGGAAGAAGCTGGTCACCGACCTGCATAACGGGCGCACAGCCATTCTTGGCACCGACGACCTGGAGGAGGAAGGGTACCTCGAACATATTTATAACCTGAGCGAGGAGGAGGGCATCGAACTACGCACTTTTCTCTATCAGGTATTAGGTGAACCGTACTTCACGGATTAATAGGGTTCGCTAGCGGACCGTCAAACGACACCCAACATGGCACTGATGCTGGCCATCTCCAGCTCTTCAAACTTGGAGACTACCTGCGCCGGGTTCAGCTCGAACCGACAAGTCTCCGCATCGCATTCCAGCTCAATGTCACAGCGGATCTTGGCCAGTTGCCGCGAGAGATGCAGCATGTCGAAGTCCGCTTCAATTTTGGCACGGACCGATTTGGACAACTGGTCCAGATTGGCCAGGATCCCCTCCACGGAGCCGTGTTCTCGCACGAGCTTCAGAGCCGTTTTCTCGCCAATACCGCGCACGCCCGGATAGTTGTCGCTCGTATCCCCCATCAATCCCTTCAGATCAACGATCTGTTCGGGTTTTAGTTGCTTCTCTTCCATCAAGGTCTCCGGCGTATACACCATGTAGTTACCGTGCCCTTTTTTCATAATGATCACGCTGGTCCGCTCGCTAACCAGCTGCAGCATATCGTGATCCCCCGTCAGCACCAGCACATCCATCTCTTGTCCAAAACGCGCTGCCAACGTTCCGATGCAATCGTCCGCCTCATACCCTGGTGAGCTGATGTTCGGAATCCCTAAGCTGTCCATCACCTCGCGGATCATGGAGAATTGCGGGATCAGATCCTCCGGCGCGTCCGCACGATTGCCTTTGTACTCGGCAAACTGTTCCGTCCGGAACGTCTTGCTGCCTAAATCCCAACAGCAGGCGATATGCGTCGGACCAAACTTCTGCACCGCGTCCCAAAAATAACGCATAAACCCGTACACCGCATTGGTCGGAACGCCCGCTTTCGTCCGCCGGATATACCCGGTTGCCGCTGACGCGTAATAGGCGCGGAACATTAACGCCATGCCGTCCACCAGCAGAATGGTTTTTTCACTCCTTTGCACTAAATCCACGATTCACCCAAGCCACCCTTCTCGTTAATTTGATTTACCCCAAGCCTGCTCGTAGGCTTCTTCCTTGTAACCGACAGTTACCGTTTTGCCATCCGTCACGATCGGGCGCTTGATCAACATACCGTTCGAGGACAGCAATTGAAGCTGCTCCTCCCGGGACATCTCTGCCAGCTTATCCTTTAAGCCCATTGATTTATAAACCTCACCGCTCGTATTAAAAAACTTCTTCAGTTCCAGCCCGCTGAGTTCTACCAGCTTATCCAGTTCAGCAGCACTCGGCGGCGTTTCCTTGATATGATGCAGCTCTAATTCATGCCCTTTGGCCTGCAACGATTTAATTGCATTGCGGCATGTCCCGCATTGCGGATAATGATAAACCTTCAGTTTGCTCATGTTCTCTATTCCTCCTTACCACTTTCACGAAAACTCGCCCCACGCAGCAACTCCTCCAGCTTGCGCATATCCTCCGGAAGCTCTGATCTAAAAGTCAGTGCTTCGCCGGTGAGCGGATGGCGGAAGCCCAGCTCGGAGGCATGGAGCGCCTGCCGCCCGATCGCCGCATCCAAGCGGGCGATTCGTTCGCGCGCAGGTGCCGGCAACTGTTCCAGTCCCGGCATACCGTAGAACTTGTCGCCGATCAGCGGGTGGCCGATCGACGTCATGTGCACGCGGATCTGATGCGTTCGTCCTGTACCGAGACGCAGCTCAACCCGAGCCCCGTCGCCATAGGCTTCCGTGACCTTATAATCGGTCAGCGCGGGATAGCCCGACGGGGTGATGATCCGGCGGTGGGGTTCGGCAGGGTCACGGTCGATCGGACCGGTGATCGTTCCTTCCGTCACCGCCGGGCAACCATGCACCAGCGCCGTATATTTCTTGGTCACCTCACCGGCAATCAGCTGCTCGGAAATATGCTGGTGCACGTAGGCATTTTTAGCGATGGCGATGAGGCCGCTCGTCTCCTGGTCCAGCCGGTGCACAGGACGGAAGCGGAACTTCTCCCCCTTCTCCTGCCAATAATACACAACGCCGTTAGCCAGCGTCCCTGTGTAGTGACCGTGCGTCGGATGCACGATCAATCCCGCCGCCTTATTCACAATCAGCAGCGCTTCATCCTCGTAGACGATCTCAAACGGGATTGGCTCTGGCAGAATATCGGTGGAGGTTTCCTTCTCCAGCGAGACGCTCACCGTATCTCCGGCCTTCACCGGGACGCTGATATAGACCCGCTCCCCGTTCAGCATCACCCCGCGCTCGGTCAGCTTAATCCGCGACAGCAGCTTGCGGGAGATGCCCATTCGGCGCTGGAGCACGCTTTTGACCGTCCAGCCGTCCTCCGTTGCCGGTACTTGATATTCAATCGGATCATAATATTCAGAACTCACTTCTTGCCAAACACCTTCCCGCTTCGCACGTATTCAATATCTGCCACCTGCTGGCGATGATTTACCATACGAGCCGCTGCGAAGAAATAATCCGACAATCGGTTCAGATAGATCAGCACTTCGGCATTAATCTCTTTAACCTGGCTCAACGTAACGACGCGGCGTTCGGCGCGCCGGCATACGGTCCGGCAGACATGCAGGGCCGAAGCCAACGGGGTTCCCCCAGGCAAAATAAATTTCTCCAGCGGCGGATTGTCCGCTTCATAACGATCAATCCAGGTTTCAAGCCGCTGTGCGAGCTCCGGCGTCACCTTGTAGCGGCTCTCCGACAGCTTGACGTAAGCAAGATCGGAACCGCAATCAAACAGCTCCTGCTGAATCTCCAGCAGTTGCTTACGAAGATCGCTAAACGTCACCTCATCCGATAAACTGACCGCTTGTCCCACAAAACTGTTCAGTTCATCGATCGAACCGTAGGCTTCAACCTGGGCATCATCTTTTGTTACTCTGCCGCCGATGACCGTGGTTTGCCCCTGGTCGCCGGAACGCGTATAGATCGACATTTGCATTTCCTCCCCGTGACATACTCTCGTATCATCTTACCATAAATCCCAGCTCGGCTGGTCATGCAACTGCTGGAACCGCAAAAAGGAGACCCGCAAAGCGGATCTCCTTCACACTTCAAAAGTTCAAAGTTCGTTAACGTCGAATAGATTTCGGAGTCGTTCTCATTGTTTTCATAAATTCATTAATTTTCAGGTCCAATAAGCTGCTGATTTCAATCACGATGTCCGAAGTAAAGGATTTTTCTTGCAGAAATAGCCGTTCCATCTTGCTGCGAAGCAAGTGAATTTCATCCTCCAGCGTTACGGCTTGCGGTGAATGCGGCCGTTCCTCTTGATCCATCCACGGGCTCATGACGCGGCCATCAGCACATAAAGCATTATTGTAAGGCATGTTGTACTCACCGCGCAAAAGAAATCCCTCCCTGAGAAATTAAAACCTTCTTCCAAAATCGAATTATACCATGTCCATTAAAATTAAAGCAATTAGAAAATGAAAGAATTGTTAATTAACCCCATTAACTCCAACTTCTCAGGCAGGGGCCTGATGGGATTCGTAAAATCAGCCTTGCTTCAATTTACGGACGAACTGCTCCATTCGATTTAACGCTTCGTTGAGTTGATTTACTCCTGTCGCATAGGAGCAACGCAAGAACCCTTCCCCGCCTGCGCCAAAAACATTGCCCGGAACTGCCGCCACCTTCGCCTCGAGCAGAAGGCGTTGAGCAAATTCCTCGGAGCTAAGTCCAGTGGACGCGATGCTAGGGAACGCATAGAACGCCCCTTGCGGCTCGTGACATTCCAGCCCGATGTCGCGCAACCCCTGAACGATCAGGCGGCGGCGCTGATTGTAGGATTCGACCATCTGGTCTTTCTCCTCCAGCCCGTTCTTCAGCGCTTCAAGTGCAGCCACTTGCCCCATCACCGGAGCGCACATCACCGTATATTGGTGAATTTTCAGCATGGCATAGATCAAGTCCGGGTGTCCGCATGCATAACCCATCCGCCAGCCGGTCATCGCAAATGCTTTAGAAAACCCGTTCACCAGAATCGTCCGGTCCTTCATGCCCGGGATTGAAGCAAAGCTAACGTGCTTCTGCCCATAGGTGAGCTCCGCATAAATCTCGTCGGAAATAACGATAAGATCGTTCTCCTCAACGATTTTTGCGATCGGCAGCCAATCTTCGTACGTCATGATGCCGCCTGTCGGATTGCTCGGATAATTTAAGATCAGAACTTTGGATTTAGGTGTGATCTTCGCCTTCAAGTCTTCAGCCTGGAGCTTAAAATCGTACTGGGCGTAAGTCTCAATTTCGACCGGCACCCCTCCCCCGATCATCGTAATCGGCGAGTAGGAGATATAGCAAGGCACCGGAATAAGAATCTCATCACCCGGTTCCACCAGGGCCCGCAGCGCCAAATCGATCGCCTCGCTGCCGCCCACCGTCACGAGGATTTCGTCTTTCGGGTCGTATTTCACCTGATAACCCGTGTACAAATACTCAGCGATCGCTTCCCGAAGCTCAGGCGTTCCCGCATTGGACGTGTAGCTCGTATACCCGCGCTCCAGAGAGTAAACACAAGCTTCCCGGACATGCCATGGGGTGATAAAATCCGGTTCACCTACGCCTAACGTGATAATATCCTTGCTCCCGCTGGCCAGATCGAAGAAGCGGCGAATACCGGAGGGTTGAATCTCGCGGACCCGCGGAGCCAAATACGATGTCATCGTTTTACTCGATTGCTCAGCACGCTGTGATTGAATACTCATAACATTACTTCCTTTACGGAGATATCAACAAACGGCGGTCTTCTTCGGGATCTTCGAAGATGATGCCGTCTTGCTTGTATTTTTTCAGAATAAAATGGGTCTTCGTCGACAACACCGACTCCAAGGTGGACAATTTGTCAGAGACAAAGCTCGCCACTTCCTTCAAGTTGCGGCCTTCAACTTCCACCAGCAGGTCATATGCGCCGGACATCAAAAATACCGATTTGACTTGGGGAAACAGGTATACCCGCTCCGCGATGGTATCGAAGCCGCGTCCCCGTTCAGGTGTAATTTGCACTTCGATTAACGCCGTCACCTTCTCGTCTTCCAGTGCACTGGAATTTACCACGGTTGCGTATTTGACGATGACGTGGTCTTCTTCCAATTCACGGATCGCTTGCGCCACTTCCTCCGCCGTTGAGCCGACGAGCGTCGCCAGTAAGTTTGCATCCCGGCGGGCGTCCTCTTTGAGGAGGTCCAGCAGTTTGAGCTTCAATTCGCTTAGTTGTTTCATCCCTCATCCTCCAGCGATGCCCCGCAGCCCTTCAATTGAGCGGTCTGCAGAACAAATTTAATACTTATATTACATGAATTTTGGGCGTCTGCATAGAAAAACCGTCCACTCCAAGTAAGGTTTTGGATTGGACGGTTAGGCTTTTAGATCGAATACGGCGGAAGTACATTCGGTTGATGCGCTTCCACGTTCGCCTGATGGGCATGAGGTGTCCACCGAGAAGTCCGCTGTTCTGTGAACTGTCGCAGCTCCTGCTTGGTTTTCTCCGCATCTTGCAGCTTCTTGTCCAACAATTGACGCGGTGCCGGTGCCGGCGCGGAGTAGATGCCTTGGTGCTTCATCAGCTCATACAGTGTTCCCTGCAATCGCAAGGTGCTGTTGGTCAACTCCGTAAACATCTGCCGAACAGCTGGGCAGGACGACTCCGTCGTTGCGGTCGTATATTCTCGCACAGTGCGGCGCAAATCAGCTAAAATCGATTTTAACAAATCGTTCTGGGGTAAGAGACCCTGGATGTCCGTATGATTCATCGGGATATTCCTCCTTGAAAGCAAATTAATTCGGGGCTGAAGAAGGAGCCGCCATTTGATGTTGGCGCAACGCATCCGTTAACAGATGCAGATGATGCTCATGGGCACGGATGTGCTCCAGCATCGCCTGTTCGATTTCAAAGTTTTGCGAGACGGCGGCCGCCGCGGCGCAAAGCTTCGTGAGCATCTCCTCGTTGGAAATGGAGTCGGCGATATAATCCAGTTCTTTCAACGACAATGGCTGCATTTGTGAGTAAAACATCAACATTCCCTCCTGATGGATGATCCTTCAAATCCTGCTGATCCCTTCTTATTCTTTTGATCCTTCTTACGGTAGTATGCCCCGCTCTAGGTACGATATGTTCGCCGTACAGGTTTTCGCCGTTTTTAGTTCTCCGCAGTTGGATATAATGATGGAATCCCCTTATCCTATATAATTCCCATGTTCGAAAGGATGAACTGGTCTTCATGAAACTACATACCGGCAAGCTTTATTGGCCTTCAACATTGCCGGATGCCCCCACCTATCCTGCGTTAAGTCAGGAACTTCAGTGCGAAGTCTTGGTTGTGGGCGGGGGCTTGGGCGGAGTGCTATGCGCCTACCTACTGGCGGAGCGGGGAGTCGATACGGTATTGGTGGAACGGGATCAAATCGCCGGCGGAAGCACACTGGCCAGCACCGGGCTGCTGCAATATGCCAGCGACAAACCCCTCACCTCGATGATCCATACCTTCGGCGAGGAACCTGCCGTTCATTTCTATCGCCTTAGCCGCAATGCGTTGGAACGGTTAAAGCAAATCGCCTCTAAACTGGACGGTTCGGCACGATTTACGGAGCGCAGCACGATATACTTGGCCAGCTCCGAACAAGACGTGGACGCGCTGCAGGAGGAATGCGGACGACTTCAGCGTTTGGGGTTCCCTGCGGTCTGGTGGTCCGCTGGCGATATCGCAGACCGCTTTCCTTTCCAAGCCCCCGGGGCGATCTACACGAAGGGCGATGCGGAGATGAACCCGTACACCTTCGTGCACGGTATATTGCGGGAGGCGGCGCGGCAAGGCGTACGCATCTTTGAGCATAGCCCGATGCATGGCAGCCAGCGCGACGAAGGCGGACGGATTCGCTGTCGCTGCGGCGGCGGAACAGTAACCGCCCAGCATGTGATCTGGGCCACCGGTTACGAAGCACAGCAGTTCAAGAAGGAGAGCGGTGCTCATTTCCGAGCCTCCTACGTCATCGTCACCGAGCCGGTTGCCTCCTTGAACAGCTGGTACGAAAAAAGCCTCATCTGGGAGACAGCAAGGCCTTATCTATATATGAGAACAACGCCGGATGGACGGATTATCGCCGGCGGGCTGGACGAGGTGCTTTCCAGCGGAGAACTGCCTGCGGGCCGAGAGATCCGACAAAGCGAGCGGCTGCTGGAAGAAATTCACAAACGGTTTCCGGATCAGGATCACCTGTCCGTCAGCTATGCTTGGGGAGCCGTGTTTGGAGAATCCCGGGACGGCCTCCCCTTTATTGGACCGCATCCTAACTTTCCCGGGTTTTATTTTCTGGAGGGGTATGGCGGAAACGGGACTGTGTGCAGCATGATCGGGGCGGAGATGATCGTGGATCACCTGACCGGTACGCGTCGGGAGGACATGGCCATTTTTTCGCTCACGCGGACTACCAAGCCCGTGCCTACACCACCGAAATAGAGCTATCAGGCGGCTTTGGCCGCCCCTCGCTTCAACAGCCGGCGCAGGGCCAGCCAGCTCAGCACCGGAGCCCCCCCCAAGGCGAACATCAGCCAGGTGATCGTGGGCATGCGCGGAATGATGGAATAGACCGCGATGAACAACAGCGTTCCGCCCAATCGCCCTACGGTAATGCTAAGCTCGCGAAGGACAATCAGCTCCACCCGCTGCTCCACGCTTTCCGGACTGTTGCCAATCAAGTCGAAAACCGAAGAGATGACAGGTATCAAGTAAAGCGGCAAAAACAAGGACGTCCCCACCCCCATCACCATCAGGGTGACGTAATTGACCTTCCAGAGCAACGGAAGGATCACCGCCGTGATCAGCAAAGCTCCAACCAGCATCCCGTAGTAGCGTGCTGGGATTTTCAGCCATTTCCCCACCGCCCAGAAGCTGACGAGGGAGACAAGGGACGTGATCAGCGAAAACTGTCCGATCCGCCACTCCGCCGATGTGCTGATGAAGATCAGCAGATTGATCAGGAACGAAAAGACGCCTTCACGCAGTCCATGCGCAGCCGAAGCGGGCGCCGCCTGGCGCCACGGACTTCCCTTCTTCAGCATGTGTACGGGAGCCAGCCAGTGATAAGGACCTCCCGTTTTTCTTTTTTTCAGCCAGAAGCTGAGTAAGATCCCCACCCCATAAACAATTAACGAGATGGTAAAAATCAGCTGGTATCCGGCCTCCCCTTGTTTCATGGAGATGATCCAGCCGGAGATCCACGGGCCAAAAATCCCGATCACTGAACCGAGGATCCCAACCCAGCCGTTAAATCGGTCTCGCGTCTCAACATCCGTCACCTCGAAATACACGACGTTGAAGGCGAGCCAGAACAACCCCGAACCGGTTCCAAACAACAGCCCAAGCGGCCATATGTAGTCCACCGTATGTTTGCCCGTCCACAGCACCAGCAAATAGAAGATGCCCGAGACGATAATGCCGAGCCGTAAAAAGATCATTTTATCGCGTTCCTTCACCCATTTCCCGGCGATCCAAAAGACAAGTCCCAAGGCCAGCTGCTGGCTGAACGTAAACCAGGCAATCAGGTTAAAATCCGCTTTGACTTTCCAGATATAGACGTTCAGGAACGTGCCCGACAAGGCGCCGGCAAGCACGAACAGACCGTTCACCGCCAGCAGCAGGATGGATTGGCTGTTCAGCTGTTTTTTCATAGATACGCTCCTCCCGGCCAAACTTCGAGTTCCCCCTGTAAGATACCCAAAAATGACCGAAGCATGAGACGACCGCAAGCTTGCCAGCAATCTCCCAAACGCGAAAAAGCCCCGTCCATCAAGGACAAGGCTAAGTGCTTCCAAATTTTTTACTTATTGTCTTCTTCACCAGCAATCGTCCGAATCATGGCGATCCGGGCGTCTTCGCCCAAGAACCGGCTGACATGGAAGCACGCGGTGCAGACATACACGTTCAGCTCGGCATCCCCCGACAGAAGCGGATGGTCTCCATTGGCAGGTACAAATCCGCTGTTATCCGGAACCAGCTTCTGTTTCCCGGCATACACCATATATTCCCGGCAATGCGGACATTCCGGTACTTCGTCTTGCGCGTCAAGCAGCTTCTCCACACCAGTCTCGTACTTCAGTAAATCGCCGCCCGATGCCGTAAACGCCTCGACCCGGCGGACGCCTCCGAGATGCGAGTCGCCTTCATCCTCATCCCAGTAAAGATCATCATCCGCATCCTCATCATCCTCATCATACTCATCATGGGAATGCTTCCGATCATGGAAGGGATGGTCGTTCTCCTCGTCTTCGAACTCTTCCTCCGAGCCCAGCGTTATATTGATCGTCCGGTAGCCCTTTAGTTCATTTTGGCAGTGAGGACATACCTCCTCCGGCCCTATCTCTTCATCCCAAACGATCTCCGTTTGGCACCATGGGCAAATCGTTGTATCCATTCCCAACTACGTCCTTTCGTTACCAAATTAAGCATTCCACAAATAAATAATGCCCGCGGCCAAAAACAGAATAGAGGCGATAAATAGCACCCTGACCAGGTTTTTCACGTCGTTCTACTCCTTCAACTGAGATCCCTAACCGATACAAGCGCCGATCAAAAAAGACACCGACACCGATACGGCCATTGCGATAAAACCAACGCTGGTGTTGCCCGCTGCAATCTCGTCGTCGATGCGAAACACCGGCGTTAAAAATTCAAACAGCAAATAAGCAGCGAACAGCAGCAAGGCTCCAACCGACGACCATATCATGAAGTCGTAAATCGAGGGATGTGCCGCTGCATAACGGATAATGTTCGCCAGTCCGAAGATTTTGCCGCCGGTCGCCAGAGACGCGGCCACGTTGCCGCGCTTGATCTCCTGCCAGCAGCGATATCTTGCAAACAGTTCGAAGCAAGAAAGAAACACAATCAATTCTAATACCGCCACGGAAAAATACCCGATCATCAGCCCCAGCGGTTGCTCCAAGATCGGATCAATGCTTTCCTTCATAGCGCCCTCTCCCCTTATACCTTGAGGCGATTCGTTCTTACTTCAGCTCAGCAACTGTTACGCCAGTTCCGCCTTCCCCGTAGTTCCCCAGGCGGAAGCTCTTGATATGCTTATGCTTGCGAAGATATTCTGAGATCCCGGACCGCAATATCCCGGTCCCTTTCCCGTGAATAATATAGATCTGGCCTAAATTGCTTAAATAGGCTTCGTCGATAAATCGATCAACCTCGATTAAGGCCTCTTCCAAATTCGCTCCACGCAAATCCAGCTCGGTACGGACGTTCTCATCGCGCGTCCGCTTGACATTCGCGGTCGTCCGTTGAACCGGCTTGCTGGCCGGAGGCGCCGCGATCAGCTCCATGTCGTCCAAGCTCACCTTCATTTTCATGATGCCGAGCTGCACGATTGCTTCCTTGTTGCCGGAGAGCTCAACGACATGCCCCTTCTGGTTCAAGCTGTAAACCATCACTTCGTCGCCCGGTTCGATCTGCCGCGGCGGTTTGGCTCCCTTGCGGGCCACTGCACTCTTCTTGCGGCGCTGCGGCTCGGCTTCATCCAGCTGCTTGCGGGCTGCAATCAGCTTATGCTCCTTCACGGCCGCGCCTTCTTCCATCGCGAGGCGGCGCAGGTCGCTGATAATCCGCTCGGCCTCCTGTCTTGCCTTGGCAATGATCGCGGCCGCTTCTTCCTCCGCCTTCTCCAGGCGCTTATCCCGCTGCTGCTCCAGCTTCTCCAGCTCGGCGGCATGGCGTCTGCGCAGCTCTTCCATCTCGCGCCGCAGTTGCTCAGCCGTTTCCCGCTCCTGCTCGGCCCCCAAGCGGTTCTGCTCCAGCGAAGCGATCATGTTTTCCACACGCATGTCCTCTTCAGTCACTTCACCGCGAGCATACTCCAGAATTCGCTCCGGCAGCCCCAGCCGTTCAGCGATGGCAAACGCGTTGCTTCGGCCCGGAACACCAACCAACAGACGGTAAGTCGGGCTTAACGTCGCAACGTCGAACTCCATGCTGGCGTTAATGACGCCTTTGCGTTCATAAGCATAGGCTTTCAACTCGCTGAAGTGGGTCGTCGCCACCATCCGGCAACCCAACGAATGAATATGCTCCAAAATCGCGATAGCCAGCGCCGAGCCTTCCGCCGGGTCAGTTCCCGCACCCAATTCATCCAGCAAGACCAAACTCTTCGGCGTCATTTGGCGCAAAATCGAGATAATGTTCGTCATATGGCTGGAGAAGGTACTTAAGCTCTGCTCGATGCTCTGTTCATCGCCGATATCGGCGTAAATAGCATCAAATACGCAAAGCTGGCTCCCGTCTTCCGCCGGGACGAACAACCCGGACATCGCCATCAAGCTGAGCAGACCAATCGTCTTCAGCGTGACGGTTTTCCCCCCGGTGTTCGGCCCCGTAACAATGATCGTCGTGTACTGGTTCCCCAGCTCCACATCAATCGGCACGACCTGGTCAGCCGGAATAAGCGGATGGCGCCCCTTCTTCAGCTTGATGAACCCGCGGTCGTTCATGCGAGGCAGCGTCCCTTTTAACTCCCGCGCCAACCGGGCCTTAGCGAAGATGAAATCCATTTGCCCCAGTACATCTCCATCGTACAGCAGCAACTCGGCTTGCTCTCCAACCAGGGCGGTCAGCTTCTGCAAAATGACCTCGATTTCCCGTTCCTCCCGCAGCCGTGTCTCGCGCAGCTTGTTGTTCATGGCCACAATCGATTCCGGCTCAATGAACAGCGTAGCTCCGGATCCCGACTGATCGTGGACGATCCCGCCAAAATACGCGCGGTATTCCGCTTTAACCGGGATGACGAAGCGGTCGCCGCGGATCGTGATCAGCTGATCCTGCAGCATCTTCGATACTGAAGCAGAGCGGATCATCGCATCCAGCTTCTCCCGAATCCGCACCTCCCCGCTCCGCAGTTCGCGTCGGATGCTGGCCAGCTCCGGACTAGCCGTGTCGAGCACCTCTGCACTTTCGTCGATGCAGCGTTTGATCGCATCCTCCAGTGGCTTCTGATCGCTTAAGGTATCGCTTAAGTGATGCAACAGCGGAACTTCGTGATCTTCGTGCATCGTGGCAATATACCGCTTAATCCGGCGTGAGCCTTCCAGCGTCGTTGCAATGCCCAGCAGCTCATGCGGGTTCAACGTTCCGCCGATCCGAGCCCGCTTGACCGCCGGGGTGATGTCCACGATTCCACCGAATCCGGGCGCCCCCTTAAGCCGGTCCACCTTAAACGCTTCGTCGGTGGCTTGAAGCAACCGCTTGACGTCCTCCAGATCGGTGACGGGCCGCAGCGCTTCGGCTGTTCTTTTTCCAAGTGCCGTTTGGGAAAAAGAGGACAGCTGATCTATAATTTTTTGATATTCCATGGTTTTCAAAATTTTCTCGTCCAAGTACGTTCACAACTCCCCTCGGGCTATGATCCCATTATAACGAAACCGTTCATTTTTCGCCATTTGCCCCCTTACACACATAAGAATGCGATTTGCGGAACATGATAAATGCGTATAGCCAAACGTACTTACTCTCAAAAGGAGGCTATGTAACATGCATTTTCTGGGACACGTCGTGCGATTCATCGTCTCCGCCCTAGTTCTGCTGGTTGTGGGGTGGCTGGTACCGCAATTCAGCATCGGGGGATTCGGCAGCGCCTTGCTGCTCGCCTTGGTCATCGCCCTGTTGGGCTGGGCCATTGAAGGCATTTTTGGAACGAAGGTTACCCCGTTCGGGCGAGGAATCGTCGGTTTTCTTACGAGCGCGCTCGTGATCTGGCTTGCCCAGTTCATCATTTCCGGCGTTTCCGTCTCTGTGATCGGTGCATTACTTGCAGCATTGGTCATCGGGATTATCGACCTGTTCATCCCTGTCGCAACTCCCTTTGACGCTGCCAAAGACAAAAACGATCGTTAATGGCTGTGTCAGGGCTAAGAGGCCTTCCTCCGCAAGTGATCCGTTCACTGCGGAAGGAACGGCCTCTTGACTTATGGGTAAAGAAGTTCAACAATTCTTCAAACCTTTAGCCATCCACCCTCTGCAAAATACGGTATGATATTCTTAAAATTGTCACAAATCTACTGTATCGCGAGGGATTATTGTGAAGAAAAGCATAGCCATCGTCGCAACATCTGTGCTCTTGTTGCTTGTTACCGCTTGCAGCGGCAGCAAAGCGGCTGAAACCAACGGCAACGCCGGGAGTAATATCCAACCGGAAGCCGAGCTGGTGATCGAAGCCAGCAACTATCAATTCGATCAAGCCGAGTACCATTTGAAGAAAGATGTTCCAGTCAAAATCGTCTTCAAAAACGCCTCTGGTAATCACGGCATTCTTGTGCCCGGTCTGAAACTGCAATTGGACCGCAAGAACGACTCCGCGGTGATCGTGCCAACGGAAGCCGGCGAGTTCGAAATGGCGTGCTCGGTTATGTGCGGATCCGGCCACAGCGCCATGATCTCCAAAATTATCGTTGAATAAACGTGTCATCCCATGCAGCAAGAGCCCGCAGCGCACCGCCGCGGGCTCTTGCTCTTGTTGCATCAAAGCGATCCTCTCGCCACTAACCTTGATCCTGCTCCAGCAATTCAATCCATTCGTTAAATTCCGATTGAAGCTTGGCGTAGTCATCTTTCAGCCGCTGGTACTCTTCATCCCGCGCAGCCTGCCGCTCCTGCTCCTTCTCCCGCTCCAGCTGCAACAGCCGGAACTGATGGGAAATAACCTCGTAACTGTCCGTAACCTCCTGCAGCTGCTCCGCCAGCTTGCGCTTCTCTTCCTCCAAGGCCTCGAAGTCGCTGGCCATGGTGATGACCCGTTCGCTGCCAGCTGCGCTTTCCTGCTGCCATTCCTCCAGTTGCCGCTGCAGCTCAGCTTCCTTCTCACGCCAAGAGCTCAGCTCGCGTTCTGCCGAAGCCCATTGCTTGCGCCACTCCTGCTCCCGCTGCTCCGCAGCCTCACGGTAGCTCGCCAGCTCGGCTTCCAACTCTGCTGCCAACTTGCGACTGTCCTCAAGCTCCTGCAACCGCCGAGCCAACTCGTCCCGCTCTTGCTCCAGCTGCCGCTTCTCTTCTCCGGCCGCCTGCGCCGCCAGAAGTGCCTGCTCCCGCTCCTCGGCAGCCTGCTCCAACCGGGAGCGAAGAGAATCCAGCTCGGCTGCCAGGGCCGACGCCTTGTCCCGCTCGGCTTGCAGCTCGTTATTTGCTTGCTCCAACCGGCTCACTTCGGCGGCCAACTGCTCGCTCAGCTGTTCACTCTTGTCCGAAGCCTCGAGCAAGCTGATCTCTAGGCGACTGATTTCCTCGCTGCGCTTCTCAGCCAGCTTCTGCCACGACTTCTCGCTTTGCTGCGCCGCTGATACTTCGGCTCGCAGCTTGTCCTCCCGCTGCTTGCGTTCCTGCAGTTGCTGTTGCAGCTGCTTGGCCTCTGCCTGCGCGGCTTGAAGCGTGCTCTGGAGCTGCTTCGTCTGCTCCTGCAGCTTCCCGCTATGCTGCTGTGCCCGTTGCTCGGCCGCTTTGGCTTCTTGCTCCCGCCGCTGCAGCTCGCTCACCTGCTTCTGCAGCTTCGCGGCTTCCTCTTTCTCCCGCGCCGTCTGCTGTTCGACTTGGCGAAGCTTGGATTGCAGCTGCGAGTTGCTGCCGCGCTGTTCGCTAAGCTGACGCTCCAGCTCCTGTACCCGGCTGCGAAGCTTGCGCGCCTCCTCCTCCTGCCCCAGCAGGGAGGCCTCCAGCTTCTCCGCTTGTCCGGCTAGCTGACGCTTCTCATTCTTCAGCTGCTGCTGTTCCTCTTGCAGCGCCTTATACATGCTCTCCTGTTTGGCATGCAAATCCTGCAGCACCGAGTTCTCCTGCAGCAGGACTGTTTTCTCCTGCTTGGCGTTCTGCAGTTCATTCTGCAGTTGATCTACCCGGATCGCTTCCTCTGCCATGCGCACGGCTGCCAGCACGGCCAACCGCGGCGTGTCCAGATGGGGATAGGCCTGGGCGATGCTGCGCATATGTTCATCCACGCGGCGCGCGACCTGCTTCATATATTCCGCGCTGCTTCCAACAATTTTATAAGAAGTCCCGTAAATTTCTACGTTTACGCTAATTCGGCCTTGGTTACTCAACGTTATGTGCCTCCTTCGGTCCTGTATGTCGTCTCTTAGATGCGGATAATTGCACGAAAGTCACATCGAATCGGTCGTTCTACAAATGATTCGATGTGACTTCGTCCAATTCCTGCTATTTTCTAAGCTCCGCAGCAAAAGTTTGCGACAACCCTTCGACCACCTGGTCGTGGACCGCAGCAACTTCCTCGTCCGTCAGAGTCCGTTCCATATGGCGATATACCAGCGATAAAGCGACGCTCTTCTTGCCTTCACCCAGCTTGGCGCCCGTGAATACGTCGAATACCTCCACCGATTCCAGCAGCTCGCCCGCCTTTTCGCGGATTACGTCGATCAGCGCGCCCGCTTCCACATCGGAGTTTACGACAACAGCGATATCGCGCTGCATCGCCGGATAACGCGGCAGTTCTTGGTACACGTAAGCTTCGCCAGCGTTGCGGTACAACGGTTCAAGCAGCAGCTCAGCGACATACGTATCATCCAGATCCAGCTCCCGCTGCAGCTCCGGATGAAGCTGACCCAGCGTACCGATCCGTTCTTTGCCGGTAGTTCCGTTCAAGAAGATCGAGGCCGAACGTCCAGGATGGAAGCCCTGCGGCCCATCCGCTTCATATGTCATCTTATCGGCAACTCCCAGGTATTCGAACAGGCTCTCCAGCGCTCCTTTGAGATCGAAGAAATCCACCTTCTCCGCCGGAGCATTCCAGCGTTTCTCCGCCCGGTCACCCGTCAGCAACAAGGACAGCACCGGCAGCTCGTTTGGCTGCTTGGTCAGCTTCTCCTCGTTGGTACGGAAGATGCTGCCGATTTCAAACAATGCCAAATTGTCTTGCTTGCGATTGCGGTTGTATACAGCGATGTCGATCATCCCTGGCAGCAAACTGCCGCGCAGCACGCTGCGGTCCTCGCTCATCGGCATCGCCAGACGAATCTCCCGATCGCCTTCAGCCAGTTGCGGGAACTTCGCGCTTGCTCCTTCACGGATGAAGGAATAGCCCATCACTTCCTGCCATCCGCCATGGGTGAGCAATTGGCGGATCGTGCGGCGCAACGCCTGCGGTTTCGTATAACCGCCGACTGTCGTTACCCCTTCGATCATCGTCGCCTCGATGTTGTCATAACCGTACAGCCGCGCTACCTCTTCGATCAAGTCGACGTCGCGCGTAATGTCGCCGCGGCGCGTCGGCACGCGAACTTCGATGACTTCCTCAGAGCCGGCACATTCGAAGCGGAGGCGTCCCAGAATGGCTTTCGCCTCCAGCGAGGAAATGTTCGTGCCCAAGTAATCGTTCAGTTTCTGAAGCGACAGGCTGACGACCTTCTCTTCCGGCTCTTGATGAACGATCTCCACGATCCCTTCCGCAACGTGGCCTCCGGCATACGCAGCCATCAGCGCTGCTGCGCGATTCAGCGCCGGGATGACGGAGGCCGGATCCACCTCTTTCTCGAACCGTTGCGAAGCTTCCGAACGAAGCCCCAGCGTCCGGGACGTGCGGCGGACACTACTGCCGGCAAATTTCGCCGACTCCAGGACAATGTTCACCGTTTGATCGGTGACTTCCGTATCGAGTCCGCCCATCACGCCGGCCAGAGCCACCGGACGATCTTCACCGTCCACGATCAAGAGTGCACCGGCTTCCAGTTCACGCTCTTGGCCATCCAGCGTCACCAGCTTCTCGCCAGCCTTGGCCTGACGCACGCCCAGCATACCGCCGGCGATCTTGTCAGCATCAAACGCATGCAGCGGCTGGCCGTACTCCAGCATGACGTAGTTCGTGATGTCGACAATGTTGCTGATCGGGCGAATTCCCGCCGCCATCAGCCGGTTTTGCATCCACAGCGGGGATGGGCCAATCTTGACGTCGGCGATGTAGCGTACCGCGTACCGGCTGCACAGGTCAGGCGCATCGATCTTAACTTGAATCCGCTCCTTCGCCAGTACCCCAGTGGAAGCAAGCTCAGGCTGCGGCAGCTTCACTTCGCGGCTCAAAATCGCGCCTACTTCATAAGCAGCCCCGATCATGCTCAAGCAATCCGACCGGTTAGGCGTAAGGTCGAAGTCCAGCACTTGATCGTTCAGCCCCAGCAGTTCAGTAATCGGCGTGCCGATCTCCACGTCCTCCGGCAACACGAGAATGCCTTCCTGCTGTTCTTTTGGCAGCAGCTTGTCATTCAGACCCAGCTCCTTGGCCGAACAGATCATCCCTTGCGACAAGACGCCGCGCAGCTTGGCTTTCTTGATCTCCAGCCCGCCCGGCAGCTTGGCGCCTACGAGCGCAACCGGTACCTTCTGGCCGGCCGCCACGTTTTTCGCGCCGCATACGATTTGCAGATCCTCTCCCTGCCCCGCGTCCACGACACAAATGTTCAGCTTGTCTGCGTCAGGATGCTTCTCTTTGCTTTTGACAAAGCCAACCACCACGTTCGAAACGCCTTGATTGCGGTTTTCAATCGAATCGATCTCGATCCCGGACCGGGTGATTTGCTCCGCTAACTCTTCAACGTTAACCCCATCCAGCGAAATATAGTCAGACAACCATTCGGTTGATACTTTCATTGTTACTTCCCTTCCCTCTTTACGTGAAATTAAACTCTGGCAAACTGCTGCAGGAAACGCAGATCGTTGTTGAAGAAGTAGCGGATGTCATCAACGCCGTACTTCAGCATCGCAATCCGTTCGACGCCCATTCCAAACGCGAAGCCGCTGTACTCCTCAGGATCGTATCCACTCATCTCCAGCACGCGTGGATGCACCATGCCACTGCCCAAAATTTCCAGCCAGCCGGACTGTTTGCACACCCGGCAACCATGGCCGCCGCACTTCATGCACGTTACGTCAACCTCAACGCTTGGCTCCGTGAATGGGAAGAAGCTGGGGCGCAGACGAATTTGCGTGTTGGGCCCAAACATTTTGCGGGTGAATTCCAGCAGAGTGCCTTTCAGATCGCTCATCCGGATGCGTTTGCCCACAACCAGCCCTTCAATTTGATGGAACTGGAACGAATGGGTGGCATCGTCGTCATCCCGGCGGAACACGCGTCCCGGGCAAATAATTTTAACCGGTACTTCCCCCTGCATCGCTTCCATCGTCCGTACCTGAACCGGCGACGTTTGCGTCCGCATAAGCAGATCTTCCGTCAGGTAGAAGGAATCCTGCATATCACGGGCCGGATGGTCCTTCGGCAGATTCAGCGCTTCGAAATTGTGGTAGTCCGTTTCCACTTCAGGTCCTTCCGCAATCCGGTACCCCATACCGATGAAAATCTCTTCGATTTCCTGAATCACCTGGTTCAGCGGGTGAACGCTTCCTTGCTTCAGCGGACGACCCGGCAGCGTAACGTCCACTTTCTCCGCAGCCAGCCGTGCTTCAGTTTCTTGACGTTGGAACATCGCTTGCTTCTCTTCGATCACCGCTTCGATGGCGGCTCTGACCTCATTGCCGATCTGACCGATCACCGGACGCTCCTCAGCGCTTAAGGAACCCATCCCGCGCAAAATCTCAGTTAAAGCGCCCTTTTTACCCAAATATTTGACCCGAAGATCGTTCAAATGCCCGGCATCAACGGTTTCTGCCAGCTCTTTGAGCGCCTCCGCTTTTAGTGCTTCAAGACGTTCTTTCATGAATAGCTTCCTCCTAAAGGCAAAATAAAAAGGCCTTCTCTCCCGTAAGGGACGAAAAGACCGTGGTACCACCCTTGTTAGAGCACGGCATAAACCTGCCAGCCACATGGCTTGGAAGGTGCACATTGCTCTCACTCCAACGAAAATAACGGCTCGTAACCGGTATCCCCTAATGTGCCGGACTGCAATCCATCGCCTTGCGACGCTAGATATGACAGCAGCGGCAGTTCAAGGAACTGCTCCGGAGCGAACTTCGGCAGTTCCGATTCCCTAGCGGCGCTCTCAATCTCCGGCGCCCCTTCCCTGTTGGTCGGTTCCTGCTTACTCTTCTCCATCCACGCATTTCTTGTCATAATTACCTGCTATTATATGCTAAACGGACATCCGTTGGCAAGTCAGCGGTGAATTATGGTATCTTAAAGAGGTTATACCAAATGCCATGCAAACACGTCAAGGAGTGACTCGCCCAATGAACGGCAACGAACGCAAGAACATCAGACCTGGCCTCACCGTGGATATCGTCTTAAAAAAAGATCAGCCCACCGGCAAACTCACGCGCGGCGTAGTCAAGGACATTCTGACGAATTCCGCAACCCATCCGCACGGCATTAAGGTGCGGTTGCAGGACGGACAGGTAGGCCGAGTGAAAGTGATTCACCCGGACAACGCATAACTTGATATCAAAGACTTAGATCCGCCTCACCGGATGCCGCAGCACGGTTTTCATCTTCTCTGGCCCGGTTTTGCGCGGGTCTGACAAATAGATTTCATGATGCTTGCGCGTATCATCGAAATTCTCGGTTAATCCATTCGCCTTGAGGAACGCCTTCATCTTGGCCACCGATTCCGGTTCCGTCTGATAAGGGCCGATATGCAATATTTGGACGCATAATCCTTCCTCAAACACGGCTAATCTCACATCACTCAAATCGAGCCCGGGATTCTTTTTGACCGTCCGTTCCTTCACCCGATTCAGGAAGTCCTCTGTGACGAATTCCGGCTGCCGGATCATCGACGTCCACAACCAGTTGTTCCGGTTGGGATCATATCCGACGTTTATGGAGTCCCATAACCCCTCAAGCGGAGGTACCACAAAATCGTAGTACCCGTCCGGCTTATCGTCACCCATTTTGCTCATTTTAATGCCATAGGACAATGCGTACAGCTTCTGGACCGCTAACTGGTAAGCTTCTCCGTTTGGGTCCCCCTTGCCATCCACCATGAGGAACAGCATCGGCGGCACTTCAACAAGTACCGGCTCTGTTTTTGGCAGATACAGCTCCTTATCCCGCTTCTTAAAATCTACTTTTGTCACCATGTATATTTCACCCTCCTCTTAGGTTGCCCTCATTGTAGCAAGGTGAATTTGACACCTATCTGTCATATTAAGAGGGGTACAGCTCGGCAATTTTCTTGGCTTTGTTCCGCAAAATATTCCGAATATGCGGTGGTGAAAGTACGGTGACATTCTCGCCGAACGACAGCAGATAGCCATACACCCAATCATCTTCCGGGTAGCTGGCCGTCACAAGGTAATCGCCGTCTTCCCGCTTGTGAATGCGGGGCCGCTCAAACTCATCGAACACCCGATACGCCATATGCGGAGGAAATAAAAGCGCCAGCTCCACATAGTTGAGCCGCTCGTCTGGCATTGGGGCATCCAGAGGCGCGATCTCCAGCTTCCGACGATTGAACCGGGTCTCCGTGACTTCCAGCTCTTCGATCCGGCTGATTTTAAATATGCGCAACTCCTGACTCTTCAGGCAAAAACACTGCAAATACCAAGAGCGGTTCTTAAACTGCAGCTTCATCGGCTCGACTTGACGCTCGGTTCTTTGCCCATACGAGCTATAGTAAACGAATTTTACGACCCTTTGCTCCAGTATTGCCGTTTTCAGCTGTCCAAATTTGCTGCGCTCTGCTTCCCCGCTGTTCCAGCCAGAGAAATCGACATCAATCCAGTGAACCTCTTCTTTGTGAAAAAGAGTGCTCAGCTTCGCTAAAATTCGGCTCGTTTGCAGGGCATTTGTCGCTTTCAGGCTTTGCAGCCCAAACAAAATTTCCTTCTGCTCGTCTTCAGACAACAGTGATTTGTTGAGTACGAAGTCCGGCAACAGGCCGATGCCGCCGCCCTTTCCCTTGCTGGCATATACGGGGATCCCTGCGCTGCTTAACGTATCGATGTCACGGTAGATCGTGCGAGTAGACACCTCAAATCGCTGCGCCAGCTCGGCGGCAGTGATCGTTTTACGCTCCAGCAGCAGATAGACAATTTCAAACAGGCGGTTCATCTGCATTCGCACCCTCTCCTTCTGAAGACAAGTATACCCTACAAATAAGACACCGCAATGTCATATTAAAAAAGAAGAGCTCTCAATGAGAGCTCTTCTGCTTGATGGCTGTTAGTTACGCCGTACGTTTCATGTTCAGCGGTTGCTTAGGCGTTGGTGCTTGCGTTCCGGCATCGCCATTTTTGTGGAACAGCTTGCGAAGGTAAGGCATTACGTAGTAGTCAAGACCGATTTTACCAGCGTTTGCGGCTGCCACGAGAACAAGGACTTCAAGGATTAACATTTGTGCGTTGGTGCTTACCGTACCCGAGAAGAGGAACGCGGCGTTCATCACGAAGCCCATCAGTGCGGCGAAGGTGGTGAAGGTACCGAGGATCAGCCCCAGACCAACCA
>Ga0310836_100750_pt1 | contig 22712 bp, 22 predicted proteins | sample SM_ome_4_FD_201310 | JGI IMG/M metagenome (GOLD analysis project Ga0310836, IMG submission 201310) | Sorghum-adapted microbial communities enriched on stacked mutant (SM) sorghum from Joint BioEnergy Institute, Emeryville, California... ... | reverse complement strand
TATAACGGTTCAAGCCATCAAATCTAGATGTAACTTGAAATGCTTGATATGCCCCTTCCCCACCCCAGTTCCGGGTAATAACCTGATATTCATAGAAGGATGTAGAATGAGGGTACATCGCATACTGAACTGTGACCCGTAAGATGGACACTTTAAGAAAAAGTGCCCCTCTTGCGGGTCATTTGTGTTTTAATCAGAATATCTGATAACGGGAGAGAAGAACATGAGGAAAGTAAGAGGCGAAAACAAGCTGTTTACGGAACAGCAAAGAAAGCAGCTGGAGAGTAATCCTAACGTGCAGCATGTCACAGATCGCACTATCACGTATACGCCCTCTTTTAAGCTAGCAGCAATTAAGGCCTATCAAGAAGGTAAAACACCGATGGAGATCTTTCTGAATGCGGGATTTGACATCGCAGCTATCGGCAACGAAAAGCCCAAGAAGTGCCTAAAGCGTTGGAGAGAGCAGTATCAAAAACTTGGAGAAGCTGGGCTGCTTGAGGATCGACGAGGCAAAAACAGTGTTGGAAGACCATCTCAAGGTGAGTTATCGGTTGAGCAGAAGTTGAAACGAGCAGAGGCTCGAATCAAACTACTTGAAGCAGAGAATGAACTGCTAAAAAAGCTCGAAGCGCTCGAAAGACAAAAACAGTTTTAACGTCCGCAGAGCGCTATGCCATAATCAACCATACGATTCGAGCCTACGGTTTTAAAAAGATGACGCAATACTTGTGCATCCTCGCCGGCGTCAGCCGCAGTGGTTACTATCGCTGGCTGGGGGCTGAAGAAAAGCGACAACTACGTAAGCGTTCAGATGAGCAGGATTTAGCGCTCATTAAGGGTCACTATGACCAGTTACGCGGCAAAGCCGGTGCACTGACTATTAAGATGCGTTTAGAAGGGCATAACGGCGTAATCATGAATCACAAGAAGATTCGCCGATTAATGCGAAAGTACAATCTGGTCGCCAGAATACGCCAAGCCAATCCTTATCGTAAAATGGCAAGAGCCACACAGGAACACAAGACATGCCCCAATCTGTTAAACCGTCAGTTTAACCCAGGTGTGCCGGAGAAGGTACTGCTGACAGACATTACGTATCTCCGATATGGTAACGGGCAGTGGGCTTATCTGTCTTGTGTTAAAGACGGCGCTACTCGCCAGATCCTCGCCCACTACGTATCCTCTTCACTAGAGATGTCTCTTGTAGAGCGGACGCTGGACAATTTGATTGAACGACTGGACGGGAACATTCATCCCGAAGCGATCCTTCACTCTGACCAGGGCAGCCATTACACCCATCCTAGGTTCCGTCAACGCGTCGCCAGGATAGGAATTCAACAGTCGATGTCCCGCAAGGGAAACTGCTGGGATAACGCCTCTATGGAGACATTTTTCGGTCACTTAAAGGAAGAGCTCGAGTACCGTCGTTGTGAAACATTAGGGGAACTACGCCAGAAGATTGAGGAATATATCCAGTACTACAACGCAGAACGTTACCAATGGACATTAAAAAAGATGACTCCTGATCAATACAGGAGCCATCTATTGTCCGCCTAAACGGGGCTTCTTTCACTGTCCATAAACTGGGTCACAGTTCAGCCTCAGCTTGAAGGGACTTTTCGAATACAACAAACTTAATCCTCAATCGTCGACAAATCGCCGGCTGGGAGGTTGAGCTCCCAGGCTTTGAGCACGCGGCGCATGATTTTGCCGGAGCGGGTCTTCGGCAGTTTGTCTTTGAATTCGATTTCACGCGGAGCGGCGTGGGCGGACAGCCCTTCCTTGACGAACTTGGCGATTTCCGCCTTCAGCTCCTCGGATGGTGTAAAGCCCTCGCGCAGCGAAATAAACGCCTTGATGATCTCTCCACGCACCGGATCCGGCTTCCCGATCACCCCTGCTTCTGCAACAGCCGGATGCTCGACGAGCTTGCTCTCGACCTCAAACGGACCAATCCGTTCGCCGGAGGAGTTGATCACGTCGTCGATCCGACCCTGGAACCAGAAGTATCCGTCCTCGTCCATATAGGCCGTATCGCCGGAAATGTACCAGCCCGGGATGCGGAAATACTCCTCGTACTTCGGCGCGTTGTTCCAAATCAGTCGCATCACCGACGGCCACGGGGTGCGAATCGCCAGGTTCCCCATCCGGTACGGCGGCAGCTCCTTCCCGTTATCGTCAATAATCGCCGCTTGAATGCCAGGCACCGGTCTGCCCATCGATCCCGGTTTGATCGGCATCGACGGGTAGTTACAGATGAGCTGGCCGCCCGTTTCCGTCATCCACCAGGTGTCATGGATGCGGCGGTTATACACCTTCATCCCCCAACGAACAACCTCTGGATTTAGCGGCTCACCCACCGACAACACATGGCGCAGCGACGACAGATCATATTGCTTAATGATATCCTGTCCAGCTCCCATCAGCATCCGGAATGCCGTAGGCGCGCTATACCACACAGTGACTTTGTACTTCTGAATCGTTTCGTACCAATCCGCCGGGCTGAAGCGACCGCCGCGCACGACGTTGGTCGCCCCATGCAGCCACGGGGCAAAAATCCCATAAGATGTGCCGGTTACCCATCCCGGGTCCGCCGTACACCAATAAATGTCGTCTTCCTTCAGGTCCAGCACGACATGGCCAGTATGATAATGCTGAATCATGGCATTATGCACATGGTAAACCCCTTTGGGTTTGCCAGTTGAACCCGATGTATAATGCAAAATCAGGCCATCTTCGCGGTTCACCCACTCGATCTCAGCCTCAGGGGATGCGGCTTCCATCTCCGCCTTATAATCAACGATACCGTCCCCGGCCTTCACATCGTCGCCTACAACGATGATGGTCCGCAGCGTTGGCAGCTCTTCGCGCTTCACCCGCGGCAGCAATGCCGGCGTCGTGACCAACGCAACCGCACCGCTGTCCTCCAGACGATCCTTAACCGCCGTTTCCATAAACGCCTCAAACAACGGCCCAACCACCGCACCAACCTTCAGTGTACCCAATACACTCACATAGAGCTCCGGCGTCCGCGGCATAAAGACGAAGACCCGATCTCCCTTGGTGATTCCGTATTTGCGCAGCACATTGGCAAACCGGTTGGTCAGCCCCTGCATGTCCTCGTACGTGTACGACTCCTCACGCGTCGGATCACTGAATAACAGCGCCGTGCGCGAGCCCTTGCCCGCATCGACATGGCGGTCGATCGCCTCGTAAGCCATGTTCACTTTGCCAGTGACGTACCAGGAGAACTTCTTCTCGACATCCTCCCACTTAAAGTTCTTATACGCCTCTTCGTAGTTGCCCATATTGGACGACGGAACGCCCGATGAAATGACTTCCCCTTGCAGTTGACTCATCGTTTCATCCTCCCTTAATCTTTGGAAATCTCCAAGCAATAGATCAAAGTTTATGAAAACGGATACATAGCAACGTAAGTTGAAAGCTTTGTTTCAGCTTCATGGGTGTGGGCATCCGTTTTGATCGAAAAAGCAACGACAGGACTTAAACAACTGAGGCGATTTACGAGGACAACGATCACACGAGCGGATTGAAAATGTGAAAATTTTATGTCGGAGAACATTATAGCACACGTTTTTACACACAGGCTACACTTTTCATTTTTTCTTTTTTCTGTTATAAGTGAGGGGAACGAGCAAAGGAGGCGGTTCCATGGAACATAAAAAAACGTATATCCGCCACACCCTGCCCCATCAGCAACGTGAAATTGTTGTGGAAGGACCCGTATCCCCTTCCCATCTTCAAACCTTAACCATGCATCCCGACCTGGACGCCTTCCGCAAGCCTGCCGATCAACATGCTGCGCTGGTGGAAATTGCCGAACTTCCAGAGGGACGGATCATCCTGGCCCGGGAGGATTCAACCATCGTAGGATACGTCACCTTTCACTATCCCGACGAGATGGAGAGGTGGTCTCAGGGCAATATGCCTGACCTCATCGAGCTGGGGGCGATCGAAGTGGCCGATGACTATCGGTCGCTCGGAATCGGATCGACCATGATCCGCACTGCATTCGAAGACGAGCAGATGGAGAAATACATCGTCTTTACGACCGAATATTATTGGCACTGGGATTTGAAAAAGAGCGGGCTTTCCGTATGGGAATACCGCAGCATGATGGAGCGTCTGATGAAGACGGTCGACATGGTCTGGTATGCCACTGACGACCCGGAAATTTGCTCCCATCCGGCCAACTGCCTGATGGTGCGGATCGGCAAGGAGGTTCCTTTGTCGTCCGAGGAGCAGTTTGACCGGATTCGTTTTCAGCAGCGTTTTATGTACTGATAGTTCAAAAGGAAGGCGTGATGAATCCATGCCTGGAAGCGCTTTATTTGTCCACCATGAACAGGCGATGAACTACCGGTTTCACGACAGCCATCCGTTCCATCCGATCCGGCTGGAACTGACGATGGACTTGCTGCAGGAGCTGGGCGCACTGACGCCGCAGCAAATGCACCTGTCGCGCCCGGCAACCGACGAGGAACTGCTATGGATCCATCAGCCGGCGTATGTTGAAGCAGTGAAACAGCTGAGCCGCCCGAATCCCGAGGCGGACTGGATCACGCGCGGCGAGCAGTTCGGACTATTGGACGAGGATACGCCGTATTTTCCCGGCATGCATGAAGCGGCTGCCTGGGTCGTTGGAGGAACGATTACGGCTGTAGAAGCCGTGCTGTCCGGTTCCACCACCCACGCCCTGCATCTCGGCGGCGGCCTGCATCACGCCCTGTCGGCGAAAGCCGCCGGCTTCTGTGTCTACAACGATGCCGCAGTGGCCATTGACTATGCCCGTCGAAAGTATGGCGCACGCGTTCTGTACGTTGACACGGACGTCCATCACGGGGATGGGGTACAGTGGAGCTTCTATTCAGACCCCGATGTTTGCACCTATTCCATCCACGAGACCGGAAAATACTTATTCCCAGGTACCGGCTTCCTTCCGGAACGCGGCGAGCATCAAGGCTACGGCGCTTGTATGAATCTGCCGCTCCAGCCTTATACGGAGGATGCCTCTTGGATGGAATGCTTCGAGGAGTCAATTCGGCGCTTAACCGCGCATTTTCAGCCGGATGTGATCGTCAGTCTGCACGGCTGCGACGCCCATGCGCTGGATCCGCTATCGCATATGCACTGCAGCATGGCGATCTATCGCGATATGCCGGCGATCCTGCACGAGCTGGCCCATACGTATTGCGAGGGCCGCTGGGTGGCGATGGGCGGCGGCGGTTACGATTTCTGGCGAGTCGTCCCGCGGGCGTGGAGCTTGCTATGGCTGGAGATGAGCGATCACCCCTTAATCGCTTCCCTGCGCCAGAGCCCGCTACTCCCACTGCCGCAAGCCTGGATCAACCGCTGGCAGCCGCAGACCCCGTTCCAGCTTCCTGCGGCTTGGCTTGATGATCTATCCCACTGGGAGGGCATTCCCCGCCGGGCGGAAATTACAGCAAAAAACCGCGAGAGTCTCGCGGTCGCTTTACAGGATTATCCCTAAAGCTCAGGTGGGGCCTGCTCAAACCCCACCTGAGTTTTTATTTATTCAGCTCCTCCACATGCTGGACCATATCGTTGAGAATGGCGAACGAACGCTGGGCCGCCAATACTGTAAACTCAGCAAAATTCACGTCTGCTGAACCGTCCGCCTTGTCCGAAATAGAGCGGAGTACAATAAACGGAACCCCGTTCCGATGGCACACCTGGGCGAGCGCCGCCCCTTCCATTTCCACGCAAGCACCGTTCAGTTCCCCGTACAGCACCGAGCTGACAAACTCCGGATTCGCAATAAACTGATCACCGGACAGCACCCGGCCAACCCGATATTGATGGTCTGTACACTGACGGGCACAGGCTTGCTCGGCCAAGCGGATGAGGCCAGAATCAGCCGGAAAGTCAGAGACATCCTGGTACGGCGTGATTCCGCGCGCAAAACCCAGTGGCCGCGCGTCCATATCGTGCTGCTGGCAAGTTGACGAGATGACGATGTCGCCTACGTTCAGCTCAGGATGCACTGCTCCCGCCACCCCGGTAAACCAGATCGCATCCGCACCAAAGCGGTCGATCAGGACTTGCGTAGTAGCTGCCGCATTCACTTTGCCGACGCCGGATTTACACACGACTACATTGTGCCCATGGAGTACGCCCATTACGAAACGTGTCCCAGCCGCATCCACCGCCTCCTGGTGCTCCACCTGATCGAGCAGCAACGCGATTTCTTCATCCATAGCCCCCATTAGACCAATTGTTTTGTACATAGTTCATTACTCCCTCCAATCCCCATTCGTCCGTGCAACACATTGCATTGCTTCGAAATCCTCAAAATGCTCAAAAAAGCTCCTTATGCAAGGAGCTTTTTGTCCGTTGTTAACCTTTTTCATATATATCTATGTGTTACTTATCTCTCTAAGCCGAAACGTCAATCGCAACAATAGCCTTACAGGTGGCTAACAGACAAGCGCAAGATCGTCTCGTGCGGCAGAATGACCCGAGGGTTCTCAACCGTTTCCTTCTTCATCAGCTTCGTCAGCAAACGCATCGCTACCGCACCGAGGTCATACATCGGTTGAGCGACCGTTGTCAGCTGAGGACGTACCATCGAAGCCATGCGGATGTTATCCACGCTGATAATCGAGAAATCGTCCGGCACCTTCAAGCCTTCGTCCTGAATGCTGTGGATGGCGCCAATCGCCATTTCATCCGTTGCAGCGAAAATCGCTGTCGGCCGTTTCTTCAGCCCCAGGAAATACTTCATCGCTTCCACGCCGGATTCATAACGGTAGTTGCCGATCCGCACCAGGTCCTCTTGGTACTGAATGCCTGCGGTTTCCAGCGCACGCTTGTACCCTTGGAATCTGGCATAGCCGTTCGCCGGATCCTGCAACGTTCCGCTGATCATCGCGATTTCGCGGTGTCCATGGCGAACCAGTGTGCTGACGGCGTCAAATGCAGCGGCTTCGTGATCAATATCCACGGATGGATATTGGCCGTTCTCGTCGCTCGTTGCGCACAGCACGATTGGTACCGCAGACGTCTGGAACGCTTGAATATGCTCCTCCGTTACGGTTCCGCCCATGAACAGGAGCCCGTCCACTTGCTTCTCGAGCAAGGTGTTGATGACGCGGATCTCCTTCTCTTTCCGTTTGTCGGCATTACACAAAATAATGTTATAGTGATACATGTTCGCAATATCTTCGATGCCCCGAGCGATTTCCGCAAAAATCGAATTTGAAATATCGGGGATAACCACGCCTACAGTGGTGGTCTTCTTGCTGGCAAGCCCCCTGGCTACAGCGTTGGGCCGGTAGCCTAACCGTTCTATCGCTTCGTAAACCTTTTTCCGGGTCTGCGGTTTCACGTTCGGATTGTTATTGACAACCCGGGAAACCGTGGCCATCGAGACGCCTGCTTCACGTGCCACATCATAAATGGTAACCGTCACATTCTTCTCTCCATTGCCAATAGATTTTCACTCATTCATCCGGTAAAGATCCAGAGCTTCAATTAAATTTATGATACGACAAAATACTACTTAATGCAATGATAACGCTTCACTTAGCGTAAAATCTCCTCTAAAGTCGATTTCGTGATCTTGGAATGGGACGTATGCCAGACGGCTTGTCCATCCTTAATCAGGATCGCTTGCGGGGATTCATGCTTGACGCCAAGCCGCTCGGCTGCCTCATTCGATACGTCTCGGTTCTCGATAACGTAAATCAGCCCGTATGTAACGTCTTCCCGCGGAGTTCCGTTTAAATAAGCCTCCGCTTCCTTATGTGCCCCGGCACTGATCGGGCAGCGGGTACTGTGCTTGAATAGCAACAACGGCTGGCTTGCGGAGCGTTCCAAAGCATCGTTCAGCTCTTGGATCGATTGTATTCTCATCCATTTGGACATGACGTCTCATCCCCTTTTTGATCGAATAAGAATCTCCAGATGTTCTGTTGATATCTTAACAAAAAGAGAAATGAAAATACAACTTTTATTTACAAATGATTTGCAAAAATCGAGTAAATTCGTCAATTAGCCTTGGAAAGTTGTCGATTCTTTACAAATTTAGACAATTGGGATAGACGTTTGGAGATTTCATTCATCCAATCCAGGTCGCTTAAGTTCTTGGCCCCGCCGTACAAGTCCAATAGCATGTTGATTCGTTCTTCACATTGCTGCTCCAGCAGATTTTCAAAGGATTCGTAATCCGCCCCGTCCCATTGACGATAAATGCTGAAGATCAAGTCTGCCAGCTCGTTCCGCTCGGTAAAATAAATGCGGCCGCTCGGCGCCTCCTTCTTGAGCTCAGCCAGCAGGTCCGTCAAATCCGACTTCACCTCAGGAAGCACTTCGTAGAAGTCGCAATCTTCGCACTCGTAAATTGGAACACGGTCGATTTCATAGATTCCTTCAAAAATGACCAGCCTGAAGCCCAGGTTCATCATTTTCCCGCACTGACAGTGCTTACGCACAGTACCACCTCATCTTAGTCCTCTGCTTTTTTTGTTCCGACTGATTTTGCTAGATATAAATAAGTCTCTTGTATCGGAGCCTCCGCTGCCTCTGATGGCAACAATAATCCATTGCCGCTCCTCGCAACTCGTGACTTAGAACGTGCGCCGATAGACGTTTTAATTAGAATATTGTTCTTATTCGACTCGCCCGCAAGAATCTCCTTCCGTTAGCAAAAGATACTTTAAATTGCCATATTTGGAAATGTTTCAGAAAGCGCCAGGCATAGTAAGAGTCATCATTTTTGATACAATTAAAATATTGATTCGAATTTTCGTCAAGTGCCATAAAAGACAGGAGGAGTTGGATTTGAGATTAAATGGTAAAAAGATCGTTGCTTTAGTCGATGAGGAGTTTGAAGATTTGGAGCTATGGTACCCGGTCTACCGCGTTCGCGAAGAGGGAGCGGAGGTGCATTTGGCCGGTCCGGTGAAAGGCAAAAAATACATTGGCAAATACGGGGTCCCCGCTGAAGCGGAATTTGCCTTCGAGGAAATCGATGCCAACGCGTATGACGGCATTCTTGTCCCCGGCGGCTGGGCGCCGGACAAGCTTCGCCGATACGATAAGGTGCTTCAGCTCGTTCGCGAGCTGCACCAAGCGAAGAAGCCGATCGGGCAAATCTGCCACGCCGGTTGGGTACTCATCTCCGCAGGGATCCTGAAAGGCGTGACCGTTACGTCTACGCCAGGGATCCGCGACGATATGCAGAACGCAGGCGCGATTTGGGTGGACGAGCCCGTTGTCGTGGACGGGCACATCATCTCGGCCCGCCGCCCGCCGGACCTGCCGGCTTACGGCAAAGCGTTTGTGGATGCGGTGGCGAACCGGGGGTAATGGTGCGTGAGGTAGTATAAGTACGGAGATGTGTGTGTAGCCGCGGCGGAATAGCGCGATTGTGGCGTACGCTTTCTGCTTTCACCAAATGTAAAAGTGCAGTTTAAATCCTCTGAACATCCCGAAATTCGGGTTTCAAATGCAAAAGTGCAGTTCAGATCGAATGAAAAGTCCGCTATCGGACCGTTTCGCCCAAAGTTAACTGTACTTTTGCATTTCAACTAGCCGATTGAGGCGAGTTCGACAAAACTCAACTGCACTTTTACATCTCAACTCAGGAAGGCACGGAGCGAACGTGGAGTTAGCGAGGGATCTATTCGCCATCTGCACTCCAGCCGCACGTGCCCCCAAGCCGCAACATAACAAAACAAGGCCGTCCCCGATGTCCATGCTGACCCGGAAGGACGGCCTGTTTTATTTGCTCAAACGCTCTTGCTCCAGCTCGTGTGCATAGCGGACCAGTTCGGCTTCAACTTGATTGCTGGTCGGTAAGCGGTAGCAAGCCGCGCCCACTTCCTTGCTCTCCCGCGAATCGGAGTTCAAGATGCGGTGCTTCACCCGCAGCAGCGCCTGCGGCGACATGCTCAGATCGGTGACGCCAAGATACAGCCATAACGGCACCGCCTTCTCGTCCCCGGCCATTTCACCGCAGACACTTACGGTGATGCCGGCATCCTTAGCCGCTTGCACCGTTTGACGCAACAGTCGCAAGACGGCTGGATGGAACGGATGATACATGTGAGCGATCTGCTCGTTCATCCGGTCAACAGCAAGCACATACTGTACCAGATCGTTGGTGCCGATGCTGAAGAAGTCCACCTCTTGGGCCAGCAGATCGGCAATCGCCGCCGCGGCCGGAATTTCAATCATAATGCCAACTTGTATATCGGGATCGTAGGCGATTCCCCGCCGGGTCAAATCCTGCTTGGCTTCCTCCAAAATCGAATTCGCCGCACGGATTTCCTCCAGCGAGGAGATCATCGGATACAGGATTTTCATCTTCCCATAAGCGCTGGCGCGCAAAATCGCAGCAAGCTGGGTTTGAAACAACTCCCGGCTGTCCAAACTGATGCGAATTCCACGATAGCCCAGCACCGGGTTCTCCTCTTCCTGCAGCTCGAAATATTCCAGCTGCTTGTCGCCGCCAATATCCAGCGTCCGAATCGTAACCGGATGCGGCCCAGCCTTCTCCGCAACCTGCCGGTACACCTCAAATTGCTCATCTTCCCCAGGAAAAGTGGACCGGTCCATATATAAAAATTCTGTACGAAACAATCCTACGCCTTCCGCGCCGTGCTTTAACGCCTGCTCCAAGTCCTTCACGGAGCTGATATTGCCGGCGAGCCGCATGCGTACGCCATCCTTGGTGACCGCTTCCACGGCAGCCAGCAGCTGCAGCTGTTCTTTGCGGCGGCGTTGCTTCTCCGCCAGCTCTGTATACCGGGCGATGATCTCCGGCTCCGGATTCAGATATACGTATCCTTCGTCGCCGTCGATGACTAGCAGATCGCCCGTTTGCAACGGCTCGGTCAGCTTGTTCTCAAGCCCCGATACCAGCGGAATGCCCAGTGCCCGCGCCATGATCGCCGAGTGCGACGTTTTCCCGCCGGCCATCGTAACCATTCCCAAGACGTTGTCCGGATTCAAATGGACCAACTGAGAGGGAGAAAGCTCCTTCGCCACCAAAATATACGGCTGCGTATCCGCCGGCAAAGTGATGTCCGGCGTCCCCAACAAATGCTTCAGCAGGCGATTGCCGACATCCTTGATGTCGAGGGCCCGTTCTTTCATATATTCGTCATCCAGCAGGTCAAACATCGTAACAAAATGATCGATTGCTTCCTTGACGGCAACCTCCGCCGCCTTGTATTGGCGTTCGATAATCCCCTGGATTTCGCTCATAAATACGGGATCCTCCAGGATCGCCAGATGGGCATCAAAGATACCGGATTCCTCCGCACCCACCGTCTCCTTAATCTCGTTCTTCATCACTTCGATTTCGGTTTTGGACGTGCGAATACCTTCGTACAATCGCTCGAATTCCTTGGCGAGATCCACCTTCTCCATTCGGCGATCCGGTACGTCCCATTCCCAGGCGGGCAGCACAAAAGCTTTGCCGATGGCGACTCCCGCTGCTGCTCCGATCCCCTGTATCATGTAGTGACCCCCTAGTCCTGCTTGTAAGTTCCTAACCTAAGGCACTATTCATTCTTGAACTTTCTCTATAGGATGCCCTCTATCTATTTCATTATGGTAATCCTAGCCCCTTAAATTTGTCAAAGAAAAAACACGCAACTCAAAGAGGGCCCTCCGAATTCGGATGGGTCCTCTTGGATGGGCCATGCTTAACTGCGTTTTCCGATCAGAATGCTATCTTCGACCTTGATGCAGCGGTCCATAATGACGGTGAGTCCGCCTTTCGAGGCGATCTCATACGCTTCTTCACTGAAGATCCCCAGTTGCAGCCAAAGCACGCGAGCCCCAATCTTCACCGCTTCCTCTGCGACCGGCGGCGTCTGCTCGCTGCGACGGAACACATTGACGATATCCACCGGCTCCGGGATATCCGACAAGCTTGGGTAGACCTTCTCCCCCAGAATTTCACCGCTAACCATCGGATTCACCGGGATAATGCGGTAGCCATTTTGCTGCAAAGCTTGAGCGACCATATACGAAGTCCGGTCAGGTTTGTCTGACAGACCCACGACAGCAATATTGCCAGCGTTTAACAGAATCTCCTTGATTTCCTCACGGCTTGGATTCTCAAATGCCATTTTGGCCATCCTCCTTTGTCGGCGCCGGCGAAGCCAGCGCCATGCCTCTAATTCAAGTCTATTCTACCCGTTCGATCGATGCACCAAGCGAAGTGATATGATCAAAAAACTGCGGATACGATTTCGCCACATGATGTGCATCCTTGATCACCAGCGGCTTGCGGCAGCGCAAGCCGACGACGGTCAACGCCATAATGACGCGATGGTCGTAATGCGCATTAATCGTCACTCCGCCTTCGAGGCCGGTCGGACGTCCGTGCACAATAATTTCCGACTGGCGTTCTTCGACGTTGGCCCCGGCTTTTTTGAGCTCGGTTAAAAAGTCGGTAATCCGGTCGCATTCCTTGTAACGCAAATTTTCCACGTTATAGAAACGCGATGTTCCGTCGGCGTACACCGCAGCTGCGACCATCGCCAACACCGCGTCGGTCGCCGCATCGCCGTCGAATTCCACCGGCCGCAACCGGCCATTGCCCTGCACGTGGACCGTACCGTTCTGATGCGTCAGCGGTACGTCCATCATCTGCAGCACGTCCACCACAGCGCGCTCACCCTGCTTGCTCTGCTCGGCCAACCGATGAACCTTCACGTCCGATTTCGTCACGGCAGCCGCAGCCAAAATCGCCGCCGAGCCCGGATAGTCCCCCTGCACGGTATACGTCTTCGCTTGATAGCTTTGCCGTCCAGGCACGCGGAAATGCATATAATCGTCGCTGGCATGGATCACGATCCCGGCTTGCTCCAGCACTTCCAGCGTTTGCCCCACAACGACCTTCGATTTCAGATCGTTTAGCACCTCAATTTCGCTGTCTTCGTCAAGCAGCGGCGTTAAGAACAGCAAAGCGCTCAGGTACTGCGAGCTCACCGAACCGGAGACGCGGATCTTCCCGCCCTTCGGCGCACCACCGCGAATGGTGATCGGCAATTTCCCCTCGTTGTGACTCACTTCCACACCAAGCTGTCCTAAAGCGTCGATCAGATCATCATGCGGCCGCTTGCCCAGTGAATCCGGATACGTGTTCACGAACGTCACCTCCGGGCAGAGTGACGCGATCGCCATCAAGAACCGGAGAACCGCCCCGGCGTTCCCAACGTTCAGCTCCTTGACGTCCTTCGGCCGCCGTCCAAAACCGGTGATGACGATCTTCTCCTCGTCCTCTTCCAGCACCGCACCCAAATCGGCGATGCAGCGGCGCATGGCGTCACTGTCCTCACTGTGCGCCGGGTAATATACCGTGCTTGTCCCTTCCGCTAAAGCCGCAACCAGCAGGTAACGAGTTGTATAGTTTTTGGAGGATAATGCTCCGATTTCGCCCTTTAACTCCAGCGTAGGCCTAACGATAACGTCCATAGTGTTCACATTCCCCTTTGTTGTGATTAATCAAGAACCGCGGTAATGCGTTAAAATCTCAGCCGCCACTTGTTCCGCGCTTTTCCCCGAAGTATCCACGGTCAGATGAGCAAAAGCGTAAAGTTCCTTCCGTTCCTCCAGCAGCGCGGTGATCCGCTCCTTCGCCCCCCCGGCCAAGAGCGGTCGGTTCGGGTCCTCCCCGACTCGCGCGAGAATCTCGTCCGCCGTCGCTTGGAGCGCCACCACCAGGCCGCCGTCTCGCATCGCCAGGCGATTTGCCTCACGAAGTACCGCACCGCCGCCGGTCGCCAGTACAATCCCTTGCTCTTGCAGCGTGTTCCGCAATGCCGCAGACTCCAGGTCACGGAAATAAGCTTCTCCTTCAGCCGCAAAAATATCCGGAATCGACCGCCCCGCCTCCCTGACAATCCGTTGATCGAGATCAACGAACGTTTTGCCGGTTGCGGCTGCCAGCAGGGAGCCGACGGTGGACTTTCCCGTCCCCATCATGCCGATGAGCACGATGTTATGATGCAACATGTTATCACCTACTTGCTCTGCATCGATCCTAAAGGCACTCGTTCAGAGTAAACTTTTTCATATCATAACACAGGCTGTCCTGTTTTCACCATGAAAAAAGAAGCCGGAAGAGACGCTTTCGTCCCTCCGGCTTCGCGTTTAGCCTAACCTGTAGTTTAGAACCATTGATGGTGGAAGACGCCTTCCTTGTCCACGCGTTTGAACGTATGCGCACCGAAGTAATCGCGTTGCGCTTGCAGCAGGTTTGCTGGCAGACGTTCCGTACGGTAGCTGTCATAGTAGGACAGCGCGCTGGCAAAGCCAGGCACCGGAATGCCGTACGCCACAGCTGTGGAAACCACGTTGCGCCATGCGTCTTGATAGCTTTCCACGATATTTTTGAAGTAAGGGTCGAGCAGCAGGTTTTTCAGCGCAGGGTCACGGTCATACGCTTCCTTGATGTTATGCAGGAACTGGGAGCGAATGATGCAGCCGCCGCGGAAGATCATGGCGATGTTGCCGTATTTCAAATCCCAGCCGTACTCTTCGGAAGCCGCACGCATTTGCGCAAACCCTTGGGCATACGAAACGATCTTCGACGCGAACAGCGCTCTACGCACGTTCTCGATAAATTCCTTCTTGTCGCCGCTGAACGGTTGTTTCGCAGGTCCGCTCAGAATTTTGCTGGCGGCTACGCGCTCTTCTTTCATCGCCGAGAGGAAACGGGAGAATACCGATTCCGTGATCATGGACAGCGGCACGCCAAGGTCGAGAGCGCTTTGGCTTGTCCATTTCCCCGTCCCTTTTTGGCCGGCAGCGTCCAGAATGACGTCAACCATCGGTTTGCCGGTCTCTTCATCGTATTGAGAGAAGATGTCGGCAGTAATTTCGATCAGATAGCTGTCCAGCTCGCCTTTGTTCCATTCGCTGAAAATCTCGTGCAGTTCCTTGGCATCCACGCCCAGCACGTCTTTCAGCAGATGATAAGCTTCGCAGATCAGCTGCATATCGCCATATTCAATGCCGTTATGCACCATTTTTACGTAATGGCCGGCTCCGTCCGGACCAATATATGTACAGCAAGGATCACCGTTTACTTTGGCAGAAATCGCCGTCAAAATCGGTTCAACCAGCTTATAAGCGGATTCTTGTCCACCTGGCATGATCGCAGGCCCTTTCAAAGCGCCCTCTTCACCGCCGGATACCCCGGTGCCAATAAAGCGGAATCCTTTGGCTTCCAGCTCTTTGCTGCGGCGTTGCGTATCAGGGAAGTGCGCATTGCCTCCGTCGATGATGATGTCACCTTGATCCAGGTAAGGCAGCAACTGTTCAATCGTAGCATCAGTCGCCGGACCAGCTTGTACCATAATTAAAATTTTACGCGGCGATTCCAGCGAGTTCACGAACTCTTCAACGGAAAACGTGCCGACGAGGTTTTTCCCCTTGCCTTCGTTGTTCAGCAGATCATGCGTTTTCTCAGGGGAACGATTATATACGGACACAGTAAAGCCCCGGCTTTCAATATTCAGGGCCAAATTCTTGCCCATGACGGCCAAGCCGATGACGCCGATTTGTTGTTTTGACATGGTCTCCATCCTTTGCACACTATTTTTATCAATATTATCATTTTAACTCTTTTGTGTACAGAAGTGAACCCTGGCCGTAAGCCCAAAAAACAACCCCCAACGCCGTGGGAGCCAAGGGCTTGCCTTTCGATTTCAGGTTGTGTGTAGTTCGGCAGGAGGCGGGTTCTCACTCCTTTAGGATGAGCCATATCCATCATTACCATTCAAGCTGCATGAGTTCCATTCTCAGCTTGCGCAGCCGCTCTTTGCAGGCTTCCGAGGCTTCGGCATCCCCCTGTTGGATGGCCTCGAACAACCGCTCAAGCTCGGCATCCAGCTCCTTCTGCAGTTGTGCCAACCGTTCCTCTGCCGCTTCGGATGCGAACATCTCAGCCATTTGCGCCATGTCGACAATGGGTCCTTTTTGAAAAATAACCCGATGCTCCATCCCCGAGATTTCCACCAGGCGGATCACTTCTCCGAATAAAATGTTCTCGACCAGGATCTGACGATCCCTTATCCGTTTGACCACCGCATGACCGCGCAGATCGCCAATCAGCTTCTCCAGCCATTCCGCCAGCTTGGCATCGCGGATGACGTAGTCGCCTACCAGCTTGTATCCTTTGGCGAGACGCTGAAACCGCAGCTTAGTCAGCTTGCGTCCAGTGCGAACGGAGATGATGAAGAGCGATTCGTTTTCGCTCCAATATAAAGAATACCCGTCTTGGATCAAGTCGCGAATCAATTGCTGTATGTGCCGGCGGTCGAATCGGAGTTCCAGGTTGCAGTATTCCACTTCGTAACTTTTGTTCACGGCACTCCCTCCTAACGGTTTACCATATCTTATACTCCATCTTATGTAATGGAACTTGGTTTATTGATTATTTTTGGCCCGTTCCGGCCGGAGTTGCCGCGGAAAATATGTTATACTAGTACCGTTGCACATCGAACGAAATGAGATCTATGCCGAAAGTTGGAGGTACTACACGATGGCCTTTGAAGGTTTTACGACACAAGATTTCGACGCGCTTACCGTTCCGGGGCTGGAGTCCCGAATGGAAGCGATCATAAGTCACATTAGACCTAAATTGGAGACGCTGGGTGCGGAAATGGCCCCGTACCTGTCCGCTTTATGCGGAGAAGAGATGTTCCCGCATGTGGCCAAGCATGCGCGCCGGACGGTGAACCCGCCGAATGACACATGGGTCGCTTGGGCGGCCAGCAAGCGCGGGTATAAGGCGTTGCCGCATTTTCAGGTCGGGATGTTCTCCACGCACCTGTTTATCATCTTCGCCGTCATTTACGAGAGCCCCAATAAGGCCGTGTTTGCCAATTATTTGGACAAGCATGCGGCGCAAATCAAGAAGACGATCCCAGACGGGTTTTACTGGTCCCTGGATCATATGAGCCCGGACGGCACACCGCACCGGGAAGCGGATGCCAAGCAGCTGAAGGCCTGGGCCGAGAAGCTGAAGACGATCAAGAAGTCCGAAGCCCTGTGCGGACTGCGGCTGGAGCGGAACGACCCGATCGTATCCGACGGAACCAAGCTGATCCGCACAGTGGAAGAGACGTTCCAAACGCTGTTGCCATTGTATAAAGGCGCGTTTTAAGCATGACGCAGAAGCGGTCTAACGGACACCAGAGACGCTACGTACTTTCCTAAGCGACCTCCTGTTGGCTAACGGACTGAGAAGACCTTACTTATGGAATAAGCGGCAAGCCCGTTGCCCCTATTGGTAAATAAAGCCCCTGATGTCCGTTACAGCGGGAAATGACCGGGAAATCGACCAATAAGGTCACTACGGTCCGTTATACCCATGGATGGCCTGCCTTCTGGCCTGCACTTCAAGCCTCCCTGACCTTATGGGTTGGGGGAGGCTTTTTGTGTACGGACAAGGCCAAGGTGCAGGAAGAAAAGCAACGCCATCGTGACTGCGCTGGTCAGAAACGGGGCAGCTGGGCCAAGCAGGTCCCACATTTTGCCGGAGATGATCGGTCCTACAACCATGCCGGAGCCTTGGATCGTGAGAAACAAGCCCCAAATCGTTCCCTTCTCCCCGCTTGGGATCATTTGCGCGATCATCGTATTCCAGGTCGGGAGAATTAACGCATAGCTGCATCCGATCAGGATCACAAACGACCAGACCAGGGCGACCTCCCGCGTCATCGCAAACAGGCCGATCGAGAGCGCCGCCAGAGCGAAGCCGATATGCAGGAACCAGCGCGTCCCCAGCCGATCGACCAGCTTGCCGACGGGAATTAGCCCCAAGACGGTGATCCCGCCGCCGATCACGAGCATGGCGCTGAACGTCTCCGGCGACAGGCCCAGCTCCGTCCGGACATACAGCGTGATGACCGGCGTCAGCAGCCCGACGGCGAAGGATTGCAGGAACAGCGCCGGATATAACAACGGGCTGACGTCCAACTGCGTGCGGATATGGTGAATTGAAGCACGCAGTTGACGCCACATCCCTCCGATCTTGGCGGAGGGCGAATGTGCGGGAACGGCGGCTTTGGACGAGCCCGCGGCGGTGGAGCCGCCTTTTTTGCCTGGCAACATCAACGATACCAGCAAGACCAGCATAAGACATCCGAGCAAGAACCAAAAGATCGGCTGATACGAATCATTTAGGAAAAAGTTAATCAGAACCGGCCCCAACCCGGTTCCGCCAAGGCTGGAAATTTGGATGACCCCCATCGCTGTCGCGAAGTTGTTATTCTCTTCCGTTACCGCAGTGATGCCCATTAAAACACAGGGCCAGAGCGGTGCCGTCCCGATGCCAAGAAGCGCGCAGCCCAGCACGAGAAACCCCATAGAGGGAAGGAACGCGATCATCGCAACGGCACCCAGAGTGATGGTCAGCCCCAGGCTCATCGTCCGGCGAAAACCAATCCGTTCAATCAACCAGCCCGCCGGGCTGCGGAACAAATTATCCCCGATATACTGCATCGAAAACGACAACCCGATCGCAAACGCACTCAGCTTCAGCACATCCCCCATGTAAACCGGCAGGATGGATACGATCAGCGCCCCCTTCACGAACTCCACCAAAAACATAATCAGCCACAGGCTGGCGAACGTGGGATTCAGCAGTTTTTTCCTTGCCATGCTGCTTGTCAGTTCCACGAAAAAGCCCCCTCTCCTGGTTTCCGATCACCGATACTCTTTCATTTTGTCCTTTTTTGTCGGCAATTTAACCCATATTCCGTCAATTTTATGTAAAAAGCAGCGGTTTTTGCTTGCATTCCGGGCGCATTTTGCTATACTCTAGCTTGTTTGAAAATTATGTAGACGAAAGGCAGGGATGGCCCGTATGGATCATCAAAGCACGCCGCTCTTCACTGCTCTCAAAAAGCATGCGGCCGGCAATCCCGTTCAGTTTCACATTCCTGGGCACAAGAAAGGGCTCGGCACCGATAAAGAATTCCGAGAGTTCATCGGCGATAACGCCTTGTCTATCGACTTGATCAACATCGCCCCGTTAGATGACTTGCACCAGCCAACCGGCGTCATTCAAGAGGCGCAGAAGCTGGCTGCCGACGCCTTTGGCGCGGACTACACCTTCTTCTCGGTGCAAGGGACCAGCGGAGCCATCATGACCATGATTCTATCTGTTTGTTCTCCGGGGGATAAAATTATCGTCCCGAGAAATATTCATAAATCCGTAATGTCGGCCATTATATTCGCCGGAGCGAAGCCGGTATTTGTCTCGCCGGCGCAAGACCCGAATTTGGGCATCGACCACGGAATCACAACGTCTTCGGTTCGCCGCGCGCTGCAGCGTCATCCCGACGCCAAAGCGGTGGTGGTCATTAACCCAACGTACTTCGGCGTATGCGCCAACCTGAAAGAAATTGTGGATCTAGCCCACAGCTACCATGTTCCCGTGCTGGTGGATGAAGCGCATGGGGTCCATATTCATTTCCATGAGAAGCTGCCGATGTCTGCAATGCAAGCAGGCGCCGATATGGCGGCAACCAGTGTGCATAAGCTGGGCGGCTCGATGACGCAAAGCTCGATTCTGAATCTGAACACGAAGAACGGATACGTCAATCCGCAGCGTGTGCAAACGATCATCAGTATGTTAACGACGACGTCCACTTCCTATCTGCTCCTGGCTTCTCTGGATACCGCACGCCGCAATTTGGCGCTGCACGGACGGGAAATGGCCGAACGGGCGATGGAACTAGCCGAATATGTTCGGTCGGAAATTAACCAAATCGAAGGCTTGTACTGCTTCGGGCGGGAGATTTTAGGCGGGGAAGCTACTTATGACCATGATCCTACCAAACTGACGATCCACGTTCGCCATTTGGGGATTACCGGTTATGAGACGGAAAATTGGCTGCGCGAGCACTACAACATCGAAGTAGAGCTTAGCGACATGTACAACATCCTGTGCCTAATTACCCCAGGGGATACACAGGAGACGGCCGATATTTTGCTGACCGCGCTGCGGGAGCTTTCTAAAACCTATTATAAGGAAAATAACGCAAATGAGCTGATCGTCAAGGTCCCGGAAATCCCGCATTTGTCGTTGATCCCGCGGGATGCATTCTATGCGGATACCGAGGTCATTCCGTTTAAGGAATCGGCTGGCCGGATCATTGCCGAATTTATTTATGTGTACCCGCCGGGGATTCCGATTTTGCTTCCGGGTGAAGTCATTTCCCAGGACAACATCGACTATATTCTCGATCATGTCGAGGTCGGCTTGCCGGTAAAAGGGCCGGAGGATCGATATATCGACAAGGTTAAGGTGATTGTTGAAGCGGATCCGATTTTTTAATCAACAAGAGCAGGAGAGGGATATGTTTGTCCCGCCTTCTGCTCTTTTTTTACTGCAAACCAAAAAGCCCCCCGCTTCTGGGGAGCTCTTAGTTTCTATACCAGGTGATCCGCCGCAAATTAGGCTTCATCCATTTGGGCGACAAGCTCGTTGTAAGCTTCTTCTACCTGTTTCCATTCCTGTTCGTCTTCGATATTGTAAAGCACCATTTCCTCGTTCTCTTCTTCCATGCGGAGAATGATGCCGTCCGCTTCCGGATTGTTGCGTTCGAGCAGCAATGCGTACACTTTCTCGCCAACGTCGAACGTCTCGACAAGAACCATCTCTACGTCGTTCCCTTCTTCGTCGGTCAGCGTCAACACAAACTCTTCATGCTCATGATCATGGTCATGATCGTGGCCGCAGCCGCATGCTTCGCCGTGTTCGTGATTGTGGTCGCTCATGAAATTACCTCACTTTAAGTATGTTTTAATGGACTGAAGAAGGGTCTCCCGCTTCGTTCCCCCCGTATCGTAACACTTTTGGTGGGGACAGGTCAATTTTCGCGGCGATTACCCGCGTGGTGCTCTGTTTTTCGTTTATTTCAGAACGTTAATGCTCTTCTCGGCAACGAGCACGAAATCCGATCCGTTGGACGGTTGCATGTAGAACCCTACGATATAGCGTCCTGATGTCTTGAAATCATACGTGTAGTCCTTCGTCCGGAACCAAAAGTTATCGCGCTGCTCTTTGATTTCATCCGTCTGGATCTCCTTGGACGTCCCGTCCGGGGCCGTGATGGACACCCGCACTGCAGAAATATTCGTGCGTAAATTATCAATTTGCGAGAACACGTTAAACTTCAGCTTCCCCGTCTTCTTCACATCGCCGAACACATTGTCATCTGCGAATAGAAACATATGGACGTTGGGTTTATAATAATTCACCGTCTTGGTGCTGTCATTAAATTCAACTAAACCTTCGAGATTGCGTACGGGGACATAAGTTTTGCCATCTATAATATATCCGCCGTCTTCCAGTTCGCGGCCGTTCAGCATCAGTTTTACCTTGGTGCTAGCAGCGTCAGCAAACAGCAGGGAACCCCCCATAAGAGAGAATGCCACCACCAGTAATGCAACTCTTCTCCATTTCATGAATGTTGACCCTCCATTTGATTCCTGTTGATGTATAGTTATACTCCCTGCCTCCGTTCAAGTTGCGGTGATGATGGGAAATGACGGTATTTTTTTAATGAGGGAGCCCGAGCTTTTGTTTCGACTGGAAATTGTGTACATTTAAGAGGTGATCCATACTTGACCTAAGGGGGAATCCTGATGGCTTTACAACTCCAAATGCTGGGGACAGGCGGAGCGTTTGCCAAAAAATATTTTAATAACAACGCGCTCCTCTATGCCGGTGACTTCACCCTGCTCATCGACTGCGGAATTACCGCCCCCCTGGCGCTGCACACGATTGGCAAGTCGGTAGAAGAGATCGATGCTGTGCTGATTACCCATATCCATGGCGATCATGTTGGCGGCTTGGAAGAGCTGGCGTTCCGCCGGAAATTTGGTTCTGGACGGAAACCGATCCTGTATATTGCTGAGAATTTGGTGGAACCGCTCTGGGAAAATACACTGAAAGGCGGGTTAAGCCAGGACGGTGTCATTCACTCCCTAAGCGATGTTTTTGACGTACGTCTATTAAAAGAACGCGAGCCCTCGCAGCTTGCACCTGAGTTAAAAGTGGAGCTCATCCGAACGCCGCATATCCCGGGTAAACCCAGCTATTCGCTTTATATTAATGACGAGATTTTTTACAGTGCGGATATGACGTTCAAGCCGGAGCTCTTGACGGAGCTTGTGCGTGAACGAGGGTGCCGTCGTATCTTCCACGAGGTCCAACTGACCGGAAAGGGCGAAGTACATACGACGCTGCAGGAGCTATTGTCCCTGCCAACCGACATCCAAAGCCAAATTCTACTGATGCATTACAGCGATGATATGGAGTCCTTCCGAGGCGCTACGGGAAACATGGACTTTCTGCGTCAGCACGAAGTCTATACGCTGTAACCAAAAGAACCCTGCGGGCATGATGGCCTGCAAGGTTCTTTTTTTTAATATAGATATGGATCAACGTTATTCGAAGCTAGGCAAATTATCCAAGTTGTTGGACGGATCTCCATCAGCATCGCCGCGGATATACATCTCTCCGTCCCGTCCCTTAAACACGTTGACGCCGGCGATCGCACCTGCCTTCACTTCCTGCAGGGCTTGCTGGTAATCCAGCACGCGGCCGCTGGACGTCTTGAACGCGACCAAATCCCCGTCACCGTTCTTCCGCACGGCAATAAACGTTTCTCTGGTATTCAGGGCCA
>Ga0310836_100736_pt1 | contig 23108 bp, 21 predicted proteins | sample SM_ome_4_FD_201310 | JGI IMG/M metagenome (GOLD analysis project Ga0310836, IMG submission 201310) | Sorghum-adapted microbial communities enriched on stacked mutant (SM) sorghum from Joint BioEnergy Institute, Emeryville, California... ... | reverse complement strand
CCCAGTGCCCTCGCTCATCAAAAAAGATGCGTTTCAAGATGTTCGTCTCCATATCCTAACCTTACCAAAAACAGAAATAAGGCGGAAGACCTGCCTCCACCCCAAAACTTATAAATTCTATAATGTAAATAAAGCCCCCGAGAAGATTCGGGGGCCGTATTAAATTATACCACCAAGATCAGCCCAAAACGTTACCTCCGACGCGCCCTGCTCCCCCTCTTCATTTTGAATCTGTCTATTACCACGGAAGCGGACCAAACTCGTTGGAGAACGTGCCCGTTGGGCCATTCTCGTCCAGGAGCGCCAGACGCACCGGTTCACGTGCGGCCTGTTCAACGGTTCGCGTCCCCGCGTAGTTATTAAAATCCGTTCCGGTGAAGCCCGGGCACGCCGCATTCACCTTGATGCCGGACGACTCAAGTTCGATGGCAAAGGCAAGGGTTATCGCATTAAGAGCCGCTTTGGACGGGCTGTAAGATGCGGTGAACACCGAGCGATGCGGAAAATTCGGATCGGAGTTCATCGTTAATGACCCGGATTCGCTCGATACGTTAACAATGCGGCCTGCCGGCGCTTCACGGAGGAGCGGCAGCATCGCTTGGGTAACAGCGATCACGCCAAACACATTCGTCTCGAATACGGCGCGCACTTCATCGAGCTTGGCAACACTCGGAAGGCTATCCTTCACCACCTCCTCGAGCGATCTGCCCGGCTTACCGGCATGGGAGATACCCGCATTATTGACAAGTACATCGAGTCGACCATATTCGTTCCGAATACGTTCTGCCGCAGCGTTGATAGTGTCCTGGTTCGTAACGTCAAGCTCGATGGCATGTGCGCTCTCCCCAATGCTCTTCGCTGCAGTTACCCCATTCTCAAGATTGCGTGACCCGACGAGTACAGTAAATCCGTGCGCTGCAAGGTCTTTGGCGATTTGAAGTCCAATGCCTTTATTTGCCCCCGTGACCAAGGCAACCGGTTTATTATGCATAACGACTCTCTCCTTTTTTATGGATTGATGAAACAAACTTCCCTAAGCGATTAGGTTGATTTGTCAACCAATGAAAGTCTATCTCCAGCAACTTCCCGTTCCCCATCCCAAGATTGAGCTGCGTATTTTTATGTTAATCTTGCTTGTATCGTTCCTTAAGAATACCCGACCCGATTCCGGAGACAATCATCAGCACCAGTGGGCCAAAATTCCATAGGAATTTGCCGCCAAACAGGTCAATATCGAGCGAGAATACTTTGTTCAGAATGAGGACACCGATCTTAATAAGTAGCAGAACAAGAGCTGCCAAAAATAGAACATCAAAGAAAAATTTTAGTTTCGGATGAGCCAACTGTTTACTTTCTTTGATCACCTTTTTTGTCAGCTCCTCATCACTTTTTAATAACTCATCAAGACTAATATCAAACAAGTCGCTTATCTTCAAAAGGGTTTCAATGCTCGGATAATTCAGCCCTTTCTCCCATTTGGAGACTGACTGGCGGCTGACAAACAACTTCTCGGCTAATTCGTCTTGAGTCCAGCCCTTTTTCATTCGCTCCGCTTTTAACTTCTCACTAAAGATCATCACAACACAGCCTTCCTGAAATTGATAAGCTCATTTTAAGTGATGCCATCTCTAATGTAAAAGAACGGATTGGTTACATCCCAGCGCAACCTCAGGTTGCAAGCGTGATATTAAGCTAGACACGGCCTCTACGTCTATCCGCGCGAACGGCGCTCCGCCTTAAATGCGTAAGTCTTGCCTCTCCATACCGTAAACCAGATGATCAGTCCAAGAAGTGCAACGGCCCAAGCAAAAGATCCCGCCCCGGTGGAATCCAACAACAGTCCGCCAACGACGCCCCCTCCAGCAACGGCCAGGTTAAAGACGGTCACCAGCATCGATTGTGCCACATCCGCTCCCTCGCCTGCCGCATCCGCGATAGCCGTCTGCAGCAATGTGGGTGCACCTCCGAAAGTCAATCCCCAAATCGAAACACACAGATAGGTGATCGCATGGATTTCGCTAACCAGCCCAAGTGCGATGGAACCCAATACGAACAAAGCCAAGCTGATCAGTGTCAGGAAACGAAGCCGGACGTCTATAAATTGACCTGTGATCCAAATCCCAACGATGGATGAGCAGCCAAAGATCAGCAGAATGAGGTCCAGACGATTCGCAAGCCCGATGTGAGCCATAAATGGCGCGATGTAGGTATAGAGGATGTTGTGAGCCAAAATCCATACAAAAACGACGAATAGTACCGAGCGAACCCCAGGAATTAGGAAAACTTCGGGGATAGGCTGCCGTTGATCATGTCTTTGGCCTGGATAATCCGGCACTGCGGCAAGGATCCACACGATGAGAGCCAGCGCAAGGATGGAGATCATTCCAAAGATCCCCTGCCAATCAAGCAAAGTGCCAAGCCAGGTGCCCAGCGGTACACCTAGAGATAAGGCAATAGGCTGACCCACGCCCACAATCGCGAGTGCACGCCCCTGCAGATGATATGGCACCATTCTTCTCGCATAACCGGCTAGCAGTCCCCAGGTCAATGCTGCCGCCATACCTGCAACGAATCGAGCACCCAAGGTCAAGTAATAGTTGGTAGACAACGCGGTTACCGTGTTAAAAAGAAACAAGCCGCCGACTGCCAACAATAATACATGTTTCCTGCGCCATCCACGCGTTGCAGCGATCAGCGGAATGGCCGCCACCACCGAGCCAAAGGCATATAGCGATACAAGCTGGCCCGCCATCGCTTCGGAGATGCCAAAATCCTTGGAGATTTGCGGCAGCAACCCTGCCGGCATCGTCTCTGTTAATATGGCGATAAAACCAGCCATAGTGAACGCAAGAAGTCGCCAAACGGGAAGTCCAACTGATGCAGGTGCATCCTGAAAGTGAATGCCTGTTGGTGTAGATTCAATATTTTTAACTTTATTCATAGCGTTATCGTTCTTCTCACACCAATCCGGAAGCAGCCATATCTTTGTCCTGATGCCCCGCTTCGAGCGCCCGCCGGAATCTTTGCAGCCCGGCAGCGGCAACTTCTGCAGTGAGATCCGCCTGCTCCACTGCTTCCATCACCAGTTGGGCGTCTTTGAGCGCATTCGCCACCGAGAAGCTGACAGGATAATCATTCGCAAGGATTAAAGCCGCTTTAGACTGAAAAAATGCACTATCCATTGGTCCGCCCTTCACCACATCCACCACCAACGCGGGATCAACGCCCAGCCCCTTGGCGATAGCTAAGCTCTCCGCAACACCATGTGTCAGTGCGAACGCCCAGCTATTTAATGCAAGCTTGAGCCGGCTGGCCGCTCCAATCTTCTCGACACCCACACGGTCCGTTTGCCAATTGCATCAAACACGGGTTGCACGGTATCTCGATCTTGAGTTGGCCCGGACGCCATGATAACAAGTTGGCCCTGTTCCGCCGGTTGACGAGTGCCCTGGATGGGGGCATCAAACAGTCTGAGTCCATGTTGCTCCGCGAAGCTCGCCAATTCTTCGATCGCTTGGATGCCAACTGTACTCATCTGAATCCAGATCGCTCCCTGGGATAAACCGGAGGCTGCACTTTTCATCACTTCCAGCACGGACGCCCCATCCTTCAGCAGCGTAAGAATTATATTCGCACCTTCCACTGCCTCCTGTGGCGAGTCAAAAACATCCAAACCGGATGCGGCAAGCGCCTCTGCTTTGGCACGTGTCCGATTCCATACACGCACAGAGAAGCCCTGCTTCTGCAGATTACGCGCAACGGGTGCCCCAATAATGCCGGTGCCAAGTACGGCGATCGTTTTTGGATTTGATTTCGTCTCTGCTGTTGTCATTCGAATAACCTCCTCTTTTTTGGAACGTTCATTACAATACTCTGCAAAAAAATTCCTGCAAGGTGTACTGCAGGTTTTTTTCAAGATAAATTTAGAGCGGTGCGATGTTAGCCATTATTAAAGTACCTGGAGAGTGACCTCCACAACATCGAGCAAAATTTGCCGCCGATCCTGCCCAAGATACCCTTTACTTAACACTCGCATCCCTTGAATTGCATTGAGGATAAAGCGAGACAGTGCGCGAACATCCTTGTCTGCAGCAATTTCTCCGCTCTCTTGGGCATATAACAAGGTCTCATAGATGGTTGATTCAAAGGATTTTAAATTTTGCGTCACAATGGCAGCCACTTCCGCATCATGGCTTGCAAGCTCAAGAGCTGCGCTGGCGGTCATGCACCCAAGCCCTTTATCATCGCTGAGTTCTTCATTCACCACTTCCATCAGCAAAGCTCTAACGCGCTCTTTAACTGAACCAGGTCCAGATAACACCGCAATTTTCTCTGCCTTCAACTCCTGGTATCGGCGCAGCGATTGCTCATACAGTTCATGCTTACTGCCAAAGGCATTGTAAATACTGCTTCGACCGAGTTCTGTGCCTTCGACTAAGTCTTGAATAGAGGTCGCCGCATAGCCGCGTTCCCAAAACACATGCATGGCAGCATCCACGATCTCGTCTGGATTAAACTCTTTGGGGCGCAAATGCTCACCTCCCTGCGTCATTTTGAAATGGTCATTACAAAATAGAACATAAATCTTTACCCTTTTTTTGTCAAGACTGATGTGCGTGAGATGAACCTGATTTGAAAAATAGCCGGTAAACATGGGAGTTGCATCGTTTACCGGCTTTTTTCAGCATAGCGAGGCCTTGTCAGACTGCAGTATCTTCTCGCAATATAAATTTACTTAAATCTTCTTGCAATTTCCGGGACATGTCCCTCAACTCCTCGGCAGAGCTTTGGATTTGCTCCATAGAGGCCAGTTGCTCTTCTGCAGCGGCCGCCATGTTCTCCGCTTCATCCGAAGTCTGATGAGAAATATCGGAGATCTCCGCAATAGAGGCAGTTACTTCCTCCATCTCGGCCGACATTTCTTCAGAGGTAGCAGATACTTCCTGAATCCGTTCGCTGACGAGCTTGACCTCATTCAGAATTCGATCGATGGCCGCTTGAGATCGTTCAATGGAATCCATCCCCGCATTCGTCTCGGTCTGCATCGAATTCATGGCAGCTACGGTATCTCCAACAAGGGATCGTATAACATTTAACAGTTCCGAAATGGTCTCCCCGGATTTGGATGTTTCTTCAGCGAGCTTTCCAACCTCTTGTGCAACAACAGCAAAACCACGACCATGTTCCCCTGCGCGCGCCGCTTCGATATTGGCATTCAGCGCAAGCAGCTTGGTTTGATTCGCAATATCCATAATAACTTGAATGATTTGCTCGATCTGCGCGGAATGCTCATCGAGCTTAGTTACAATCTGGGAGGACTCCAGCTGCGTCTTCTTAATGCTTGTCATTTGATTTACGGTCTCCACCAACTGCTGATTCCCATGATCTGCGTGATCATTCGCTTTCATTGCGATCATGGCAACCTCGGATGCAGCCTCAGCAACCCGCTGAACACCAATCGCCATCTCATTCATGGTAGCCGACGTTTCTGCGGTCGTTCTCTTCTGTGACGTTGTCCCTTCCGACACTTCCTGTACCGCAACAGCCACCTGCTGCATAGCCATGGTAGATTCATTGGAGATTTCAGATAGTTTCAGGGAAGCCTGGAATGTGGTTGCCGCAATTTGCTGACTATTGCTCAGCACCCGATTCATCGATCTTTGCATTTCATTAAAGGCAATGCCGACAAGCTGCAGCTCATCCTTCGTAGGTAAGACAATATCCTGTGAGAAATCGCCCTGGGCCATGGCTTCGGCACGCTGTTTTAAAGTACGAACGGTTTCGATCACGCTTCGATAGAAGGCTACATAGAATTGGAATACCACCAGCAGTACCACAGCTGTAATTAATAAGAAAATATTTCGCACCGTCGTAATATCATGGATACGTTCCTGAAGCTTATCGCCCAATTCGATTGCGGCCAACTCGAATAGCTCACTCGCTGATTTAATGGCCGTCGTTCCTTCCTCAAAGAACACATTAGCATCCATGCTCATCCCGTTAGGGTTTAAAATTTCTTCATCCAGCAAGCCGAGAAATTGCTGAAGGTTCTGTACAGTTTGTTCCCCCTTCTTAAGGAGTTCCTCATTCATGGTGTTGTTCAACTCGTAAATTTTGGCCAGCGACTTGTTCAGATTGTCGAGTTCGACCTCACTCATTGAAACTTCTACTTGCAACTGAACTGCCATATCATTCGACAGTTTTCCTGTGACGAGAACCCCATTTCCCTGTCCCCGGAAGACCGCTGCGCTCTCAATTAATTGAGGCAGTTCCTCGACGGTCATTTTCATCAAGTAATAGGAGTTAATCTCATTATCCAGAGATAGGCTCGACTCATCCGCACTGAGAACGATCAGCTCTTTAGCCAAGGACACCAGATCAGAATGACGATCAAAACTCTCGGTTGCCTTTAAGCCTTCATAAGAGTTGAGCAGGACTTCCCATTCTTTTTTGAGAGAATTCCATTTTTCATAGGATTGGGGAAGACCATGCTCAAGAAAATGATGGTCCATTTCTTCAATTAATTGAGAGATCTCTTGTTGCTTCGCCTCAATTTGAGCCTTGGCATCTTTATTTCCGTTCAGGTACCCGTTTACAAGTCCGCGATGCTCTTGAACCCTCAGGATGAAAGGCATCAAGTCTTCGACTTGCTCCAAGCCAATCCGCTCATTCTTCATTGTTTTCAGATCATTTTGCTGCGTTGAGATCCAGATAGCTAGAAGGATAGCAATCGGAATCAGAAATAACAAACTGATCAGCATGAATTTTTGTCCATATTTGAGCCTCGTAATGATTGAGGTAAATGGACTTAGGAATTTGTCTAGCATCTTACCACACACCCTTTGCATATATATGTATTTCCTTTGATGCCCTTGTGTGTTGCCAAGATATTCGACCTGAGATTTAGTAGAAAAACCACAATCTATCGATTGTGGACTGAGGTAAACGAACCGTAATCTTTATTCACGATATCCGATCTTGATGTGTAAACCTGCTAGCTCCTGCTCGAATCCGGTCATACTTGGCTTCATAATCTTGAAAATTAACAATAACCCGTTCAATCTGCACGGGTAATCTCGCTCTGATCATCCTGCTACATAAGTCCCCGCAACAAATTGGATCAGATCAAAGATGAATCCTTGAATTCCATACTCTTATATTTAAAGTATCGGCAAAATTTTCTCTATTGTGAATAGATGCACAAGTAAATCTAAAATTTCTCCTCGCTTATCTTCATGCAGACGCAAAAAAGTAACCAGCTTAATGGCAATCTTGAACATACGAACTCCTCCCAAGACCTTACAATACCTATGATACAGCTATCCGTACCGTTCACAAGAACATACTAAAGGCCATCCTTCATAGGATGGCCTCACGCTCGCTACCGTGATCATCATCAAGAAAACTCTCTGGTCAACCTACCCCTGCGCTTCCCTCCAAGCCTTGTCCAGACGCTGCTTCTGAAGCAAATGATGGCGATAGTGCATTTCGATCAGGTGGAGCCATTCCAACGCATTTAATCCGCCGAATTGCGGATGGGCAACTGTATTTCGAGCGATCTCTTTACTCGATTCTGATCGGCCCTCGGTAATCGGATCGAACACCAATGCAATCTCAGGCTCGATCTCGCTCATCTTGCGTAATGTATCCTGCATTCCACCCACAAGCTGTTCTTTGCTTTCCGGTTGCGGCGGTGTGTATTGTGGGGACGGGGGAACTCGGACTCGATCTGGCGGAAAGCTCCCCATTGTGAACAGCTTCTCACCCAGCTGCGTCTTCCCCTCCCGTGAGACTTCCGTGCCGCCGCCCGGTTCAAGGCATAGTGCGGCATTCCTCAACTGCCACTGTGCAGAGCGGATTAAATGCATGTACATCTGTCCCAGCGACCATTCGTCCTCCGCCGGCTTCCATAGCAGTTGATCCAGACTTACACCATCCAATTCGCGTATATAAGTGGTGACGGTCTCCTCGAATTTACCCAATATTTCTTTCGTATCCATTACTGAACCCAACCCCTTCCTGTTCAAGTTAGATTCAGCATACCTAAACACTACTGACAACAGTTTGTCAGTAGTGTTCCAGCATTTTTTGGATTTCCTCTCGAACTTGGGCACGCAACGATTCCGGCTCCAGTACACGTACCGCCGCTCCCCATCCAAGCGTCCATGGAAGAAGGTCCTCCACCCGCCGAACGCGGAACGTCGCCAACCCGCCTTCCTCCCCCAGTTCGAACGACTCCATATAGAAATTGTCTGATTCCTGAACCCGGTCTGCAATGGCATGATCGACCCACATGCGGACGGTCACATTCCGATCGTCTACAGATCGGTGATCCTGAAAGCTAAAGCCCGGCACGATGTTGAACGACTCTTCCAGTACAACAAGCTCGCTCATACGAGACAGCCGAAAGTGCCTGATGTCTTGCCTCAGTTCGCAGAACGCAACAAGCATCCACACCCCTTGAGAAAAAACGAGCCCATAAGGATGCACCATCCTCACGCTATGACGATCTCCATCCGGATCCGGCCATTTTTTGGAGTAGCCAAACCGAACCTTCCGCTTCCGCAGAACCGCTCGGCGTAACTGTTCGAACGTCTCTTTTTCCTGCCCGCGCGTTTTCATTCCATTTTCATTCAGCAGTCGAATTGTCGATCGAATCCGCTCGGTCTCCTCGAATACGTTCTCCGGCAAAATCGCCTCGATCTTCTCCTGCGCACTGCGCGCCTTCGCCCCGTACTCCGCGTCCAACCTCATGTTGACGAAATCCGCCCCGATAAGCAGCGCCACCGCTTCCTCCGATGTGAAGCTAACCGGAGGGAGAAAGTATCCATCCATTAAGGAGTAACCAACTCCCGGTGCCCCCGCCACCGGAACCCCCGCTTCGCTGAGCGCTTGGATGTCACGGTATATCGTGCGGACACTCGTCTCGAACTTGGCGGCCAAATCCTCGGCGCGCAGTACACCTTTACGCTGCAACTCAATCACGATGGCCAGCATTCGATCGGTTTTGTTCACATCATCCGCATCCTTTTTTTGAAACATCAAAATGACCTTTGTCTTTTATTCGCTTTCAATTACCTCGTTGCGTGTTTTCATACAACTGAAACATATCCATCTGCGCACCCAGAGCCTTAGCATTTTGGAAAGCCTCCCTGACGCTTTGTTTGTTCTGAATCAGATCGTAAAAGAGCCTCAGGACAAACATGAGCGCATCATTTCCATCTGGATAGTCATTAGGTCCAATATAGAATTCGCAACCACTGTCGAGAAATGCTTGTGCCGTCTCAAATGCTCCAACTGAGCACCCGGTGCCGATGACCGTTTTCCCTGCCAGCTTGGCAAAGCGTCTGATCTCCTCCGGCCCAAAGTTCCCCTTAGGTTCCTCCGGTTCGTAGATGCTTTCTTCCAACTCTGGCATGATCAGTTGGCCTTCGTCGCCATGGAAGCTAAGAATGATCGTGTCCGTATTCGGATATAGATCCTTGCCGGATAGGATATCTATCAGATCGCTTGGTCTGCCGACCCAATAAGTAAACACTCTTGCACCAAAATACTCCAGCGTGGCTCGAATGGCTTGAACTTCCATATCGCAATCAGGCCCGCATACCAATGCGACGTTCATTTCAGGTTTACTCATCTTCTTCCCCTCAAATGGAGGTCCGTCTCCTCCTATCATTTCCCAATATTTTACCATCAGGTGAGATGCGGGGGCAATTTGGGTGAGCATGATAATATTAAGAGGCTCTCGATTTGCGAGAGCCTCTTGCTTTGCTTATGTGTTTATGTAATCAGCGATAATACGAAGTAGTCAACGGAACAAAGACAGCTCCTCCATTTTTCGCATTCCCATTAACATATAGGGAGTTGAAACCGCTAATATCAACCTCGATCGTCACAAGTCCATCTTCCGGTTTAATGACATCGACAGTTTTCAGTACCGTTGAACCTTCAGCATCTTTAATTTCAAACTTTTCAATGTTTTCCCCGATGGCTGCAATTTGAAGATAGAGCTTTTGATATTGCTTCTTGGGATACAGCATAAAGCTGCTGCTACGATCGCCGGAAGCTGAATTATAATATACCTCTTTGTAATCTTTGCCTTGATAAGTTGTATATTGAGGGTCTTTCGTATGGTACATATCATCGAAGCCTTTGGCAATGGATGTTCCTTCAACTTTTTCTCCTAAGTTGACAGTATTCGTTGCTGCATCGAAGCTGACCGCAACACCTAGAGCTTCTGATACCGCACGAACGGGCAAATAAGTTGTATTATCGTAAGAGATTGGAACGACTTGCTTTCCATTTTGATTGGTAAGTTGCACAGCAGTTCCATTGACTACAATCTTGATGTCATGGTTTAAGTACGCTTTAATTTCCTGGAGTTTAGAACCTAAGGACACCCCTGCCAGGCATCCTTCACAGATACGATCTAAGTGATTCCTGTCATGTTTTCAACTGTGAATGAGCCCTGACTCCCTCAAATGGATTAATTCTAATTTAGCATGGTTAATTCCCACATTTACGAAATGTAAAGAAAACTTTAAGTAGAACGAACCCCCGATTTTTCAATTGTCTTTGCACCATAAAATCGTATAATGTATAAAACTGGATCTGAAGATCTTTATCGGAATGGAAGTTCGGAGATCATGATGAAAAAAATTCTACCTTTCATGGATTGGGGCATATTCGCTCTTCGTTCGTACCATTATATTTTGCTGTTGTCCCGGCTTTTCATTGACGGCATGCCCTCAACCCGCACATCGTTATACATGATCTGGTTGCTGGCAGCGTTTATCGTCCCTATCCTATTCTGGTTCCCTGGGCGGCGGATGAACAAAACCTGGTTCTGCATCATGGAACTGCTGCTAGGCGGCTCTTATTATGTGAACTCGGTTTTCCATCCTGATTTGGCATCCAAGGCAGACTATTTGTTGCCGAGTCTTGCAATGGGGTATTTGTGCACTCGATACACACTCTGGATCATTCCTATCGTTGCTTTGATTCCTTTTACCTTTCAATCTCACTTCAAATTGTCTTGGGAGCAGACCCTCGGTATCGGAACAGATAACCTGATCTTTTGCTTTATCGGGGTATGGGCAAGCTCCGTAGCCAATGCGTACGATCAGAAAAATAAACTGGTAGCTGAAGTGGAGCAGCAAAATAAGCTGTTAACCCACTACGCCGCGGAAGTTGAGAAGATGACTTTACTTGAAGAACGCCATCGCTTGTCCAAGGAGCTTCATGATACGCTTGGACACTCTTTTATATCGCTTATTATGAGCCTCGATGCTGCCATTGCCCTGTTGGATCACAAGCCGGCCGAAGTCAAGGATCGGTTAAATCGCTTAAGAGAATTAGCTGAGCGCAATCTGAACGAAATGAGAAGCATCGTCCATGAGATGGGCGACGAAGGAGAATCAAATCTTTACCAACAGATTGAGACACTTGCGTTCAATTTCCGGATACATACAGGAACTGATGTGGTTTTAAACCTGTCAGGAACTGAGCCAGCGTTGCGTTTCCAAGCACGTCAGACCATCCTGCGAGTCATACAAGAATCTTTTACAAACGCATTAAAACATGGAAAAGCAACTCAACTGCATCTGGAGCTTCGGTTGTCTGAGACCCACGTGCATCTATTCATCCGAAATAACGGCAAGCCGATTAATCGGCTGGAATATGGCTTTGGCTTGACTGCTATGAAACAACGGGTTGAGCATTTGGGAGGAACCCTGTCTGTATCATCTGAAGCCGGAACGGACCCGGTTACCGAGGTCAGCTGTCAATTTCCTCTGGAAGGAGTAATCCTGCATGTCCAAAATTAAAATGCTGATTGCGGATGATCAGGAATTAATTCTTGAGAGTCTCCATATCGTGCTGTCGATGGAAGAGGATTTTGAAATTGTCGGATTAGCCAAAAATGGCGAAGAAGCCGTCAAATCCTGCGAGCAGTTACAGCCGGATATTGTACTGATGGATATCAATATGCCAGTCATGGACGGCGTCGCTGCAACAGCAAAGATTAAAGAGCGAACACCCGCAACCAAAGTCATTATACTCACCTCTTACCGGGAAGTGGAATATGTGTTGACGGCATTAAGCCATGGCGCGGAAGGCTATTTGCTCAAAGCGATTCATCCCAAGGAACTAGCTGCGGGCATACGTGTCGTTCATGCGGGAGGAACGTTAATCACGCAGGAGATGGCCAGTAAAATGATCAAAAATTTGAACCTCACCCCTGCCCCACAAATTAACGAATACGGACTTAGCGCTCGCGAAATTGAAGTGCTGCATAAGCTGGCTTCAGGCATGCGTAATCAAGACATTGCCGAGGCCCTGCATCTTAGCGAGGGAACCGTTAAAAATTACATCTCAACGATCTATTCGAAGCTGAATGTGGGAGGACGGCAAGAGGCCGCCCGTAAAGCCCGAGATTCAGGGATCATATGACTTTTTAATGACGAATACTCACTATGGTTTATGACTTTTTCAGCCTACACTCGTAATAAACGAGCAAAAAAAGGGGCTGAAACAACCATGAACAGCAAGTTCTCACGTTTTCCTATCACATGGATGTTGGCGGGGGCTTTGGGCATCATTTTGATCGATTCCCTATTTCGACCCTTGGCCTATCAGGCGGGAGAAGTCGCTTCCCTTGCGATTACATTCGTGGAAGGTTCGATTGCTATTCTCGTATATAGGCTGACAATGAAATACCTTGCTAACCGTCCAACTCCTGAATTAACAAGACAACGCGCAGGTATTGAAGCTGGGATGGGGCTTGTAACAGGGGTACTCTTTATCCTAGTGTCCATTTTGATAATTGTTGCTGCGGGAGGATACACCTTTCAATGGGCGAGCTCTGCAGATACAAGCTCCATTCTGGCATCCTCCATTACCTCAGCTTTAGGCGCAGCCTTTGTTGAGGAGCTCATCTTTCGCGGGCTTATGTTTCAAGCCATAACGAAATTGGCCGAGCCCTGGCTCGCACTCGCTGTAACCTCACTCTTCTTCGGAGTAGCCCATCTTGGGAATACAGGGGCAACACTATGGAGTGCGTTCGCTATTTCCATTGAGGCGGGCGTTCTGCTTGGAGCGGCATTTATATGGCGGCGGAACCTGTGGTTTGTCATGGGACTGCATTTCGGCTGGAATGCCGTCGAGGGCTTGCTTGGTATTCCTGTTTCTGGGCACACAACAACCGGTCTGTTTACGGTGAAAGCAGAAGGTGCCGCACTTCTCACTGGGGGAACGTTTGGCCTTGAAGCCTCTATTGTTCCCGTTGTGGTCATTCTGGCGATCGCCATTCCGATGCTGATGGTTGCCAAGCGGAAACAGCCCTCGTTTAAAGAAATTTGATCTGATCTTACCGGCTGCTGATCATATTCCTCTCCTGCTTCCGGGGCGGGCATCATCCTTGTTCACTTCCACTTTTTCGTATTATTTCTCACATCCACTAGGATTTTACAATGCTATGTTAATGATAGAAACCTTATCCTGCTTTAGGAGGTAATTTGATGAGCAAGTATGATGAAGCCATGAAGTTGCTGGAAGAACAAGTAGGTAACAAGGACTGCCTCATCTCCCTGTCCACCATCGCACTGGAACCGGGTGCGGGTGGCAGAAGCCGCCCCGCCGCCCGTATTGTTGACGCCTATTATGAGGACGGCGCGTTCTACATTGTCACCTACGCGACCTCAAACAAAATGCAGCAGATTGCCCAAAACCCCGAAGTGGCCATTTGTATTATTGTCGAGAACTTTACGGCGGATGGTATTGGTGAAAATCTGGGCTGGGTATGTGACGAGAAAAACGCGGAGATGATGACCAAGCTGCGCAAAATATTCGCTGAGTGGTATTACGAAGCCAATAACGACGAAGACCCTAACACCTGCCTGCTGCGCATTCGCCTGACAAAGGGTCTGTGGAATGACGCTCACAAAGGGATCCGAACTGAGATTGATTTTGTCAATAAGACAGTAAATTAAGTAAACCTTTGCTTATGGTGATTTCCGATCCGGTTAGGGGCGACCCATTGTGGATGGCAGCAACCTAAAAAAGGGTATCTTCCCCAATCTATGACTTGACCACGCAGTCATTATCGGTAAATAATGAAACAATGTGCAAAACGATCTACCGAATATGACTTCAGGAGAATGCCATCATGATAAAACACCAATCATTAACACGTATCACCGTTGCCTTCACGCTTTTTGCAGTAATTTCCACGGGTGTAGCCTACGCCTCTAGTCCTGAAACCAGCATCAAAGTCAGTTTCAGTAACATCAAGTACCTCTTCAACGGCGTTGAAAAGAAAGCACCAGAAAATAATAAAGGATTTATTTACAACGGAACAACCTACGTACCTCTTCGTTTTGTTGCAGAATCCTTGAATCAGAACGTCAAATGGAACGGCAACACGAACACCATTTCAATGATCCCACAGGAAGCAACGAGCACGAACTCAACCGATGCAGAGAAACTTAAGGAAGCAGAGCAACGAATCGCTGAGCTTGAACAGCAGCTCAAGGATCAAGGAACCTCTTCGTCCGCCACTGCTCAAGATGGTTGGATCACCTATGAAACGAAGAATCTCATGCTTCATTTCACACCTAAGGCCGACCAAAGGTTCCATTATCTTTACACAGAGGCTGAGGACATCTTAAAGGCGCAAGATCAATTTTTCGGATCGGATACCTTGAAGAAAAAGGTTGATGTGTGGATTCATGACAGCGACGGCATCTTTAAGATTGACTCTGGATCGTTCCACAATCCACAGCATAATGCCATAAAACTTGCCGTCGAAGAAAACTATAATATGGCGGGTGATGAAAGCGTTCGTTTTGTCTTTGCGCATGAACTGGCACATGCTTACCAGCATCAGAAATGGGATATCTACAAGCTTGGATCTACGCTAAGCGGCAGAACGAGCTGGTTGCTTGAAGGACAAGCGGATTACGTTGCCAAGAAGATCAATGGCTATTCCCAGTACGGTCCTTCCTCTGATCCCGCCGGCGACAAGCGTGACCTTACCTATTACAAGAACGAACTCAAGAGACGGAATAGCGCTTCAGGTTGGTCACCTATCGATTGGAACAAGATCACGTCGTTTACCGACTTAAACTCGTATCCAGATGAGTATTTCTCGTTTGAAAGCATGGTATTCTTCCTCGAACAAAACTATAGCCACGAGCAATACCTGGACCTGCTTAATGAATTCTCGAAGGGCGCTCAGCCTGCAGCGGCTTTTCAGAATGCATTTGGAAAATCAGAAGAAGCGTTGGTTTCTGAATATAAGAAGTATCTCGGCGTAGAGTAACCGCCCAGCATGAATAAACGGCCCCTCATCTTCGATGCTTTGCATCCGATTAGGGGCCGTTACTTTTTACAAATGGTTCGCTCTGAGCTAAATTATGTGCCAATATTATGAAGGTATAGTACAATTATGATAATTTAGGATGAAGTTAAGGATTGGTACAGTGAGAATACGATAGAAAGAAGGAGCATTTCTATGGAATATCATGTATCCATACATGGGGATGATCAAGCAAAAGGCACAGCGGATCACCCCTTTCGTACAATCTCACGCGCTGCGGCTCTAGCCATGGCCGGTGATACGGTTATTGTTCATGCAGGAGTATACAGGGAATGGGTGAATCCGGCTAACGGAGGAACAGCCGAGCATCGAATCATATATCGTTCCGCAGGAGACGGAGAAGTCGTCATTACAGGTGCTGAACGGATTACCGACTGGAAGTTTGAACGAGACAACGTTTGGAGCACAGAAGTGCCCAATTCCATGTTTTCCGTTCGTAATCCCTTTGAAGTAGAGTTGAGCGGCGATTGGCTATTTGACGGAGCCTTCCCGGTTCATCTCGGTGATGTGTATTTAGATCACAAATCATTATATGAATGTGATAGTGTCGATAAGGTTTACAATCCCGAAGTGTGGCCTGAAGCCAAATATCCCAAAGACTCACTGTTACAATGGTATGCCGAAGTTGGTTCTGTGACAACGAAGATCTGGGCCAATTTTGGCGGCAAAGATCCTCGTAAGGAGAACGTGGAGATCAGTGTCCGTCCTTATTGCTTCTGGCCTGAGAAACCGGGGCTTAACTATATAACCGTAAGCGGTTTCACACTTCGTCAAGCTTCTCCTCAATGGGCACCACCTACAGACTACCAGGAAGGCTTGATTGGACCTCACTGGAGCAAGGGTTGGATTATTGAAAACAATATCATCAGTGAATCCAAATGCGTTGGAATCAGTCTAGGTACTCCTATCGGTACAGGTCACGCGAAGACTTCGGGGAAGCACAGTAAAGGCGGTACTCAACGGGAGCAGGAGGTGATTTTACGGGCATTACGCTCAGGCTGGCATAAGGACACCGTGGGCAGTCACATCGTTCGCGGCAATGTGATTCACGATTGCGAACAGGCAGGTATTGTAGGTCATATGGGAGCAGCCTTCAGCCACATTTATCAGAACCGTATTTACAATATTCATCACAAACGGATTAGACACGGTGCCGAAGTAGCTGGAATCAAACTGCATGCTGCCCTAGATACACAAATTAGGGAAAATGTCATCTATAGCTGTTACCGTGCACTTTGGCTTGACTGGCAGGCACAGGGCACCCGCATCAGCCGGAATGTATTTTTTGACAACCTTTCGGAAGATCTCTTCGTTGAGGTTTGCCATGGTCCGTATCTGGCCGATCATAATCTGTTCCTCTCCCCTATGAATTTCAGAAATATGGCACAGGGCGGTGCATTTGTCCATAATTTGTTTGCAGGTCATTTTGTAGTTCGTTCTGAAATAACCCGCACTACGCCGTATCACTTCCCTCACGAAACAGCAATGGCGGGATACTCCAATATTACTGGAGGAGATGACAGATACTACAACAACATATTTTTGGGGAATAACGAGACGATTACAGAACCTGTTCCAATAACCTTTTTTGAACATCTGCCATTGAAACCAAGGGATGAGGTTGGAGCGGACGGAAAGACCGTCATGGATGGCGTTCCGGACAATTCCATTTGCTATTTGCACGCTGTGGGGCTCGGAGGGTACGATAAACATCCTAATATCAAAGATAAAAAATGGTGGGAATACACGAATGAAGAGCTTGCCGAACTTGGTGATGCAGCAAACGATTTCTTTATAGGAAATGCGGTTCTTCCGGTAGCTATGGGGGGCAATGTATATCTTAACAATGCGGTACCCAGCCTTCATGAATCGAATGCGAAAATCTATGTGCAGAAGGCCATAAACGTCGAGATTAACCCTGAACACGGCAAGGTGAAAATTCAGGTCGACCCCCATCTGTTTCAGGGAGCCTCTCCTATGGTGATTACTACCGACCTGCTTGGCAAGACGTATCACGCCGATATGAACTATGAGGAACCGGATGGCACTCCATATCGTTTCGACTCCGACTTTTTCGGGATCAAGAGACCTGAGGCGGATGTCACACCTGGTCCGTTTGAATTGACCGACCATGGTAACACAGATTTTGAGATTTAGGTTAAGCCAGGCACACTAAACAGTACAGACAATTCCGACAACTTGCCGCTACTTATGATACGGTTTTCGGCAACATCTACAGTAAGAAAAAAGGACGCCCCAATCGGCGTCCTTTACGGATACTAGCGAAGTGATTCTAGCAATGTCTTCAACTCCGGCTTCAGCTTCAACACATTCAGGATAATCTGCAACGCTTCAGCACGTGTAGCATTACTCTTAGGGTTGAAGCTTCCATCCCCTTTACCGCTAACGATGCCTGCCTGAGCCGATGCTTGGATCTCCTCTGCTGCATACGCACCGTTCAGATCATTGAAATGGCCTTTCGTCTGATCTTTCTCCAAGTTGTCCAAGTTCATGATCCGCGACAGCATGACCACCATTTCTTCACGTGTAACCGTCTGATTCGGCTTGAACGTACCGTCCGGGTAGCCGTTAATTACCCCTGCCGCTACTAGGATCTCAATATCTTCTTTAGCCCAGGAATCTCCTATGTCCTTCAATACCGGACTCATTGTGCTGCCGCCTTGGATTTGGAACGCGCGATTCAGCATCACTGCGAACTCCGCGCGGGTGATTGGATTGTTGGGTCTAAACGAACCATCTTCATAGCCATTGATCAGCTTCAACTTGGTGAAAGTGTTGATCGTCTCCTCCGCCCAATGCCCCTGCATGTCTACAAAATCCATTGTAACGTTTGCTTTCTTCGCATCTTCTGCTCTGGATGCGATCGTTTTTACTAAATCGGCTGCATTGACAATGCTTCTTTTAAATAAATCAATTGTGGGCTCTGGCTCTGGTTTTGTTGGCGTTTGCTCTCGATCTGCCGGAGTCGTCAATGGTGTAGTACTACTTGGAGACGCTGGGCTTCCGCTTCCACTGCCACTGCCACTACCACTTCCGCTTTCCCCCCCGCCAACTGTCTCAGATGCTGTTGCCGGGAATACCGCTGTAATTGTGTCAGAATTGGCTTCATTTGTCGTTGTTGCTCCAGCTACCGTGAAGAAGTTTGCTGGAACACCTGTTAACGTATACCCGGCTCTTGGTGAGACCACGATCGTTGCCGTATAAACCGTATTTGCCTTAAACACTGAATCCGCGGGTGACCACGCAACCGTTGCCGTATATTCTGCCGTTGACGGCAGTGTTATAACCGGTGTTGCCCCCCGCACTGGCACCGTGACTCCAGTGATCGCTGCTGTTCCGATAGGCACTACGGGTATTGGCTTAATATCTGCTAAAGTTACGCTCAATACCTGTACGGCCGATGCCGGTTGCTGTGCGGTTGGCTTGATTCGGACATATATTTTATCGCCTGCCGCAACCGTAATATTGTCTTCGCTTGTTCCGGTTATCGCCTGGTAAGCATCCGCATTGACTCTGTACTCCATTAAAGGAGACACACGAGTCAACCTCGTCGTTCCGCTCTGTGACCCCTGCTCCAAAGCCGCAGCAGGTGCATCTGCAGGTTTGATGTCGACATAACCGACCGTTAACGTGATTTCGCCTGATGTTACTGGCGGTGCCATACGAATAGTGATTGTATCGCTAATTTTTACTGGAATGTTATCATAAACTGCGTTTGTAACCGATGTGTATGCTGCAGAACCGTTGATCGAAAACTCCATACCACTTTCAACACCATTTAGCTTCGTTGTTCCTACTGTCGCCCCTTGGGTTAGCTGAATCGGCGGTTTCAACTCCGGGTATTGACCAGGAAGAATACGCCACACCAAGGGATCCCAGCCTGCAAATGTAGCTTCCAGTTGCATCTCTGCGGTTGTTTTGCCCTCGCCAGCACCCGCAGATTGGCCCGTTGTCACTTTGTCGTAGAAACTGTTACTATACGTTGTCTGAAAATTTGATCCAATTAATCCACCTACAAATGACTGTCCACTGACTGTCCCAATCGCAAAGCTATTGCTTATTAAGCCCTGAAAGGTATTACCTACCAATCCGCCTATGTAGGATTTCCCAGTAACCATACCTGCAGCGTAGCTGTTGCGGATCGTCGTTTGGAAGTGATCACCTACCAAGCCACCTACAAAATAAGTCCCACCACTTACTGCCCCTGTCGCATAGCTTTCGCTAATTGTACTGCTGCGATAAGAGAAACCTACCAATCCGCCTACTCTTTGATTTCCATTCACATCTCCTGTTGCGTAGCTTTTGTGAATGACTCCTTCAAAAACATGTCCAACTAGTCCACCTATCTCATTATCAGATGTTAGATCTATCCCACTCACTGTTGCCGTCGAGTAACTTTCCGAAATTGAACTATTTTCAAGATTGCCCACGAGTCCGCCAACATTATTTTTACCATACACAACCCCCGTCACGCTGCTCTTATCGATCTGCCCATAACTTTGACCGGCTAGACCGCCTACATATCCTTGTCCCCTAACATTCACATTCTCCAGCTTCATATTGATCAGTTTCCCCGAATACCCGATATCCGCGAATAATCCGGCGTAGTCTGAGTCTGAACTTATCGATAAGTTTGAGATGACATACCCATTTCCGTCAATTTTCCCATTAAATCCACTTATCGGTACCCAGTTTCCGTAACCGGCTAAGTCAATGTGATCTGTCAGTATATAATAAGTGCTGTAATCCGTATCGTTTCTAACCTCGTTTAGTTGTTCAGCGGTTGCGATCTGATAAGGGTCGTGTTCCGTTCCCGTTCCTCCTGCAAAGCTGCCTACTGCCGCATACGCCTTACCTTCTCCGGCTGCGAACCATCCGGGTAGAGTGCCTAGCCCTAACAGCAAGACTAGAAAAATCTTCGATACTCTCTTTATAGCCGTATCCATGTCCGTCATTCCTCCCAAATTGGGTCATATCGTATAAATTGTTGATGAGCCTGCATCAAATTGACTTCTTCCCACTACTTTATCAAAGTGACTCGCTCCTGGATGAAACCTAAAGGAAACTTTATGTTTGAACCTGATAATGGAAAAAGATTTGGTATATCCTGATGCGGGGGAGGAAATCGAAAAATGGATTGAACAAATAGAAAGCAAAGATGCTTCCTGGGACTTTTGTTATCAAGCCAGAAAGATATAGCAAAAAAAGAGACCCGTTTAATCCCAAGGGTCCCCTACTATCACTATAGCTTTATTGATGCAAGTATTTGCGAAGATTTGACTCCGCTCTGTTGAATCTGATGGAACTTAGCCTCCCTATTGCTTTATGCTATCCAATAGACTTCGCAAACGTGCAGCGGTATCTGTTGAAGCGGTGTATATCATGATCTTCAGGTCTGGATTGGTCGGCGGCTGCAAAACCACATGCTCGAACTCCATCTCACCGATCCGAGGATCGTAGCTCCGTTTACGGCGATCCGTTGCGACCTGAACGTCATGCAGCGGCCAGATCTCGCGAAACAACCGGCTGCTCTGCATAAATTCATCGATCAGTTCCTGAAACCTTGCATCATTCGGGAATCGCGCATAATCCGCACGAAAGTTCGCAATCAAGACACGTGCCTTGACTTCCCAATCCTTGATATTTGAGCCTAGCTCGGGGTCCGTCAAAAGATGTCTCATCCAATGGGGACGCTGGGGCAGGTTATTCGAGTACACCGGCAATCGAAAAACAAGCTCGGCGGCATGGTTCCACAGCAATAAATCCCAATATCGCCCGATAATGAATGCCGGATGCGGATCCAAAGCCCTTATCGTCCGTTCCAAACCTGCCGTTAATTGATGACTCTCTGCCTTTTCCGGATGACTCGGTCTTGCGAGGTGATGGAGATAACGACGTTCATCCTCGGTCAATCGCAGCGCTTTAGCTATATTATTAAGGACGTCCTCTGATGGATTGACGCTTCGACCTTGCTCCAGAGAGGTATACCATGATGTTCCGATGTGGGCAAGGTGTGCGACTTCATCCCTTCGAAGCCCCGTGGCCCGCCGCCGGCCATAGGATACCAACCCCACTTCTTCCGGAGTCAGACGTTCTCGACGTGAACGTAAAAATTCACCTAACGCCTTCCTAGAGTTAACTTCCTCCATATACCACTCCTCCTATCCTGACACTTCCAATCGTACGATAAACGCAGGAAGGAAGCGGCTTGCACATTTTATTATACTCCTCGTGTAGCACCCGAATAAAATGCAGGAGGAATGAAAATGAACGTTTTTGTAACAGGAGCCACGGGTAAAGTAGGCAGCCGATTTGTTCCGCGTCTGTTGCAGCGCGGTCATCACGTTAAACTGTTGGTTAGGGATGCTGCCAAGGCGGATGGGCTTCACCAGCAAGGGGCTGAAGTCATTGAGGGCGATCTTTTGCAGCCGGACCATTATATTGATGCCCTCCAGGGCGTGGATGCTATCGTTCACTTGGCAGCACAGTTTCGTGGAGTAGACGAGCACACCACTCGAACGGCAAACTTCGATGGAACCCTGGCACTAGCCCATGCTGCACTAGAAACGAATGTGCCAAGGTTTGTTTTTTCCAGCACCAATAATGTGTACGGTTCGGTGGTTCGTTCGAGACCAAGCCGTGAAGATGACGAGCTTAAGCCCACCCATGCTTATCCTCAAAGCAAAGTTGAGGCCGAGGAGGCGCTGCTGCAGCTCCATCGCGAACAGGGATTGGGCGTGCGCATCGTACGATTTCCCTTTGTTTATGGTGAGGGCGATTCTCACATCACCGAAGTGCTGCCGATCTTCCGGAACTGGAATCCAGCCAAGCGAATTCACATGGCACATCATGCGGACATAAGCCAAGCCTTGATGCTCGCCGCATTCACGCCGGGGATTGATGGCCGAATCTATAACGTTGCCGATGATGCGCCGATCTCCGTGTTGGAGCTGTTTCAACTTCATCATAGCGAAGTGCCACCGGAAGCGTTGCAACAGGACTATGATCCATGGGACATGATCGTAGATACGACGCGGATCAGAGAGGAATTACAGTATCGACCGATTTACCCTTCGTTCTATTCGGCAAGAGATGCAGGAGCATTATGATGTAATTCAACGGCAAGATTTAAGGCCATCCCTTGTGGGATGGCCCTTAGACGTTAGCTCTTCTTTACAAATTCCGACTTCAGCTTCATTGCACCGAACCCGTCAATTTTGCAATCAATATTATGATCGCCGTCTACCAATCGGATATTTTTCACCTTTGTGCCGATCTTCAACGTCGATGAGCTTCCTTTGACTTTCAGATCTTTAATGATCGTTACGGTGTCTCCATCGCTCAGGACGTTGCCATGGGCATCTTTTACAATCTTTTCAGCAACGGGGTCATTCTCGGATTCCGCAGACCACTCATGGGCACATTCTGGACATACGAGCATCAGCCCATCTTCATAGGTATATACGGACCCGCACTTCGGGCAATTCGGCAAACTAGACATTTGAACCTCCCAGTTCTATTCATGTTAAGTATCTGTCATTATAGCAACATATTAGGTGCCTTGTAAAATGGGGAGAACGTTGGGTCAGTGTCAAGCTAGCGTGGGCAGTCATTTAAGATGCCTGGAACGCGAACCCCGAAGGAACCTCTTCCTTGTAAGCGCTTTGCTTCGTTCTTTCATCAAACACAAGTGATTTGTCAGAATTTTTTG
>Ga0310836_100732_pt1 | contig 23153 bp, 24 predicted proteins | sample SM_ome_4_FD_201310 | JGI IMG/M metagenome (GOLD analysis project Ga0310836, IMG submission 201310) | Sorghum-adapted microbial communities enriched on stacked mutant (SM) sorghum from Joint BioEnergy Institute, Emeryville, California... ... | reverse complement strand
GCAGATCGGTACATACGTTCGCACTCATTGGGCGTAGAATACCCAATCGCGGAATGGATTCGTTTTCCATTGTAGAAGCAGGTAATATATTCAAAAATGCGTTTCTTGGCTTGCTTGCGTGTTTTGAACTTCTCCAAGTAGACAAGTTCTTTCTTAAGCACACTGTGGAACGATTCAATACACGCATTATCGTAGCAGTTCCCTTTGCGGCTCATACTGCCTTTCATCTTGTAGGTGCGCAGCCGCGCCTGGTAGTCATGAGAAGCGTACTGGCTGCCGCGATCCGAATGATGCAGAACCTCTTCGCACGGTCGCTGCTGGCTGTGGGCGCGGTCCAGCGCCGTTAACACGAGTTCTTTCGTCATTCGCTCATCCATGTGAAATCCAACGATTTTACGACTGTACAGGTCCATGATGCTTGCCAGGTATAGCCACCCCTCATCGGTCGGGATATACGTAATATCAGCCACCCAGGCCTTGTTTGGAGCGGACGGATTAAACTCGCGGTTCAACACGTTCTCTTGGACAGGCAGGTTGTGCTTCGAGTTGGTTGTGGCCTTGTATTTCTTCACCGTGCGAGAACGTAAACCCAGCTCCTTCATGATCCGAGCGACTGTTTTCTCGGACACTCGTATGCCCTGCTTGTGCAGTTCTTTTGCTACTTTGGGGCTTCCATATAATCGACGGGATTCTAGAAAGATACGACGGATCCGCCGCTCCAGCTTGCGACGTCGCTTTTCACGTTTGCTGGCTTTTCGCTGGGTCCATTTGTAATAGCCGCTTCGGGATACTTCAAAGGCTTCGCACATCTTCGAGACTCGGCACTTGAAGCGATGATCGTGGATGAAGGCATAGATCAGCGCCGGTCTTTGGCGAAGTAGTGCATCGCCTTTTTTAAGATGTCGTTCTCCTCTTCCAGATCACGAAGGCGTTTCTGAAGATCTCTCATTGCTTTATCGTCGGCTTTCAGTTGCCCACTGCCTGGAAAGGCCTGTGCGCCGTCTTTCTTGTATTCCGCCATCCAACGATACAGGGTGTTGTCGCTGATCCCCAGTTCGCGGGCGACCTGCGCCACCGCTTTCCCTTCTTCCTGGATCATCTGAATCGTTTGCAGTTTAAATTCTTTATCGTATTTTTTCGTCATGGTAGCACCTCGAATTTGGATAGATTCATTTTACCCGATTCTCGGTTCTCCATGTCTACTTTTTAGTCTAGCAGCAATAACCCTCAACAATCTAACTAGTATTTTTCAAATAATGGGGATACTTTCACATGAATGTATACTATAATAGAAACAAATGTTCCTGTGAAAAGAGGTGAGTATCATGCTAGTCAATAAAGCATATAAGTTTCGCATCTATCCGAATAAAGAACAAGAAATTCTAATTGCCAAAACGATTGGTTGCAGTCGATTTGTGTTTAATTATTTTTTGGACAAGTGGAATCAAGCATACAAAGAAAACGGCAAAGGCTTAACCTACCATGCTTGTTCCGCCAGACTTCCCCACCTCAAGAAAGAATTCGCATGGTTAAAAGAAGTCGATAGCATTGCGATTCAATCCTCACTCAAAAACCTCGCTGATTCGTTTTCTCGTTTCTTCAAGAAACAGAATAAAGCACCACGTTTCAAGTCTAAGAAGAATAAGGTACAATCTTACACGACAAAGCACACAAACAATAATATCGCCATTGTTGGTAACAAAATCAAATTACCGAAACTGGGTCTTGTTCGTTTTGCAAAAAGTCGCGAACTTGAAGGTCGAATTCTTAACGTTACAGTTAGACGTCATCCAAGTGGCAAATACTCAGTATCCATTCTTGTCGAAACAGAAGTGAATCCATTACCAAAAACAGATTCTGCTATTGGTATTGATGTTGGGTTAAAAGACTTTGCGATCTTGTCAGACGAAACAGTATATAAGAATCCTAAATTCTTCCGTACATTGGAGAAAAAATTAGCAAAAGCACAACGTATACTGTCAAGACGAAAAAAAGGTTCTTCGAATTGGCATAAACAACGAATCAAGGTTGCAAGGTTACATGAAAAAATGACGAACGCAAGAAAGGATTACCTGCATAAAATCTCTACCGAAATCATCAAAAACCACGATGTCATCGGGATTGAAGATTTGCAAGTATCCAATCTGTTAAAGAACTACAAATTAGCAAAAGCTATTAGTGAAGTAAGTTGGTCAGAGTTTCGCACCATGCTTGAATACAAGGCAAAATGGTACGGAAAACAGGTTATAACAGTTGCGAAAACCTTCCCTTCCAGTCAACTATGTTCTAGTTGTGGCTACCGCAACAAAGACGTTAAGAATCTCGCATTGCGTGAGTGGGAATGCAAAGAATGTGGTACACATCACGACAGGGATATTAACGCAAGTAGGAATCTTAAAAATGAAGCCATAAGACTTCTAACCGCAGGAACTGCGGGGATAGCCTAATAAAAAACTTTCGGTTACGAAGGTGTTCTTAGGAATCTCCATCTTCAAATTTCGTAAGAAATTAAGGTGGAGTAGTTCAATGTACAAACCATCGTTTTCTTTTTGCCTTGGGCTGCTCCAGCCAATAAGCAAGTTCCCCTGCATCCGTAAATGGATTAGCCTTTAGAGGATTCATAATAGAGGTTATAGCAGGGAACATCTCTCTAAATTCCTTGATCATATCTTCATCGGCATAGTTAATGATGAATGATGATTTTCTCAAGAGAACAGAGAGTTCGTTCAGATGTTGGACGATATAGTGCAAATCCCATGGTGCAGCTGAGAGCGTAATGAGTTGATATGGGCAACGCAAAAATTCTTGAGCAGCCGAATTCATTTTTAATCTTCCTTCGTTCTCATCCACCAATACGCCAAGGTCAAGAATAACTGAGTCATACTCGAGCGTATAAACTTCAGCTACATCAAATGGTGAACGATTAGGGAAGAAATCAATACCGTGTCGCTTGAACTTTAAACCGTCAAAATCTGTAGCAAAACTCACGATGTCTGATGGTCTGGGCTTATTCCTATATTCAACAAAAGCCGTTTTCAATCCCTTACTCGCTGTCTCATAGGCAATCTGGAGGGCTGTGTGTGTATTCCCACTCCTACGTGCCAGTCCCCCAACTGCAACGATGTAGGGCTGGGATACATGGATCGGCAGTTTCTCCGGTTGAGAATCGGTTTTCTTCTGCTTATCCACGTTTACATATTCCTGTTTTTCTTCTATAGTCACAGGACTCTCTACATGATCTGTTAACTCCCGGGCTTCTCTCTCTTTACTTTCATCATTTACCGGTACAGTATTTTTTTCAGCCCGTTTAAATCCCCTTGTCCAGTCAGACAACAGCGTCTGGACCTTTCCCTTATTCTTCTCTAAAGAGAACCCAACTTTCCTCTCAACTTTCTTTTGAGAAGGTAATTCAGGATTAAAGCCAGGAATATCAGCCAATGTTTTTTTCGTTTGAATCCATCTTTGTACATCCTCTATCCCGAATTGTTCGGCGGCATAAACATCATATATACCGTACATCCCCAAACTTCTTTGCCACTCGCTATCTACTTCTGGCAAGATAACAATCAGTCTTGTATCTGGTACGCGCATGCGCACTTCCTTCAAGAAGTTCACACAATCCTGCCTATGTACTACTCCTAGCCCTCCATCAACAATTGCAATTTCCGCATCTACCTGCCCTGCTGATGCAGCAACTGCAAACTGCTCAAGCGTTACATCCGTACCAGCAATAGAATAACCTTGTGTTTCTAAAGCTTCAGCAAGTGGCGTTAGAATGGACAAATCAAACACCAAGTGAAGTTTCACTGTTCGCTCCTCCCTTATCCTCAAACAACCAATTCAAAATAGACATAACTCCGTCAAATATCTGCGGCCAGAAATTGATGATTAGATATCCAATAATGGATAAAAACAAGAGTAGAAAGGCAACTGAAAGCAGCTTTCTATAGAAGAGACCACCGATAAGCAAGATTAGGAAAATGCCAAGTGCAAGATATACATAAAAGTTACTTCCTGATTGAACGGCAGAAAAAAGCTCTTCCCCCTTTTCATTTAAGCGATTCCCCACTTCCTCAGGATCAAATGTCTTAGAATTGTCTTTGATCTCCTGAGTTATAGATGCTCCATTTGAAGCAAAGGCCGTATTTAAAGGTACAAGGCTGACCAACAAAATAATCGCCATTAACAACACCCGAACTCTTAAAATCATCTGTACTCCTCCATTTTATAGCAAAACAAAAACAACCCCTAAAATAGAGGTTGTTGTTTTGGTATATTTTTACAATTAAAAGTCCATAGCTTCGCTAAGGGCAATACTATTGTATCTCGACTTTGGACACCCGTCAATCCCCTAATTGAGATAATTGTTCATAAATACTAGTTACGTTTTTAACCCAATTTGTTCCTGTTGCATATACCCCGTTTGGATTTTCAGGATCACTTAACCAAGCAATAGGACTAACTGTACTGGGCTTTCCCTTAGAAAGCTTTACTATCGTCTTAGCCGCAATTATAGCGGCATCCTTGGTTGTTAATTCAGCCCCCCTCCCCTCTTGCCAGCTTCCAAAGACATTCCATGGATTCTTCACTATCTTATCCGCATACTTATTGCTTTTTGGAACAAAGGATTGTTCTGCTCCAGTTATGGCAATTAGCAAATAAGGATCAACTCCTTGAGCTTTTGCCGCATCGTCAATCATGGTTAATATCTCTTTTGTAGCCAACATCGAATTTCGTTTGCCTAACCATTCAAGTAATACAGGAATATCCAAAGGGCGGTAAGTCAATATATCGGATGATTCATCGTAACCGAAATAAACCAGCGGATTCACAGGCTCTCCATTTACGCGCACTTCAAAGTGTAAATGCGGGCCTGTTGAACCGCCAGTATTCCCTGATTCAGCAATTTCTTCCCCTGCTTCAACCTCTTGACCCGATTCCACCTTAATTTTATCAAGATGATAATACCTTGTTTCTATACCATCATGCTGAATCATGATTGCATTACCTGCATTCCCCATGTAATCCGCAAAGATCACTTTTCCCGACTTCGCAGCATACACAGGTGTGCCTATTGGAACCCCAATATCCACGCCTGCATGCAGTTTAATAATTCCCGTAATTGGATGGACTCGGCTGCCAAAAGTGGATGTAATCTTGCTCCCCTCTGTCGGCCAAACTAATTCTCCTCCAACTGGATTAAATCCAATTAAGGAATCACCTTCCCCGTCACCATCTGAAAGATATGAAAGCCAGTATTCCAGAAGAAAATCCTGATCTTCTACTCTCTTGGCACCATGAGCATTAAGGATTTCTCTTAATGGCTCCCAATCTTCACTGTACATCGGTTCAATCCGTTGTAATTTGTCTTGGGTTACAGTTGTCGTCAGATCACCGCATGGAGATGGGGAAGTTTCAGTTGTTGTTTCTGAATCATAAGTATAGACATAATCATTTTGAATCGTCTCTGCCTTTTTCAGAAGAAGAACGGGCTGACGTTCAGTCACTGTTGACTTTTCGTACGTAACCTCACCATCCTCATCTTCATTTCGAAGACAAACCTCTTTCACCGTAACAATCTCAGAACTTTTCCATGTGAACTTGGGGCGTACTTCTTTAAAAGTCTCCTCTGGTTTCAGCACTACTTCCTTGACGTTTTCATCTAAAAATGCGTTAAAAAAAGATGGATCGTTGAGTGAACGATCCACCTGAGCCAGCCACTGCCAATTCAATGCATAGGTTTGGACTTGAGATTCTTGCTCTGCTGTTAACTCTTCATGCCAGCGGTCAGCAATAGCCTGATACTCATCAAACAACTGTTCATCTGAGTCTTCTTTGGTACCATAGAAAAAACCAGATGTACGATCCTTGATTGTATCGAACGTCCCTATCACTGACTGCTTCGGAAGCTCAAAGATCATAAAATAGAGCAAAAACAGCAGTAGTGCAATCCCTCCAATAGCCAGTACATAAGGAAGGATAGCTTTCAATATCGGCTTTAATGCTTTGTTAAGGAGTACTCGTCCTCCTTGCTTTAGTATTTTTTCAATATCCATTCTTTCCCCCTAAACATAATAATTATAGTGCTTACCTCCAGTTGATGGAGACTTATCAGGCCCTGATTTTGGAGACGGAATATTTTCTCTTGAAGATGAATTTACAGTTTCACCATTCGCATTCTTGATTTTATTGGCATCCATGACCCCTCCTGTGACTTCTCCACCATCTGAAATAATGTTACCTTTAAAATTTTCACCGTTGGTTCTAACACCCCGGTTTACGGCAACATTTCCAGAAGCACTTCCGGATCCACGAGCACGAGTCGGCTCAGTCTCAGCAAAGTTCGACTTACCCTGTGTCTTTGTTCCTTTGTCAGTATTATCCCCATCAAACTTCCCACCATTTATAGATACACCCTCATTGATAACACCTCCACCTGTTGCTTTTGGTCTGAAAGGCTGTTCAGTCACAACGTTCGTTAAACGTTGCATTGGCTTTTCTTCATACGGCTGCGGTTCCTCTATAGCTTCCTCTCTACCGCTGTTAACCCAATCTGCGACCTTCTGTGCACCGGAGTATGTTTTCTTGCCTAACCACATGCCGCCTTTTCCCACCAACTGAGCACCTTTTCCAATTCCTCCTCCAACAGCCCCGCCAACAAATGCTCCTTCTAATGGCTTACCTGCCATCAATCCAACTGAGGCTCCTAAAGCGGCCCCAACGCCTTTTGCTCCTTGATTTAGAGCAAATCCAGCAGCCTTCTTACTTATATTCGTCGCCCTATTTCTGAAACTCGGCTTTGCACCAGACATTACCCTAGATGATGAGCCGCTAGAAACAGCTCCTGCTGTACCAGCGGACGCAACATCACCAGAAGACGTATCGCCCATCAATTCAGATGAGCCGCCACCAGCCGACTGTGCTTTTCCCGATTTCTTTCCAGAAAACATTTTACCCATTGCAAGTAACGTACCAAAACCTAATGCTCGACCCATTTTGGTATCTGGTTGCTCTGTTCCCAAGAGACGTTTAACAAGATCTTGTATGGAGGAAAAGCCAAATAAATACGCCACAATCACCCAATTAGATACACCATCGCTACTAAAATAGAGCAAGAAAAAAAATAGCCCTAATGCCAAAGCATGGGCAACGGGCAATATCATATTGGCAACAAATTGATCCCACCATGTTTGCAAAGCGTTGCGATAACGAGGAAACAAGGTCAACATACAGCATGCAACAAACGTTACTAGTAGGATCATTAGATTAATAGATCGCATGGTATAGTCATAGTTTAGTTTTGCTGTCATAAGCGCAGCCAGCAGAACCAAAATGGAAACGATAAATCCCCGATAGCTAACCATATCATCATACCCAGCTTCACCTGTCCCCCAAATCGTATTGAGGAAGAGTCCTGGCTGAAGTCCGTAATCGACCATAACCGCCCAGATTAAATCCGTAAACCAGCTAACAATCGTAGCAACGAACTTCCACAAATACACACCAAATCTTAAAGATATTAGTCCAACAACAAAGGCTGTTGCATAATCTTTGGCCTTTGTTCTGCCTTCTCCAGTGTATCCGTGCCAGAGAAGTAAAAAAGCCATCAGTATAAGAGCAATAAAAATAGGATACGGTATAAAACGTTCCAAAGCAGTATAGATCGCGTCTATCGCATCCATCATTCCCTCGGAAAATACTCCAAGGTATAAACTTGATCGAAGGTCTTCCGTACCCCCCTGCAAGAACCCATCATTGGATGTTTCGGGATTTTTGCCGAATACCAGCAAAGTTACATCTTTCATATTAAATTTTTTTATCAAAAAATTAGCCGCTCCAATGAGGACATCAGAAAGGGTTCGCTCCATCAAGCCAGGCTTGTTATCCTCGTCCGAATAATATTCCTCGACTTGCTTACCTATAATACCCTTTTCTTCGGCTGCAAAGGCAGGAGTTGCGAGGGCAAAACTGTGAACCAGCATTAGAAATAAACACGAAATGATCGTAATGCGGCGCAAACTTATTCCCTCCCTTCTTATGCTGTTCCTTCAGCTCTTGCTCTTTCCTTGATGTACCGTTTTCGCTCGGCGTATAGTGGATCATTAGGGTCTGTGGTAAACAACATATGCTCATATGGGGATGCATCTACATGTACAATAACCGATTGGTTATCGACTTTGACGAGCATATCTCCCTTACGAGCTTGATAAACGAGGAAATCCGCTTCCCCTTCAGTTAACGCCAGTTTGCCGCGAACAGCATCAATATCAAGGGCCTCTTGAATACCAATAATTTTGATTGGGCTGTTTTTAATTGCAGCCATGCCAGCTTGAGAACGAGTAAAGACTTCCAAGCCTTGAGTGACAGGCACAATTCCCGTATTTGTTGCGCGGCCCTCACGAAACGCACTCTCTGCCCAAACCGCTCCAAAATCTTCGTCAAGAAAGATATTCTGGCATTCCTCAATGATAAGGAGTTTCTTGACCTCTGGATGTTTCTTCGCCCAGCGTTCCATCATCCAACGTTCTGTAACAAATAAACCAATTGGACGCATGATCTCAGGATCAAGCCGGTTAATCGCGAATCCGAAAATAGGCGCACTTTTGAGTTCAATAGTTGATTGACCGTCAAATATCGAATATGAACTCATTTCACCTTTTCTGGTAAATGGCTGTAGCAACTCACTTGCTTTTCGAATTGCTTCACTTTTATGGGCATTCATTTTCTCCCATAACCCAATCAATTCAGGCATTGCTTTTCTTACCTTACCAGTCCTGAAAATGCCTTGACCTTGCATTGTTTGATCTGTCGTATATAAGCTCTCAGGGTCTGTAGTTATCTCGTACTCCGCATACTGCTGTCTTATAGCTCGACCAATAAATACTTTCACTTCGCCTGTTAATACACTTCGGTCATAAACAGAAATCATTTTAAAGACTAATGCCTGTACAGAATTCGCCGCTTCTTCGATATCAACAAATCTTGTCCCGTCTGCAAGTTCTGTAATGTCAACATCATATGGATTGATACGATGCTTAGAATGCTCGTGGAGTTCAATAAATGGGCAGCCCAAAGCACGAAGAAAGTCGCCGTACTCTCCTTTCCAGTCAATAATTCCGATTTGTCTACCAATATGTGATGAGCGATGTGTAATAAGCAAAGTAACAAAAGTCTTACCTGCACCGGAACGCCCAATAATACACATATTATAGTTGGCTAACACGGGATGCCAATTATCAAGCCATACTGGTCTCCCCATTCTATCCTTGCCTATTACCACACCGCTGCGGTGATTAAGACTACCACCACCCCATGGGAAAAGATCAGCCACATTAGAGCTTTCTAACGATAGGACATGCTCTTTTTGTACTGCGGAGGCTTTGACTGTAGGTAATACGGATTGCAACGCCGCAAGTTGTTGACCATCGGCTGATCGGAGATAGATCGACTTCCCAGCAAAGCGCTGGACAAGCGAGCGACACAGCTTCATGAGTTCTTTCCATTCAGGGGCGCTTACGATGACCTGAATAGAGACCCTGAAACTGCGTTCAACATTCAAACGAATGCGTTTTTGTCGCTCTTTCAAATCTGCGATCTCGTCGCGCATAGCATCAGCCTTGCGAACATCTTTCTCATCAGCCAAATCTGATAACAACCCAGCAATCCGCCGACCGATCTCATCCAGTTCCCGATCATTTGATGAAGGTTGGACATGGATCGCTAAGTCCACATCCCCTTTACCATGATCACCACGAATTAGAGAATCCAACATACCTGCCCAAGTGTTGCCCGAAGAAATCTCAGCATAAAAACTACGGAAATATCGAGTTGGCGTAATCGTACCACCGACTTCTACCGCATAGTCATCAAGCTTTACTTGGTTAGAGCTTGTATCTTGAGGAATTGTTTCTCGCACAAAAGAGGGTGCAGCAAAATCAACTCCGCTTGCATTTCCGATATCAAGAAGGGGCTGACTATCTTCAATCAGCCCCACACTCTTTTTACTTTTCCTCCAAAACATTGCAACTCCACCTTCTTGTACAGAAAAATTAGCCTAGCATTTCAACCGATATTTATGCACCTTGAATCTCTTCCATTGTCAGAGATTGCTTCATCCTTTTAAAACTGTCGGACCGGATAGCATCAATCATCCGTGCTTGTGGAGCCAGCTCACGCTGTAAAGTTTGATAGGTATAATTCCAAACCCCTGCCTTATCAAGCCGCTGATAACGCATTCCTACTTGCTCACAGAAACCATATAAAATGCTCTCGGCTTCCTCTAATACTTGCAGTGCCAATTCGGACTGTTCTTCTTCAGACAAGCTATTCTTTTTAGGAGCGGCTTTGTCCAAAATTGCATTCATTCTCCCTGTCCCTGCCACACCTGTCTCTGCCTTCAACGGTTCGTATTCAAAAATAATATAGCCGTGATAATTTCTGATCGTGCCTTGATCCAGACTCTCTATCAAGTATTGTCTCACCAAGTCACCCGACTTTTTCAAGTCCGGATATTCGTCAGAAAGCTCTTGAACAGATTGTCCGTAGGCATCCGTATAATCCTTCATCTCAAAAAGTTGTGATTGCGTGATGAATGTATACGGCAACGAGATCGTGTTAATCAGTCCAAGAAAGTTAAGCCAGACTGCTTTATTTTCCTCAATTGAGGCATTATCCAGGTTAATAGGTTCAACTTCAACCACTAAACGGTATTGATTACCGTTTTGAGCAAGTCCATCCCAGGTAATCTTGGATGTTTTCGCTCCAATTAGGTCCTGGACGGTAAGTGGCTGCTCCTTTTTTTGATATTTCACTAAATAAAACACTGCTGCCACTAAAGCTAAAATGAATAAAAAAGTCAATTCACGCTCCTCCCTTCCTATACAAAAATTTTCTATTTCGGAGTCTCAAGCGGAGCATTAAATAATAGTATTTCCATACCGGGAGGTTAGTCCCGGTATGTTTGAAATAGCAAAGATACATGCAGATTAAGAACGGTACGGAGTAGTGCAGCCTTGAGTAAAACCAGTCTGTTCCAATGCGCGGAACCACCTTAGACATCTGAACAGATAGATATCCTCCAACTGTCCACCAAGCTGCTTGACTAAGACTCAGACCAATGCCAAAGATCGTAATAAACTTTTCTTTGATCTTACTTTTGTACGGTATCGGATGATATTGTCCCCACATAGTAATTCCTCACAGCTCACAGTTTGGACAGGTCTATGCCAAATAACCTGAAGACCGCCCCTAAGATGTCTTCTGTCCAAAATGATAAAATTAAGAAAGCAAGGAAAAACACAATTTTACCTTTTGTCTCTCTTAAGGTATCCGGTGAGAAACCTGCCCGGAAATAGCTGATAGCAAGCCACAACCCAAAGATAATTGTGAGCGTTACAAAAATGCGCCGCGCCATATCAACACCAGCAGTGGTTGATTCATCTACCTTTTTCTCCAAATTAGATACTTCGCTACCTTGGCTGCCTTGAATTCTCTCCTTGATGCTCTGTGCATGTACAGAATTCTGAAGAGGGACAGCACTGAACATAAACAACAAACCTGCCATCATAACAACTAAAATCTGCTTTAACCTTTTCAAGTGAATGACCTCCCTATTTGCATACTCCTACTCGTTTGTCTTTCCGGAACTCACTTACCGACCACGCAATGCCGTACTTTTTGCTAATCCAACCTGCAAACATGCAATCCCCTCCCTTCATATGTTCTCGATAAAAGTAAAAAAGCTCCCACAACAGTGTGTAGAAGCTTTTGATTACATTAAGCAATATAAAAATGACTATAACCACCTAGTACCATCCACGCTCCCCAAGCGGCAATTGCAATGGTCTCAACAAAAACAGGTGGGATTCCAAATAACGGAACGCCCCATTTCCAGTGATGAGGCCATAGCAAGGCAACTTTACCTGTTATTACATCCAGCATCAGATGGGATACATAACCAATTAAAAAAGGCCATTGCCAGCTTGAATGAATGCTAAGCAATAACCATACGCAAAGCCCAAAAATGATGCTGTGTGTCAATGTTCTCTTACCAAAAGTAGCCTCTAAGACACTCGGTAAAACAGGAATACAACGCCCTAATATGCTGTTCTGACGATCTATATCCGGCAATAAGGATGATACTGCTACAACAGCAAGCTGGGCTGGAGAGTGGATGCCAAGCACCATTGCGGCGGTCACTCCGCCAACTAGATGAGAAGCCCCATTCATACCGCTACCCCCTCTGCCATCATCTGCAAGAATGCTTCAACCACTCTTGGATCAAACGACTCTCCACTTTGGTCTTTAATATAGTCCAACGCTTTTCCTACAGGCCAAGCTGCCTTGTATGGCCTATCAGAACATAAAGCATCAAACACATCACATACAGCAACGATACGACCATACAGTGGTATCTCTTCACCCATTAGACCATGAGGATAGCCACGACCGTCCCAACGTTCATGATGTGAGGCAATAATCTCCCTCGCCGCTTCAATCTCTTCGCCTGTATGTACAGATAGAATGGATAATCCGTACTCTACATGCCGTTGCATCAACCTATATTCATCTTCATTAAACTTTTCTTTCGATTCCAGCAAAGACGTAGGAATAGCTATTTTTCCAATGTCGTGATATAAAGCTCCCTGACCGATGAGGTGAATCTCATCCTCACATAAACCCAATTGGCGTGCTAGTGACATTGAAAATTTGCTGACTCGTCTGGCATGATCACGATCAAGCATATTTAGCACATTTTCTAAAATCAATTTTGCTCCTCCTTAAGCATCTGCTTTAATTTAGTTTTAAACCACTGGGCGGCCTCGCTTCCGGTATCCAACATCTTTTGCACAGATGCCAATAACCGCTGAGCCTTCTTTTGTTCCTGATCTTCATCTTGCTTAACAAGTTGTTCCGCCCCCTCTTGTTTCAGAATGGCCTTGCGCAATTCTCTAGTGCTCATGGATTCATCGCCAGCTTTAATCAACATAGCAGCCGGTTCATTTGAATGGCTAGCTACGCGATGGTGATACCAGCTCAGTGCAGGATGTCGCGATTCAGGTGTAGGGAACGTCCGATAGACATGCACCAGCTCCCGAATTTGCGCCGGGCTGATTCCAATCTGCGAGGACAGGAATTTTTGCTTGGCTCCGGCAGCCAACATTGCATCCAGCAACTGCCCTTTAACGAACCTTGTTTCTTGCTCTTGTTCATCAATCTGGATGTACGCTTGCAGCAGTTCCTCAACCTTGGGCTGAGGGGCTGGCTGGGCTGGAGGAGGCTGATAGCTCAGTTTCAAAATATCCGCCACTTCCTCTGGTGTTAGCCCTTCACGCTTGGCAACGATAGTGAGCAATTCATTTCGATCCAGGTTACCATCATGAAACAACCGATGATGCCAACCGCACAGGTGGATCAGGTTCTCCCTTCGATCATCCCCGCCAGCCCCACGAGTACGAATAGGATGAGGTTCACCTTCTGCTGGATGACTACAACGTTCTCCAGTAACAGGATCAACATACTCACAGGCATGTCCAGATTCTTCACGGATGTTCTGGATGTTTTCTCTACTACGAATTCGTTCAGGCTTTGTTAATGTGCTCATATGAACGATTCCTCCAAGCTAATTATTGAGTTAATGACAATATTGGAGAAGAGCGGCGCAAATCTATGGCCTGTAGTGCCACGAGGTATAGCTCTCTATCCCAAGAACGTAAACCCACGGACAAGTCAAAATCACGACCATTCCAAAGATTCAAACCAAGCTCCAACAAGCATCTAGTTTGTCCGGTAAGCGGGGCAGTATCACCAGTTGTTTCTCCGCGATCTCTGCGCTCGGCAAAGTCACCCGGATCACTTAAATAATCAAAATACCAGTCAAACGGACCATGTACTTGCTTCTCTAAAACAAAGCATTTGTAAATCTCAGGATATGCTCCGATGTAACAAGCAGCGTAATAATCTCTTGCCTTTTTTACGTCAGGAAATTTCGCTGCAATACGTTGAAAATTAATTTTGTGTTGTTCGTTAGCAAAGTACATCCTTCCCGCCCCTTTCCACTTTCCAGAAAGTTTGTCATTGATCAATGGCTCTCAGACTCGACAATTAGCTTCATGGCAGTTTTCTGCTTTCCTTCAATCGTCACATCCACAAAAGCAGGGATACAAGTCAGGTTGATACCTTGGGATGATACATACCCCCTAGCTACAGCTACAGCTTTAAGCGCCTGGTTGACAGCTGCTGCACCAACGGCTTGTAACTCCAGCTTCACCTTTCCATCGCGGATAACGCCAGCCACAGCACCAGCTAGTGCGTTTACCGAAGATTTTGAAGATACTTTAAATACATTTTCAGACATATCGAATTCCTCCGTTTTTACTTTTTAAGAGTTGTCTCACTCTCTATAAAATACAAAAAGCCTCTGACCTGATAAGCAGTCAAAGGCTATCTATTGCGTTGCATTAAATTTCGGAATGTGCATTAAGCCGGCTCAATCGCCATGATTACATACCCTTCTGGTACAAATGGTTGCTCGTCGAAAATGTAAGTCACTTCCCGACCAACGTAACCTCCGGTGTACTTGTTGGTAACAGGATCAAACTCCTTGAGTAAAAGGACATCTCCAACTTTATAATCCTGATCTTTTTTGCGTACCTCGAATGTTTTTATTCCAGTTACCACAGCGCTAAAATATTTCGGATGGATTTTTAGTTCATGCGTTGTCATTTATCTCACTTCCTTTCGCTATTTGTGTCTTTAGTGCAATAACAGGCTTTGAGATATGGGGCTGACAGGGCTAGGGATGGGATTGCTCCATGTCTGCTTGACGCCATCATGCCTGCTTAGCGCTCCCTGTTCCTCCCTCCAGTGCCCCTCAGCCCATTCGCCAAAGTGACACCCACCACAGCCGGTGCTTCAAAGACTGTTCATGGTGCGCACGCGCATGCCCTGAGTTTTAAGGATCATCCTCCTCAACTTCAACCTCTTCCCATGTATAACTCACATTTTCTCTGATCCATTTTCGTACCGCTTCATCCAACGACTTTTTGACCTCTGTTTCGTTTGATGCTTCCCATGAAATTTGAAGATCAATATCGTATGTATCTTCATCATCTTCACCAAAGTTAAATTGAATACGCACGTTTTTTGTTATCCTCAATCATTTCATCTCCTCCTGAATTCCATGGACTCTGTATTTTATATAGATTAAGAAAGAAGACCACCCGCTAAAATCGCGAAACCCTTGATACATAAGCATTTTTCCGCATTTTTGGGTGTCACCTTTTCGTGACACATGTGTCCCCTTTTGGTGACACCCCCTGCTCACAAAAAACCTGCATTTTTTAACGGTATTATTTTCCTTTCTGCTGTTTTAAAACTTCCAAAAACTTTTTTCGCTTAACCAACTTTCCATACTGACTATGTGGTTCGACAATAGCCTTAATAGGTAGCTTCACCCTAGCCCTTTCCAAAATGTTGTGATGTATCATCAGTTGGACAATCCCACTTTGAAGCCTATTTTTATCCCCACAGCATAAAATCTCTGGATTCAAAAAAAACGGACGCCGAGTGACATGGCGACCGTGTATTTTAAGTTCGTGGACATTAGCGAATTCATACATAATCCCTTTTTCAATGAGTACAGATATCATTTCACTTGTCTTTTGCCTACTTCGCTTCAAATAGGCAGCGATCTCAGATACCGAGCAGTATTGGCCCGATACAGGATCAACAATAGCATTAACGTTCATTTTAAGCATTGGAGCCAGTGTAAAGATGAAGCTAAACTCAGCACTGGTTAAATATTGAGTCTGGCATAAATAGGCTATATTTTCATCAATGGTTTGAGAGAACCTTGTTTGATTTACTGCTCTCTGCCTTTTGCGTACAATCATGAACCCTTGTTCATTAGCTTTGGCTTCTTCGTCATTGACCTTACCTAGATCAATCTCAGTTCGCCTTTTCGCCTTCAATTCTGCCTGTTGAAGTGTCTGCTTTAACGCCCCAATCTTATCCATATACCTTCCTCTGCCCTGTAGGAATACTCTGCAAATTACTCTCAATCTTCTCCCTTAGCGCCGTATTACGCTGCACCATCTTGTTGTTGCTTATAGCCATACTAAGTGCCTTGCGAGTCCCTATCATGACACAAACCCTCTCCGCTCTCGTCAGGCCAGTATAGATCAGATTTCGAGCCAACATAACGTAATGGCTGGTAGAGACAGGCATAATAACTACAGGGGCTTGTCCACCTTGAGCCTTGTGTATGGTAATGGCATAGGCCAAGAGCAAGTCCTTTAGTTCGTGCTTACTATAGACCACTACTTTCCCGTGAAAATCACAAGCAAGCCCTATTTCATCCGTCAACTCACCACTTTCATTTTTGATGGATATCGTACCAATTACCGTCCCTATATCACCGTTTAATACCTGTTTATCATAATCATTCTTAGTCTGGATAACCTTATCTCCTTGACGATAGATGCGCCCAGCGGTCTTTATCTCGGCTTTATCTAATGCCGGTGGATTCACCGCCGCTTGGAGTGCATTATTTAATTCTTCCGTACCAATAACCCCTTTTTTCATCGGTGAAAGCACAAGAATGTCTTCCAACCTATACCCCTTGTCCAAGAATCTTAGCACACTAAGTACGACCAAATGAGCAATCCGTTCAGGCTCAGGCTGCTCGATGAAAAAGAAATCGTCTTTATTTTTATCAATGACGATCTGTTCTCCATTATTTATGCGATGAGCATTCATAATGATTTGACTTTCTTGCGCCTGACGGAATATCTCTGTTAAACGAACATGAGGTATTCCTGCTGTAATCATGTCGTGCAGGACATTACCCGGCCCCACAGATGGGAGCTGATCGCTGTCTCCTATAAGGACCACTTTTGTATTTGGCCCGATGGCTTGAAACAAGTTATATGCAAGCTGCAAATCCTTCATTGACACTTCGTCAATAAATATCAGATCAAAGGGCAGAGGCATATTCTCGCCATACTCCGGCTCAGCACCAAGACGGAATCCAAGCATCATATGAATAGTGGAAGAGTCCATGCCTGTTAGCTCTCCAAGTTTACGAGCCGCACGGCCTGTAGGCGCACATAGCCCAATGGTTGCTTCTGGATAGTGCTTTTTATAGATGTCAATCATGGCCTTTACCACAGTGGTTTTACCTGTGCCTGGATTGCCGGTAATGATCAACAATTGTTGCCTGAACAGTTCTCGAACTGCCTCACGTTGCTTTTCAGCCAGTACAATTCCGTGTTGCAGCTGATACTCGCGAATCATCGGTTCTAAAAAAGGCATAGCTCCACCACTCCGGGTTGCCATGCAAGCCAGCTTATGAGCAAGTTTATTCTCATAGATATACAGGTGCTTCGGATAAATCTTATCTTCTTCCCATATTACTTGTTCGTGAGCTGCCATTAACTGAAGCTCTGTTTCAATATCCTGTTCTGAAACGCCTCGTAAAAGCTCTTTAGTCCGATCAATTAGTTCGTGTTCAAAGACAAAGCAATGACCACCCTTATAGCACGTCTCGTTAAGAACATGCTGTAACGCTGCATTTAAGCGATACGGTGAGTCCATACTAATGCCTATTGTCATAGCTATCTCATCAGCCTTAAGAAACCCGATTAGATGAATCTCCGTGAGTCGATATGGGTTGCGCCGCACAATATCAACGCACTCGTTCCCCCATTGCTTATACATTTTCGTTACAGTATCCGCAGAAATTCCGTAGGGCAACAGCGTCATCATAATCTGCTGAATTTCAAAATTGCTTTTAATGCTATCTGCAATTTTCACTGCACTTTTCGTGCCAATCCCCTTAATACCCATTAGACAAGCGGCACCCTCATGCATAATTCGTTCCAGTGCTCGATCACCGAGCTTTTGAACGATCAATTCAGCAGTTTTCACTCCGCACCCTTTGACGAATTTAGAACTGAGGAAGGAAATAATCTGGTCCTTGGTTTTAGGCAAAGGCCGCTCCCAGTGATCTACAGCAAACTGTAGTCCATATTTGGGGTGAGTCTCCCACTTACCATGAACAGTAATCCGCTCCCCTTTGTTTACTCCGTAAAGATTGCCTTTAATGGCAAAGGGTTCACCGCCGTTTTCCGGCTGCCAACGCGCTACACCAAAGGTATCCTCCTCACTCAAACTACCGTTACGTGGATGGATGAAGTACACCACATGGCCTGTGCTCGTTTCTAGTAATGGTGCTTCCATCAGCTAACACCTGACTCACGAAGATATTTAAACAATAAAGTTATCAATGATCGCGGTGATTGCAGCCATTTGCTTTGAAGATCAACAGAGTATATAATTTTGTCCAAAAAGGTTCTTGGAAAACTCACAATTTCTTTGTTATTTCTTACAAATGCTCGTACCCTTTCAGCCATTCGGTTCTTATGTTGCTGAATGCTTTTCAGTTCCCTTGCCACTACTCCAACCGGCTCTTCAGCCCCCTTTTCAAGCTGTTGTATCGCACTCATTGTGAGTTTGTGGATGGCTGAAATTGCAACATCCAAAGCTTTTAGTGCTTGTACGCGCTCTTCCTTAGTCTTGGCCATATTGACCTCATGCAGAGCATTCTTCATATTTTTCTCAACTTCATCGACTTGAACCTTTTCTTCCGTAGATCCAAATGCCTCTTGCTCTTGAATAGGTACTGCAACTTCAACTTGTTGTTCCTCTGGCTCAAGCCCTAACATCTTTTGAAATTCTTCAGCTCCAATAATTTGTCCAGAGCCAGTAAATTGTTTTATTACTCCGGGGATACTCTTGATGAGATGCCATACATCGGCAGGTAAATGCGCCGAGCAATTATTTTCATCGACTGAGTAATTCATTTCAATAAAAATATAACCGGGCATAATAGCACGTTTAATCTCTTTTCCAAGCTTTCCCTGACCGAGCAATCGTCGAGTAGTTGTTGTAAATGTATGTACGGCCTTAATCCAATTTTGAGCGGATTCATTTCGAGCAAACGCCCACTCCATCAGCTTTTTAACATTGTTCTCTTTACCAGTCATAACCTGTATTGCAAATGCAGCTCCCATCAGAGTACCTCCTTCATCGTTCTACTCACTACATAGCTTTTTCTTGTTTTGCTTTTCGGCTAGCTTGAATCTCAGCGGCGTATTTGATATTTAAAGCTGCCAGCATTTTGTGCAGCTTATTCCAAGCTTTTTCAGATAAACCAGGGTTATATGGTTTTGAGATTTGCATTCTAATAATCGCCTCCAACAAAGTTTCTATAAAGAATACTTTTTTGAAATTATGTTTTCATTTAGTTTACTTTTGAGGTAAAAAAATATCATCAGGATACATATTAAAAAATGCTGCTATTTTTACTGCAAGATCATAGTAAAGTTTCCTTTTACCGTTCTCGATTTGCCAGTAGTAAACCTTACTTATCCCTACAGCATCAGCGACTTCCTGACAAGTTTTATTATTATTTTTTCTTATTTGCTTTAAAGTCAAGAGCACTATGCAGCACCTCCTTGAATAAACCATTAGTGAACTATACCCAGTATATGTTAGCGTTTAGTGAATTGTCAATGAATAATTTCTATTTAGTTAACTACATTGAAGTTAGCCGCTCGTTAACTTATTATTAAGTTAATTGAACTTGTTCTGGAGTGATTAAATTGTCTTTTCCCTATCGTTTAAAGCAACTTAGAAAAGAGCATAAGTGGACACAAGAAGAGCTAGGTGCAAAACTGAACCTAACTAAAGTTTCCATTTCAGGTTATGAAAATGGAAATAGAACTCCTGACATGGACACCCTCATAAAAATATCAAACGTCTTTAATGTGTCTATCGATTATCTCGTAGGAAAATCAGATGTACGTTCTGTTGATTCACCCATTATTTCCGGACAAGTCTTGAAGAATTCAATCACTAATTCTCCAAAGCCACCACTTCTTGAACAAATTTTTTTCGATGGTTTTTTAGAGGCTTCAAACGAAGAAAAGGAAGAAATTATTCGCTACTGGCATGAAGAAATCAAAAAGAAAAAGAAAGTACCTCCTACAGAAAAAGACACTGACGAATCCGCTTGGGATTTGAAAGATAAATAATTCTATAGCCCTTTAGGGCTTTTCTTTTACAGTTTAAACAGAACATACGTTCCGTTTAAACGTGTTTTCAAAGCTTAGAACACCATAATCACCAAGAAAAAGGACGATGTTTCATGAACTTAAACTTAGAACAGCAAGTGAATAAACTCTTGAATTATCTCAATATTCACTACCCGCACGAAATCGACATCGAAGCCATCGCTTATGCTTGTAAAGCAGAAGTCTTTCCAACTTCAATCCGTAGCCATTGTGCCGCCCATCCCACAAAAATAGGTTGGAGCGGTTTATATATCAACGATCAGTTATCTCTGCCTGAATGGAGGCAGACCGTAGCCCACGAGTTGTGTCATCATGTTCTACATGTAGCATCCCACTTGGAAATATCGAACTTACATATCCAGCGACACGAAATACAAGCAGCACACTTCGCAGAGTATCTGCTTGTACCCCTTCACATGATCAATCATGACGATATTGCACACATCAATTACCTTGATGAAGGTATTCGCTGGATTGCTGAAGAATTTGTCGTTCCACTCGACTTAGCCAAAAATAGATGGGAAGCCTGGAATGCACAAAACACTAATGTTTAAGGAAGCGATGTATAAATGCGTGTTGCAATCTATATCCGTGTATCGACAGATATTCAGGCTGAAGAGGGATTTAGTATCGAGGGGCAACGTAGTCGGTTAATTAGCTTTGCAGAATCACAGGATTGGGTCATACACGACTTTTACGTTGATGATGGCTATTCAGCAAAAGACTTAAAACGCCCAGATATGCAGCGTATGTTGGAAGATATGGAGAAGAAACTGTTTGATGTTGTTCTCGTTTACAAACTCGACCGCCTTACTCGTTCCGTCGGCGACCTACACTCCCTACTTAAAACATTTGATCTTTATGGCGTGAAGTTTAAGAGCGCCACAGAGATTTTTGAGACGACCACAGCAATGGGCAGGTTCTTTATCACCCTTGTCGGTGCAATGGCTGAGTGGGAGCGTGGGACGATCTCAGAGCGTGTACGCTTCGGAGTCGAGCAAATGGTTGCGGAGGGGCGACGTCCTGGTGGCGTAGTGCCCTATGGATATACGCAGGACGAACAACTCATTCCGGAAGAAGCTGCACTGATTCGTGAAATCAGAGATTTGTATATGAGTGGTAAAGGTTATAAATCTGTGGCTATGATAATGAATCGCTCGGGTAAACTTCGCAGAGGGCGAGAGTGGACTGATGCTACCGTTGCCTACACACTGGAAAACCCATATTACGCAGGAATCATTAGGATTGGATCAAAGACGCCTGCTGGCACATACGTTAACAGCAAACGAGATGAGAGGGTAAAGTGCGTATATGGTAAGGGATCACATGAACCTATTTTTACTCAAGAGGAGTATGAAGAACTCAAGAAATACATGAAACGGAAATCTCAAGGCGGATTCAGCAAAGTTGGTGAATACTGGTTTAGTGGTGTTTTACGTTGTGGTCGTTGTGGAGCAGCTATGTTTGGACGACTGACAACGAAAAGAACAACAACCAAAGGGATTGTCCGTACTCAATACTATATTTGCTCTAACCGTCATCACAGTAAGACGTGTGATCTCCCTATCTTTCGCCAGACACACATCGAACATTTGGTGTTCCAGTACATTAATCAAATTCAAGAAGATATGGAAAAGCTTAATGAAGAGGCAATGAAAATAGTTGCAGATGAAGGAAAAAAGAAAAGTGCAATCGACAGCGCCAAACGCGAACTTTCAAAAGTGGCTGAACGTCGGGAAAAGTGGCAGTATATGTTTGTTGAGGGCTTGATTGGGAAGCAGGAAATTCGTAAGAGAATGGCTGAAGAGGATGAGCGTGAGAAGGAAATTCGCCAACGGATTGCACAAGAACAAAAGGCTTTTTCTGGAATACCTCGAATTGAAGAACTGGTTGGATTAGCAGAAGGCTGGGCGTATTTCGATGATCAAGAGAAAAAAGAAATTATTCATACTGTCTTCGACAAGATTGTAGTAAACACTGACTTAAGAAATATTAAAGGCGTAAAAAACAAGTTTTTTGATGCTTACATCCAAGAGATTTCGTTCAACTAAAGGCTCCATGATTAATTTAGTACCACAATATCCACGATAGACTCCTATCATGTATATTGTGGTGTTGATTTCAACTCATTTTTCTTTACCACAATACCCATGATGGGGAGCCATCATGGCCAGTGTTCATGGCCTGAAGCATATCCAGCGCTTCCGCCCCGCGCACCTCCCCAACGATAATCCGGTTGGGCCGCATCCGCAGCGAAGATCGGATTAGCTCGCGCACGGTAATTTCGCCTTTCCCTTCCGTATTGGCATTCCGGGTTTCGAGCGATACGAGATTCGGGACCGAAACGATTTGCAGCTCGGCGGAATCCTCGATCGTAATCACCCGCTCATCGGGTGGGATGAACTGGGACAAGGCGTTTAAAAACGTCGTTTTCCCCGAGCCCGTTCCGCCGCTGATAAAGATGTTGTATTTGCTTCGCACCAGCCGCTGCAGCAGCTCCGCCGCTTCCTCGCTCAGGGAGCCAATCGCAACCAACTGCTCCATGGTTAACGGCCGTTCCGGGAATTTGCGAATGGTCATCGTTGGGCCCTTTAAAGCGATGGGAGGCAGTACGATATTTACCCGCGACCCGTCCCGCAGACGCGCATCAACGATTGGCGACGATTCGTTCACTACCCGGTTAACGCCGGAAACGATCATCTGGATAATGTCTTCCAAGCGCTCCCGGGACTCAAAGCGGACAGGAATCCGCTGAACCTGCCCCTCTCGCTCGACGAAGATTTCCTCATGACTGTTGATCATAATCTCTGTGACGCTGCGATCCTCAACGAGCGGCTGAAGAACATCCAGCCCGCGAAACGAATCGTACAGCCTGCGCACCCATTTGCGCTTCTCGGCCGCCGTCGCCCCGCTTAATCTCCGATCCTCCAGAACGCGTCGCTCGATATAGTCCATCAGTTGGTCATCGTTCAGAACAGAGGTGACATCCAGCCCCTGACGAATTTCATTGCGCAGGGC
>Ga0310836_100717_pt1 | contig 23580 bp, 24 predicted proteins | sample SM_ome_4_FD_201310 | JGI IMG/M metagenome (GOLD analysis project Ga0310836, IMG submission 201310) | Sorghum-adapted microbial communities enriched on stacked mutant (SM) sorghum from Joint BioEnergy Institute, Emeryville, California... ... | reverse complement strand
CCTTTCAGCACTTGATATTCTCCTCTCTCAGGTTCCTTGGTCGGAAATCTCTGAGAGAGAGATTCGCTGAAGGTGGGTCATTTTCATTCCGGCGCCGGTGGGTCAATTATAACCCGGCTGTGACAAAATCGAAGGCGGGCGCTGGATCATGACCGTCCGGATCACCGGACAGGACGACATCGTCGAGAACACGACGGAGCTGGACCTGTCTGAGCCGGACCATCTCGGAAAAGTGGAGAAGGAGCTGGAAGAAATTGTTAATGAACGCGTGAAGCAGGCGCTGGACCAGGCGCAGAACGAGCTCAGGGCCGACATCTTCCAGTTCGCCGACGCCTTCTACCGCAAATACCCGAAGATCTGGAAAGCGAACGAGGATCGTTGGGACGAGATCTTTCCGAAAGTGGACGTCCGGCTGGAGACGGAACTGAGGATCGCAAGGCCGGGTCTGATCGGCAAGAACTTTTTCAAGCAGGAGCAGAGGTGAGCGCTCATGAAGAAACGCATGGGCAGAGAACGGATCGCCGCCGTTGTCCTGACCCTCGCGGGCGTCGCGCTGGCGGCCGCGCTCGTGTACGACCCGCGGATGCCGGGCCCTTCGCAGCTCGTCGACGCGATGTTCCGGCCGGCGGTCAACGTGATTGAACAACTGAGCGCGAAACGGAGCGGATAGACCCATGATCGACAAAGGGAAAATTTCGGCCTCGCAGATGGGCAAGATGGTCTATCTCGCCATTACCCCCACAGCCATCCTTACCGCGCCGGGCATCTCCTTCAACTTCGCCCGGCACGATCTGTGGCTGTCGCCGGTCTGGGCCGTAAGCGGCGTCATCGCCGTGCTGCTCGTGTCCGGGCTGAACCGGATGCATCCCGAATCCGGCGTCATCGAGACGTGCCGGAACATCGCCGGCCGGGTGCCCGGCTGGGTGATCGGAGGCTTGCTCTGGCTGTACTATCTCTATGTCAGCGGGATCATCCTGCGGGAATACGGCGAGTTCATCGTCGGCGCTTTCCTGTCCGACACCCCGCTCATCTCCGTGCTCGGCAGCATGGTGCTGGTGTGCGCGCTCGCGGTGCGGGGAGGGGTGGAGATCGTGGCGCGGTTCGCCGATCTTTTTCTCCCCGCTTTTCTCCTGCTGTTCCTGCTCATCGTGCTGCTCATCATCCCCGATCTGCACATCAACTACATGATGCCGATTCTCGGAGACGGCATCCTGCCCTCCATGAAGGGCGCGCTGGTGCTGCAAATCTGGTTCGGGGAGCTGGCCATCGCGTGGTTTCTCCTCCCCTTCGTCTCCGACCGGGAGAACGCGAAGAAGAGCCTCTGGATCACGTTCGGCGGGATCGTCCTGACGCAGCTCTTGTCCAACTGGGTGACGCTGCTCTTGCTCGGGGAACTGACGGGCGGCTACTCGTTCCCGTTCCTGATCCTTGCGCGGTACGTCGATCTGGCGGAATTTTTCACCCATCTGGAGGCGCTGTTCATGGCCATCTGGGTGCTCGGCGCCTTCGTGAAAGTGTGCGTGTTCTTCTACATCACCGTGACCGGCGCGGCGGAGTGGATGGGTCTTCGCGACTACCGTCCGATCGTGTTCCCGTTCGCCCTGCTGCTGACGCTGTTCGGCATCTGGGTTGCGGCGAATTATCAGGAGATGACGCACTACATCGCGACGTCCCTCGTCCCCCTGGCGATCACGATGTTCATCGTCGTGCCGGCCATTCTCTACGCCATCGCCCGCATTCGCGGCCAGGGAAGCGGCAACCGTCACGGCTCCGGCCGCTCGCGGACCTCGAGGAGCCGGCAGACGCAGTAAAAAACCGGCCGGAACCCCGTTCCGGCCGGATGGTGTCACCGTCGAATCCGCCGTTTCAACCTTTGATGAGAATGAGCCGCGCGCCCGCCGCTTCCGCCGGATCGATCTGGATGGCGCCCGACAGGGGCGATCGGGCAAAGCGGACGCCCCTCGCTTCCAGCGCGCCCGCGGCCGCGTCGGGATCGGGCACCGTGAGCACGACGCCACGCAGGCCGTATCCCCGCTGTGCGACGAACGCCTGCAGCGGACTGTCCGCGGAGTTGGGCGCGATTACCTCGAGCTGACCGTCGGACAGCGGGAAGAACACGCGGTCTCCCAGGCGGCTGGGGCAGACCGACTGCTCGCCGACGCGCCGGAGGCCGTAGCCGTCGCGGAAGTAGGCCTCCCCTTCCTCAAGCGTCGGGAACACCACTTCCAGCCGTTCAATGCGCCCGTAACCGAGCGGATGGGGCTGCGGCGGCCGGTCGCCGAACAACCGGACGCGCAGCTCTTCGCCTTCCCGGTCGTGCCGGATCAGGAACGGATTGACCCCGTTTCCGCCCGACACGTCGGCTTTGCGCCAGCCCCTCCGCTTGCCGCCCGGGGTCTCCAGCACGCCTTCCCGCGGCTCATCGATCGCCAGGGACGTGAGCTTCGCCGCGGCGCGCGACCGGAACCCTTCCACATCCGCGTCCGGGTCGTCGCTGGCGAGGGCGAAGGTGAACAGCCCCGGACCGAATTGTTCCAGATGCCGCGCCAGTTCCGGCCATGCGGCCGCCTTGTCGCGGACGGCGATCAGCTCCAGATATCCGTTGTCCAGCACCGCCAGACGGTTGGCGGTTCCGTACAACGGATGGATTCCACCTTCCGTAATGTGAAACCCCAATCGTTCATACTGTTCCGCGGCTTCATCGAGATCCGTCACGGCGATGAGCACATGGTCCACATGGGTAATTGACATGGCAAAGCCTCCTTGTTATCGGCTGAATTCATGTACTTGCACGGACGTTCCCGCCGCGGCTTCCTTCAGCGCCGCATCGGCGAGCGCGTCCAGCGCGGCGTCGTCCATCGGCGGATTGCTGAGCCCGGCGCGCACGTCGCGGTAGAAGCGCTCCAGCGGCAGGCTGCGGCTCAGGCCCGCGATCCCCGCGATGCGCATCGCCCGGTCGACGATCCGGATCGCGTAGTTGGTGGCGGTCATCTTCCCGGCGCCGAGCAGCGGCACCAGCCGGCCGCGCTGTTCCGGCTCGCCGTCCCACCGCTCGGCAAGCGTATAGAGCAGCGACCGGGCGGTGAGAAGATCGCTGTCGATTTCGCCCAGCAACGCCCGAATGCGGGGAACGTCGGCGATCGTGCCCGGCAGCGTGCTGACTTTGCGCGTCAGCGCGTAGTCGAGGATGAAATCCCGGGCGGCCTGGGCGATGCCCAGATAAATCGAAGGGATGATCAGGCCCCATCCGGCCCCGCCGCCGGCGTTCACCTGGCACGTCCGGCCCGGACCGAACGGCTCCACCAGCGCTTCGGGCGGAAGACGCACGTCGTGAAACTCGACGTCGTGGCTGCCGGTCGCGCGCATGCCGAGCGAATCCCACGTATCCAGAATGCGGACGCCGGGAAGATCCATCGGCACCAGAAACCAGCCTCCGCCTTCCTCGCCCTCGACCACGGCGGATACGACGGCGTACCGGAGCACGGGCGCCATCGAGAGGAAACTTTTCCTGCCGTTCAGCACCCATCCGGAACGGGTGCGGACGGCGGTCGTGAACGGCCGCCCGCCCCGCGACGGGCTGCCGGTCTCCCGCTCGCTGGCCGCCGAGTTGATCAGGGCGCCGTGCCCGACCGTCTCCCGGCAGATCCGCTCGAACACCTCCTCCGGCCACGTGCGGGCTTCCGCCTGCTTGCCGATCAAGCAGAGATGCCAGCCGATGGACAGCGCCGTCGCCGGTTCTCCCGCGGCCAGCTTCTCCTGCGCCGTAATCGTTTCGGTCAGGGTGGCGCCAAGGCCGCCGAGACGTTCCGGAACGGTGAGGGCGTGGTAGCCGGCGCTCCGCAGCATGTCGTAATGCTCGTACGGAAACGTATTGTCCCGATCGTGCCGGCCCCCGTCGCGGGCCAGCCGCACCGCGAGCTGCCCGGCCAGGGCAAGAAACCGTTCCTGGCGGTCGGAGCGGACGAACAGCCGCCGAACAAGCGTCATATCGCCTTCCCTCCCAGATAGGCGTTCTCCACCAGCGAATTGTCCAGCAGCTCCGCCGCCGTCCCGGACAGCGTCACGACGCCGTGGCGGAGGACATACCCGCGATGGGCGATCTTTAGCGCCGCGCGCGCGTTCTGTTCCACCATGAACACGGTCGTGCCCTGCCGGTTGATCGTCTGCACCAGTTCCAGCACCCGGTCGACCCACAGGGGCGAAAGCCCCATGGTCGGCTCATCCATGCACAGCACGCGCGGCTTGCCCAGCAGCGCCCTGGCCATGGCGACCATCTGCTGCTCGCCTCCGGAGAGGGTGCCGGCGGCCTGGTTCAGCCGCTCCCCGACCCGGGGGAACAAATCGAGGAGCCGTTCCAGGTCCTCGGCGACCTGCCGGCGGTCCTTGCGGAGATAGGCGCCGAGCAGCAGATTTTCCCGCACGGTCATGAATGGAAACAGGCGGCGCGCTTCCGGCACGGAGCGGAGCCCCCAGGCGACGCGCCGGGGCGTCCCCCACTGCGTCGCGTCTTCCCCGGCGAGCAGCACGCGGCCGGAGCGCGGCCTGACGAGTCCGAAAATGACTTTCATCGCGGTGGATTTGCCGGAGGCGTTGCCGCCAAGCAGGCAGGTGATTTCCCCGTCGCGGATGTCCAGGCACAGATCGAAATGCGCCTGCACCGCTCCATAGAACGTATTCACGTTTTCCAGCCTCAAGACCGCTGTCATCCCGCTTCCCCCTTTCACGCCTGCAGCGACGGTTCAAGCACGGCGCCGGCGCTTGCCGCGGCGGCCCCGTCCTGTTTTTTGCCGACATACGCCTCGATGAGCCGCGGGTCGGAACGCACCGTCTCCGGCGTGCCGGATACGATCACCTCGCCGGCGTCAAGCGCCACCACCCGGTGGGCGACCGCCATCACGAGCTCCAGCTTGTGCTCGATCAGCAGCATGCTTTGGCCCCGGCGCTGAAGCTGCAGAATGACTTCCGACATTTCGTCGGTCTCCGTCGGGTTCATGCCCGCCGTCGGCTCGTCGAGCAGGAGCACCCGCGGGCGAAGGGCGAGGGCCCGCGCCAGCTCCGTCCGCCTGCGGTTGGCGTAGGAGAGCGAGTAAGCCGGCTGGTGAAGCCGCGGAAGCAGCCGGTCGCCGAAGAAGGACAGAATGTCCCGGACTTCCTCCGTCAGTCCGGCTTCCATTCTGCGGAAACGGCGGGGCTGGATGATGCTCCAGGCGATCTCCCGCAGCGCCGTCCATACCCCTTCGCCCGGCCGGGACCCCGGATCGGTCAAACCTTCAAGCCGCGTATGGGCGCCGAGCAGCACGTTCTCCAGCACGGTGAGATTGCCGAAGACGCGCCCGTTCTGGAACGTGCGGGCCAGCCCGCGCGCCGCGGCGAGATGGGCGGGCAGCCCGTCGATGCGCTGCCCGTCCAGCACGATTTCCCCGTCGTCCGGGCGGTCTTCGCATGAGATCAGGTTGAACAGCGTCGTCTTTCCGGCGCCGTTCGGGCCGATCAGGGCGACCGTCTCCCCTTCATCCAGCTCGAAGCTGACGCCCTTCAAGGCGTGCAGGCCGCCGAAATGCTTGTGTACGCCGCGCACGGATAACAGACTCACGGCGCCGCCTCCTTCATGTGTTGGAATTGAGCAGTCCGTACGGACGGAAGCGCAGCATCCCGATCAGCAGAAGCCCGTACAGGATGTACCGGTACTCGCCGAGGAACCGGATCGTCTCCGGCAGCACGATCAGGACGACGGCTCCGACCACGGCGCCGAACACGTTGTCCCGTCCTCCCAGGATGATCATGGTGAGCACCTGAATCGAGAGCGCGAATGTGAACGTGTCGGGCGCGATATAGGAATAGGAGTGGGCCAGCAGCACGCCCGCCGCCGCCGCGAAGAAGGCGCTCACCCCGAACGCGATGGACTTGTGGCGGGCAAGGCCGATGCCGAACGCCCGCGCCGCCACTTCGTCCTCCCGCACGGCGCGCAGCGCCCGGCCCAGATGGGAGCGCGACAGCCGGTACACGGCCCAGACGCCGGCGAGCAGCGCCGCCAGGTCCAGCCAATAGACGCCGGCCGCGGACCAGATCTCGTAGCCGAAGAACGCGGCGGGCTGAATGCCGCTGATGCCGAGCGGCCCCTGCGTCACCGAATCCCAGTTGAGCGCGGTCAGGGAAATCGCCTCGCCGAGGCCCAGCGTGGCGATGGCCAGGTACTGGCCGCGCAGCCGAAGGGCCGGGTAGCACAGCAGGACGCCGATCACCGCCGCCACGGCGGGCGATACGAGCAGCGACACGGCGAACGGCAGGCCGAGCCGGCTGGTCAGAATCGCGGTTGCGTAGGCGCCCAGCATCACGAATCCCGCGTGGCCGAGCGAGATTTGCCCCGTCGTGCCGGAGATCAGGTTCAGGCTGACCGCCATCAGGGCGAACACCCAGCCGATCGCCAGCACCTGCAGCGCGTAAGGGTTCGCCACGAAGAGCGGCAGCGCCGCGGCAAGCACCGCGGAAGCGGGAATCAGCCACCGCGGAAAACGAAGCGGGCGGCCATGGGGGATGAACGTGCCGGCGGTCGGCTCCGGATTGAGCGCCCGCCGCCCGGAGAGCAGCCCGTTCGGCCGGAACAGGAGCACCGCAATCAGCAGCAGCACCGCCACCAGATTGCGGTAGCTGGAACCGAGCCATTCCACGCTGAACGTCTCCGCGATGCCGAGCACATAGGCGCCGAGAATGGCGCCCGGCACGTTCCCGAGCCCGCCGAGCAGCGCGGCGGTCGTGCCCTTGAGGGTGGCCGTGGCGCCCATCGTCGGGTAAATGTTGCTGAAGTACAGCCCGACCAGCAGTCCGCTGAGGCCGGCGAATGCGCCGGAGAGCGCGAAGGAATACCGGCTCACCCGGTTGACGTCGATTCCCATCTGCAATGCCGCGTCGCGGTCCTGGGCCGTCGCCCTGACCGCCCAGCCCGCGCGGCTCCGGTACAGGAACAGATGGAGCAGAAGCGCCGTGCCGACCCCGCACGCCAGAATGAACAGATCGAGCAGCGACACCGTTCCCGCCCCCAGCCGGATGTGCCATTGCGGCAGCGGGTTGGGAAGCGCCTGCGTCTGGGGCCCCCAGATCACCTGGGCGGCGTTGTCGATGATGAGTCCGGCGGCGATGGTCGTCAGCAGCAGAATCGTGCTGCCGGCCCGTGCGAACGGCCGTACCGCCAGCCGCTCCAGCGCCAGGCCGAGCAGGGCGCTGCCGGCCAGCACGAGCAAGATCACGGGAACGAGCGGCCAGTGCAGCCAGGTTATCGCCATCCACCCGATGTAGGCGCCGATCATATACACCGAACCGTGGGCGAAGTTGACCACGCCGGCCACGCCGTAGATCTGCGTGATGCCGATCGCGGTCAGCATGTACAGGTTGCCGATCACCAGGCCGTTAATCAACTGATCGAACATGGCCGTTCTTCCGTCTCCTTCTCATCCGGGATTCGTCAAGGCTGCCAGAGCGTGAAATTGCCGTCTTGCACGATGAGCGGCATGAAGCGCGGATTTTGCAGCCGGCGGTCGGGACCGAAACTTGCCTTGCCGTACAGCACCGTCTCCAGATCCTTGACCGCTTCCAGGCCGTCCCGGATCTCCTTGCGGCCGGCGCCGTACTGCTCGATGACCTGCGCCAATATTTTGATGCCGTCATAGGCGACCGCGGCGAACGAATCCGGGTCTTCGTCGTATTTCGCCCGGTACGCCTCCACGAACCGCCGCACCTCTTCCCTCGGTTCGCCCGGATAGAACCGGGTGGCGGTGTAGACGCCTTCCGCCGCTTCGCCGCCGAGCCGGATGAACTGCGGCGAATAAATGGACCCGATGCCGACGACCGTCACGTCGAGACCGACCGATTGGCGCTGCTGGGCGATGAGCGCCGCGTCGTTGTAATAGGAGATCAGCACGAGGGCGTCCGGGTTCGCGTCGCGCGCCTTCGTCAGGATCGGGCGAAAATCTTTCTCGCTCGTCAGATAGGCTTCCTTCACCACGATCTCCGCGCCGAGCTCCTCGGCTTTGCCGATAAAGAGCTCGACCGTGGTCTTGCCCCAGTCCGTGTTCTGGTACAGCACCGCCAGCTTCTTCTTGCCCAGCTCCTGCACGGTGAGTTGAGCCAGGTACGGCGCGTCGTCCCGCTGGTTCGACGTGTTGCTCCAGATATAGTCGCCGGTATCGGTGAAATCGGGATGCGAATTGGTAATGCCGAGCTGCACCAGCCCGGACCGCTGATAAATAGGAGAAGCCGCCATCGATGCCGGCGAGCTGAAGTCGCCGATGACCGCCGCGATTTTCGGGTCGGCCACGAATTTTTGCGCGACGGCCGGCGTCTGCTTCGGATCGCTCTGCGTGTCCTCGAACACATACTCGAGCGGGCGGCCCTTCACTCCGCCGGCGCCGTTGATCTCCTCAAGGGCGAGGTCAAAGCCTTTGCGCCATTGCTTGCCGTATTCCGCGTTGTCTCCGGTGAGCGGACCGGTGACGCCGAAGACGATGGGCGCGTTGCCGGCTCCCGCCCCCTTTTCTTTGTTTTCGGACGCGGCGCCCCTGCCGCACGCCGCCAGCAGCAGGACAAGGGCAGCGATCATGGCGGGCAAAACCAGGAGCTTGATGGCGGTGCGTTTGCGAGAAGTCATCTTGTTTTTTTCTTCCTTTCCGATTTTCTTCGTCGGGTTTGGGCGGCAGCGTCCCCCGTGATCTTGCGCGCCGCCGCAGGTTTTCAATTCAACATTTCGCGCCAAGAAGAAACAGACCACGGGTGAAGGTCTGCTCCTTCGTCTCCAGTGGTCTGGTTAACGGCTTACAAAACCGATTGGTTCACTATGAATTCATGTGAATTAGTTATCATTTTAGTCACAACCGGGCGGTTGTCAATATGGAATCGCGCGTCAATTTCCGCCCGCCCCGCGGAACGCGTCCCTTATTTTGCCTCCTGCGCCCCGGCCGGCAATTGCCTGCCGCGCAGCGCGAACGAGAGCGCGGCCGCCCCCAGCGCGAGCACATAGATCAGGCTGGCCGCCCAGGGATGGTACGAGACGGTGGATGCGGAGAGGACCAGCGCGCCGCCCGCCGCCGCACCCGCGGCCGTCCCGAGGTGGATGACCGACGTGTTGAGTCCGAGGACGAAATCGGCAGCCCCCGGCGACAGGCGAATAAAATAGGTCTGCAAACCCGGAGCCGTCGCGAACAGCGCGAACATCCAGACCGCGAGGAGCGCGAGCCCGACGATCCACGCCGCCGCGGCGGCGGGCAGAACGGCCAGCGCCGCGGCGGACAACGCGACCGTGACGACGATGGTGCGCGCGGCGCCCCAGCGGTCCACGCCGGATCCGCCGGCGCGGGAGCCGATCATGCTGAACACCCCCAGCACGAACATCGCGGTGCCCGCGAGCGCCGTGCCCATCGACAGCACGTCCTTCAGATAGGTTGTCAGGTACGTGAGCAGCAGCGCGTTGCCCGCGCACAGCAACAGGGACAGGACGAAGCCGCTGACGATCGCCGGATCCCGCGACACGCGCGGTTGCGCGCGGAACGGCGCCGGAGCTTCCCCTTCAATCGGCGGCAGCAGCCGGGCCAACGCCACGAGGACGATCAGGCTGATCAGGTCGAGCAGCGTGAAGACGGACCGCCACCCCCAGACGCCGGTCACGGCGATGCCGATCGGCACGCCGAGCGTCAGGGCGCTGCCGAACGCAAATCCGATGATGCTGATCGCGCCGCCTATTTTTTCGGGCGGAACCAGTCTCGCGGTCGAACTGATGGCGAGCACGCTGTACACGCCCGCTCCGAGCCCGAGCAAGATGCGGGAAACAAGCAGGACCGCGAAATTCGTGCTGAAGACGGCGACCGCGCATCCCACGATGAAAATGGCGAGCGATCCGTTCAGCACGCCCTTGCGCCCCATCCGGGACGTCAGCGCCACCAGAATCGGCGTTCCGATGGCGAACGCGAGCGAATAAGCCGTGACGAACTGTCCGGCCAGGGCGACGGAAATGCCCAGATCTTCGGCCAACGCGGGGAGAATGCCGGCGACCGCGAGCTCGGCGGTTCCCGTCAGAAACGCCCCCAGCGCGATCAGGTAAATATTCAAGCGATTCATGCCGTTCCTTCCTTTCCGGTTTTGTACAGGTTTTGTCAGTATGGCCAGCGATATGCGAATTCGCTTGATTGACATTGTAACCGCGTTGCTTTCATAATGTAAGGAGGCAAAACATTTCGCCATAAGCCGGATGTTTTGACTTGCTATACTTCAGGTAAGGTGGGGGCGCAATGGAATCGGCAACCGATACCGCCGGGGAGCATCATCATCTCTGCGAAGTGATGCAGATCATCGGAGCCAAATGGGGATTCGCGGTCATCGCGGAACTGCTCAAGGGACCGCAGCGGTTCAACCGGCTGCAGCGCGCGGTCGGCAACATCAACAAGCAATCGCTGACGGATACGCTTCGGCTGCTGGAGCAGAACGGGGTCGTGCGCCGCGAGGTGATCCCGACCGTCCCGGTGACCGTGGAATATTCGCTCACCGGGAAAGGCCGGGATTTTCATACGGTGATCGAGGCGATGGAACAGTGGGCGGCGAAGTGGGGCATCCGGGACGCAACGGTTAAATAGGGTCAAGTCCCGCAACGTCAAACGGATTTTTTTTATCGGCTCCAACGGAGGATGGTCGACATAGTCCGGCGGGGTTCGCGGGACCGGCGCGGCCCATTGCACCGCGTTCCGCAAGATTTGCCGGACTTGCTCGTTATAATAGGTCGGATAGGTCTGGTGTCCGGGGCGGAAATAGAAAATCTTCCCTTGACCGCGACGAAACGTGCATGCGCTCCTCATCACTTCTCCGCCCTCGAACCAACTGACCATGACCAATTCATCCGGAGCCGGGATATCGAAGTGCTCCCCGTACATCTCCTCCCGCTCCAGTTCCACGTATTCGCCGATTCCCGCCACGATCGGATGTCCGGGATCGACAACCCACAGTCGTTCTTTCTCGTCGGCCACCCTCCATTGGAGCGCGCAGGATGTGCCCATCAGACGTCTGAATATCTTCGAAGCGTGTCCCGAATGCAGCACGATGAGCCCCATGCCCCGCAGCACCCTGCGATGCACCCGGTCGACAATCGCATCGGCCACTTCTTCATGCGCTTTGTGTCCCCACCAAATCAGAACATCTGTCGCATCCAACGTATCCTCGGTCAAGCCATGCTCCGGTTCGTCCAGAGTGGCATACCTGACCTTGATCCCGTCCCCCATGCCTTCGCCAATCGCCGCATGGATTCCGGCGGGATACACGGATCGCACCTGGTCGTTTTCCCGTTCATGGCGAAACTCGTTCCAGATCGTCAAATGGATCGTCCTCATGTTGGCTCCGTTCACCCTTTCACGGCAACTTCCCATATCAAATCTCGCTGCCCGTCTTCCAATCAAGGAACCTGGTGTCCCGCGGAACTTTGGTAGATCTCAAACCACTGGTCAAGGGTCAGTCGGTACCCGCATGCCCGAACCGCCTGATCGACCCGCTCCTTCTTGCCTGTTCCGATAATGGGCATGATCTTCGCGGGATGACGGAGCAACCAGGCATACATCACTTCGCCAATCTGGTCCGTACCGATTTCCGCCGCGATGCGACGGAGTGTACCGCGCAGCCGGACCGCCTTCTCGTCCTCGCCGGTAAAAATCTTCCCCTTGGCCAGCGGCGACCAAGCCATCGGCGGAATCCTTTTTTCCACGCAGTGGTTGAGCGTCCCGTCTTCGAAATTTTCGAGACGGTAGGCCGAGAGCTCGATCTGGTTCGTCACCAGCTTGACGTTCAGATACGATTGCAGCATGTTGAATTGATGGAATTTGAAATTGGACACGCCAAAATAACGCACTTTCCCGGAAGCGCGCAACGCATCGAAAGCCTCGGCGACCTGTTCGGGGTCCATGAAGGGATCCGGCCGATGAATCAGCAGCACATCGATATAGTCGGTCCCGAAATTGCGCAAGGATTGCCCGACCGTGCGCAGGATATGTTCCTTGCTCGTATTGTAATGCCGCGTCTTGTTCAGGGGACGGTTCGCGGAAGGTTTGACCAGACCGAACTTGGTCACAATCTGCATGCGGCTCCGCAACCCAGGTTTCAGCGCCAGCGCCTCTCCGAAACGTTGCTCGCACATGTAATCCCCGTAAATATCCGCGTGGTCGAAGGTCGTGATGCCACGATCCATGCAATGTTCGATCAGGGATAAAAGTTCCGGTTTCGACATATTCCAGTCCATCAATTGGGAGAAGCCCTGAATGATCCTGGAAAAGGATAAATCGTGCGCAAGTTGTACCCGTTCCAACTCAATCACGCTCCCCGTTCCGGGTTTCGACCGGGCTTTTCGCTTCCGGATCGGGTCCCAGCACCGAGCGTCCGCCATCAACGGGCAATATGGCGCCGGAGATAAAGCTGGCTTCCTGCGACAGCAAGAACGCGACGGCATTCGCGACTTCCTCCGGCTTGCCGACCCGACCCAGCGGGTGCAAACGAGCCATATCCCGCTCAACTTGCTCGGCTTCGGCCCGGGTAATCTCCCCGAGAAACTTCTCGTATCGTTCGGTGGTGATGGAGCCGAGCGCGACCGCGTTGACCCGGATTCCGGCCGGTCCGTAATCGACCGCCAACGCGCGCGTCAACCCTTCGATCGCCGCTTTGGCCGTCGAATAGGGCAGCGCTCCCGGCACGGCCCTCCGCGCTTGATGCGAGGAAACGTTGACAATCGACCCGCGCGTGCCGGCGGACAGGAAATGGCGGATTGCCGCTTGACATCCCACGACGACCGGCTGAACGTTCCGATTGATCAACGCCATGATCTCGGAAGCCGGCGCCGAGTGGATGGCCGCGTCGCGGAATACGGCGGCATTGTTGACCCAGCCTGTCAGCTCTCCGCGCTCCGACGCCAAACGGGCCGCCTTCTCGGCAACCTCGACATCCGAGGCGTCTCCGGCGATCGGAATCAGCCGGGAGTATCCGTTCATCCAGGCAAGCGAATCCGGATCGAGCTCGATAACGGCTACGCTGCATTCCGGATTCGCGAGCAATCGCTCCGCGATTTTCCGGCCGATTCCCCGTCCGCCGCCAGTGACCACAACTGAATACCGCATGTCGTTTCCCCTTTCTTTTCCATGCATATGTTCTCACCAAAACTATAACATAAGGAATTATTGATTCCAACATAAAAACTGCCGATTTCAGCAAATCACTTGCAAAAAAAATTAGCTTCGCGAGAAAAACGCGAGCTTTTTTCGGTTTTGTGCACGTTTTTTATCGGAGTCAACGATTGGGATCGGCGGGAACGAGGACAACATCCAGCCCTCTCATCGTCAAGGCCTGAACCGCATCCGGATCGGCGTTCTCATTCGTAATCAGCTTGTCGGCCGCATCGAGCCCGGCAATCCATTTGAACCCCACTTTGCCGATTTTCGAACAGTCCGCAACGACAATGGTCTTCGCGGCACAGGACATCATCACTTGTTTGATATTGGTTTCGTTCGGCTCGCCGATCGTCAGCCCCACATCCGCATGAATGCCGATTACGGAGAGAAAGAAGTACTCGGACCTCATCGTCCGAATGTACAGGCTGGTGTAGTCGTCGTAGAAGCATGCCCGGTCGTAATCGTAACTTCCGCCCGCGACATACAGTTTGATCTTGTCCGTCTTCGTCAGGATCGAGGCGGCCGCAAAAGAATTGGTGATGACCGTCAGGTTTTCCAGTGACGATTCCACAATTTTTTTCGCAATGGCGACGTTGGTAGTTCCCGAATCGAGCGTAATGGTGGCGCCGTCCGTCAGGACATGATCCACGACATATTGGGCGATTTCATTTTTTTCTTCGATATTTTGGGATGCGCGCATGTTTACATGACTCTTGAAAGGAACGTCTTGCGCAAGCACGGCACCGCCAAACGTTCGTTTGACAATCCCTTGTTGTTCCAATTGCCGGAGGTCGTTCCGTATCGTCGATTCGCTGCAGTTCAGCGCCTGGCAAAATTCGGCGACGGTCACCATATTATGCTGAAGCAGCATGCTCCTGATCTGCTCATGCCTTCTCTCGACCTTGTTCAAGACAAATCCCTGCCCGTCCGTATCGAATTCGCGAATGTCCAAACTGTATATTATAGACATTATAGGCAGATCACTTGTCTTTCAGCAATGTCCCGTCCCCTCGGCCGCCAAATAAAGCGCCCCGTAAACGCCCGCATCCTGACCCAGAACGGATTTCACAATCGGGCACCTCTGCGATGGATCCATGAGGCTCCGATTGACGCGCTCGGCGAGCGGAACCAGCAGTTTGTTTCCCAGGTTCGAAATTCCGCCGCCGATCACAACCAATTCGGGGTTGAACAGGATGCAGAGGGAGGAAACCACCACCGCCGCGTAATGTACGATGCGATCGATGACGGCCAAAGAAACCGCGTCGCCGAGATTCGAAGCCTCATCGAGCATCTCGACCGACAAACGGTTCAGATCTCCCCGGATCATGTCCCACAGCGCGCTGTCGGGGCGCTTCGCCAGAAGCGTCTTGGCGAAAGCCAGCATGGCTTCCCCGGACACATACTGTTGGGCGCAACCCGTCCGGCCGCAAGCGCAAGGGAGACCGCCGTCGGCGGCAATGGTCAGATGGGCGACTTCGGCCGCCAGATTCGATTTGCCCCGCAACAACTGCCCGTTGGCGACAATTCCCGTTCCGAGCCCCGTTCCCAAAATCAGACACACGACGTTCGCGCAATGCTTGGCGGAGCCAAACCTGGTTTCTCCGAGCGCATGGACGTGGGCATCGTTGTCCAGAAAGACGGGAACCCGAAAATGCCGTTCAATCGATTCGGTCAATTTTCGGTTCTCATATCCGAATCTCCAGGACCGGATGCCCGTCTTGCTCTCGGCATCGATAAAGCCGGGAAATCCGATGCCGATGCCTTCCAGTTCGGCTCGGGCAAGTCCCGCCCTGGCCAACATGGTTTCGATGGCGACGACAATGCGATGAAGCACATGCTCGATGCCGAACCGCCTCTCCGTTTCGATCCGGACATGGACGATCGGTTCGAGATTCACGCCGGCGATCATCGCTTTGATATACGTGCCACCAACGTCGACAGCGGCAAAAACCTTCATCGCGCCACCACCATTTTCTTGCGCGTATAAAAATCGACGCCGTCCTTGCCGTTTGCGTGAAGATCACCGTAGAACGATTTTTTGAACCCGGAAAACGGGAAAAATGCCATCGGCGCCGGAACGCCCACATTGATGCCCAACATGCCGGCGTCGATATGGTCCCGAAAATACCGGATCGCTCTGGCGTCGTTGGTATACAGCACGCTTCCGTTGGCGAAAGACGAGCTGTTGGCGATGCGAACGGCTTCTTCCAACGAATGGGCGCGCATGATCGACAATACCGGAGCGAAGATTTCGTCCGACCAGACCTTCATCCCGGTTGTCACTCCGTCCAAAATCGTCGGACCCAAAAAGTAACCTTCGCCGTCCGCTCTATCGGCCATCCGCCCGTCCAGCAACAAACGCGCTCCTTCTTGGACGCCGAGTTCGATATACCGTATCGTCCTCTCCTTGTGATCCCTTCGGATGAGCGGGCCCAAAAACACGTCTTTCTCCATCCCGTTCCCGATCGTGAGCGTTCGGGCCATGCTCACGATCCGCTCCACGAGCCAGTCCTCTGCCTCCGCCACCGCGACAACGACCGAAGTGGCCATGCAGCGCTCGCCGGCCGAACCGAACGCGGCGTTCATGATTTCCTTCACCGCCAAATCCGGGTCGGCGTCCGGCATGACAATCGCGTGGTTTTTCGCCCCGGCCAATGCCTGCACCCTTTTGCCGTGTGCGGCGGCAGTTTTATACACATGCTCGGCTACGGATTGGGAACCGACGAAGGATATGGCCTGAACGTCCGGATGCTCGAGGAGACCGTTCACCGCTTCGCGGTCGCCGTGAACGATATTCAATACCCCGTCCGGCAATCCGGCTTCGGCCATCAGTTCGGCCAACCGGCAAGCGAGGATCGGCGTCTTCTCGGATGGTTTCAGCACGAAGGTGTTGCCGCACACAACGGCAAGCGGAAACATCCAGCAAGGCACCATCATCGGAAAATTGAACGGCGCAATTCCTCCCACGACACCGATCGGATAACGGTAAAGCCCGGATTCGATATTGGAAGCAATACTTGCAAGATTGCTGCCCATCATCAGCGTCGGGGCGCCCGCGGCGAATTCAACGCACTCGATGCCGCGCTGCACTTCCCCGCAGGCTTCTTTGTAGCTCTTGCCGTTCTCAAGCGTAATCAGTTCCGCGAGCTCTTCAAATCTTTCAGACAACAGTTGCTGGTAGCGGAACATGATCCGCGCTCTGCGCGGAACGGGAATGCGGCTCCATGCATCAAACGCTTCTTTGGCGGCCGCAACCGCGGCATCGACGTCGGATTTTCCGGACAGCGGCACCCTGGCAATCGTCTCCCCGGTAGCCGGATTCGGAACAATTCCGGTTTTTCCGGAGGCCGGCTCCACCCATTGGCCGTTAATGTAATTTCTTAAAATTCGCATTACCGGTTCGACCTCCTTCAACTCTTCTTATTCCAGATTGGCATGAAGCGGAAATCCGCTATCTATACCCTGTCTGGCTGATTCGTTCAACCGGGCGATCAGTCCGTCAAGCACGATCAGCAGACTTTGCTCGAACAGATTGCCGCCCGGTTGCATTGATTTGACCCCGCTGTCCCTCTTCGTTGTTTTTCCGGGAATCTGCACCGTGAAATCGGCGATGCCGGCAATGGTGGAATCGGGAAAAATGGTGATCGCCGCAACGCTGGCGCCGCACGCTTTTGCCTGTTTCGCCACGACCGCCACGGTCTGGGTTTCGCCCGAGCCCGAACCGACCAACAACAGATCGCCTTTCGCAATGGCGGGGGTCACGATTTCCCCGACAACGTAAACCGTATATCCGAGATGCATCATGCGCATCGCGAACGCTTTGAGCATCAGGAACGTCCTCCCCGAACCGGAGACAAAGATCCGGTTGGCGCGCCGGATGGATTCGATGAGCGTCTCGGTCTCGTCCTTGTCGACCTTTAAAATCGTTGTCCGGATTTCCTTTAGCGCCCGCACGCAATAATCGATCGTGTTCATGGTTGCCAAGCATCCTCCCATTCCGACATCCGCCGTTTGAAATCCAGTGCCGCCTCCCGGACATCGCGCGCATTGACAATGTGGCCGCCGACGATAATCACGTGAGGATGTTCCCGCATGACGGGGAGCAGCGTATCCGGACCGATGCCTCCCGCTATGGCGGTCCGGGCGTTTCGCACCGCCCGGTTCAATTCCCGAAGTTCACGCAGCGGCGCACCCGCCCGCTTCCGCCCGTCAAATCCGGTATGCACGCATAGATAGTCGACGCCGTACGATTCGAGTTCCGCCGCCCGGGATGCGATGTTCGGGACATGGATCAGGTCGGCCATCACTTCTTTTCCGTACCGTTTCACCACGCCAATGACCGATCGTATCGTTTCGTTGGATGAAAACCCGGCAACCGTAACGATATCGGCCCCCGCTTCGATCGCCATCGTTGCCGCGTAATCCCCGCCGTCCACAATTTTCAGATCAGCCAGAATGGCCGTTGCCGGGCACGCGCGCCTGACGGCGCGAACGACAGCCATGCCTTCCCTGTAGATCGCCGGGGTCCCAACTTCGACGATATCCGCGACATCCGCTATCGCCGATGCCAATTCAAGCGCGCCGGACAAGTCGACACGATCAAGCGAAACCTGTAGTTTCAACGATGTCACCTGCCTTTGAGTCAAAAAATTGATACAATAAGCACATATTATGTTGATATCGACGATTTTAACATCTATAAATGATGAAATCAATAAATTAATTAACGATATTGGCAATTAACCTCGCCAGAAGACGTTCGCCTTGTCATCGATAGAGCATGAAGGATGAGGAACGGAGACGAAGAAGACTATTATTATCGCCGGATCAACCGGAAGCCCCGGTTCCCGTGAAATGGAGGGATGCTTGATGGAGCTGGACGAGCGGATCACCGTTGTTCCCTATGACGAGCGGTGGCCGATCTGGTTCGAAGAGGAGAAGGCCGGCCTCAAGTCCGTGTTCGCGGAGAGCGCCGTGGAAATCGAGCACTTCGGCAGCACGGCCGTACCGGGCATGGTCGCGAAGCCGATCGTCGACATTCTGGTCGGGGTCAGGACGCTGGAGCTGGACCGCGCGACAACGAACCGGCTCGCGGAGCTGGGGTATGAAGGGTTCGGGGAAGCCGGCGTCAAGGGAAGGCTGTATTTTCGCAAGCGGCGGGAACATGCTTTTAACCTGGCGGTCGTCATCTGGAACGGAGAGCAGTGGAAGAACAACCTGATCATCCGGGACTACCTGCGGCGAAGCCCGGAGGCCGCGAGACAGTACGGCGAGCGGAAATTGAACGCGATCCGGAGCGGGCACACGACATTGCTCGCGTATTCGGACGAGAAGGCGGAATGGGTCGGCCGGCTGCTCGAGCAGGCGAAGCGAATCATGGGATGAAGGACCGCCCGCAGGCGGCTTCATCCGCGTCGGCGAATCCCGCGCAGGCGGCCATTGCCTGCCGGAAGAGCGAAGACGAGCTGATCGGCGAACGGGAGCTGCCGCCGAACGAGTCGTGAGGCGCGGGCGGGAGCGCGGGCCAAGCGAAAGCGGCCTGCGGCGGCACATCGTACCGCTGCAGGCCTGCGAATCGGCGGACGCTTTTCTCATTGAAGTTCAAAAATTCGCTTTCCAGGACTTGACCAGTTCTGCGCTTGAGCAGGGGCGTGTCGTAAAACGTGAAGGTCAGGGGGCTCGCGGTTTCCCTTTTTTCCCTGGATGCCCGGATGACGCCGTCCCTCCACTCCACTTCATACCCGACAGCTTCAAAAGCCAGCCTCAACGGAATGTACGTCGTGCCCGCGAATTGGAGCGTGGCGGGAACATAGTTTTCACCGTTGTTGAAATAACCGCCCCTGTCGCTCGGAACCACACCGGTATCGTCTACGATGATGGAAACCGGCTTGATGCTGACCTTGATCGTCTTGTACAGATCGTCGGCGATCACGCCGGAACCGAACGAAACCAACAGCACGGCGGCCGACAACAATGCGAATCGGATCCTCTTCATCGCTGCACCCTCTCCTTCTCTTGCCATCGGCAACCAGTAAAAAACGACTTTCCGCCGTGTGGCAACAAAGGAAGCCTGTTGAAGTTTTTCAACAGGCTGAAGCCCGATCCTTCAGATCGGGATTGGATGGAACTTTCTCGATTGTGAAACTACCCGATCCATTAACCCTTACTTCCAAATAGGATGTATAGGATGTTCCCGCCGCAATGTACGAAAAGATATATGCTCCTAATCAGTAATCATCGTGCCGTCACTCTGCGATTGTGCGTTGGCAAATGTGTATACTCCAGGCTGCGGCACCGTGTACGCAATTGCCTCTGAAACCATGCACGGAAACAGACCCATTGCGATGATCGCTGCCAATATCACAGATTTGGTCAAACCCGGCCTCATGGTCATGCAACTGTTGTCTATCAATCGGATGTCAAGATCATGATCGTGGTGGCTGCTGACAACTTACTCCAATATTACCGGATCGTCAAGGTTAGCAGGATAATAGAATTTACATTTAATAGTATTGTTGGGGTTATATGTATAAACATCGATCATACTGCCAAACGGATTGAAGAGATGCCGCATGGAGCTGGACGAACGAGTCACCGTGATTCCCTATGACGCGCGGTGGCCGGTCTGGTTCGGAAGAGAAGGCGCGTCTCGAGCGTTACAGGAAAAACACAAAATTTTGAACAATCCGCGCGATTCGAGGATGATCGACTTTTTCCGGCCGTGCAAGTTTTCATGACCTTCATGCTATAATCGAGTTGGAACATTTATGAATGGGGCGATCCGCGATGTCCGCCGATATCCGATGGAAGCAAAGATACGAAAATTTTGACAAGGCGCTGGACAAGCTTGTGCAGGCGTTGTCTGCAGAGCATTTGTCTGAGTTGGAAAGAGCCGGTGCCATTCAATACTACCAATTTACTTTTGAACTCGCCTGGAAAACATTGAAAGACTTTATGGAGGACCGTGGCATTGATGCCAAGTTTCCGCGGGATGTCATCAAGGAGGCGTTCCGGTACGGCCTGATCGAAGACGGCGAGCTCTGGCTGGATATGCTGCAAAAACGGAACCTGATGGCGCACACCTACGATGAGAGCATGGCGGAATTGGCGTTCGGACTCATTCGTGACCGCTATATGGCTGCTCTGCAACAAGTGCACGGCCGGCTGGGGATGGATCGATGAACACCTTTGGCGTAACGCCGGAGTCTTTTCGGCTGATCATGGAATCCTTCAGCAAGTATCCACAGATTCGCGAAGTGGTTCTGTTTGGCAGCAGAGCCAAGGGAACTTACAAGACGGGCAGCGACATTGACCTGGCCATCAAAGGCGACCGGCCGTTGCCTGATGTGGCCCTGAATTTGCAAGCGTGGTTAAACGAGGAACTTCCCATCCCCTACAAGGTGGATGTCGTGGACTATCATTCGCTGTCCCGCCAAAACCTCATCGACCACATAGACCGGGTCGGGATCATCATCTACAAGGCAACCTGAGAAGTCACTAAAAAATTGCCGCCAGGTTGTGCCGACAGTTCGCGTCAGCCGGTTCAGGATCACATGGATGCCCGCCATCGGGACGTGGCTGAACAAAAACAACAGCACGACTGCCGGCAGAATCATCAGGTATTACCAGCAGTATTTCACCAGTCTTCCCATCGGGTCTTCCCCTTCGCGAACCATTGTAAGCTTTCGCGCGGGGGCGAACCATACAACAACGATTGAATTTTGATCGGGATGATTTGAAATGTGGGTATGCGGGGGTAGGAATGAAAAAGCCCGATCCGGAGGGGATCAGGTCTTGAACTTAGCTCCAACATGTACGAATGCGCTTCGGAATCGAGAGCGCATTCTTGGATCAACAGTTGCCGATTGGCAGTACGTATTGGCTGCACCAAACGAAGCGGCACAGTGTTGAATTCTTCACCGCCCACCTGCAGGCGCGTCGGCATTCGCCGTCGGCAACACGCTTGGCGTACACAGCCCTGAACTTAACGGACCGACGCCGCTAGTCGGTGCCGGCTCAGTTCGTGGCAGACGTAGGGAATCCGACGCCGGAGGGGGTGTGAGGGGATTTGAATTGAGCCAGGACTTCTTAATTCATTTTTCTTTTTTTATTAAGGTTAATTTATTAGAACTAGACAACTCCTTAATCTGTTTCCATTGTTCCGCATGTCCTAATAAGCAATCAATAAGAGAATCAACCGCATTTATAAAATCTTGTTTAAATTCAACCTTAATTTTACTAACACTTTCTTTTTGGTCTTCTGAAATTACATGTTGACTAGGAATATTATTCAGTAGCTCATATAGTTTTTTTACAATAGGAATGTTGTAATACTCCAAGCTGTTTGGCGAATCAGAAAATAACTCTTTATGTTTACTTATCGTCGAATCGACGACTTCGAGTTCCGTCTTTTTTGGAGATTCATTCTTTAGCCTTTGGTACTCGTGCCAATCATTTATTAGCGTTGTAATTGGTTTTTTTATGAGATACTCCTTCGTCTCAGAACTGATATCGTCTGCCAAAAATAATACGGAAATTCTCTTTACATCTTTTACTGGCGCCTGCTCTTTTGCTACTTTTACTGCCAGAGCATCCCTAAACTCAATTGCAACATTTTTTAACGGTAATACTTGCTCCTCTGTCAGTTTATTTGGAACGATATCCTTTCCGCTTTTGATCATTTGCTGTACATTCTTTCCAAACTTTAGCAAATCAAGCTTTTGACTAATGTATCGCTCACTTTTTCCTAACCTGCTAGCAAGCAATTTTGTAGATATTCTAAACTTGGGGTCATTTATTAACTTGTTGAAAGCTTCGGCCTCCTCAATTGGGGTGAAGCTCTCTCTTTGTATGTTTTCGGTTAATTGTTCGAGGTAGATATCAAGTTCCGATTGATCATCAGAAATAATTGCTGGGATTGTCTTTAGTCCCAGCAATTTGCACGCTTTGTAACGCCTATTTCCAAATACTAACTTGTAGCGTCCATTATTTTGAACCCGAACCTTAATGGGATTGAGCAAGCCTATCTCTTTTATGCTGCTAGCAAGTTCAGAAATTGATTCTTCATCAAAGTTATATCTTGGCTGGTTGATATCTTCATCAACTAATTCAATGTCAATTTCTAGAACTCTCATACTCATGTATAATGTCCTCCCAAGGAGTATCATCAAATACTCTCGTCCATTATGTCTTCAAAGAGCTCCATTTGCTCCACTTCACGTCTTTTCCCAACCTTAGCAGCTTGACTATCTATTTTATCTGCCTTCATAATCAAGCCTTGCCCTCTACTACGCAAAGGTTTACTGATTTTGTAAAATTCATCCTTATAGCGAGGAACGATATACCCATCGCTAGTGTAACCCAGGCTGTTCAGTTCTTCATATCTGTCAGCAATTTTTCTCATACGATACTTCAGACTATTCCTGTCGCCTTGAGAGCTTAGTGTTATTCCAATCTCTTTTGCAATCTCATTTAGGTGCTTGGGCCCCGTTTCGATGAGATCGAACAATACGCGCTCCAGCTTTTGCTCAAGATCAAAACTCCATTTGATCGCCAATTAAACCGCCCCCATATTTTGATGGATTTCAAATATGGAGAATTTGAAACAACGTACGGTTCTTGCGTCGCATGCTTCAACCAATATTACAACCTCAAATTCACCAACTATTATGAGTAGTTTGAATTATACGACATTTCAACACAAAAATAAACATATTATCTCATTCTTAGCAAGTTCTTTTGCCGTAACTAGTCGTTAATTGTAAAGTCAGGTACAGGAGCATTTCACGCTAAATACACATTCTCATTATGCCAGCGCAAAAACTGCTTGGAAGGCCGTTCCTCTGGTCTGTCTGGAACTTCCGCCAGCATTTTGCCGTGGAGAGCATAATATTCGCGGCCGTTACCATAGTCTTCCTTAATCCGTTTGCTGACTTCGATTTGAAAATTTTCATTTACCGTGATGTATCCACGATCAAATAATGCGTGGATATCTCGCCGAAGCAACAAGCCGTTGCTCGTCAAGTGGGGACCATTTTGCGAATAGGGCTTGATATGGGCAGCTTCCAACACCGGTAGCGTCTTTTCTCCTGTGACTGCACAACGACGATGATATGCCTCTGTTACCATTACCTTGAATGTACCTTGTCCAATTCTCGGGTGAACAATATTATCGGAACCATATCGTTCACCTGGGCTCTCTGCAACCAACTCAGACTGATAGAGATTGCGCACTTTCAACACGCGCATGATTTGTTCGTATAATTGTTTACCTAGGGCTTGCTGAACGGGTCACGTTTTAAGACAACACGGGGGAGCGGAATGCAAGAGCCGACCAAAGCCATTGCAAAAGAGGCAAAAAGAGAACCCGGAGTCTCTTTTCGAGGTTCATTACCAGCAG
>Ga0310836_100711_pt1 | contig 23674 bp, 18 predicted proteins | sample SM_ome_4_FD_201310 | JGI IMG/M metagenome (GOLD analysis project Ga0310836, IMG submission 201310) | Sorghum-adapted microbial communities enriched on stacked mutant (SM) sorghum from Joint BioEnergy Institute, Emeryville, California... ... | reverse complement strand
GGAAGCACGCCGGGAGGGGACGACAGTCTACTACCGCATCACGCGCCCGGAAGTGCTTTCGGTCGTGGAGGCGTTGCACGCGGCGTTCTGCAAGCCCGCACAGGGCACGTCACGCTGAGCCACCTCGCGGCGACTGGGAGGAGCCGGAGTAGCGGCTGGTCATGCCCGGGGAGCAAAGTTATCCCCGCATTCCGGAGCTGCATCATGCTCGCCCCGTCAGAATTCGTCAGGAGACCGCGGGCATGTTCGAAACGCCGAACCTGAAGCTTCCCTATATCGCTCCTGCGCGGGCGCAGAAGCATGTGACACATAACGAGGCGATCCGGCGCGCTCGAAGAGGCTGGCCGAACTTGATGAGCGCGTCTAGGAGCTCGTCTATCCTCTTGAACTGCCGAAGAAGGATGCCTTCCCTCTAGCGGTGGAGGCACTTGCTCGGCTAGCGGCCTTCGTTCAGGGATGGCGGGCAGCCTTCTCTGCATGCGATGATCCCGACCGATGGCTCGGTGGCGCGCAAGAGGAGATCGCGAACTACCGAAAGAAGCTCGGGATCAGCAGCCATCAGCTCAAGGCCAGCATCGATCCCATGATCGCGCCTGAAGACTGGTATTTTTACGCGTGAGATGACCAGCGTATTGGCTGATGATTGGTTCGCGATCGAGCTAACGAGAACTTGGTGGCTCAGGTTCAGGGGCGCGTGGCTTTGCTCGAAACCGCGGGGCCTGCTCACTTAGCGAACGAGACAACAAAAGCGCTCGAGAAGCGAAGTGCAGCATTGAAGAAGTTGATTGGATAAGGTCGTGTCGCGAGCCGTGGCCTGGGACGAGTGCAACGCTGCGTTGCCGAGGCGTTTGAAGCACAGCCAAACAGAAGGTTTACAGTCGAGGAGTTGGCGAAACTCGCCTTTCCAGGTGAAACAATCCAGCGTAAGCACAGGGAAGCTGTCCGGCGGGCACTAAGGAGGCTTGAGCCGGAACTTGGTCTCCAAAAATACCGCGCTGGCGTGTTGCGAGTGTCAGGTTGGCGGTACGTTATTGGACGAAAAGATGTTTAAGTGTTGTTTCCCGTGACATTGCTTGCACGAGAGCAGCGGGTGCCCAATTCAGCTCGCCGATCACGCTGCGTCGGCACCACTCCAGAGGCCGCGATAGGCTCCAATTGCTGACCTAAGCAGCGCGTTCAGGTCACCATCAGTGCCGACTTCGTTGGTTCGCTGCTGTCGCTCGAAGAGGGGACGCCGGTGTATTCCTTGGTGCGGACATCACCAAGCAGTCGGATGTGGATCTTGGCGGCACGTACACGCTCCAGAGTTATTCGAACCGCTCGTCGATCGTACTCTGTCTCCTGCTGCCGCTCGGAGGCAATCTCTCGCGCAAGTTGGGCCTTCGCATCGGCCACATACGCCATCAGTTCGCCAGAGCTGTCTGGAAGGTTGTCCAGCAGTCTAGCATTCTCTTCCATGAGCGCAGCTCGCGAGCCGCTCCAGCTCTGCGGCCGAAACCGCGCGACGAATTCCGTAAGCACGCTTTTGGGATCGGGCGCATTGGCGAGGAGTGCTCTCGCCTGTTCCGACCAGACCTGACTACCGGTTTCTTTGGCACGGTGCGCGAACCTGATGATCGCTGCTGCAAGCGGGTAGCGCACATCTCGGTCCTGATCGCACCATGTGAGAAGCGCTGGGATCGATATGGCGTCCGTGCGGCTGGAGCCAAACCCATGCAACCGGTCGAGAACAGCCACACTTGAGCGTTGGGTTCTCTCGCCCACCAGGCAACAGCACATCCAGGAGTTCCGGCTCTTGCTGCGGTTGTTCCGATCTGTCCGAGAAAAGGCGCATATGGGGAACATCGAAGGCGACTTCGAGGCCACCTGGCTGATCGGCAATGGGCATTAGCAGGTGCCTCAGACCAGCGCCCGCCAAGTTATCTGTCGCTTGCCCCAGCGCCAAGTTCCGATAAATCCACGTCGGCACCTTACCCGACTTGAGGCCTCAGTCGGTCGAGCGACAGGTTCTCCAGCTCTTCGTTTGGACTGAGACCCGTTGAGCAGACGACTGCAGGCCCGTGAAGAGAAAGCCATCCCGCTCGACTTGTCGCGCCCACGGCATCTCTGTTAGAACCTCTGCATGTGGACAGCTCGCAGTGCCCATCCTATGAGCGCCCGCCAACTCACACGCCTCTCTCTGTGCTGCGGGGTGGGCTTAACGAAGTCGGCGAAGCACTTCCTTGGAAAGCTAAGCTCGTTCGGGTAGATGCAGAAACGGAACGCCCCGCTTGAATGGTCGGATAGGCACGCTGCCAAAGACAAGCGGAATACTCGCATCCCTGCGTTCTAAATTCGTACCGGCTGCGATGACAGTACGGGCAGTCCTTATAATAGACCCATTCGTCGTACTGCCATTTTGAGTACTCCCTCGACCGATCATCGAACCAACTCGACCGGTATTTAATAACCAGATCGCCTGGCACGTTCCGCCAGGAAGCCTTTAGGGCTATGTTGGACCGCAACCGAACCTTCCCAGCCTGGGCCGGAAGGCCGACCGACACTTGATCGCTCGCCACGCCGGCATTCTTCTCTTCCCCGCTGGTTACATTGGAAGTGCCGCTGGCGATTCTCGGAAACGTTAGGGTGAACTCCAGATCGAAAATCTCTGCCGTTATGTGATGCTCTCGCATCGTAGACCGCAGATCTACGTGTGCGACATAGTCGTGATCGATTGCAACCTTTAGCTCGAGACGTTCAAGAAGTGGTGGCGCCGACTCATCCACCTCGAGGTGTAGCGTGGTGTACGCTATGCGATCTGAACGTGCATCGCGGGGGCGAGGCCTGCTCGGCCGCGCAAAGGTGAATGAAGCGCGGCCGGGACGAGGGTCAACGCAATGATAGGTTGCCTTAGCAGCAGGCTTCCTCTCGTTCTCCATGGGAAGCTCAAATGGGATCGGAACGACAGCCGCATATGTGTCATCGGATTGAAGCAACTCAATCGGCTTCGCTAAGCCAAGCCGCAGTCCATCGTACGCAATCCACGCCGCACCCTCTGAAATTATTCTGTCACCATTAGAAAGACGTGGAGCGCGACCCCCAAATCGCTCAGTCAAGCCGTCTCGAATGGCGGGCATATTGACCATGCCGCCTATGGGGAGGCATAGGGCTACCTGCTGATATGACAACTGATTCTGCTCCAACAAGGCGTCAACGGCGCCAAGTCCCCGGTCAATCAGCTCTCTTGTCCATTCTGTTACATCGGTACGCGAGATCGATACGCTCAAATCTCGACCACGGCTATCGTGGCGAAGGTAGTTGCGGACAAACACCGTTGCTGTTTCGCGCTGCGACAACTCGATTTTTCGAAGCTCGCACTGATTGAGGAGTAAAATGCGGGCCTCTGTCCTCTCGAGGCTTGCCAGATCATCAATCTCATGCTGACCGGCATGGATGTCTCGCACTTTGTTGCGGATTAATTCGTCAAATCGATCGCCCCCTACCTCATCATCACCAACGTTGGAAATCTGAACAATCTGATCATGTTGAACTTGGCAGAGTGTGAGATCGAGGGTTCCACCGCCCCAATCAAACACAAGGATTCGGCAGCCATCGAGTTCTGCAAGGCGACGACGATAATCGGGTCGGGATCGCAAATACGCGTACAACGCTGCTAGCGGCTCGTGAACAAACTGAACGATGCCGATGTCAGCCTTCCGTGCTGCTTCACGGAGCCGCCGGCGGCCGGCTCCGTCCAGCTTTACAGGAATTGTCACTACTGCTCGTTCCGGTTTGTGCTTAACAACCTGATCCGCCTCAGCATTTCTTCGTAAGAACCGGAGCACTTCAGCTATAATGTCGCGTGGATCTAGATCCCGCCCGCCAACGTGGACGGGTGCATCTTGGTCGAGAAGTCGCTTAGGTGAGCGAACAAACGAGCCGGTGATGGCTGCGGCGCCAGCATCAAGGTTTTCGCGTGCCTTTCGACCTACGACGACTTCGCCCGCGCGATACCAGACCACCGAAGGGTGTGGCCGAGTTGTTTCATCAGTTAGGTGGATTGGACGACCATCCCGCCCGATGACAGACAGAAGACTGTTCGTGGTTCCGAAATCTAATCCGAAGACTTGCTCAACCATTCCAGCTCCCTTCGAATCGCTTCTTGCGCCGTTTCAAGGCGTTCTCGTACTACCGTAGGATGCGGAGGATCGGTGTCGATCGCATCCCAGGCATCAGTCAATAATCCAGATAGGCCCTCAATCTTGCGACGAAATTGAGCTTTCAACTCGTGCAAATCATGCAGCGCACGAACCTTGACTCCTTCAAGATCGGCCAACAACTCTCTGATTTGCGTGTTCCTCTGGTTCAACTCGCGAGTAAGGTCCTCTATTTCGGTCTGCAATCTACCTCGTTCTCCTTCTAAGGCCTCCTTTTCACGACGGAGATCACTGGCCAAGATGACTGCGGTGCGTCTCGCTTCTTCAGCGGACGTGACCTCTTTCTCGGAAAGAGCTGCCACGTGAGCGAGATCTAGAAGTTGCTTAAATCCTGCACGCGTGAGCTGCTTCGTGACGACGCGTTCGATCGAAGCAGCACCCCGTCTTCCGGCATGTGTTGCGGTCTCTGTTGCCAAAACTCGGAGCGCATCAAACGGTGAGAAAGAACGCCGGGCGATCAGCAGGTTCAGGCCGATCAGCAAACAAGATTCTGCGAGCTCGCGTTTGGCCTGGTCTGCCTTCGGCTGAAGGAAAGGGTGCGCCCAAGTAAGTAATTCGCTGAAAGCAGCCCCGGCATCCTGACGGGGGTCGAGCGCCCAATTGCGGAGCGCTTCACTTCGCGAGCGGACGATCTCTTCGCACCAGCGCAGCAGGGAGCCGGGCTGCGTATGCGAAACCGCCACAGCTCGTGCCAGATCAACCACCTGACGCATTTTCTTCGGCTCCGAGTCGACAATAACTCGCGAGCGGGTAAGATCGTTATCTGGGAGGGCGGGTCGCTTAGCAAGAGCCTGAACAAAGCGCTGGGCGGATGCTCGGTCGGCAACAAGGAATTCGGAAAGCGAATCGGGGATGGGCGTAGCTTTTCTTGTCGTGGGTGAAGCTCCTTCGGACTGCTCAGAGCGCCTAGGGAACGGGGTATTTTTCACGAGTCTATCCTTTGCAAGTTGCTACTGGCCCAGGATCCGAATGTGGGATCGCCGTCAAGGAGCCTAAGTGCTTGTTGAGCACTCATTGTGGCCCTGAGTCGCAGGGCGGTAACAGCCCAGAGCGCGCGAATCTTCGCGCGATCAAATGAATCGAGACTTGGTCGCTCTGCAAGTGCAACAAATTGCTCCTCGGTCGCCGGACCCCACCGTGAGAGTTCCGTTGCTTGTTTACCGAGGCGCGCCACCGTGTCTGTGTCGATGTCAACTGGGCAAACAAGAACCTGAGTACCTGGTGCGACAGATCGGTCTGTCCCACTGACAGTTCCACCGTCATCCTCAGCAAGTGGGCCCAAGAGGCGGTTTGCGTGATCAAGATCTGACAGTCCCGTTATCTCGCGCCATAGGCTAAAGTCGTTTAAGCCAAAACGCATTAGCGCACACAGGAGCTTCGCCAGTGGTCGATCGAATGCCTTTAGGACATTGAGTGCCTTGTTCTGTATCTCATGATAGTGGTGAACACGACCGGACACGCCGGTCCGTGAGTCGCTATCCTTCAAAAGGACAGCTCTGACATAGTCGGCGAGAGCTTCGGCATATTCCGTCGCTGTGCTATCCCGTGTGGCCTCATAAAACCGGTCCACCTCATTAAGATTCACGTCACCGCGCCCAAGGCGCTCCAAAAACAAGCGATCAATTTCAATCAGAGATGCTTCGTCTGGGGCTAGCACCCGAAGGCGATACATCTGGTCGACCGGCTGAACTGAGCCATCACTGGCATTTGTTAGCCGAAGGCGCACTGTGCCTCTCCTGGTTTCGGCCAGACGCTGCGCCAAGGCGGTAGCGCAGATTGGACGCACCGGATCACCATCAAATCCCGCTGCCAACTCTGTGCAATTGAAAACCTCCACTGATGGCGCGACCGAACGGAAGCGAATCACGTCCTCTGTACTAGGTTCGGCACCTGCAATCAGTACGAAAGGTCGCTTAACCGAATGGTGTTGTTGAACATGCGAGCTGAGGTGCTCGCGATCTGGGAAACTGCTTTTGCAGAATGGACATTGGAAGGACACAGATGCCGGTCCTGGCGGCGGAGTTGGATCGAGGGCCGACAGAAATCGATCACGATCTCCCTCCAATATCCAGCCAACCGTCATTGGCCCTGCCCCCCGCTTGCACCGTGCCGCGTCAACCGGTCAAGCCGGTTGCCGACCCTGATAACGTACAATCCAGCAAAGCACGCCTCAACTCCCTCCAAACCAGCTCGGTCATCGTGGTCAGGTCCCCAGGGCTGGCAAGTGTGAGCCAAAGCGCGAACGTTCCGTCGTTCGCTGTTCACATTGAACAGCATGATTGAGCAACTGATCGCGACCTTGATGAGCTTGGATGACCAAGCTCTTGCGCCCGCCGCGATTACATCCTCAACCGTCTGCAGCGACAGACCATCGCCCACTTACGACTACCGACTTCTGCTCCTGGGATATCAGCAGCGCCGCCCGCGACCGTCTCGCCTCCGGTGCCACGCCGAGCGGATCAACGGACCTTCTACGACAGCCTTTCCGCCCCCGCGTAAAGGCTTGCCTCTCTGCCACGATGTTCGAATAGTACTGGGGACTGATCACTTGAGTCTGATCACGACCAAGCGGGGTGGGGAGAGAGATGGCCACAACCAATGGCGGCAACGGGGACCTCACGTTCGCGGCGGAATTGTTCCGCGCCGCGGACAAGTTGCGCCAGAACGTCGAGCCTTCGGAGTACAAGCACATCGTTCTGGGGCTCATCTTCCTGAAGTACGTGTCGGAGGCGTTCGAGGCCCAGCGCAAGAAGCTGGCCCAGGATGAATACGCCGACGCCGAGGACCCGGACGAGTACCTCGCGGCCAACGTCTTCTGGGTGCCACCGGAGGCGCGTTGGTCGTACCTGCAGGCGAACGCGAAGCGGCCCGAGATCGGCAAGCTGATCGACGACGCCATGGAAGCCATCGAGAACGTGCCGTCCAACGCCAAGCTCAAGGGCGCGCTGCCTCGGGGCTACGCACGTCCAGCGCTCAACAAGGTGATGCTGGGCGAGCTCATCGACCTGTTCTCCAACATCGGCATGCACGATGAGTTTGACCGGGCTCGCGATCTATTCGGCCGGGTGTATGAGTATTGCCTCTCGTCGTTCGCCGCCAACGAGGGCAAGCGGGGCGGCGAGTTCTTGACGCCGCGCTGTGTGGTGCGGACGCTCGTCGAGATGATCGAGCCCTTCAAGGGGCGGGTCTACGACCCGTGCTGCGGCACGGGCGGCATGTTCGTGCAGTCTGAGAAGTTCATTGCCGAGCATGGCGGCCGCTTTGGCGACATTGCCATCTATGGCCAAGAGATCAATCACACCACTTACCGGCTGGCGAAGATGAACCTTGCCGTGCAGGGCATCGACGCCGAAATCGCCTGGAACAACGAGGGCAGCTTCCATCGCGACGCTTTTCCGGACCTCAAGGCAGACTTCATCCTCGCTAATCCGCCCTTCAATGTGTCCGATTGGGGCGGTGAGCGGCTGCGCGACGACGTGCGTTGGAAGTTTGGAGTGCCGCCGGTCGGCAACGCCAATTTCGCCTGGCTGCAGCACATCATCCACCATCTGGCGCCGCGCGGCGTGGCTGGTGTGGTTCTGGCCAACGGCTCTATGTCCTCCCAGCAGTCGGGCGAAGGTGAAATTCGCAAGCGGATGATTGAGGCGGATGTCGTTGACTGCATGGTTGCGCTGCCGGGCCAGCTCTTCTACTCGACGCAGATTCCGGCGTGCCTTTGGATTTTGGCCCGCAACAAGAGTGCTAACGGCCATCGCGACCGGCGTGGCGAGATCCTGTTCATCGACGCCCGCCAGCTTGGCCACATGATCGACCGTGTGCGGCGCGAGCTCTCAGCCGAAGACATCGCAAAAATTGCGAACGCCTATCACCGCTGGCGAGACAAGCCGGAGACATTGAAGAAGAAAGGGCTCGAGCCCTACGCGGACGAGCTGGGTTTTTGTAAAGCGGTTACGCTAGATGTGGTGCGCGAACACGATTACGTGCTGACGCCAGGGAGGTATGTTGGTGCACGTACCGAAGAAAGCGATGGTGTCCCGTTTGAAGAGAAATTTGCTGCACTTAGGGAACTTTTAGAGGCGCAGTTTGCGGAGGGACGGCAGCTGGAAGGAAAAATCGTTGCCGCACTCAACGGGGTCGAATTGCATGACTAACTGGCCTGAATTTCCACTTAAAGAATGCCTCGAAGTGCTAATCGATTACCGAGGAAAATCTCCTATCAAGTCAAAAAAGGGAATTCCTGTAATTTCTGCAAAGGTTGTCAAGAATGGCACCATTTTGCATCCGATAGAGCAAACCATTGACCCCTCCTACTATAACGTATGGATGAGGCGGGGTATTCCCCAAGTTGGCGACGTTGTCCTCACAACTGAAGGCCCATTGGGCGAAGTCGCTCAGCTGGATGAGACTACTGCCGGCTACGCACTGGGTCAGCGGATTGTAACTTTAAGGGGGCGACCAAACGTACTCAACAATCGGTTCCTTAAGTTCTTGTTGATGAGCAACATCATCCAACAGCGCCTTTGCGCTCGCGCAACAGGAACGACCGTTTTAGGGATAAGCCAAAAGGCGCTGCGGGAAATGCCGATCCCCTTGCCGCCGTATTCCGAGCAAGTGGCGATCGCAGAGCTACTGGGTTCGCTCGACGACAAGATCGAGCTGAACCGGCGGATGAACGAGACGCTGGAGGCGATGGCGCAAGCGATCTTCCGCGACTGGTTCGTCGACTTCGGCCCCACCCGCCGCAAGCTCGCCGGCATCACCGATCCGGTCGAGATCATGGGCGGCCTCGTTCAGGACGCCGTCCGCGCTGCCGAGCTGGCCGCGCTGTTTCCCGATGCGTTGGGCGACAATGGGCTGCCGGAGGGGTGGGAGAAAAAACAAGTCCAAGATGTCCTGGAGCTTGCTTATGGAAAAGCTTTGCCGAAGTCGTCGCGGTCTCATGGCGAGGTTCCTGTATACGGATCGGGCGGACTTGACGGATACCATAGTGACGCCCTTTTGGAGGGGCCTGCCGTAATTGTCGGACGGAAAGGGACGGTGGGCAGCATCTACTGGGAAGACCGCTCCTGCTTCCCAATTGATACGGTTTATTACGTCGTGCCGAAGGCTCCACTAAGCTACTGCTATCACCTTCTCAATACGCTAGGTCTTGAGAGCATGAATACTCACGCGGCAGTGCCAGGACTGAACCGGAATAGTGTTTATCGCCTGCCTATTACATTTAACAATGAAATCGTCGGAGCGTTCGACGGCATGGCTTGTATGTTCCGTAAGAGGATTGGATACAATCACCGAGAAAACCAATCGCTTTCCGCCATTCGCGATCTGTTGCTTCCTAAACTCATGTCCGGCGAAATCCGTCTCCGCGAGGCCGAGGAAATCGTGGAGGCAGCGCAGTGATCAGTTACACCCAACCTCCATCCTCTTACGGACCGGGCTTCTCCGAGGAAATTGTGGAGGATGCAGCGCTCGATATTTTCGCGAGCCTCGGCTACGAGACCGCGCACGGCCCTGATATTGCGCCCGATACGCCGCGCGCCGAACGTGCAAGTTACGGTGAAGTCATCCTGCGGCACCGCCTCGTCGGCGCCGTCGAGCGCCTTAACCCTGCCATTCCGGCCGACGCTCGAATCGATGCAATTCAGCAGATTTTCACCACCGTCACGCCGTCGTTGATTGAGGAGAACCGCCGGCTTCACAAATTGATCACCGAAGGCGTGGACGTCGAGTATCTCGACGAAAACGGCGTTATCAAAGGAGACAAGGTCAAGCTCATTGACTTCGAAGACGTCACCGCCAACGACTGGCTGGCTGTCAACCAGTTCACCGTGATCGAAAACCGGCATGACCGCCGGCCCGACGTCGTCGTGTTCGTCAATGGCCTGCCGCTGGGCGTCATCGAGCTGAAGAACGCCGGCAGCGAGACGGCAACGCTGGACGGTGCCTTCAACCAGCTCCAGACCTACAAGGCCGAGATCCCGTCGCTCTTCCGCACCAACGCCGTGCTGGTAATCTCCGATGGCCTGTTGGCGCGCGTTGGGTCGCTCACCGCAGACCGCGAGCGCTTCATGCCCTGGCGCACGGTGACAGGAGCTGCCGACGATTTCACGCCCCAAGGACCGCATGAATTCGAAACTCTAATTCGCGGCGTATTTACCCGGGATCTATTGTTGGAGTTGATCCGCGACTTCACCGTTTTCGGCGACAGGGGCAAAGGTCCATTCAAGATCATCGCCGGCTATCACCAGTTTCACGGCGGCCGCAAGGCGCTCCGACAGGCCATAGCAGCCACACGGCCAGACGGTGACCGCAAAATCGGGGTTATTTGGCACACGCAGGGCTCGGGAAAAAGCCTGCTCATGGCATTCTTCGCCGGCCTGGTCGTGCGTCATCCACTACTCGCCAATCCAACGCTCGTCGTCATCACGGACCGCAACGATCTCGATGACCAGCTCTTTGCCACGTTCAACATGTGCAAAGACCTGCTGCGTCAGACGCCGGAGCAGGCGAGCGACCGCGAAGACTTGCGCCGTCGCCTTAATCGATCGTCAGGCGGCGTGATCTTCACGACCATCCAGAAATTCATGCCGGAGCCCGGTGAGGAACATATGCCGGTGCTGACGGACAGGCGGAACGTGATTGTTATCGCCGATGAGGCGCACCGCAGCCACTATGGCTTCAACGCTCGGCTCGATCGATTGACAGGCCAGCGCCGCTATGGTTTCGCGCACTACATCCGCGAGGCGCTGCCTAATGCGTCATTCATCGGCTTTACCGGCACGCCGATCGAAGCCGACGACGTCAACACACCCGCGATTTTCGGCGACTACATCGACATTTACGACATCAGCCGCGCCGTCGAAGATGAAGCCACGGTGCCGATCTATTACGAAAGCCGACTGGCGCGGATCGAGCTCGACGAGAATGAAAAACCGAAGATCGATGAGGAGATCGAGGAGCTTGTCGAGGAAGACGAGCTTTCGCTGAAGGAGGCGCAGAAGGCGAAATGGAGCTCTATTGAACGATTGGTCGGCGCAGAAAAGCGGCTATCGCTGATCGCCCGCGACCTCGTCGAACACTTGGAGGCACGCATCGAAGGCATGGGCGGCGGCAAAGCAATGGCTGTGTGCATGAGCCGCCGCATCTGCGTCGATCTCTACCGGCACATCATCGCTTTGCGGCCCGAGTGGCACGCCGATGAGCACGACAAGGGCGCAGTCAAGATTGTAATGACTGGTAGCGCGGCCGATCCGCCCGAATTCCAGCCACACTTACTATCGAAGAAGCAACGCGATGACCTCGCCAACCGCGCACGCGATCCTGATGACCCTCTGAAGCTTGTTATTGTTCGCGACATGTGGCTGACCGGCTTCGATGCGCCGTGCATGCACACGATGTACGTCGACAAGCCGATGCGCGGGCATAGCCTCATGCAAGCGATTGCACGGGTCAATCGGGTCTTTCGCGATAAGAATGGCGGCTTGGTCGTCGACTATATCGGCATCGGTGAGCGACTGAAGAGCGCGCTAAGGGATTACTCTCCGTCAGACCGCGAGAAGACGGGCATTGACGAGGAAGCGGCTGTGGCCGCGATGCTAGAAAAGTACGAGGTCGTCCGCGCAATCTTTCACGGCCACGATTACTCGAAGGGCATTCACGGCACAGCGAGCGAGCGGCTTACCGCATTAGCTGACGCCATTGAATGGGTATTGGCCTGGCAGAAAGCCCAGGCGGAAAAGGCCATCACGGACGAAGAACGAAGGCGCGCCCACCGCGGCTACCAGGATGCAGTTCTAGCGCTATCCAAGGCTTTTGCATTGGCTTCTGCCAGTGACGCGGCCCGCAAGATCCGCGATGAGGTCGGTTTCTTCCAGGCGGTGCGCGCTGCGCTCGTGAAAACGACGGCAAAAGGTAAGCTTTCCGCGCAGGCGCGGATGTTCGTAGTCGAACAGCTTATCAATAAGGCGATCGCGAACACCGAGATCGTCGACATCCTCGCGGCAGCCGGCATCAGCCGGCCTAATCTCTCTGTGCTGTCTGATGAGTTCCTGCTCGAAGTACAAAAGATGGAGCGCAAGAACCTTGCGTTGGAAGCGCTTCGCAAGCTGCTGAATGGCGAGATCAAGAGCCGTACGCGAACAAATATCGTCGAGACCAGAAAGTTTTCCGAACGGCTCGAAGCTGCTGTCGCGCGCTATCACGCCAATGCGTTGTCCACCGTCGAGGTGATCCAGGAGCTGATCAAGCTGGCGCAAGATATGCGCGCCGCCGCCCAGCGCGGAGAGGCGGAAGGACTGACTCCTGAAGAGATCGCCTTCTACGACGCGCTTGCTGATAACAAGAGCGCTGTTGAGGTCATGGGCGACCAGAAACTCCGCGTGATCGCGACCGAGTTGCTGACCGCCCTCAAGACGAACGTCACGGTCGATTGGCACAATCAGGCGAACGCCCGCGCGAGGATGCGGACCTTGGTCAAGCGCATCCTGCGCAAGTACGGCTATCCGCCCGATTTACAGGACAGCGCGGTGCGGACGGTGATCGAGCAGGCGGAGCGGATTTTGAGTGAGATCGCGGCGGCTTCGTGATTTGGCTAGCCGCGAACGCTGCAACCATCAGCACGAGAGCTGGCCGAGGCTGAATTCTTGGAAAGTTACCGCGCAGCGTTCCCTACTGGCCGAGCTGCTGCGCAATGGTCTCCCGCGCTAGCTGGAACAGACACCCTAAAGTGAACGCAACGATGGGCCTCGCAAGGAGGGAGCGGTTCAGCAACTCGCCGGCCAACTAAGAGCGGGAAATCGATCTGAACGCCGCTCGCCAAAGCGGTGACCAGAGCGCTTTTTGCCCGCGCGATTGCATGAAAGACAATAGGCGGTTCCCCTCGCGTCGACCTCCATCTCGATAAAATGCATCGAGACTTTCCCCGGGAACGGCTGAGCCGATCCCCGAGTGGCCGCTGGCGCAGGTGGATTCATTGGTCGCCGCGGTCGCGGTGCTGACTTGGGTTCAGTGGATTGCAAACGGAAGCAGCCGATTTCGCGTTCATCCTGCGAGTACATCGGTTCGACGACTCTCAACCCGGCGGCGGTTGCGATTTGCCGGGAGTTTCGGAGAATGAGAAGTGCATTCTGCGCGGAGCCGTTAATCGACCGTCTTGCGTTCGCGACGCTCGATTTCTTCCAGCATCTGTCGAAAATGCTCCATGTTGGCCTCGACGCCATAACATTCCCGTGCGCCGCCGCTGTTCCGCGCCTCGATCATGGCGTACATGATCTCATGCAGGCGCACCGTGTCCCTCAGCCCGCCATTCATGTGTGACCGGCGCAGCCAGCCGGACACCATGTTCAGGACGAAGTTTGCCAGCGTTTCCACCAGCTCGTTCTTGGCGGCCCGGTAAATGGCCCGGTGAAAATCGAGATCCGCTGCAAGGGTGGCATCGAAGTCCACGGGATCCGCCTCCACCAGCGGTCGCAGGCGCTCGATGCTGGCGCGCATCATCTGCAGATCCTCAGGCGTGCGCCGTTGCGCCGCCAGCTCGGCTGCACTGCGTTCGAAGATCATTCGGACCTCCATCAGCTTTTGCGGCGTGGTATCCTTCATATAGATCTCGAAGAGCAGAAGCTGTCCCAAAGAGGCCTGCGCGCCATTTGTGACGAACGTGCCGTGGCCGTGGCGCACCTCGACGACACCGGCGGCCGCGAGCACCTTGATGGCCTCGCGGACAGGTGTCCGGCTGACACCGAGCTCGCGCGCTAGCTCGAGTTCGGGCGGCAATTGCGCACCGGCCTGGAGTGTTCCGTCAGCGATCCGGTGCTTGATGTGATCGAGTACGACCTCCAGTCTACTGAGCGACTTTCTCGACTTCTCTGTCGTAGGTCGATTGCGGATCAGATTTGATTCCACTTCTGCCTCGAATGCTCCAACGGATTTCCGAACAGCACCTAGCTGACCGAAAGCCGTCCGTCGTGCAACTAGGTTGACACGTTTTTCTGGCCAAGACATCATACCTCTGGACAAGGGGGGCCTGATTGAACAGGCTTTTGCGTAGCAGGAGGAAACGCATGGCCGACGGCACGTCGGAGTTCGACGGCCGTGTCGCGCTGGTAACCGGTGGGGCAAGGGGGATCGGTAAGGCCTGTTGCTTTCGGCTCGCCAGAGGCGGCGCAAAAATCGCGCTCAACTACGTTGGTAATCACGCCGCTGCTGCTGACGTTAAGGCCGCGATCGAGGCCGAAGGTGGCGTGTGCGAGCTGTTCCGTGCCGATGTCGGCAATGAGGCGGAGTTTGCTGCCGCCGTCGACGCAGTCCGGCAGACGCTCGGTCCTGTTTCGCTGCTGGTCGCCAACGCAGGAACGACACAGCCGCGCGACCACTCCGAGCTGACGCTCGACATTTGGCGCGAAACGCTTCGCGTCAACCTGGATGGCGCCTTCATAAGTATCAAGCAGGTCAAAGATGATATGCTGGCCCGCGGCTTCGGCCGCATCGTCTGCCTAAGTTCGATCGGTGCTTTCCGCCCGCGCGCCCGGCAAATCGACTACGTCGCCGCGAAAGCGGGCGTGATCGGCATGATGCGCTGCTTTGCCGAAGCTCTGGCGCCCGCCGTGCGCGTGAATGCAGTTGCGCCGGGTCTGACCGACACCGACATGCTCGCCCAGCTGGACCAGCACATCCTTCCAGGCCGGATTGCCGAGACGCCGCTTAAACGTCTCGGCGCAGCGGCAGACATTGCCGAAGCCGTCGCCTTTCTCCTATCAGAGCGGTCCGCCTTCATCACCGGGCACACCTTGGTGGTCAGCGGTGGCGCAGTTATGGAACCTTGAGATGGTCGAATAGGACGCAATGGATTTCGCCATAAGGTCATACCTCGTACCTTCGCACTAGTTGGGCGCATTCCGAAGAATTAGAAAGCTGACAGACATGCCAGGACGCCTTGAGAACAAAATCGCGCTCGTGTTCGGTGCGGGTTCGGTCGGAGAAGGATGGGGCAACGGTAAGGCATCGGCCGTGCTTTACGCTCGGGAAGGTGCAAAGGTCGCCTGCGTCGACATCAACGCGGAAGCAGCTGAGCGCACCCGCGACATCATCGAACGCGAGGGCGGCACGGCGCTGGCGCTGCAGGCGGACGTGACCAATCTCGACCGCGTGCGTACTGTTGTCGATACGGTCAAGGAGCATTGGGGCCGGATCGACGTGCTGCACAACAATGTCGGGATGAACATCGAGGGCGGACCCGTTGAGACCACGGAGGAGCAGTGGGACCGGGTCATGGCCGTGAACCTGAAAAGCATGTTTTTCACATGCAAATGCGTGCTGCCGATCATGGAGGCTCAACGCAGCGGATCGATCATCAATATCTCATCATTAGCGTCAATCCGCTGGCTGCATTTCAACTACATTTCCTATTACGCCTCCAAAGCCGGCGTTAATCATTTCACCCGCGCAATCGCGCTTCAGTATGCAGACAAAGGTATCCGAGCCAATACAATACTGCCTGGGCTTATGGATACACCACACATTTATCAGGCGATGAAGGACCATTACACGGACTTCTCGGAAATGCGGCAGAAGCGCTCCGCCATTCCACCTATGAAACGCATGGGTGATGGCTGGGATATCGCGCATGCCGCGCTTTTCCTGGCTTCCGACGAGGCGAAATACATCACCGGCATCGATCTGTGCGTTGACGGCGGTCTTCATTGCAAGACTCACTGAAATCGAAATCGGGCGTCCCAATCCTAAAATCCCAGGGGTAGACGAGGTGACAAAATCCCACAGCTCCCAGCCTGAAAAGATAGGCTTCATCGGTCTCGGCGTCATGGGGCGCCGGATGGCGCTCAATTTGCGAAAAGCGGGCTACGCTCTGAGTGTGCATGATCTCAATCGCGCGGCCGTCGAGGAGTTGGTGACCGCCGGCGCCGTCGATGCCGGCTCGATCGCCGGAGCCGCCAAAGCAGATATCGTGATTACGATGCTGCCTGACACGCCGGACGTCGAGGCCGTCGTGCTCGGCGAGGGCGGGCTCGCCTCCGCGATGCAGCCCGGCAGCGTGTTGATTGACATGAGCTCGATCTCGCCGACCGCAACGCAGGCCATGGCCCGCGAACTTGCAGCGCGTGGGATCGAGATGCTCGATGCCCCTGTCAGCGGCGGTTATCAGGGTGCGGAAAGCGGCACTTTGTCGATCATGGTCGGCGGGGAGGACTCCGTGCTCGATCGCTGCCGGCCCGTGCTGGAGGTCATGGGTAAGACCATCAGCCACATTGGCGGGCACGGCGCCGGGCAGGTGTGCAAGGTCTGCAACCAGGTCGCCGTTGCAATCAACATTCAGGCCGTTGCGGAGGCCCTGACGCTCGCCAAAAAGAATGGCGTCGATCCTGCCAAGGTGCGCACTGCACTGCTCGGCGGCTTCGCCCAGAGCCGGGCACTCGACCTGCATGGTCAGCGGGTGCTCGAAAGCAACTACACCGCCGGCTTCCGTGTCACCCTGCAGCGCAAGGACCTGAAGCTTGCGCTCGAGAACGGCAGCGCGACGGGAACCGTCCTTCCGGCCACCGCCCTCATCCAACAACTCTATGGCGTGCTGGCCGCCACCGGCCGCAGTGACCTCGATAACTCCGCCCTTGCCCTTTTGCTGCAGGAGATGTCTGGGATTGAAGAGGCTTCCGCATGAACGCCGGATCCCCAGATTTCGCAATGCTGCGGAAAGTGGTCGAAATCGTCGGTGGGCGTAACGTCGTGGCCGTCGACACCATCGCCCACATCAAGCCCGAGGATGAAGGGCAGATCATCATGACCGGATCGCACGGCGGCATCAGCTCAGGTGAGTATGCGGGGCGGGTTCCAATCGCGGTCGTCTTTTTCAACGACGCGGGTATCGGGAAAGACGAAGCGGGAACTGCATCCCTCCCTTATCTTGAGAAGCGGGGCATTATCGCCGGCACCGTGTCGCACGACAGTGCGCTGATCGGCAACGCTCTCGAGACTTGGAATTACGGGGTGATCTCGGCTCTCAATTCGTTGGCCGTTGAGGCCGGCTTCAGCATTGGTGAGCCCGTCATGATGGCGGTGCGGCGCATTTATGGTGGGCGCCAGTCATGAGGAATGAAACGATTACGCATATTGGCACGCGTCCGGTCATTTTAATGGATTCGATATCCCTCATCGGACCTGGCGACAAAGGGGCGGTGATCGTCTGTGGTTCTCACGGGGGCCTGATCTCTGGCGCGTTCGCCACGCTTCATCCGCCGCACCTCGTCATCTTCAATGATGCCGGCGGTGGTAAATCCGGTGCCGGACGCGCCGCGATCGCTATGCTCGATGCAAAAGGCATCGCCTGTGCGACCGTCTCGCATAATTCGGCTCGGATCGGCGATGCTGAGGATGCCTGGACGAACGGCATTCTCAGCGCCGCCGGAATATGCGCTCAGGGCCTCGGCGTGATGCAGGGGCAGAGCGTCAAAGACGCGGTAAGGGCGGTCGGGGCTCACGAGCCTCCTGCCCAGCCGTGAACAGATATAGCTAAAGGAGGAAACGCGATATCATGCTAAAACCAATTCTGATGACGTCTGCCCTGGCGGTTGGGCTTGTTTTTGGAGGCACCACGGGAGTCACGGCGCTCGAGCTCAGCTTTGCACTACACACCTCGCCGCCGGGCCCCGAGTTCCAGGCCGTCGACAAGTTCGTCGAACTCGTCAAGGAACGCAGCAAGGGCGAGATTACGGTCAAGATTTTCCATTCTGCCGTGCTCGGTGGCGAACGGGACAATCTCGAGCAACTCACGGTCAACCAGGTTCAGATGACCCTCTTCGGCGACACCCTGCCGAACGTGATTGCTCCTGAATATGCTGCGACCGTCGTGCCATTCGTGTTTCCCGGTCCAGAGGAGGTGTTCGAATACTGGGCGAGCCCTGTCGGTGCCGAAGCCAAGAAGGTCATCAAGGACAAGGCAAAGCTCGATGTGGTTGCTTTCTTCCGGCGGGGCGACCGGCATCTAACCGCTAAGAAGCCGATCAACAGCCCTGATGATCTGAAAGGGCTGAAGATGCGTGTACCTGAGATCCCGTCTTGGGTGCGCGTCTGGTCCGAGCTTGGCGCGCGGCCGACGCCCGTGGCCTGGCCGGAAGTTTTTAGCAGCCTGCAGATGGGCGTAGTCGAAGCGCAGGAGAACCCGTGCTTCAACGTCAATCAGGCGAAGCTCTATGAGGTGCAGTCCCACCTTATCTATACGGCGCACGTTCCTGCCGTATGGCACTGGACCATCAGCTCAGTCTTCCTTGATAGCTTAACACCGGAGCTGCGCGAAGCGGTTATCAGCTCAGCCGTCGATGCCGCCAAGTACGGCGACGAGGTGACAAAGCAGCAGATCGACACTGTCTGCAACGCGCTAATCGAAAAGAACAAGATGACGGCGGTAAAGATCGACCGCGGACCGTTCATCGCAAAAGCGCGCCCAGCCATCGAAGAGCTGTCGAAGAATTGGGCTCCGAGCGTCGTTGAAGCCGTCGCCAAATACCTAAAATAGGTCGTTGTCCAGGCCATCGCGAAGGCGGCCGCACGCCGCCTTTGCAAATCTGCTGACTCTATTCACGACGGTTGGGACACACGATGGAATCGCTCAGAGGGATTCGCCGGGTCGTCTTTTTCACTTTCGAGATACTGGCGATAAGCGCATTCGTAATCATGCTCGCTTCCTCAGTGCTGCAGGTGTTCTTCCGATACATCATGGATGCGCCGCTCCAGTGGACGGAAGAGCTGGCGCGGCTCATGTGCGTGCTCACCACTTACTTTGGCGGCGTGGTTGTTCTTCTGGCCCGCGAGCACATTCGCGTCGACATCATCGACGGATTCGTTTCAGGCCGAGGTGCAGACATTCTCGCGCTGGTGGTCGATTTGATGATGGCGTGGTTCCTATTGTCCGTCGGTTATGGCTGCTGGCTTCTAATGAACGCTACGTGGACAACCTTTACGGCGACGATGGATTGGTTCCGCATGGGCCATATCTACGCGGCAGTTGGCGTTTCCGTACTCGTTATGACCCTGCTGCTCATCCTTGATATGTACGATCGCGCGATGCGCATGGTCGGCCGCACCAGGGAAACCGGCGTATGATTCTCTCACTCTTCATCGGCGTTCTCCTCCTCCTGTTCGTCATCGGCATTCCTGCTGCATTCGCGCTCGGCTTGTCTGCGCTCATCGTCACTGTGTTCGAACGGGGCATTGACGCTATCCCCTACACCATCCTTGCGCAGCGCATGGTCTACGGCGTGAACAGCTTTCCGCTGCTAGCGATCCCGTTCTTTATCCTCGCCGGCAAAATCATGAACACGGGGGGTATTACCGATCGCATCTTCGACTTCGCCGCCCGCCTGACCGGCCATATGCGAGGCGGCCTCGGCCAGGTGAATATCGCCGCATCGATCATCTTCTCGGGCATGTCCGGCTCCGCGGTCGCGGACGCGGTCGGTGTCGGCCAGGTTGAAATCCGCGCCATGCGGCAGGCCAAATATCCCGACGAATTTTCCGTTGGCGTGACCGCCGCCTCGGCGACGATCGGCCCCATCATTCCCCCCAGCATTCCACTGATCGTCTACGCGGTCGTCGCCAATGCCTCCGCCACAGCTTTGCTGATTGCAGGTATTCTCCCGGGACTGCTGATGGGCGCGCTGATGATGTTGCTCGTCTGGTGGCAGGCACGGCGGCAGAACCTGCCAACCCAGAAATGGCAAGGGTTCAAGCCTCTTGTTTCTAGCTTTTGGAAAGCTCTGCCACCGCTGGTGACGCCAGCAATCATCATTGGCGGAATGATGAGCGGTATCTTCACCCCGACAGAGGCCGCTGCTATCGCCGTTGTCTATGCGGTGATTATCGCCATGTTCGTCTATCGCGAGATCACGCTGCCGCAGCTCGTTCAGATTCTGCGCGAAACGATGCGCGAGACGGCAGTGATTATGATCATCATTGCCGCGGCGGCCCTCTACGGTTGGCTGCTGGTGTTCACGCAGATCCCGCAGCAGCTCGTGTCCATCGTGGAGGGATTGAATCTCAGTCCGTTCATGCTGCTGCTGGCGATCAACGTGTTCCTCCTTATCATTGGTTTGTTCATGGAGACGAATGCGGCAATCACAATCTTCACGCCAATGCTTCTACCACTAGCGGTGGCCATTGGAGTGGACCCGGTTCACTTCGGCATCATCATGGTGCTCAATTTGATGATTGGCCTGCTGACGCCTCCGGTCGGCATGGTTCTGTTTGCCGTAGCGAAGGTCGCGGATGTGCCGATCAACAGGGCGCTGGTCGCGGTGGCTCCGTTCTACGTACCGCTGTTGATCGCGTTGATGCTTGTCACCTACTTCCCACAGATCTCGCTCGTCCTGCCGGACCTGTTCCTGAAGTAGTGCTTGAATGCAGACCCTTCACGAGCAGAGCGCGGGAACTGGAGATGGGCTTTGCACGTCAGGAGTTTTCAGGCTGTTCTCGAAAAGGTGCCGAGTGCACGCCGAGAAATGTGAGTTCCCTTTCGGCTTGGAAAAGCGCTGATGACCGACCGTATACGCGCAATCTATCTCCTCGAGACGGCACTGCCGGCGGAGAAGGCTGCTGCGGTCATTGCCGGGGAGCAGTCGTCCGGTACCTTCGTGGCGATCCCGGGAGAGAGTGAGGAGCTGAAGGCCCGCGCCGCGGCTCGCGTCGAGCGTCTGGAGTGTCTTGGCGATGCCGAAGGTCCCTCGCTGCCGGGCGCCGCTTCCGGCAGCGCCTATCGCCGCTACGAGCTGGAGCTGTCATGGCCGCTCAGCAATATCGGCCCGTCACTGCCGAACCTCGTTGCGACGGTGGCCGGCAACTTGTTCGAATTGCATCAGGTTGCCGGGCTGAAGCTGCTGGACATCACGCTGCCGGAGGCATTCGCGGCGGCCTACCAGGGGCCCGCATTCGGTGTGGAGGGGACACGGCGCCTGACCGGCGTCGAAACCGGCCCCCTGATCGGCACGATCATCAAGCCGTCCGTGGGCCTCGGACCAGAGGAGACAGCCGCCGTTGTGGGCGAGCTCTGCGAAGGTGGAATAGATTTCATCAAGGATGACGAGCTGCAATCGGATGGACCGCATTGCCCGTTCGATGCTCGTATTCGTGCGGTGCTACGCACCATCGGCGATCACGAGCAGCGGACCGGGCGTAAGGTCATGTACGCCGCCAATATTACAGGCGACCTCGATCAGATGCGCCGGCGTCATGATCTGGTCGAGGCGCTTGGGGGCACGTGCATTATGGTCAGCCTCAACTCCGTCGGCCTGGTCGGGACCGTAGAAATGCGGAGCCATGCGCGGCTGCCGATCCATGCCCACCGGAACGGCTGGGGCTACCTCGGCCGCTCGCCCGCGAATGGATGGTCCTATATCGCTTGGCAGAAGCTCTGGCGGCTGGCGGGCGTCGACCACATGCACGTCAATGGATTGTCGAATAAGTTCTGGGAGCCGGACGAGAGCGTCATCGCCTCTGCGCGCGCGTGCCTGACCCCGATGTTTCCGGCAAAGCCGTGCACGGTCATGCCCGTCTTCTCGTCCGGCCAGTCCGCCAAGCAGGCACCGGGCACGTTCCAGGCGCTCGGCTCGACGGACCTGATCTATTGCGCCGGCGGCGGGATCGCCGCGCATCCCGGTGGGATTGCGGCCGGAGTCCGCGCGCTTCGCCAGGCGTGGGAGGCGGCGATAGCAGGAATTTCGCTGGACGTTGCAGCTCAGGAATCGCGCGAGCTCCGCCAAGCACTCGAGACCTTTGGCCGATGAGCACGCGTCTGCCGGATGGTCCCCTGCTCGCCTACTACGGCGACGACTTCACCGGATCGACGGACACCATGGAGGCAATGGCGCTCAACGCCGGCCTTCCGACCGTGCTGTTCCTTTCTCCGCCCTCGCCTGCGCGGCTCGCACAGTTCTCCGACCGCCGCGGCATCGGCATTGCCGGGATCTCTCGCAGCAAGCCGCCGGCGTGGATGCATGAACACTTGCCGTCGATTTTCGACATGCTGTTCGGTGTCGGCGCGCCGCTGACCCAATATAAGGTCTGCTCCACGTTCGACTCCTCGCCGGAGGTGGGGTCGATCGGGACCGCGATTGACATCGCCCTGCCGCGGGCTGCGGAACCATGGTCGCCCATGGTAGTCGGCGCGCCACAGTTGAAGCGCTGGCAGGCGTTCGGTAATCTCTTCGCTAGTGCCGGCGGCCAACGCTACCGCCTCGACCGGCATCCGACGATGTCGCGCCATCCGGTCACGCCCATGCGCGAGGGGGACCTGCAGCGCCATCTGGCCGCGCAGACGAACAAGAGTAGCGCCCTGATTGATCTCGTCGATCTGGTTTCGGGCGCTGCAGAGGCAAAGCTTCACGCCTTGCGCAGAAGTGGGACGAATGTCGTTCTTTTCGACGTCATTGACGACGCGACCCAGGCCGAGGTCGGCCGGCTAATCTGGGAGGCGCGCGGAAGTGGACTATTCTCTGCGTCATCCTCCGGCCTGCAATATGCGCTAATTGCGCACTGGCGGGCGGCGGGCGTGCTTCCTGACGCGCCGTCGCTCCTTCCACGGCCGCAGCCCGTCGACAGGCTGCTCGTCGTATCTGGGAGCTGCTCGCCGGAGACGGCGGCACAGATCCGGTGCGCTGGGGAGGCGGGTTTCTTTCTGCTCCGGCTCGATGGGCGGCGGATCGCGGATCCTGCCCAGCGCGATGGCGAGGTTGCCCGAGCCATTGAGGCGCTCGATGGCGCCCTCGCCCGGGGCCAGGATGTCCTGGCCTATACGGCGGCAGTTTCTTCCGACGATCCCGCGATCCGGGACCTGCAGGAGTTCTGTTGGTCAAACGGGGTCTCTTTCCAGAGCACGCAGGAGGCTCTCGGCGATGCTCTTGGCCGGATCGCGGCGACGCTCATCGAGACGCACGCGCTACGTCGGGTGATTGTGGCCGGCGGGGATACCTCAGGTCGTGTCCTCGCGCGGCTGCCGATCGATGTGCTGGAAGCGACGACGCCGCTGGCGCCCGGCTCGCCTCTCTGTCGGGCCTACTCGGAGGCACCGGCATTCGATAGACTGGAGTTGGCACTGAAAGGCGGCCAAGTCGGCGGGGCCGACCTGTTCGTCAAGGCAACGGGCCGTTGCAGCGAATAGCGGATGCCAGTGGTATCCTCAAAGCTCAGAGGCCCACGGGTTCCGAAAGCCTTTTACCGCGGCGACCATTGGGGCTTCGCCCGACGCGCAGTGCTTGCCCAACCAGGTTCAAGCTAACACTACGCCGGCCCCAAGGTATCAATATTGGTTCACTAAAACGCCGATCCTCCAGTTCTCATCTTCATCCTCTTTGGCGCGCCATTTCCCATGCATCTTACAAATCGGCGGCGTTGGATCGCTTGGTGCAAAGAATAGCGTCGGGAATTGTACGCTGTACTCACCTCATTTTCCCCTGCGCATCTTGTTCACCTCCGCTCGATCC
>Ga0310836_100700_pt1 | contig 23839 bp, 25 predicted proteins | sample SM_ome_4_FD_201310 | JGI IMG/M metagenome (GOLD analysis project Ga0310836, IMG submission 201310) | Sorghum-adapted microbial communities enriched on stacked mutant (SM) sorghum from Joint BioEnergy Institute, Emeryville, California... ... | reverse complement strand
GGAATATCCTTTCTTTTTTGCGACTTCCCGTACTTCAGAATACAATCCTTGCAGTTTTGCAAGCGCAGAGGGTGCTCCCTGCTTTTTTTGAATAACGACCCAAAGGCTTCCTCCCGGCACCAGATAGTGAACCGCATCTTCGAAAATGCCGTGTACCACTTGCTTCCCGGCGCGAATCGGCGGATTGGTTAGAATCACATCAAACTTCCGGTCGGAAGGTACAGCGGTAAGGCGGTCGCTTACTATCGCCTGCGCATTCTGAATTGCATTCAAGCTTATATTCCGGTTCGCAAGCGACACAGCCCGTTCATTCACATCCACCATAAGAACATTACCTGATGGGGAGAGCGTTGCCGCGGCCATTCCTATCGGACCATACCCGCAGCCCACATCGAGAACGTCCATCCCATCTTTGATTTCCATTGCCTCAATTAAAAGGACACTGCCAAAATCAATGCGATTTTTCGAAAAAACGCCGCGATCGGTAATAAAACGAAACTCTCTGCCTCGCAACTCGAACGTGAAAGTTTGCTCTTTACTGTCGGCTCCAGGTTGATTCGTATAGTAATGTTCCATCCGCGTCTCCTCATATTGGCCATGTTGGAAGTAAGAAAATAGAAGTTAAAATTTATGCAGAAAAAGGAGCATCCTTTTTCTTTCTATTCTTCTATCCTCCTGCCTCTAAAATAAAGCCCGGCGCATCGCACGCCGGGCTTATTATGAGCAGTTAAAAACTACTTAAGTTCAACAGTTGCGCCAGCTTCTTCAAGCTTAGCTTTGATTTGTTCAGCTTCTTCTTTAGCAACGCCTTCTTTAACGTTTGCAGGCGCGCCGTCAACCATAGCTTTCGCTTCTTTCAGGCCAAGACCCGTGATTTCGCGAACAACTTTGATAACGTTGATTTTGGAAGCACCAGCGTTAGCCAGAACAACTGTGAATTCAGTTTGTTCAGCTTCAGCAGCACCGCCAGCAGCGCCACCCACAACTGCTACCGGAGCAGCTGCAGTTACGCCGAATTCTTCTTCGATTGCTTTTACAAGATCGTTCAGTTCAAGAACGGACATTTCTTTGATCGCTTCAATGATTTGTTCTTTACTCATTGTAATTTTCCTCCTAACAAATAAGTAGATTAAGCCTCTTGGCCTTCTTTTTGGTCACCGACAGCTTTAACAGCAAGCGCGAAGTTGCGAATAGGTGCTTGAAGCACGCTAAGCAACATAGAGAGCAGACCTTCGCGATTCGGCAGGCTAGCGATAGCCTTCACTTCGTCAACGGAAAGGACTTTGCCTTCCATTACGCCGCCCTTAATTTCAAGAGCTTCGTTTGCTTTTGCGAAATCAGAGAGAACTTTTGCAGCAGCGATTTCATCTTCCTTACTGAATGCGATGGCTGTAGGGCCAGTCAATACCGCATCCAGATCAGTCAGACCCGCTTCAGCAGTCGCACGGCGAGTCAGTGTGTTTTTGTACACTTTGAACTCTACGCCAGCTTCGCGGCACTTCTTGCGCAGCTCAGTTACTTGTGCTACGTTCAGCCCACGGTAGTCAGTTACGACTGTGCTTTTGCTATTTTGAAGTTTCTCAACGATTTCGTTAACGATTTGAACTTTCTCTTCACGTACGGACATGTTTGCACCTCCTGTAGCATGAGACTTTTATAATGAAAAAAGCCCACGCAGACATGCGAAGGCTTCGGATACATCAATCTATATCTTCATCAGCACCTCGGAAGGAAATTAAGCCTGACCGTGTCAGGCACCTTCTGTCTACGGTAACGGCATATTCATTTATCAACAAATGCTATCTTATCAATCCTAAGAATTTATGTCAAGCCATTATTTTGTAGGAACAGCAACTTTTACGCCGGGACCCATTGTGGAGCTTACAGTGATATTCTTCATGTAAGTACCTTTTGCGGCAGCCGGTTTTGCTTTTTGCAGGGTATCGATCAGCGTGCGCAGGTTTTCTGCAAGCTTCTCGCTTTCGAAAGATACTTTACCGATCGGAGCGTGGACATTACCCGCTTTATCTGTACGGTATTCGATTTTACCTGCTTTAATTTCTTTAACCGCTTTTTCAACTTCAAATGTTACAGTACCAGTTTTCGGGTTCGGCATTAAGCCTTTCGGTCCGAGTACACGACCCAGTTTACCTACAGTACCCATCATGTCCGGCGTTGCAACAACTACGTCGAATTCAAACCAACCTTGTTGAATCTTCGCTACGTAGTCTTCGTCGCCTACATAATCTGCTCCTGCAGCTTCTGCTTCTTTCGCTTTTTCGCCTTTTGCAAATACAAGCACGCGAGAAGTTTTACCAGTACCATGCGGAAGTACAACAGCGCCGCGGATTTGTTGATCGTTCTTACGAGGGTCAACGCCCAGGCGGAATGCTACTTCTACAGTTTCATCAAATTTAGCTTTCGAAGCTTTTTTAACGAGTTCAAGAGCTTCGTCGATTTCATAAGCAACGTTGCGGTCAATCAGTTTTGCAGCTTCTAAGTAATTCTTACCCTTTTTCGCCACTTTAATTTCCTCCTTAATTGTGGTTTTAACGGTTGTGCCTCCCACGAAACAGGGCTGCGCGTCGACGGATACACTCCGTACTTACACAACCCTGCGGCAGAAACATGTTTGGTTAGCCAGCCAATTAATTAGTCAACGATTGTGATGCCCATGCTGCGGGCAGTACCTTCAACCATGCGCATAGCAGCTTCTACATCTGCCGCGTTCAGGTCAGGCATTTTGGTTTCAGCGATTTCACGAACTTTGTCGCGTTTCACAGTCGCAACTTTTGTTTTATTCGGTACAGCGGAACCGGATTCGATTCCTGCAGCTTTTTTCAGCAGAACTGCAGCCGGCGGAGTTTTTGTGATGAATGTGAACGAACGATCTTCGAACACGGTAATCTCAACCGGAATAATCAGACCTGCTTGTTCTTGTGTACGAGCATTGAATTCTTTACAGAATCCCATAATATTCACACCAGCTTGACCGAGAGCCGGACCAACCGGCGGTGCCGGGTTCGCTTTACCTGCGGGGATTTGAAGTTTAACGACTTTCATAACTTTTTTAGCCATGTGGTACACCTCCTAGAAACAATAGCTCTATAACTTAGCCACTTGAGCAAAGTCCAACTCAACCGGCGTTTCGCGTCCAAACATATCAACCAATACTTTGACTTTGCGCTTGTCCAGTTGAATCTCTTCAACCAAACCAACCATGTTGGCGAACGGACCTTCTTTAACCTTCACCATTTCTTTCAGCTCAAAGTCGACACGGTGCACAGATTCTTCCATGCCCATCTGCTTCATAATCGAAGTCACTTCTTCAGGAAGTAAAGGAGTCGGTTTCGAACCCGCACCTGCAGAGCCAACGAACCCGGTCACACCCGGCGTATTACGTACCACATACCAGGAATCGTCGGTCATTACCATCTCGACGAGCACGTACCCCGGAAAAACCTTTTTCGTTACGACTTTTTTCTTACCGTCGCGTTCTTCGGTTTCCTCTTCGGTAGGAATCAGCACGCGGAAGATTTTATCTTCCATTCCCATTGACTCGACGCGCTTTTCCAGATTTGTTTTCACCTTATTCTCGTATCCTGAATAAGTGTGAACTACATACCAGTGTTTTTCCATGATTCGAGGACAAACAGGTGTCCTTACCCCCCCATCATTATTTCCCGGTCTTCAATATAAATTCGAGAAGTTGAGAAATACCTAAGTCGATTACTAAGAAGAAGATTGCGATGAGCGTCACCGTTACCAGCACGACCGTCGTGTAAGAAACCAGTTCTTTACGGGTCGGCCATGTCACTTTCTTCAGTTCGGTCCAGGCTTCCTTCAAAAAGGCCGGTCCGCGTTTGAGTTTATCAACAAAACTCATAACGCACCCCCAATAAAATCGAACTCTTACAATACATTAGCGAGTTTCACGATGAAGAGTATGATCATTGCAGAATTTGCAGTATTTCTTCATCTCGATGCGTTCCGTTTGCTTACGTTTGTTTTTCGTTGTGGTATAGTTGCGTTGTTTGCACTCGGTGCACGCTAACGTTACAGTTACCCGCATGATGTTACACCTCCCACATTATTAGCCGTTATCGGCTTTTCATAGTTAATTTTGCATCAAGTAAAACCGTGTTTGCACACGGCTACCTCAAATACTTTATCACAGTGGAAAATAGGTGTCAAACAAAAATTTTGACATCTACTTCTACATCTTAAATCGCGCCACCAAGCTTTCCATCTGATCAGATAGACGAGCCATATTAGCCGCATCATTTGACAACTGCTGTGCGGCCGCTGCCTGCTGCTCGCTGACCGCCGCCACTTCCTCAGAGCCTGCGGACGCTTCTTCCGTAATCGCTGAGACGCGCTCCATCTGTTCCAACACTTTGCGGGCATTCTCTTCCGCCACTTTAATAGATGAAGTAATATACGCGCTCCTCTCACCCACAAGCTTAATATGCTCATGAATTTTACCAAACGAATCACCGGTGTGGTGCACCATTTCCCGTCCTTCGATAATCACGTCGTGTCCGCGCAGAATCGAATCAATTGCTTCGTGCGTCTCCCGCTTGTTCTCCTGCACAATCCGTGAAATATTGCCTGCCGCTTTATCCGTCGCTTCCGCAAGCTTGCGGACTTCATCCGCCACGATCGCAAAGCCTCGGCCCGCTTCACCGGCACGTGCCGCTTCGATGCTGGCGTTCAGCGCGAGCAGGTTCGTCTGTGAAGCAATCCCGGTTATCAGACTAACAATCTGCCCGATTTCTTCAGAACGTTCACCAAGCTTCTGTACGACTTCGGACGCACTGTCTACCATTCGTTGAATCTCTTCCATTTTATCCATGGCCGCCTGCACTGCCTTCTCGCCTTCTTCCGTCAATTCGTTGGTCGCGATAAACGTTCGGTTCATTTCATCGGCATAAACGGAGATTTGCTGCAGACTTTCATTGACGAGCGCAACCTCCATGTTTGCCGATTGAATAGAGTGGGCAATATCTCCGGCGCCTTCCGCCAGATCGTTAATCGTCACCGCTACCTGCTCCGCAGAGTGTGTTGTCTCCTGGCTGGCCAATGTAAGAACTTCTGAAGATTTTCGCATTTTTTGGGAAGCTTCCTTGATTTCAAGCAATAGCATATGAACACTTTCAACCATCTGGTTAAAGTTACGGCTAAGCACTCCTACTTCATCATTGCTGCGGTTTGGCGTTTTCACCGTTAAGTCGCCCGCTGCAATCATGGCCGTCAACTCGCTCAGATGGCGAATCGGACGCACGAAACGCGAGGAAAATACAATAAGAATAATAACCGCAAACACAAGGACGACGCTGGCGGTCACGAATGATAATTTCGCCAGATAATCTAGTTGACTGGATGCTTCCTTGACCGGAGCCGTAATGGCAACTACCCAGCCTGTGGTCGATACCTGTGAAAAGAACGCATATTTATCCACGCCTTTATAGGTATATCTTTTGTATCCAGTCTTACCAACAAACGCCTGCTCAATACCTTCCTTGAGTGATGGAATGTTCAACTTGAGAACATTAAGTTTTAGAATTTCCTCTTGCTGCGGATAGCTGATAACCAGGCCGTCCCGCTGCACCATATACGCATACCCGGTCTCTCCGATCTTTTGACTGACGACAATCTCGTTCATCGTGGTAAGCGGAACGGTCGCGCCTAACATACCGCTGAGTTGATTTTGTTGATTATAAATCGGACTTGCGATAACCACCACCAATTTACCGGAAGCCCGCGAGATAAGGGGGTCGGAAATGGCATAGAAATCTCCACCGGTCACCCGCTTAAAGTATGGACGGTTACCTACATCCACCTTTTGACCTGCCGTCGTAAATGCCTTCCCCTGTAAATCGGCAATAAAAAACATCTCATATCCCTGATATTCTTTTAGTTTGGATTTTAAATAGGAAAGCTGCATATCTTTATTCATGCTTCGGATATCCATGCTCGAAGCTATATTCGTGACGCGGTCCTTCTGCTGCACCAACCAGTCGGTTACTTTGTTATTTAGCAATTCAAGCTGAATAAACGCCCGTTCCTGAAAGCTGCTTTCCAGAAATTCTTTGGCCTTATTATGATTCAGCCAGGCCACAAAAGAAAGCGCTATCATAATAATCGGAATAATAACTGCTAACAATTTAATTTTAAGACTTCTTGCTCTCATCCTTCTCCCCCTCTCTAAGAAATCAACGAATTCAAACTATTATACCATGATAAATGACTTATATATTATATTTCGTCAAACTTTTTTTGATAATTTAAGATCGTTTTTGAAAAAAATAAAAACAGGGCTTTTGCCCTGTCTTCATCTGTCTTCTATTACACTTGAGAAACTTCACGAACTTCCAAATATTTTTCAAGCTTACGTTTTACTCGTTGGAGAGCATTATCAATCGATTTTACATGACGACGCAAGTCAACCGCAATTTCTTGGTACGAACGTCCGTCCAAATACAGAAGCAACACCTGTTGTTCTAAATCACTCAGAATTTCGCTGATTTTGTCTTCAATGTCATCATACTCTTCCTGGTTGATAATCAACTCTTCCGGGTCCGTCACCCGTGTCCCGCAGATAATATCCAGCAAAGTACGATCCGAATCTTCATCATAAATGGGCTTGTCCAATGAGACATAGGAATTAAGAGGAATATGTTTCTGTCGGGTGGCTGTTTTGATCGCAGTAATAATCTGGCGCGTAATACACAATTCAGCAAATGCTTTAAAGGAGGCAAGCTTATCTCCTTTAAAGTCCCGAATCGATTTGTACAGCCCAATCATACCTTCCTGCACAATATCTTCACGATCGGCACCGATTAAAAAATACGAACGGGCTTTCGAGCGCACAAAATTCTTATACTTATTAATTAGGTATTCCAGCGCGTCGCTGTCTCCTAACCGTACAAGATCCACAATGTCCTCATCATATAGAGCTTCATAGCGGGTATGGTCTGCAGCCAAACATCATCCCTCCGACCTGCCGTTATGCATTAGATAAAGCCATTATATATTATGTAACCTTTTACCGTCAATAAAATCACCTGTCCCCACGACGCCACTTTTCGAATTTTTTTTTAATTTCGTCGCTCAGTTCAAGACCTCTTCCTCTGGGCTGCTGCTTCGTCTCCCGTACTTTCTCACTAATGTCACGGTTCACCCGCTTCATCTCCAACCAGAGTTCGCGGGCTGATTTGCGTAAAGCGCCATATCCGAATGTTACCCGCTGCTCTGTATAATCCGAGGTCGCTACATAAATCTGACGATGGCGATTAGATAACTCGAATACGAGCCTTTCGATGCATTCGTCGGCCGTTTCCTTTTCTTTCGTATAGCGAATGTCCAGACGGTGTTCACGCATTTTTTTTCCTTTGCCTTTGACATTATGTGCGTCAAACACAACAATAACACGCGTCCCGGTGAATCCCTGGTAATCCGCAAGCCAACCGAGCAAATCATCCCGCGCTTCTTCCAGGCTGATTTTCTTTTTTTCCTTCAGTCTCTTCCAATCCCCGATGACATTGTAGCCATCCACTATCAGTATCTCTTCCATACCGCTCCGCCCTTACTTGGCTAACGGATGACGCTGGCGGTAGACTTCATACATCAACAAGGCTCCAGCGACGGATGCATTCAACGATGTCACATGTCCAATCATCGGAAGTTTAACCGTAAAATCACATTTCTTTTCAATCAGGCGGCTCATGCCTTTGCCTTCACTCCCAATGACGAGTGCAATGCCCATATCAAGCCGCGCTTCACGAAATTCTTCTGCTCCGGAAGCGTCCGTTCCTACAACCCAAATATTGCGCTCTTTCAAATCTTCAATGGTACGCGCCAGATTTGCTACACGAGCGACCGGGACATATTCAATGGCCCCGGCCGATGCTTTAGCCACTGTAGATGTTAAGCCGGCCGAGCGACGTTTTGGAATGATAACACCGTGTACACCTGTGGCATCTGCTGTCCGAAGAATAGAGCCAAGATTATGCGGGTCCTCTATTTCATCTAAAATGACAAGAAATGGCGGTTCTCCGGAGGTCTCTGCCCGGGCAAGAATTTCATCTACTTCTACATAGTCGTAAGCAGCAATATAGGCGAGAATACCTTGATGACTCTCTCCTGCGGCAGCCTGATCCAGCTTCTTGCGCGGCACGATTTGAATCGTTACTCCCGCTTCTTTTGCCAGCGCCATAACCTGGCCGGTTACCCCTTTTTGCGAGCCTTCGGCAATCCATATTTTATTGATTGAGCGTCCTGAGCGCAGCGCTTCAAGAACGGGATTCTTCCCAACAATATATTCACTCATGGCAAACTCCTTTTTATTCATTCGTTTTCTCCACCCAGTCGAGCGAATACGATAAAATCTCGTCCAACCGCTCTTCCTGTCCGGTCAAATACAAAAAGCCAAGCAACGCTTCAAACCCGGTGCTAAGGCGATAATCAGCCACCCGCGCATTCTTTGGCATGGTCGCCGATTTGGCGTTCCGGCCCCGTCTCAGTACTGCCTGTTCTTCTTCCGTCAATCGCTCCCAAATTCCGCTTACAATACCTGCCTGTGCCTTAGCCGACACATAGTGTACCGCAGCACGCTGCAGCAGGTTCGGTTTGACTTCCCCTGCTGCAATTAAATGCTGGCGTACACGAATCTCCAATACTGCATCGCCCATATAAGCAAGCGTGAGCGCATTCATCTGCTTCGGATCTCTTATTAGTTTGTCCTGCTTCATAGCCGCTCCTTCTCCCGGCTTATTTTCGATGCCATCGTATGCCCTGCGGCGTATCTTCCAGCACAATTCCCATCTCCTGCAGCTGGTTGCGGATTTCATCGGCGCGGGCGAAATTTTTCTCTTTCCGTGCTAGCGTTCTCTCTTCAATTAACGCATTGATTTCTTCGTCAGACGGACCCGTTACGGACGCTTCAGCTTCACCAAAAGAAATACCCAATACATCGCCTAATTCGGCAAACAGGGATAAATAAGCTTCCGCTAATTCTTTCTTCACTGCGCTCCCCGCCATGAACTGATTGACTTCACGCACGATATCAAACAGTACTGTAATCGCATCTGCCGTATTAAAGTCATTATTCATCTCTTCGATAAACCGCTTACGGAATGCATCCAACCGCTGTTTTTCTTCTTCTGTTGTGACTTCATTGGCTGCGGAAATGAGATGATGTTTCAGATTGCGAACACATGTATCTATGCGCCCCAGACTGTTTGCCGCCTGCTGCAGCAGTTCATCGCTGAAGTTGATAGGATTACGGTAATGGGCGCTCAGCATAAAGAAACGGACAACACGCGGTGAATATTTTTTCCGCACGTCCTTTACAAGGATGAAGTTACCGAGCGACTTGGACATTTTTTCATTTTCGATGTTAATATATCCATTATGCATCCAATATTTCGCCATCGGATGACCTGTTAAACACTCCGATTGCGCAATTTCGTTTTCATGGTGCGGGAAGGTCAGATCATGCCCGCCGCCATGAATGTCAAACGTGTCACCCAAATATTTGTGCGACATCGCCGAACACTCAATATGCCAGCCCGGACGCCCTTTGCCCCATGGACTCTCCCAGTAGATTTCCCCTGGCTTCGCACCTTTCCACAGCACGAAATCAAGCGGATTCTCTTTCTTGTCATTGACCTCGATACGCGCTCCCGCCTGCAGTTCTTCAATATTCTGATGCGACAGCTTCCCGTACTCCGGGAATGAAGCCGTACGGAAATACACGTCTCCACCTGCTACATACGCATGCCCCTTCTCGATCAATCCTTCGATAAAGAAGATAATTTCCGGAATATGCTCGGTGACTTTCGGATGAATATCAGCTTCTTTGACACCAAGCGCACGTACGTCCTCTACAAAAGAGGCAATGAACTTTTCCGCCACTTCCTCGACGCTCATGCCGCTCTCGTTGGCTTTTTTTATGATTTTGTCGTCCACATCAGTGAAATTTTGAACATAGGTTACATCGTATCCGCGATACATGAAATAACGGCGAACCACATCAAACACAATCGGCGGACGGGCATTTCCAATATGAATGAAGTTATAGACCGTAGGCCCACACACGTACATTTTTACCTTACCCGGCTCAAGAGGAACAAACTCTTCTTTTTTGCGTGTTAGCGTATTATATATTTTAATATTGCTCATCGGACTGTCGACTCTCCTTCAATTGTTTTACTTCCTGTCTAAGCATGTCAATCTCGCGCTGCATCGAACGCATAACTTCACCAATCGGGTCAGGCAGATTCACCTGATCCAAGTCTTGCCCTACACGTATGCCGTCCTGTATGACAATCCGGCCCGGAATACCGACGACAGTCGAGTTTGGGGGCACTTCCTGCAACACGACTGAACCAGCACCGATTTTGGAGTTATCACCGATCGTCATCGAACCAAGCACTTTGGCCCCAGAAGCGATAAGGACGTTATTGCCGATAGTCGGATGGCGCTTGCCTTTTTCTTTACCGGTGCCGCCCAGAGTCACTCCCTGATAGAGCGTTACATTATCGCCGATTTCACACGTTTCTCCGATAACGACACCCATTCCATGGTCAATAAACAGCCCCTTGCCGATCTTCGCTCCCGGATGAATCTCAATTCCTGTCAACCATCGACCAAACTGGGATACCATCCTTGCTAAAGTATAAAACTTTCTATTCCATAGGCCATGGCTTACACGGTAAAACCAGATCGCATGCAATCCGGAGTACGTAAGTATGACCTCTAATGTACTGCGCGCCGCCGGGTCCCGTTCCATAACCGCGCCAACATCTTCCCGCAGTGTTTTAAGCATCTTTTCACTCCTTTTTTTCAAAAAAAAAGCCTCTACAGCCAGTCTTCGGCTGCAGAGACGGTCGATGATTTCCGCGGTTCCACTCTGCTTCATCCTGCTTGAATCCGTAAAAGCAGGATGCTCTTTGCTACCGGTAACGCGGGAAACGGAGCTTCCTACTGACATATAAGGTGTTCGGAAGCCCGGCTCACGGATGCATTTCCGAAAACGGAGAACAGGGCCGCTTCCAGCACGGTACAGCTATTCTGTACCGGCGGCCTTCTCTGGTGCTCTCTTTCTTTTTCGTACTTCTTCCGCTCTTTGCCGTTGAATATTGGATTTTGTCGTATTATTTTACAATCTGTTCATAGTGATTAGCTACATTCGCCACTCGCTGCATTACGGTTTCGCGTCCCAGCAGAAACAACGTCTCGTTCAGATCTCTGCCGTGGGTAAATCCGGTAACCGCCACACGAACCGGCATGAATAATTTCTTACCTTTTTGTCCGGTCGACTTCTGCACGGCTTTTAACGCACCTTTAATTGTGTCAGCGGTATATTCATCAAGTGCCGCCAGCTCTTCATAGAAAGCCTTCATTACGTCCGGCACCTGTTCTTCGGCCAGCACAGTTTTTGCTTCTTCATCGTATTTTACTTCGTTTTCGAAGAAGGACGCAGCCAACTCCACGATTTCTGCCGCATAATGCAGCTGTTCCTGATACAGGGCTACCAATCTCTCTGCCCATATACGCTGCTCATCACTCAATTCCTGCGGAAGCTGCCCTGCGCTTTGCATATGCGAAATACAGAGTTCAGCAATTCGCTCCACCGGTGTCTGCTTGATGTAATAATTGTTCATCCAGTTTAGCTTATGAACGTCGAAGATGGCAGGTGACTTGGAGACACGGCTTAACGAGAACTTCTCAATAAGCTCCTCACGCGTGAATATCTCCTGCTCTTCTTCCGGAGACCATCCGAGAAGCACGAGAAAATTCATGAGAGCCTCCGGCAAATAACCCAGCTCCCGGTATTGTTCCATAAATTGAATAATGGACTCGTCCCGTTTGCTCATCTTCTTGCCGTCCGGATTCAGGATTAACGCAACATGCGCAAATTCAGGCGCTTCAAAACCGAGCGCTTCATAAATCATCAACTGGCGCGGTGTATTGGACAAATGCTCTTCACCGCGGATGACGTGCGTAATCTTCATTAAAGCATCGTCAATAACAACTGCAAAGTTATATGTTGGGATACCATCCGGACGACAAATGACAAAATCGCCGATCCCGTTCGATTCGAATGTGACTTCACCACGGATGTGATCATGCACGGTATATTCACGATTTTCCTGAACACGGAAACGAATGGAAGCTTTGCGGCCTTCCGCTTCATAGACTTCAATTTGTTCCGGAGTCAGATTGCGGCATGTTCCCGCATAGCGGGGCGTCTCGCCTCTCGCTTTCTGCGCCTCACGTTCCGCAGTCAGTTCTTCTTCCGTACAGTAGCAAGGATACGCTTTTCCTTCCGCTACCAGTTGGTCAATGTATTTCTGATAAATATCCAGCCTGTCCATGGAACGATAGGGACCGACACCGCCGTCCTTGTCAATGCTTTCGTCCCACTCCGTGCCAAACCAGCGCAGACTCTCGATTAATTTTGCTTCCGCATCTTCCACATTTCGCTTCCGATCCGTATCTTCAATGCGGACAATAAAATCACCGCCGTGGTGACGGGCAAACAGATAGTTAAACAGCGCCGAGCGGGCGCCTCCAATATGTAAATGTCCGGTTGGACTCGGTGCAAACCGTACGCGGACTCTTTTCGACATGAACTGCCACCATCCTTCAGTTTTTTCGCTTCATCTATTATAAGCCTACTTTTTGTAACAATACAACAGCCATGGCTGCGATTCCTTCGCCCCTGCCTGTAAAGCCGAGCTTCTCCGTTGTGGTGGCTTTCACATTAATCCGCTCTGTTTCCGTTTCGACGCAAGCAGCAATTGTCTCGCGCATTTGCTCTATATGCGGCGCCATTTTTGGCCGCTGGGCAATAATGGTTGCGTCCACATTGCCGATAGTATATCCTTTTTCTTTTACCATCTTCCAGACATCGCGCAGCAGCACTTGACTATCTGCATCTTTGAATGCGGCGTCCGTATCCGGAAAATGCTTTCCGATATCACCAAAACCCAACGCCCCCAGAATGGCATCAGTAATCGCATGCAACAGCACATCCGCATCCGAATGCCCAAGAAGCCCTTTCTCATAAGGGATCTCCACACCGCCGATGATGAGTTTGCGGCCTTCTACCAACTGATGAACATCAAATCCCTGTCCTACCCGAATCATTGCTCCCTCTCCCTTCTCCACTTCAAAATCGCTTCGCCGAACACAATGTCCTCCGGCGTAGTCAGCTTAATATTCGTATATTCTCCTTCTACAACATGCACCGCCCGTCCGATTCTCTCCACCAGCGACGCATCGTCCGTGCCCAGAAAACCATCCTTTCGCGCCTGTTCATGGGCAGCAAGAATATCGGACAAAGCAAAAGCCTGTGGCGTTTGTACAGCCCACAAGCTTTTCCTTGGCGGTGTGTCCATCACAACTCCCGTCTCGTCCGTCCGCTTGATCGTATCCTTCACGGGTACAGCCAGAATGGCAGCGCGCTTCACACGCACCGCATCGACCAACTTCTCAAGCGTCGAACAGGAAAGAAACGGCCGGGCACCGTCATGGATCATGACATAGTCGGAAGAAGAGAGTGCCGTAATCCCCAGGTATACGCTGTCCTGACGCTCCGCTCCCCCCGGGATTACCAGAGCCTGCGGATACGCCGCGAGCAGCTTGCGCGTGCGCTCTATATCTTCCTCCGCTGTTACAACGACAATTTCCTTCACATATTCCAGTCCGACAAACAGGTCAAGCGTATGGAGCAGCACCGGTTTTCCGGCCAGTTCAATGAACTGCTTTTTCACCGGTCCGCCCATGCGTTTTCCTTGCCCTGCGGCTGCAATGACTACACCTATATTCACTTCATTCACTCATTTCCTACAGCGCTTTTTCCATTAGCTTCGGCTTGGCGAAAATCATACGTCCGGCCGACGTCTGCAGCACGCTTGTGACAATGACGTCCAAAAATGAACCGATGTATTCGCGTCCGCCTTCTACCACGATCATCGTGCCATCATCGAGATATGCCACGCCCTGACCATTTTCTTTACCATCTTTAATTACCTGCACATGCAGCTCTTCCCCCGGCAGAACCACCGGTTTGACCGCATTCGCCAAATCGTTAATATTTAAAACGGAGACACCCTGCAATTCACATACTTTATTTAAGTTAAAATCGTTCGTCACGACTTTCCCTTTCATCACTTTGGCCAGCTTAACCAGCTTGCTGTCCACTTCGCTAATTTCATCAAAGTCCTGATCCGTGATAATAACCTTTACCTTTAATTCTTTTTGAATCTTGTTTAAAATGTCAAGCCCGCGACGCCCACGATTACGCTTTAGCGCATCGGAAGAATCAGCGATATGCTGCAACTCTTCAAGGACGAATTCCGGAATGACAAGTGCGCCTTCGATGAAGCCCGTTTTACAAATGTCCGCAATTCGTCCGTCGATAATTACGCTTGTATCAAGAATTTTATAAGGAACCTGGTTTACTTCTTGTTTTTCCTCTTTCTTCTTGTCACTTTTAAAGCGACCGATAGAAAAAACCGACATAATTTCATCGCGTTTGCGCAGACCTACCTGAAAACCAATGTAACCGCACAAAACGGAAATAAGCAGCGGGAGCAATCGCGCCACGATCGGAATGGGAATGCTATTGATAGGAAGAAAAAGCAAAAACGCCACAATAAGTCCAATAATAAGCCCCATAGCTCCAAACAGCACATCCGTAATCGGAAGCTTAATTAGCGTCTCTTCACTGCGTTTAATCGTCTTCACAATATATTCTGTCGGCCAAGAGGTAATGAAAAAGAATAGCACTGCACCAAGCACCGCGCTAATATACTCCACACCTGGCACTGCCCCGATATAGATAAGCGAATTCAGCAATTCCAACAGGTCGGGGCCAAATTGATATCCCAATCCTGCACCAACCAGGAGGAAAAACAACTGAATAATTCTTCTGACCATACATTCACCTCCTCAAAATGATTCATATTTCATTATAGTCATATCTACCAAATAAAAAACGCTCGAAAGCAAAACAGTTTGCCAAAATTTGCTTTCTATTTCTCTTACGTAAACACGGAGCAAAAAGTTACATGGAAAGAAAAGAGAAAAGCTTCTCTTAGAGAAGCTTTTCCCCTCTAACTATTGACTACCTGCTCTAACAGGTCAGTCGCCTGCTCTTCATCAATATTTTTGACGAGCACCAATTCACTCAGCAAAATTTGTCGAGCGTTATCAAGCATCTTACGCTCGCCCGTCGATAGTCCTTTTTCTTTCTCTCTGTGCATTAATTCACGAACAACGCCAGCAACTTCGTAAATGTCACCCGTCCGCATCTTCTCCATGTTCTTACGATACCTGCGGTTCCAGCTGATGCTCAGGTCATCTTCTTCACGTCGCAAAATTTCCATCACTCTCTCAAGTGCCGCCATATCTACTACCTGACGAATACCAAGTTTCGACACTTTTCCCATCGGGATCATGATCTGCATATTGCCGACCGGCATCTTCATAATATAGTACTGCTGTTTCTCACCAAGAATCTCCTTCTCTTCAATGGCTTCGATGATACCTGCTCCATGCATTGGATAAACAACCTTATCGCCAATTCGAAACAACAAACCCACCCCCAACAGAGTATCCAAGTTCACCATATCACAGCATTCTGTTTTTGTCAACATTTAAAATTAATAATCATATCACATAAAAAACAAACATGTCAACAAATATGTCAAATTAATTTTATATGATCAAAAAAAGACCGGAGATAGACTCCGATCTTTACTATGAATTCGTAATCTCCTCTTCGGCATTCCGGTGGCGGCGCCTCCGCACCATCCGGTCAATATTCTTCTTCACGCCATACAGTGCGTAAAAAACGAGAGGAATAAATACAATCATCGGGAACTGTGCCGGAAAACGCATGGCCATAACCGCCACAATGATAACGATAATGGGAGTGACCCAATATGCAGAACGAGGAATTCCCACTTTTTTGAAGTTAGGATATTTAATGTTACTAACCATCAAGTAGGACAGTCCAAGCATGATCAGCACAAGATATACCGGCGGAAACGCATTGTGATACAAAGCCAGCGTAGCCAGCACGCCACCCGCAGCCGTAATGGGCAAACCGACGAAATAGCCCGTATTGCCTCTGGTTGCCGAATTGAAACGAGCAAGGCGCAAAGCGCCGCAAATCGGAAACAGGCCTGTAAGCAGAATACCGGCCCACCCCATGTTCTCAAGCAGCACCACATACATAATCAAAGCAGGCGCTACGCCAAACGTTACAATATCTGAGAGTGAATCCAACTCTTTACCAAAATCGCTCTGTGCATTTAGCATACGGGCCAGGCGTCCGTCCAGTCCGTCCAATACCATACCGATAATAACCATAATCGCCGCATAGCTCAAATAAATCGGCTCATCACGAAACGCCAGCAACATCGCAATAACACCTAGAAACAAGTTGCCTATTGTAAATAAGTTCGGAATCATTTTCGCTATCATTCTAGCTCTTTTACCTCCCTGGTACTGTTTCTTTATGATGAAACAGTCTCCTCCCATCGTCAGGACCTGTCTGTTTCTAAATGGCATAGGCCCCTGAACAATTATTTTATTGTATGCCGAACTAAATGTGCCTGTCAATGAACACCTGCTCCTGTATCCGCTTCAGTCCTTCCTTAATGGCACGGGCCCGCACCTCACCTATTCCCTCCACTTCATCCAGCTCTTCAATGGTAGCCATCATTACCTGCGGCAGACTGGAGAATTCTTCAATAAGATTGCTGACAATCGAAGCCGGAAGACGCGGAATTTTGCTGAGAATTCGGTAGCCGCGAGGGAAGACGGGTTCATCGTTCAGGTTCGCGCTTGGTGTATATCCCAGAGTCTTAAGAATATTAACCGACTCAAGCAATTCATCCGCCGATAGCTTATGCAGTTGGGCCAGTACCTCTTCCGGATCGGTTTCATCACCGAGACGGCAATAGTCCTTGATTAGCAAGTAAGCGTCATCCTCGATGTTTGATACGAGTTCTTCCATCTGCATACTAATGAGACGTCCTTCCGTCCCTAGTTCATTAATATATTTAAGGATTTCTGACTTAATGCGTAAAACCATTTCAATCCGCTGCACAACGAGCGCCACTTCATGGAGCGTTACAAGCTCTTCGAATTCCAAAGCCCCCAGATTTGTCAGTGCCTGATCCAGTACGGACTTATACTTCTCCAGCGTTTGAATCGCTTGATTTGCTTTGGTTAGAATCACGCCGATATCTTTAAGAGAATAACGGTAAGGGCCCCGGTACAGCGTAATTACGTTGCGCCGCTGCGAAATGGAGATGACTAGCTGACCTGTCTGTCTCGCTACCCGTTCCGCCGTTCTATGCCTGATCCCCGTTTCCGTGGACGGTATGGAAGAATCGGGGATTAGCTGTGTATTAGCGTATAAAATTTTCTTTGCATCCTCACTCAGAATAATAGCTCCATCCATTTTCGCCAATTCATAAAGATGGGCAGGCGTCAAATCACAATTAATCGAAAAACCTCCGTCTACAATCGTCTGCACCGCTGGTGTGTTTCCAATGACGATGAGGGCACCTGTCTTCGCCCGCAGGACGTTCTCCAACCCTTCCCGCAGCGGCGTCCCCGGCGAGACGAAGCGCAGTACATCGCTAATAAACTGTTCACGCTTGTTGTCCGTTGCCATATTATCCTCCCAACGCTTCCCGCAGCGCTTCCGAAACCGTTTGCACCCCGACTACTTTAATGCCTTTTGGATGCTCCCAGCCCGTTACATTCTTGGCGGGAATGATTACACGTTTAAACCCTAATTTTTGCGCTTCTTTTACGCGCTGCTCAATGCGGGAAACCCCTCGAACCTCTCCGGTTAATCCCACTTCACCAATGACTACGTCATACGGATGGGTCTGCTTATCCCGAAAACTCGACGCCAGGCTAACCGCCACAGCCAGATCGATCGCCGGCTCATCGAGACGCACACCACCCGCTACGTTCACATAAGCATCCTGATTCTGAAGAAGCAGGCCTACACGCTTCTCCAGCACTGCCATAATCATGGCGATTCGATTGTGATCAACGCCTGTTGCCATCCGACGCGGAGTTGCAAAACCGGTAGGCGTTACCAGCGCCTGCAGTTCAACCAATACAGGCCGGGTCCCTTCCATGCTGGCCACGACAGTGGAACCGGCTACGCCTAGCGAGCGCTCGGATAGGAACATCTCTGAGGGGTTGATCACTTCCTTTAAACCGGCTTCCGCCATCTCAAAAATACCGATTTCGTTGGTGGAGCCGAAACGGTTTTTTACCGCTCTCAGGATTCGGTATGTGTTATGGCGTTCTCCCTCAAAGTACAATACGGAATCCACCATATGTTCCAGGAGGCGCGGACCGGCAATCGCTCCCTGCTTAGTGACGTGTCCAACAATAAGGATAGCGATATCTTTTGTTTTTGCCAACCGCATAAGGTGCGCAGTACACTCCCTTACCTGAGCCACACTTCCCGGTGCAGAAGTAACATCCGGGTGAAACACCGTTTGAATGGAGTCAAGAATGACCACTGCCGGCATAAACTGCAGTATCTGCTGTTCAAGTAAAAACAAATCGGTCTCCGCCAGCACATATAGATTCGGGCTGCTCGCACCTAACCGTTCGGCACGCAGCTTAATCTGCTTCGTCGATTCCTCACCGGAAATATATAATACTTTATTATTATTGCTTGCCAGCTCCTGTGATGCCTGCAATAGAAGTGTTGACTTGCCAATTCCCGGGTCTCCTCCTACAAGAACAAGGGAGCCGGGTACTACTCCGCCGCCAAGCACACGGTTTAATTCGCTAATATTCGTCGTCAAACGAGGTTCATCTTCTCCCACAATAGCCGTGATAGGGGCCAGATGGCTGGCAGCCGTAGACACACCCCGGCGTGCCGCATCACCCGGTTTCGCCCTCTCTTCCAGCTCTTCTACCATTGTATTCCACTTGGCACATCCCGGGCATTTTCCCATCCATTTCGGGGATTCGTATCCGCACTCTTGACATACATATTTGGATTTATATTTTGCCATGCCTATCTTCTCTTCTTCCTTAACATATTTTCTTGTTGATTATATCGTTTTCCTGCTTTGTCGCCCATTTCCTTTACACTTTCTCTATTTTATAAAAAAGGCTCTCCCAAGCAAAGGTTGCTTTCTCTGGGAGAGCCTTTTTCTCATTATCTATGCTTTCGTGCTGTATTTACCATTACTTTGAAACAGATTCTTCGCCTTCTTTGGCTTTTTCAACTTTCAGCTCGCCTTCTACGACATCAATTTTCACTGTGTCGCCTTTCTTGATGCCACCGGTCAACAGCTCTTCGGAGAGGCGATCTTCAATGTGGCGCTGAATGGCACGACGCAGCGGACGAGCACCGAATGCCGGGTCGAAGCCTTCTTTTGCCAGGAATTTCTTCGCATCTTCAGTGAGAATGAAGTCAATTTCCTGCTCGTTCAGGCGTTTACGCAGCTCCTCGGACATCAGCATTACGATCTCTGCAATGTGTGTTTCGTCTAAGGAATGGAAGACAATTAACTCGTCGATCCGGTTCAGGAACTCTGGTCGGAAGCTGCGCTTCAATTCGCTCAATACACGGTCTTTCATGTCATCATAGTGCTTCGAGCTGTCCGGCGTTGTAAAGCCCAGGCTGGTATTCTTCTTGATAAGGTCCGCACCTACATTGGACGTCATGATGATAACCGTATTGCGGAAGTCAACCGTGCGTCCTTTAGAGTCAGTCAAACGACCATCTTCAAGGACCTGCAGCAATATGTTAAATACTTCCGGATGCGCCTTCTCAATCTCATCCAGGAGAATAACGGAGTACGGCTTGCGGCGTACTTTCTCAGTTAACTGACCACCTTCATCGAACCCCACATATCCCGGAGGGGCACCAACAAGACGAGACGTAGAGTGCTTCTCCATATACTCAGACATGTCGATGCGAATCATCGCGTCTTCTTCACCGAACAGCGCTTCCGCCAGCGCACGGGCCAACTCGGTTTTACCTACACCAGTCGGTCCAAGGAAGATAAAGGACCCAATCGGACGCTTCGGATCTTTCAGTCCGGCGCGAGCACGGCGCACGGCACGGGAGATGGATTTTACCGCATCTTCCTGGCCGATAACGCGCTTATGAAGAATTTCTTCCATCTTCAACAGGCGCTCCGTTTCTTCTTCTTTTAGCTTGACAACCGGGATGCCGGTCCAGCTCGCTACAACGGAAGCAATATCTTCAGGAGTGACTTCAGAGTCAGTTTGACCTTGTTTTTCCTGCCATTCATTTTTCGTCCTATCCAGCTCTTCACGTAACTTTTGCTCTTTGTCGCGCATGGAAGCCGCTTTTTCAAATTCCTGGCTTTGCACGGCTGCATCTTTTTCCTTCCGTACTTCTTCGAGCTTCTGCTCAAGCTCTTTCAAGTTCGGCGGAATGGTGTAGGACTGCAGGCGTACTTTCGATGCCGCTTCATCAATCAAGTCAATGGCTTTATCCGGTAGAAAGCGGTCAGAGATATAGCGGTCTGACAGCTGTACCGCCTGACGAATCGCCTCGTCCGTAATATTTACGCGATGGTGCGCCTCGTAGCGGTCACGCAGACCGAACAGAATTTGCACCGCTTCTTCCGTAGATGGCTCATCGACCTGGATCGGTTGAAAACGACGTTCGAGCGCCGCATCCTTCTCGATATACTTGCGATATTCATCAAGTGTGGTGGCACCGATACACTGCAGTTCCCCACGAGCCAGGGACGGCTTCAGGATATTGGAAGCGTCAATCGCCCCCTCTGCCCCCCCTGCACCGATAAGTGTGTGCAGCTCGTCGATGAACAGAATGATATTGCCGGCTTGACGAATTTCATCCATGATTTTCTTGAGACGGTCCTCAAATTCACCGCGGTATTTCGTTCCGGCTACTACTGTACCCATATCGAGTGTCATTACACGTTTGTTACGCAGCGTTTCGGGAATCTCGTTATTAATAATACGCTGTGCCAGCCCTTCGACAACCGCTGTCTTACCGACACCCGGCTCACCGATAAGGACCGGGTTGTTCTTCGTCCGGCGGCTAAGTACCTGGATGACACGCTCGATTTCTTTGGCACGCCCGATAACAGGGTCAAGGCCGCCATCACGCGCTACTGCTGTCAGGTCACGAGCCAGACTGTCAAGCGTCGGAGTATTGATTGCCGCACTGTTTGAGCTTTGCTGATGCGAAGACATCGCTTCACTGCTGCCAAGCAGTTGCAATACCTGTTGACGCGCTTTGTTAAGGCTTACGCCCAAGTTGTTAAGTACGCGGGCTGCTACGCCTTCTCCCTCGCGGATTAGACCAAGAAGAATATGCTCGGTTCCTACGTAGGTATGACCCAGCTTTCTTGCTTCATCCATGGACAGTTCAATCACTTTTTTGGCACGCGGTGTATAGTTAATGTTGCTTGGCTGCTCACCGCCACGGCCAATTAATGACTCTACTTCACCCTGAATTTTATCGAGGCCAAGGCCCAGCGCCTGCAGGGCTTTTGCTGCAATGCCATCTCCTTCGCGAATCAGGCCGAGGAGAATGTGTTCGGTGCCGATATTCTTATGACCTAAGCGAACGGCTTCTTCCTGGGCAAGAGCCAAGACTTTTTGAGCTCTTTCCGTAAAACGACCAAACATCATAAAACAAGCACCTCCATTAAGTATAATAAAAGACAGTCTATTATGATTCCATCGTCGACTGCAAACGCTCCCGGATAAGCCGTGCCCGGCGTTCATCGCGGGAATCGGCAGTCAACTCTTGACCCGCATACTGCTGCAGAAATCCCGGCTGCGTCATTACCATCAATTCGTTCATGACGCTGAGCGGTATTCCTTTGATAATTTCAAGGTCAATACCGAGACGCACATCAGACAAACGTTCAGCCGCTTCTTTCGACTCGATAATGCGCGCATTCGTCAATATGCCGTATGAACGACATACCCTGTTTTCCAATTGAAGTCGATGATTATGCATTAAACTATGGCGCGCTTCACGTTCTCTTTCGATAATTTGCCGGGTTACACTGGTAAGGTTCTCAATAATCTCTTCTTCAGATTGTCCAAGCGTTACCTGGTTGGAAACCTGGAATAAGTTCCCTATCGCTTCACTTCCCTCTCCGTAAAGCCCTCTTACCACCAAACCAAGCTGATTGATAGCAGATAAAATGTGATTAATCTGTTGGGTCATTACAAGTCCTGGCAGATGCATCATAACCGAGGCACGGATTCCTGTTCCCACATTGGTGGGACAACTGGTGAGGAAGCCGCGCCGTTCGTCAAACGCGAAGTTGATATGCTTCTCGAAGATGTCATCGATCCGGTCGGCGGCTTCCCATGCCTCTTTCAACTGCAGCCCGGAAAACAAGCATTGAATGCGCAGGTGATCCTCTTCGTTCACCATGATGCTAACCGCTTCATTCTCGCTAAGAATGACAGCGCCTTTTCGAGAGTCTGCCAGAAGATTCGGGCTAATAAGATGCTTTTCCATTAGTACGCGCTTCTGCAAAGGAGTCAGCGCGTCCATGCGAATCATTTCAAAATGCCCCTGTCTCTTAAACGCTTCATCTTCCATCGCCTGCTCAACTTGCGCGATAACCTGGTCAAGCTGCGAATCGGTCGCCAGCATCGGAAACGGCTGATCGCGCAGGTTTCTCGCTAGCCGTACCCTGCTGCTGATCGCAATGTCAGCGTCCAGACCGTCGCCATTCATCCATTCGCTTACTGCGTTTGTTATAAACTTCTGGAAAGACATGCATTTCCCCTCCTACAAATCTGCGATTTGACGCTCTAAATCGCGGATTTGATCACGAATCTTTGCTGCTTCTTCGAATTCTTCCTGTTCGACGCGTTTTCTTAGCTCATTTTTTAACTGGGATACTTCTTTTTTCAGCTTGATTGTGCCGCCCGAGCGCTCCGGTACCTTGCCGCTATGATGTGTATTGCCATGCACGCGTCGGAACAGCGGGTCCAACTTCTCCCCGAACGCCTTATAACAATTGCTGCAGCCGAAGCGTCCGCTCTTGCTGAACTGGGAATATGTAAGCCCGCATGTATCACAACGCAGCGGTGCCTCCTGCTGCACCTTGAACGGACTGGTGCTTGGCTCAGCGTTGTTCAACAGGCCGGACAATAGATGGTGAATAGAGAAGTGGTTCATGCCACCCGGGAACATGTCGCCTTTTTCCTGGGCACACACTTCACAAAGATGGAATTCGTTCTTTTCGCCATTCACGATTTTAGTGAAATGCAGCGTAGCCGGACGCTGGTGGCATTCCTGGCAAATCATATCCGCTTCCCTCCCGAATACACATAGTTCTATATGCTAATAAACGAAAATCGTCGTTAACATCGCCCGGAGAATATCGGCGCGCAGCCGATCTCTGAGAGGTATCGGTACAGAAGACAATACTCTCCCTGTGGCCGTTTTCATCATTTGCATTTCTTTCAGCGAGATGAGCCTCTCTTCCCGAAGCCGTTCAATAATATTGTCACAAGCCGCCGCCGTTATACTCTCTCCGATGGTCTCCATTAACATGTTGTAGAAGCGCTGATTATCAATAATTTCGACCTTTCGGATGCGAATATAGCCGCCGCCGCCCCGTTTGCTTTCTACAAGGTAGCCTTTCTCAACAGTAAACCGGGTGCTGATTACATAATTAATCTGCGAAGGGACACACTGGAACTTATCAGCCAATTCGCTGCGCTGAATTTCTACGGCTCCATTGCTCTGCTGCAGAATTTTTTTCAAATGCTGCTCGATAATGTCCGATAT
>Ga0310836_100698_pt1 | contig 23929 bp, 17 predicted proteins | sample SM_ome_4_FD_201310 | JGI IMG/M metagenome (GOLD analysis project Ga0310836, IMG submission 201310) | Sorghum-adapted microbial communities enriched on stacked mutant (SM) sorghum from Joint BioEnergy Institute, Emeryville, California... ... | reverse complement strand
GAGGGTAAACCGCCATGAGCGTTGTGGAGATCCCTATGTGCGATCATATCTTTGTTACCAGATAAAGGTAAATAGAACCTTTGTCTTACATGAAGTCAACTTAAACATCCATTTATTAGGTAAAATACCTATAATATCCATGAATTGATTGACAGGTAAAAACAATTGGTGCAGATTTCCGGAGAAAATGCGAGTAATTTTAAGAAAAACTTTATTTTATAGAGGGAGCGTAAAAAATACACAGTTTACACCACTGTGGTAGACCCGAATTTTTATACTTTCTTATCCTTTAAAAAAGCCGACGTCCACTGACGCCGGCTGTACCCAGTCTTAAATAACCACCCGCTTGAAAACAACGTCGGGTTATTGGCTGGCTCTTGTGTTACTGTTATCACCGTCGTTTTGATATTTGGACATGTCCAGTGTTCCGTTTAATTCATCCTGGATCATGTTGTGCACCTTTTGTTTTTCTTCTTCGGAAACGACGATATAGGAGCCGCCGTCGATCATTTGCGGATCTCCTTGAACTTGATAGTTATAGATGTGTTCGCGCACCGTTCGGTAATTAAACGCGATGCTTTTCATGTCGTCAAAAGTAAGGTTGGTTTTAATATTGTCACCGAGCGCTTTCAAGATACTTTGCATATGGGTAACCGAAGTGACGCTCTTGCCCTTATCAATAATACCTTGAATGACTTGACGTTCACGATAGTTCCGGCCAATATCGCCTCGCGGATCTTGATGGCGCATGCGCACATACCCGATCGCTTTAGGCCCGTTTAATTCAATTTCGCCCTTTCGGTAATGATAGCCTTTTTTATAAAAACCTTTGTCATACCAATCAATCGGATTATCGACCGTAATGCCACCAACCGCATCTACAAGATCCACAAGCCCTTGCATGTTGATTTTTGCTACATAATCAATCTTTATGTTAAGGAAATGCTCAACGGTGCTTTTGGCTAATGGCAATCCCCCGTATGCGTACGCGGCATTGATTTTCGTTAGACCGTGGCCTTCAACTTCCGTTCGTGAATCCCTCGGGATGCTCGTCATAAGCATCGAATGATCCTTTGGATTGAGCGTAGCGACGATAATCGTATCGGAACGGCCGACATCATGAGGTCGTTCATCAACACCGAGCAGTAATATATTGATGAGTTTGTTGCCATTGGAGATATCCGTTCTCTTCCCAGGTAGGTTTAAATGCATTTTTTCCGCAGTCGCTTTTATAGCGTTATAGGCATTAAGGAAGTAAACGCCCCCGCCGATTAGAAGAATGAGTATCAAAAATAAAAGGAACTTCTTAAACCTTCTTTTTTTCTTTTTTCTTCTCTTTTTTCGTTCAAGCCTTGATTCCATGATGATGTCAACTCCTTAATACACACAGATCCACCTATATGAAAAATAAAACCCATTCATTTTAATTAAGATGAAAACAATTTTCATGGTAAAACATTTTATATTATAAATCATTTCGTTGTGTTTGTGTAAATTGACTTAAAAACAACATATTTTGTTAGAATCTATTAATATATGTTATAATAAGCAACTTTTTAAGGAAAATTGTCACTTGCTTGGTTGGTCTATTAAAATATGGTTAGAGAACTGGAAACTGACTATTAAAAACGACATACGTTAAGCTTTATGGTTAAAGTTAAATTCGTTATTATGGAGTTATGTGTTTTGAAACAGAAGAGGTGCATGATGAATCAACGCATAAAAGTGATGACTATATTCGGAACAAGACCAGAAGCCATTAAAATGGCACCAGTCGTCCTGGAATTACAAAAACATCCCCATTTTATTGAATCAATCGTCGTGACGACCGCACAGCACCGGGAGATGTTGGATCAGGTGCTGCATGTGTTTCATATCGTACCGGATTATGATTTGCACATTATGAAGGATCGGCAGACACTTTCCGACATTACCGTTAAGGCGTTGACCGGCCTTGATGAAATAATAAAAAGAACAGAACCCGATCTCATACTCGTCCATGGTGATACAACAACCACCTTCGTCGCCAGCCTTGCTGCCTATTATAATAAGGTCAAAATCGGACACGTCGAGGCGGGACTTCGAACCGGCAATAAATACGAACCGTACCCCGAAGAAATGAATCGGATGCTAACCGGCGTGCTGGCTGATTTTCATTTCGCGCCTACGGAACGAGCGAAACGGAATCTTCTAAAAGAAGCTAAACCTGAAGCGTCCATTTTTGTAACGGGGAATACCGTGATTGACGCATTAAAAACAACTGTTCAAAAAGATTACAGCCATCCGGTGCTCGATGCGATCGGGAACAGAAGAATGATATTAATGACGGCACATAGAAGGGAAAATCTCGGGCGACCGATGGAGCATATTTTTCATGCCGTCCGCCGCATCGCAGATGAACATGAAGATGTCGATATTGTCTATCCGATCCATTTAAATCCTTATGTGCGGGATATTGCATATAAGCTACTGGCAGGTCATGAAAGAATTCATTTAACGGATCCCTTCGATGTCTTCGACTTCCATAATTTTATGGCTCGCGCGTACTTGATTCTTACTGATTCGGGCGGCATACAAGAAGAGGCCCCTTCTTTTGGCGTTCCCGTTCTTGTGCTGCGAAATACAACGGAAAGACCCGAAGGTATTGAATCGGGAAATTTGAAATTAGCGGGGACTTCGGAGGAGTATATCTATGAGCTAACGAAACAGCTCCTGAGCGATGAAGAGGAATATCATAAAATGTCCAAGGCCGCCAATCCTTACGGTGACGGACGCGCTTCGGAACGGATTGTGGAAATCATCCTAGAGCATTATTTAAAAAAGGAAAAGATACGCATCTAGAAAGAAGCTCTGTTGGGTATCCCCTCGGCAGAGCTTTTTACTTGCGAACGAAAAATGCACAATAGGCTACGTGGCTTATTGTGCATGAACGTATTAAGGTTTATCTCAGTTCGAATAGAAGGTCGATGTAGAATATTCCTATATTCTAAATTGGCTAGCTCGTCGTATAAAGTCCGTCTTTCCTTACCGCTCCCTCTACTTCTTCACGGAAAAAACACCCCAATAGAGCGAAAACATCTATAACGTGATATCGTATCTTAACCGCTTAAAGGCGTTCGGGTTGGGCATAAGGTGACCCACCCTATAAAATTTTCAACGAGCACCGTAATTTCTTGCGTTAGCACATACTTCCAAATGAAAATGTTAAAAATTTATTTACATAAATTTAACATTCCCTTAATATACATCTTGAGGTGCATAAAATGTTGAAATTGTTAAGACTCGCCTATCATCCATTTTTAATATTTACCGGGTTTTTCTTCATAAAGATGATTCTTTTAGGACGGATGCTATACGGTACGTATTGGAATCCCGGTTTTATTATAAATAATGTAGCGGGGATCGCTGTCCTATTTATATTGCTTGAATTTTTACCGAAAAAGACAAAGTGGACGTTATACATCCTCTTGGATGCCATTTTGACGACCGCCTTTTTTGCGATTGTCATCTATAGCAACTACTTTGAGAACGTGCCGACGTATCATGATTTATCTAGCATCAGTCAGATTCCTTCGGTCAATTCCAATTTGGGGTTACTCATCCACCCTCAGGAGTTTTTATTGTATTTTGATTTTATTATCCTTATTATATTGATGCTCTTTCATTTCTTTTTAAGAACAAAAATCACCTCGGCCAAAAGGTATTCTAGAAAGTGGTTATCCGTAGGGTTGGCCGGGCTACTTGCCTTTAATATTGGCAGCTATTTTTATCATCGCACCGATCAAGTGCTGAACAGCGCGGTGTATGCCAAGACGGCTGGTTTAATCAACCTTCAGTTTAATCAACTGCATACAGAAAGAGCTGTCCAAGCAATGGCGAAAAAAGGCAGCTTTAATCTCACGCAGGATAAAATTTTTCAGATTAAACACTTGAAACGCGTGCCCTCTGATCAACATCCGTATTTCGGAATCGCCAAAGGGAGAAACTTGATCGTCATTCAGATGGAATCACTGCAAAACATGATTATCGGCAAATCGATTAACGGTCAGGAAATCACGCCTAATCTTAATAAACTACTCAAGGAAAGCTTTTACTTTAATAATGTGTACCAACAAATTGGCTCGGGTAATACTTCCGACGCCGAGTTTCTCATGAATACTTCGCTATATCCGGTCGGCAATAACCCGACTTCGGAAACATACGGAAATCGCGTCATCCCGAGTCTTGCGCGTTTATTAAAAGACAATGGTTACCAGGCGGTCACGCTTCACGTCGATGATATCCACTACTGGAATCGTGATGAGCTGTACCCCGCGCTCGGTTTTGACAAACACTATGACAAATCGTATTTCGGGGAGGAAGACAAAGTCGGGCTCGGGGCTTCGGATGATGTGCTTTACACAAAAGGCGTTGATGCGCTTGAAGCGTTAAAAACATCTTCTAACAAGCCGTTTTATGCCGATTTCGTGACATTGTCGGCGCATACGCCGTTTCAAATCCCGAAAGATAAACAAACCCTTTCCCTTCCTAAAAAATATCAGGGCACCTTTTTCCGTAATTATTTGGAAGCCCAACACTATGCTGACGCGGCCCTTGGAAGATTCTTTGATTTATTGAAGGAAAAAGGGCTTTGGGATAAATCAATGATTGTGATCTATGGGGACCATTCCGGTGTGCACGGCAAATTGATGCAAAAACAAGACCAACAACTCGTCGGTGATTTTCTCAAACATCCGTATACGCTACTTGACCGGTTTAACATCCCATTTATCATTGCGATCCCAGGGGTGACCCATGCGAAAATTTTTGAAAACGCCGGCGGACAAATCGACATGATGCCGACCGTCATCAATCTTTTAGGTATTAATGATCAAAACATGGTTTTATTCGGGCAAGACTTGACGGAGTACAAAGATAACTTATTTGGCATGCGTTATTATTTAACGGCTGGAGCGTATTTCACCCAACATACGTTTTATATTCCAGATTCGGAACGAACGCATCTTGTGATCTACAACCGCTTGACGCATCAAATGATCGCCCCGAAAGACCAAAAGGCTTACGAAGACAAAAGCCGAGAAATGCTGAAACTTCTGGAATTATCCGACCAATATATGGCGCGGCTGCCGTATCGGAAATAGATTGACTCAAAAAAAGTCGGGGGTGGATGTCACCAAATGTCCGCCCCCTAAAGAGTTAACTTATTTTTGTCGAAATTCCTTAAAAACAGGACGATAGTCTTATACTTATCCTCCCAAATTATGCTAGAATAGTAGACAGTTCTACATAAAGATGGGGGAGATATACATAGATGTTATCGAAAATAATGAAAATTTGTCTAATCATGATTGCTGCTGTTGGCTTTTCGGGATTTTTTGACCAACTCCAAGCACACGCAGAACAAGTCACATTTAAGGATGTCAAACCCGGTGACGGCTATTATGATGAAATCATGTTTCTTGCGAAACAAGGCATTGTCAATGGTTACTCCGATGGATCTTTCAAACCAAATGCTAATCTAACGCGGAGAGAAGCTGCGACAATGGTTGGTAGGGCCCTTGGTGTGGACGGAACTCCACGAAAAACAGCCTTTGCTGATGTCAGCGCCAAAGACTACGCATCGGGCTATATTCAATCACTCTATGAAAAGAATTTTATTACCGGGCGTTCCGATGGTTTATTTCATCCAGACGATAAAATCAGCAGGGCTGATATGGCTTACCTTATTACACGTGCTTTTTCTTTACAAGAAATGAGCCAATATCTTCCGTTTTATGATATTGTTCAAGACAGCCCAGAATATGAACCTATTAATAAAGTGATGACAGCAAGGATTACGAACGGTTTTCCGGACGGAAGTTTCAAACCGGGTGAAAAGATTTTAAGATCCCATTTCGCGCTCATGGTCGCGAGAGCCATTAATCCTAATTTTCGTCCTCCCGCTGAAGCGGAGAAGGTTATTTCAACGGGGGAAATGATCGCCTCACAAGTGGCACAATACGGTCCGTCAGACAATTATCATGATGTCGGGACGATTCCTAGCGGCGCCCAGGTAAAAATATATAAAAAAGTTGCCGGGTGGGCCTTGGTTTCCACCGATACGATCAAAGGGTATGTCAAGCTGAAATACGTGAGAGAACCCGATGAACTTCTGAAAGGAAAAATCATCGTCCTCGATCCGGGGCATGGCGGCAGAGATCCCGGTGCAATTGCTTTGGATAAGACGGAAGAGCAGTATATCAACTATAATTTCGGTGTTGCCGCGCAATCGGCGCTGCAAAAAGCAGGGGCCGTTGTCATCATGACACACCAACGGGATAAGGATTGCAGTCCATCGAAAGACAAGGAGCTGCAATGCCGTGTCAATGTCGCCAAGGCTAATCATGCTGATTTGTTCATCTCCATACACAGCAACTGGTTTTCAAGTGAAGATGCCTACGGCATGCAAACGCATTTTAATGATTTTAATGACCCGGATTATCCCGGGGTCAACGACCATCCTAAGGAGAGCAAAATCCTCGCGAATGTCATTCAGAGCACCGTCCCGCAGGCCATCGGCATGCATTCCAGAAGAGTCGTCGATGACAATCTCTATGTCACAAGAATGAATACAGTACCGGCCGTTTTAATTGAACTCGGCTTCTTGACGAATCCGTCCGATCTGGCAAGACTGGAAGATCCAGCAACAGCGACGAAATTTGGGAATGCGCTGGTTGAGGCTTTGCGTCAATACTTTATGAGTGTCCAATGATCATCATCATCAATAAAACGTGTTCATCATTTAAAGTAATGCGAGGTACGTTTTGTGAGGATGATTGAGAATCATTTTTACTTATTGAAGAAATTGGTCATCATTGAGAGTAATAGTAATATAGACCCCTTGATAATGTTGCGACCTGCATGATGTGTAATAAAAATGTTAACTTATCATAGGATTGTCGAAACAGGGATCTGACAGTAAATATTACATTTTGGTTACAAATGCACGAAAATAGATATAAATTTTAGGAAAATAGTTGAAAAACATCTGCCTTTCTTGTATATTGATGCCAAGGGGCTAAAAGCCGCTTTTCTATTGACGTTATACGCACCAATGCGTATAATTTTAATCAGGTTCCTTACTAATTTTAGCGATTTATGACGTTGGCACTATATCATTCTATTTTTGGTAATATAGTGCTATGAATCTATTTCGCTAAAATTAGTGGAAATAAATAAAAAGATTACATAACGAGGAGGATTATGACGAATGGCGTACCAACCAAAGTCATACCGTAAGTTCTTGGCAGCTTCAGTCTCTGCGGTTGTTGCAGCGTCTGCCATCGCTCCAGTAGCGGCTAGTGCGGCTTCCAACAACTTCAAAGATGTTCAAGCAGGTACTGAACTTGCTGATGCAGTTAATTATCTCGTAAGCACAGGAACGACCAACGGTGAATCCGCTACTGAATTTGGTGTTCACCACGACATCACCCGTGCTCAAGCCGCAAAAATGATCGCTGGTGTAATGGGCCTTGACACGAAGAATGTAAAAGATCCGGGCTTCCCTGATGTCAGCAAAGACAACTACTACTACAGCTACATTGCGGCTGCAGCTAATGCAGGTGTCTTCCAAGGTGACGGTGCCGGCAAATTCAATCCGGACAAACCGATCACTCGTGCGGAAGCAGCAAAAGTATTTGTTAAAGCTTTCGGTCTTGAACTTAAAGCCGATGCTAAGACACCATTTACTGATGTTCCGGATGCTTCAGACGCTAACCTTGGCTGGGCAACCCCATACATCAACACGCTTTATGCTGCTGGCCTTGTTAAAGGTACGAACGATGCTGGTACAACTTTTGAACCAAATGCAAATCTTGAACGCGGCGCATTTGCGCTTCTCGCTTACCGCGTGCACAACTATCTTGAAGAGCTTAAAGCAGCTCCAGCTGTTACAAGCGTAAGTGCGATTAACAGTAAACAACTTGAAGTTCATTTTAACAAACCAATTAAATCTTCAAGTATTATTGCAAACACATCAACTGGTGCATTAGTTCCTGACACTGTAACGGTTTCTCGTACTGTTTCTGATACTATTAATCCAAATAAAAACGTTAATACAGTAGTAGGCTCTCTTAGTGAAGATGGAAAAACCCTAACGTTAACTGCTGATGGTACTTCTTTCTTTGATGGTACTTATTATCTTGAGATTGCGGATTCAGTAGAAACCACTAATGGTGACTCGTTAAAAGCTTATGCTGGTACTGTAAACGTTGACGATAATGTAGCACCAACTGTTAGCAGTGTTTCCTACAATCCATCTACTGGGAAAATAGAAATTAAGACTTCTGAACCATTAACCCGAGTTCCTGATGTACTTCGTATTAATGGTACTCCAGTAACTGGTTTAACAGCTGCTTCAGCTAGTCCAAGTAATACAAAATTTGTCGTGGCTAAGCCGGCTTCTCTTACTCCTGGGTCAAATGCTACAATTCATATCGATGGTTCAGAAGACTATGCAGGAAACCTCTTAACTCCATATGACGGTAGCGTTTCGATTACAGATGATCAATCAGCATTACAATTGGTATCAACTAGCCAAGTAAGTTCTAATGTAGCTAAGCTCGTGTTTAATAAACCACTAGCTAGCGACGATACTACAATTGATGGTGCTATTACAGCATTAATTGATGGTTCCTCTGTAGATCCCGGAGATGTAACTTTTGTAAAAGATCCTAATGATTCAACTGGTAAAACAGTTCTTGCAACTTTTGCTGGCTCATATACAGCGCCAGATTATTTCTATGGAACAGCGACATCTAAAGCTGTAACATTTGTAGTTGCTGATGGTAAAATCCAAGACGTTTATGGCGTTAAACTTGGAACAACCACTCAAACAGTTACAATGACTAAAGACGTAACTGGACCAAAAGCTTTATCTGCTGACATCTCTGCAGATGGTAAATATTTACTAGTACATTTTGATGAGGTTATTACTACCCTTAACGCAGGTACTAGCAATGCTAATATCACACTTCGTCTAGATGGCGTAGACGTTCCAATGGATGGTAAAAACGCAGATGTACAAATTATTGCTGACGAAAATGGAGATAACACTATCTTAGAAATATCTCCAGATAATACAGTTAAGTTAGATGCTGGTACTTATACTGTTCGTTTAGCTGCTGGTACTGTATCAGATGTTCATACAAACAAATCTGGTATTGTATCTCAAAGTGCAACAGTATCTAGTACTTCAACACCATTAACAGCTTCAATTGATAACTGGGGAGGAAATAACAACAAGTTCCAAGTTACGTTTAGCGAGGCTGTTGGAACTTCTGCACTTCAAAGAACGAACTACACACTTGATGGTAGTGTATTGCCAGAAGGTACAGATATTTACTTTGCCGATTCTAGCAAGAAAACAGTTAACATTGTTCTACCAGCAAACTCAATTAACTTTGGTGCAGTTGGTGGATCTTCATCAGCTAACAATGCCCGTCTTGGTGTAATGAATGTAACTACTGCTTCTGGCAAAGTTGTAACTTCAACGTCTGCAACTGTTAGAGTTGAAGATAACACTGCAGCTAAACTTGTAAGTGCACAATTAGTTGGCTCAAATGTATTGAAACTTACTTTCAATGAAAATATGGGCTCAGCATTTGCTTTAGAGGATATAGCACTTGAATCTTCAGCTGGTACATTTAGTCTTGTTGATACATCAGTTTCAAATGTCGAAACGGATGGCAAAAGTTTAATTATTACGGTATCTCCAGGTACTAACGATAACTATAGTAAAGTTGTTGCTGGATCAAACCTGAAGTTAACTACAGTTGATGTTTCTGACGATGACGGATTAACAGATACAATCGTTGATGCTAACGGTTATCACGCAGAAGCTAATGATACTGTAAGTGTTTCAAAATAATTAAAAGTAATTAAAATGGGGCTGGGAAAAACCAGTAACCTAGACTGAAAAGAGTGGTACCACCAAAATATGTAGTGGTAGGTACCACTCTTTTTTGGCTCTATAGTATTTATCGGGGGATGAGAGAAAAATTGGCTCTATAATATTTGTTGGGGTATGAGAAAAATTTAGACAAAATAATACACGCAACCTCCTATATCCTTTAAACTTGAATGGTCTAGAAACAAGTTAAAGATAGGCGTTGCGTGTCCATGAATTTTAACATGATTTTCGTGGATGAAAAGACGCAGTGATGACTGAGACTAAAAAAACGAACGGTGATGATCATTGACATATTCCGTTACCAAAGAAACCTCAGCGGTGTCCGAAATGTGGGAAACAAACAAGCCGGATTCATGACGATCGCACTCAAAAAATACAACATCTCAAGATTTTTGAAAGGAATATAAACGTCGATACAGTTGTTGATGTAGGAGGCGATTTATGGAAAAGAATATGATCTTTGAGCGATACTAGAGACATACTATTGAGTGAAATCAAGCCCTTGGTTAAGAAGAGTTTATTCAAGCGATAAGACTATTCATCTCTAAATTCAATGCTAGAGGAAGATTAATTTGCAAAAAGATATAACAAAGGACGATGTTGAATTTTACTTAGAAATGATTAACTTTAATACATACAGAGCAAGGGGCAGATATTATCAAATTTTATCGGATCAAAATTCTGATGACTACAAACGCTTCATCAAGGTGTATCAGACCTTTCGTGATCAACTAAATCTAAGAGAACAGCAAATTGTAGATCTTGTTTATGGTGTGAACGGAAATCCAAAGACATTGAAAGAAATAGGATTAATGTTTAATCTAACTCCCGAAAGAATAAGGCAAATAAAAGCGAAATCTCATCGAAAGATGCGTTATTTAGTAAAAGAATACCTTCGGAAAAATAAGTGATTCGACACCCATTCTAAACCGTTGGATCTTTAGATATGAGGGTTGCTAGTGAAACTAAAGCTGGGTCAACCATTCAAAGAGGTAAAGGCATAGCAATGGGCACTCTTATACATACTCATCAAAATTTGGGTAAAAAAAGGAGTCAACCGTGAATATGAGATGTGGCACGCATTGCATTTCATGGTCGACTCCTTTATAAGGATATATATCCGTATAATTTATCATAAAAAGATTCTTACCTTACTTTATAGCCCTAACCAATTCAGGATTTTTTCAAGCCATCCGATTTTTTCTTTTTTCTTTAGATGTGAATCTTCTTGATTATCACCCGTATCCTTTATTTTATTTGAATCGTTGGTTAAAGTAGTATTTCCATCATTTGAATTCCAGACATCTGAATGATAAGTTGAATCATCCGTTGAACCTGAATCATCGGAGTAAAAGTTTGTATCATCTTCTTCATCCGAAGAACCTAATATATCCAATTGATCTGGCGGTGTATCATCCGATGAATAATTACTATCAGAATAAGGATCGGAATGAGTGAAATCATAATCATTTAAATAAGAATCCGAACCATTACTATATGAATTAGAATATGGGTAAGTATAATCGTTTATATATGGATTATTATAGTAATTGGAATAAGAGTCATCATTTATTGGTGGTTCAATGGTATTGGGAACTTCCATATTATAATCATTCGTGTATGGGTTGATATATGAGCCATACCCATGATTCCTTAAATAGCTATCCACCGACCCCGTTCCCACTTTCCCTGTATATGGGTTTACATTTCCGGGAAAAGACCAATTGTTATATGGATTTCCATCCGGATCACTTCGAAAATGCGGCGCTACATAGGTTCCATCACTTCGATAATAACCATGTACATATGTATCTGCATAAGATGTATGAACATTGAACACAAGAAACATGGAGAGCCCCGTTAACACTCCAAACAGCTTTTTCAAAATCTTCCCTCCCTAAAATTGAGTTTTATAAGGAATGAAAGAACCCCGTAAACCTAATACCATAACAAATTTTGCATCTTATCATTACTTATTATTTTAGTATAGAAAGCCACTTTTTGGAATAATCATTTTTACTTTTTGGAGGCAGCGTCCCCAGTAAGCACAGTAACTTTGTCACTTCTGAAGATCTTTCTGATGAACTTGTTCCAGGTTAGTCGGTCTTGATTTACTAGATTTTTAAGATGGAATTGGTAACTTTGTAAGTGCAACTACAATCACAATCAAGCAATATTAAAAATGCCTATCATAAACTTACCTCAAAATCTAATAAACGCTCACTTGTATTTCTCAGTTCAATATCGGCTCCTAACAAAAAAGATAGATATATTCTATTCTCACGCTCAATCTCCCCGAAAAACCTATTATCAAAGTGTGATCGTTTTGCAAGCCATTTCATTGATTCCCCATTTATGCACTACATGCATTTTATAGTTTTTCTAATAATTTAAAGTAGATTATTTAAAATCCAATCTATGGTCCTTCAATACCTACATACCTCCATTAACTAATTGTTCATAGAACAGAAGAATTTCAATCAAAAAGGATGAATTTGACAAAACGTGATCTTGTTTAATAGAATGCCAATACAATGATATCCAATCCTATACGAAAGGAATGAAGAACTTGAAATACGTGTACAGAAATTATTTAGGTCTATATAAAAAGATATATCCAATGGTTTTAACGGGGATATTCTTTGTTTCATATTGTTACCAAAGGGCTGAATTTTTCTGGGGAACCGTTCTCGCCGCTGTTATTTTGATAGGGTACATATATTTGGAGAAGTATTTTCAATTAAAATGCAAAATAGATAAACAAGGTATACGGATCTCTCTTGGGAAGTTGAAAACATACTATACTTGGAAAAACATCGGGCTTGTAAGGGGAGGGGAATACGGCATAGAAATTCTTTTAAAAAGTAATGGCCATATCGAACCGATTATTATACCTTATTCTCGTCAGAACAAAAAAGGCTATAATAGGCTTCTCGACTTTCTTAAAGCTATATGCAGGGAAAACCAAATTGAAGTGAGGATTTAGATAAACCGTCATGGCATATAATACGAATCGGGGGAGGGGAGGAAATGGGAGATAGAGAGATGGACAAACTAAAATCATTAAATGGTATGTTAGACATAGCTCGTGATTTGTATCAAAAGTTAAAGCAGGCCCGTTGGGATGGAATGATAAAAGAGGAGGCGCTGTATGAGGCGCTTTTACAAATTGAATACGAGAGGCTGACGGCCGAAACCGGAGAAGAGATAAGTGTTTGCGGTTGCGGTGATGTTTATTTCCAAAAGCTTGGCTGCCAATGCGGTGATTGGATAAAAGATAGTGAGGATGCCTATGCGCATACCATGTCAGAATTAGGTTTGCCGTATAAGCCCAGAGACGGCGAAAGAGAAGAAAAAGTCGTCTATCTGAGCGAATGGAAGGCCGCTCATAATAGATGAGTAGGGACGTTTATATAAACGAACGTCCCTATTTTTACGATCAACCCTTGTCTTTGGGATTACTCCCATGACTTAATTCACAAATCCAGAATCTTACGCCGTCCATTCCCCTTCAAGAATACTGGAGATAATAAGCCACCCATTTGGTTTCTCCATTTCGCTAGGTCCAAATATGGTGACATCTATTTCTTTGATATAGAGTTGCCATGTGTCTTTTGATAATATTTCTTCGGCATGATTAAGGATTTGCCGATAAATGAACTCAAATCTTTTTCATTCGCTTTTTTAATATAGGAATCGGCCAAATTGGCTAAAACAAAGGGTTCCTTACTAATGGTGAAAAAAACAGTAGGGAGACTCGTATAGTCACTTAAAAAGTGTTCATTTTTACTTGACGGTTACACTTTTTATAAAAGGAAAGGTTCTTGGAATTTTTCTTTAGAAATTCCACCTTTTCTTTTAGGTTGAATGTGTTTTCAGCAAGAGCTTGCCGAAACTAACAGCCTGTTGATATTCCGCTACTAGGATAGAATTTCCCCACTACTCTTATAGTAATATGTCACATGGGTTTCACCTTCATTATTATGTTGGTGATGGCACATCCAAAATTAAATGTGTTGTTTTATGTGTATAAAACAACATATAATGGAGTATAAAAATAATTATTTCTGGCATATAATAATGGAAAGGACTGATGGAAAGTGGGTGTATATACAGTGGCAAAGGAAAATCACCCTACGTTAAACACAAATACTTTGGATTTTTTGAAAAAAAACGTTCTTGGAGTAACGGATGTCACTCGGAGCAATAAGCTGTCAGATATTCTTGATCGATTTTCAAAAGGGCCTACAGATGAAGTATTTGTAATACAAAATGCTAAAAAGAAAAATGCCCAAGCAGCGGTTGTTAGTCTTGAATATTTCGAGCAGTTGCTCACAATTAAGGAAGCACTTGATGAGGCGTTGGATAAAGTGGCTTTAGAAGAAGCTCAAAACCGTGCGGAAAAATCGGCAAACTTTGCTCTTCATGATGTCTTTGATGAAGAAGACATAGATCTTAACCAATTAATGAAACAATTAGAGGAAGAGTAATTTGAAGACGCTAGAGGAATTACAGGCATTTATTCTTGAAAAATATCAAGTTGATCTTAGATTTGTCGATGATGTTAAGCAGGATATAAAGGCAATTAATAAAGGTCATAGGCAAACGGTCTTACTAGAAATATTAAGAAGAGCAAAACAAGGTCCTTTATTTAAGCCAGATGGAGTAGCAGAGTCATTACATGGAGATTTGCACGGTTTTGCAAAAATAAAGTCAAAGTCATTAAATATTAGAATCATTTATAGGCCGGTGGAAGGAAGTCCAGTTAGAATGGAAGTCATTGCAATCGGGCCAAGGGATAAAAGGAAGGCTTACCGGATGGCAGCCGAACGGATACAAAAATTTCTCCAACAAATGGACCAAAATAATGATGAATAATAGGTTGAAGTCTAATAAAAATGTATTAGGCTTCTTTTTTCGTTATTAGTTCCATCCGCCATAAGACCTCTGCCATTGAGGTATATGACCGAATGAATAGCGGACAATGCAATAAGCCGCTCGTTGCATTTGCTTATAGAGCGTGTTATAGGAGACTTCGATTTGAAGAGGATTAGGATTGTTTTTAAAAGTAATGATGGATTCTCTAGGTGTGTTCGGTTTCGGTTGAATGAATCGGATATGGTGATAGAAGAGCCATTGGCACTCAAAAAGCTGAGGGGAGTGAGTCGGGAAAGCATAGATGTGCTCTCGGGGATTGACCGGGATGGGCACCTTGTTCTGGGCGCCCGTCAGATGGATAACCGCTTCACGTCGGCCTTCATAAGTCGAGCCGCCTTCCAAGCAGGCATCCTTTATGATTTGTAAAGGCGTTTTTCTTATGTAGAGAGTTTGGTTGGTTTCAAGCACGATAGAATCGTAGTCTATCGCTTTTGCGGGTAAAATGGCCATCGTCCCTTGATGAACATCGTAATCTTCTAAGATGGGAATAGTCATAAAGATTATCTCCTTTCTTATGGGGCTGACCATTGAAAGATACGTCGGGCAAGGATGACGAGACAATATCGATGGGGGAAATAACTAAAGCGATAATAAAGCTTTTAATGAGCATTTGGAAATGAGTATGGGAAGGATGAAGGATAAGGATAGGATAGGGGAAGAAAATGTCATTCCTCTTCTTGTTTAGATCGTTCGAGAAACCTTTGTGCTTCGATAAGCAGTTGACCAACTGGGACTTTAAGTGCTATGGCAAGTTGGATTAAGATTGTATAATCACAACCTTTCACTCCTCGTTCAATTTCACCGAGAAATTTTTCATTAATTTCGGCCTTCTCAGCTAATTCCTCAATTGTCATGCCTCTTAATTTTCGTATGGCCCTAACCGTTTTACCAACTATCTTTTTGACATTTAAGTCTCTATATTTCAAGGTCTAACCCCTTTTTGACACCATTATCTAAGTGCCATAAGGGAATTTACACAGTCGCATGACGGTAAAAAGGATGATAATGGAAATAAAAGAAAGAATTTTTCATAGAAAAAGGTACCCGCCAACTCATTCTATATGGAAGACAATGTTTGAAACCCTTGCCGATATGTTTCAACGATCCCTCCGATATAAAAAAAGACCTTTAGCCGAGCTAAAAGTCTCTGAAATTTTTTAATGATTTAAGCGATAGGCGCCATCAATGATTTTATTCACCAGCGCAGGCCCGGAATCCCGTCCGTTGACACCGATCCTTTTTATCCTCATCAAATTTAAGTCTGATAGGGAATTGACGCCGAAATTAGTCGTAAAAATCGCTTTGAATCCAATGCTTTGCGCAATGTGTTCCACCTCGTCATTATACACGCCAAACGGATAAGCAAAACCGACGACTTCCTTGTTCAGATGGCTCTCAATTTCGCTTTTTGAAAGAGCAAGATCGTTGGTAATCCGGTTGACATAATCCTCATGGGTTTCCGTATCGAACGGCGTGACCAAATACTCTTTTCCGATTTCATCATTGATGCGCCTATGTTGATCAAACGTATGGCTTTCAATATCCACCAAACCGGAATCTTCCATTTCTTTGGCTTGTTCCCAAGTAAAATGCGGATTTTGTCCTGGCGTTTCACCGACAGATGAAACAATGATAAAAACAGTCATTTTCATATTCAGCTTTTTTAATATTGGAAAAGCATTTGTATAGGTCGATAAATAGCCATCATCAGCAGTCAGCATGATCGGCTTGGCCGGAATCTGACCATTCACTAAGTCTTCGACCGTAATCGTTTGATAGCCTTGTTCTTTTAAATAGGTTAATTGTTTTTCAAATGCCTTCGGATCCGTATTTAAGCTGTCCCCTTTTCCGTTTGTGGGGAAGTTATGCCAGCATAAAACGGGAATATAGGTATCGACGGAAGGTGGTGGAGCCATACCAATTTTAAACGAGTCGTCAAAAATCCTCGCAATAAAGGTCACGACTTCCGCTCTTGATATGGAGGCCTCCGGTTTATACGTATGATTCGTGTAGCCATTCGTAATGTTATTCACAACGAGGTTCAAAATAAATGGGAACGCCCAATTGCTGCGATCGATGTCGGTAAAATGGTAAGAGGGAAAAGCGATGTTGTTTGTCGTGAGATGAAAAGCCCTCACTAAGATGGCGGCCACTTCCGCGCGGGAAATGGACTGGTTAGGGCGAAAGGTGCCGTTGGAATAGCCGGTGACGATGTTTGCTTTAGCGGCGGCTCCAATGTATTTGTTTGCCCAATGCGTCTTAGGCACATCTGTGAAAGAAGCGGAGGAAAGCGGCAAATTCAGTGCAGTGACAACCATTTTCGCCACTTCCGCCCGGGTGATCGTTTGGTCAGGTTTAAACTGACCATTGGAATACCCATTTATGAGCCCTTTATCGGCAATATAATTGATCGCATCTTTCGCCCAGTGATCGCCAACATCAGGAAAATTGGCGGCCCATGCTGTAGAAAGAAAGTTTTTAATAGGAAGAAATGATAAAAGCATGATAGCCAAAAAAATGATAAAGATTCGTTTCATTGGTACTAACTCCCTACTAAATGACAATGATTGGCATGTTGTCCAAATTGAGTATAAACGATACAGTTTTAATATTTCAATAGCATTACAGTGTAATAAGGTAGTAACTTTTAATCCTTGAGAAAAAGCATCGTCATTTAGGCTTACGATTTACGCGCCTCTATCAATAAATGGGTGGCTGTGCGGGAGTGTTTTTGCACGGAGACCTGTTAAATGGTTGAATCGTCGATGATTCACGCCGGTGCAAAACCGTGTGACATTTACGGGATCATACCTCAACGACAAAACGTGTATTCCCTCTTGGTAAAGAGTTAAGTTACAAAAATATGAAAGATTTTAAAATCGATTAACGTTTAACTAGATTTTATTACTTAAGTTTGGTAATTTAGTAGAAAAGAAGGGGGACTATATGAAAAAAATCGTATTACCTATAGTGGCTTTTGTATTCATGTTTGCGGTGACTCTATTGAGCCATCACAACGCGTATGCCAGCGCTTATCCGTGGGCGGATGAAGCGGCTAAAGCATTAAGCGATCGCGGGATATTAAAAGGCGACAGCTCGGGAGATTTCCTCTTAGGAAAAAAAGTAACGCGATCGGAATTTGCGGCGTTTGTCGGACGGGCATTGAATCTCCAGACCTTCGATACCACGAAATCCTTCTCGGATGTTGATCCCAATCATCCGCTTTACAATGAAATTTATGAAGCAGCATCCGCCGGTATCATTAATGGTTATCCTGACGGGACATTCAAACCGGATCAATATATTACTAGAGATGAAATGTCAGTCATGATCTATCGGATGCTGAAGTATAAAGGGATTGTGACGGAAACTAAACCGCTGACTTTCGCCGACAAGTCAAAAATTTATAAGGGTTATGTCGAAGCGATTGAAAATTGCGTGGCGTGGTCGATTATTGAAGGATATGGTGATAACACATTTCGACCGAAAAATGATGCCATCCGCGCCGAAGCGGTTGTCGTGATTTACCGCGCTTTAGGCGCCATTGAAAATACGGGTGGCTGGTATCACGTGGGAACGGTTGTTAAGGGTGAAATTCAAGACGGTGCTCGATATTCGCACTTTACCGATGCGCGTAATCACGCGACCGCGTCCAATCAAGTGGTGACACTCAATAACAAAGTGGTCTGGATGCATAGCGGCATTGTTCGCACGAGTGCCATGGTCACGTTCGGCGATACTTATGTTTCATCCAATACGGAATTAAAATATCTCGGCTCCGACGCTTATAAAGTTAATATTGAACTTAATGGGAACAAAGGCAGTGTGGATCAATCAAAAGTCACATTGATTCCTAATGGTATGATTGATGGTAGATCCTATTATAAAGTGAGCGGAAATACCCTCTATCATTATGTCTACCAACCATTGTCCGGACAATATGCCGCCTACCAATATGGCTATGCGCCGGGGTTCATGACTGAAGGAGTCAAATATTACAGCTGGGACGGCCATAGTTTCTATACCACATGGAACGCCACTGGAAAACCGGTCGGCACGGCTTATCAATATTTCGATATTTTGCCGTTAAATACAAAAACATCTTATACAGCGGATCAACTCAACCAATTTGTAAAAGAAAATATCCCTAGCACTTACGCAAAAAAATTAGGCGGTCCGGGGCCGTTAGCCAAACTCGGCAATGCCTTTATAAAGGCACAAAATGATTATGGTGTCAATGCGATGTATCTCTTGGCGCACGCGATACATGAAAGCGCTTGGGGATCAAGCGATATTGCCCAGAAAAAACATAATCTCTTCGGATTAGGCGCAGGTGACAGCGACCCTTATAATGGGGCAAAACAATTTGCGACCTACGAAGAGTGCATCGATTACATGGGACAGTTTGTTAAGGATAACTATTTAACTCCAGGAACTTGGCGTTATTTTGGCGCGATGTTAGGTGACAAAAATGCCGGTATGAATATGAAATATGCCTCAGATCCTTATTGGGGACAAAAGATTGCCGGCTATATGTTCCAGATTGATAAATATCTCGGCGGTCGTGATTTTAATAAGTATGTGTTAGCGGTAGCGACGGCCGATTCCTTAAACGTGCGCGCCAATCCGACAACAAGCTCTAAAATATTGTACCAATATCCCGAAACGCATTCCGGGGCTGGGATGATTGTGACGAAAGAAGTTTCAAATGGGGAAGGAACATGGTATGAGATCCTTTCCGATCAGTCGGATTTCCGAAGCCCGGTAAAAGCTTATGTCTATCATAACGGCACATATGGGCTGCTCGCCAATAAAGTGACGATTGCCAAATAAAGAAGATCAAAAAAAGGCTAGGACATTGCTAGCGAAAACAAACGAAAAAAGTTCCGATTATCGCTCTTTGATAATCGGAACTTTTTTGTGCTGTTATTTCCCTTATCTTTGGTTGATTAACTATTCATGGCGGTGAACTTTCCCAGGTTCACCGCCATGCATGCAAAGCCACATTCATTTTTCACTTTTTTTTGCCTCTCACTGACAAACGAGTGAAATACTAATTAACCTTCAGATATCCTAAAACGGGTTCCACATCCATTTTTCGTTTCACCAGTTTCTTTTTCGAAAGCTTCTATCTAATGATAAGTGGGTTAGGTGATTACCAACAAGCAGAAACTCCTACCACTCGATGGTATTGACCGTGGTGATGATACAAGAATGTAACATTGTGGTAGAATAAAAAAGCAAGATATAAGAAAAAGGGTAAAAGGGGTACAGAAATTTTATGCAGTCGGAAAATGTAAAACAGATGGAAATAAGATCAACCGGAAATGATAGAATTGTATACTTTGACTGGCTGCGTGTGGTATCCATTGCGGCTGTTGTTTTGCTGCACGCTTCGGCGGAACCGCTTTATAAATACAATAGTGATCCGCTTTCTTTCCATATTGGAAATTTCTATGATTCCTTAACGAGGTGGGCCGTACCTATATTTATTATGGTAAGCGGGGCGCTCATGCTGCAGTCAAGAAAGGATGAGCCTCCGAGGTTGTTTTTTGTAAAACGGTCAAAGAAGGTGCTCATTCCATTTATCGCCTGGTCGATGATCTACTTGATATACAGCCATTTCTACGAAGGAAAGCATTTCAGCTTTGGAAGTTCATTAAAAGCTTTTTTGAATGAGAGCATATACTATCATTTATGGTTTTTTTATGTCATCATCGGACTCTATTTAATTACGCCGATTTTCAAAGTATACGTGAAGCATGCATCGAGGGAAAACGTGCGCTATTTTTTAATCCTTTGGTTTATTTCGTCATTCATCCCGATTGTTAATCAATTGCTCGAATGGAATATCCATCACGTTTTAGATACGGTGAGCGGGTTTATTGGTTTGTATTTACTAGGTTATTATTTATACCGCTATGAGATTGGTAGGAATATAAGAGCTATCATTTATATGCTTTCGGTTGTCAGTTTGATCGTTACTTTTTGGGGGACAAAGACAGTGACGGCTGCGAACGGCGGGAAATATGACGGGCTTTTTTATTCCTATTTAACGCCAAATACCATTTTGATCGCGATGGCTGTTTTTCTCTTGTTTAAGCACTTTGGATTGCGAGAGAATAAAAATGTTTTCATCGTTAGGCTGAGTATCTCAAGCTTCGGCGTCTATTTGATCCACCCCATTTTCCTTAATATGTTCAAGCATCTGATTGATGTCCAGTCTCATACTTTCATAACGATTCCTACCTTGGCACTGTTGACGATGGCCGTATCTTTTATAATTTCTTTATTTATTCAAAGGATCCCTGTTCTCAAGTGGATAATGCCTTAAGTATTCTTCAAATGATATATGGAGATTTTTCCTTACAAAGCCGATATTAAATGTATAGAACGCATGAACCAGTCGTGTCGTGTCATGATGATAGAAAACGATAAATCAAACTTTACCACAGTGGGTTTCATTTAAGGAAGGGGTACACCATGGGGAAACGTCGCACGGTTTTTATCATTGTTGGGTTGCTATTATGTATGATCATCAATCCCCTAACCGTGTTTGGAAAAATGAATGCCGAAGAAATTCAACAAACACCAACGGTTAAGACGTTTAAAGAATCCGATCAAATAGGTCAAGAAATCCTCGCCTCTTATAGAAAGAAACAAATCAAAATAATGGCGTCGGGTACCCCGTTTAATATAAAAAACAGAAAAATCATGGTTAAATTAAAAGACGGCAAATCATTTGATGGCGAAAGCCTTGGGATAAAAAAAACAACTGTGCCTAAGTCTTTACAAAAGAGGAACATCATTGTCGTCAAAGTGCCTTCGGATAAGGATTTTTCCGAAATATTGGCTAAGCTTCAAAAAGATCCGAATGTCCTAGACGCTGAACCGGTTTATACTAAAAAGTTAAAGGAGCTCCCGCAAGATCCTTACATGCGTGAACAATGGTATTTGAATAAAATTCATATGCCGGAGGCTTGGGCGTTGGGATTTGGACAGTCGTCGGTTGTTGTGGCCGTCTTGGATTCGGGCGTCAATCCAAACATTCCTGATCTTCAAGGAAGAATCCTTAAAGGCTATGATTTTGTCAATAACGATAATGACCCTAATGATGACAATGGTCACGGAACAATGGTCGCAAGCATCATCGCTGCCAATGCTAATAATATAGGGGGGGTTGGCCTCAATTGGAAGGTGCAAATTCTCCCGGTAAAAGTGGCAGACCAAAACGGGATGGTCGACGAAGAGGATCTGATCAACGGTATCTATTATGCCATTGACCATGGAGCGGATATTATCAATATGAGTTTGGGCGGTCCGGAAGCAAGTTCATTGGAGGAGGATGCTCTTTGGGAGGCGTACAATAAAGGATTGGTGTCGGTTGCCTCAGCCGGGAATGATTCTAGCTCCACACCTAATTACCCGGCGTCCTATGACACGGTGATGAGCGTGTCGGCATTGGACCAAAATGATCGCCTCGCATCGTTTTCAAATTATGGAAATTGGATAGACCTTGCCGCGCCAGGGGTGAACATACTTGCCGTCGATAAGGATGACCATTACGTCTTAGACGATGGCACATCCTTTTCGGCGCCGATGGTCACCGGAATCGCTGCGATGATTAAAAGTCATCATCCGGATTGGCTGCCCAACCAAATAGAGTGGGCGATCGAAAAAGGAACAGATAAATTGGGAACGATCGAATGGAATGATAAAAATGGTTATGGCCGTTTGAACGCCTATAAAGCGGTTTTAAACAGCAAGCCCGATATGACAAGTGATGTTCCGGACGACCCTTCTCATGCCGTCGAACTGGAAAACGGCGTTCCATTGTCGCAAAAAGTGAATGCACCGCTAGATATGGATTTTTATACATTTCATGTGACCGCCACCGCGAAAATAACCATCGACCTGCAAAATGTGTCTTCGACTTTAGATCTTGTGGGATACATTTTAAAGGATGACGGAGGCAATTTGACTGAAATAGGTGTCATGGATAACGGCGCTCGAGGCGTCAATGAATCTTTTACATTTAATGCTGATGCCGGAACATATTATGTCGGTGTGTTCGACGATTACAGCCATTGGTCGGCTCAGTCTTATCAAATCAAGGTATTGATGCAATCTGTTACACCAGAAATAAATCAGAACGGATTTTCAGATGTGACGAACCATTGGGCAAAAGATGAAATTATGTATTTAGTGAATCAAAACATCATTACCGGATACAGTGACGGAACGTTCAGGCCGGACAAAAATATTACAAGGGCAGAGGCTGCCGTGATGATTGCCAAACAGCTGAAATTACCTGTTACCGATTCTGATTTTACCGATGTCTCGAAACATCACTGGGCATATTCGTATATCGGGGCGGTGGCGCATGCGGGGATTATGAACGGGTACGGTGACGGTTCCTTTCAACCGGACCATTCCTTAAAGCGAGAAGAGATGGCCGCCATTCTTGTCCGCGCTTATCATTTATCAGGGGAAAAGGCACCAATGTTTACAGACGTCGGAACGAACAATTGGGCATACCATGAAATTTTAAAATTAAGGGCGAATGATATTACAAACGGCTATTCGGATGGCACTTTCCATCCTGCCCAGCCGATCTCAAGAGCGGAATTTTCTGTGATGATGGCTCGAATTTTAAATGTCCAATTTCGACCTTAATAGTGGAATTTTTCCGCCAAATGTTATATAAATAAGAAGGGATCATTTTCGAACTTCGACGAATGGCGTACCAACCTATAATCGGAGCTTAAGAAAATGATCCCTTCATTCATTAATATTCATTCGCACGTGTGATGCGTTTATGAGGATAGACTGAATAATTCCATAATATACCAGTACAAAGAGGGCATGATAGTTTTAATGAAAAAGGTCAGGTTTTCAAAACCTGACCTTTTTAAATGGTGCGCCAGGCATGCGCACGTTCTATAGGGTTCAAGTCCCGAACGACGAAGGCAGTAGTAGTCGTTAGCTTAAGACAAGGGTGTCCAGGGTGACCTGGAATCTGAAGGAAGTCGGCGGCAAATC
>Ga0310836_100693_pt1 | contig 24077 bp, 21 predicted proteins | sample SM_ome_4_FD_201310 | JGI IMG/M metagenome (GOLD analysis project Ga0310836, IMG submission 201310) | Sorghum-adapted microbial communities enriched on stacked mutant (SM) sorghum from Joint BioEnergy Institute, Emeryville, California... ... | reverse complement strand
ACCTTCTGCCCCTAGGGTTGAAAAGCCCAAATTCGTATTCAACAGCGTTCCGGATACGAATAGTTCAGGCGACGTAGCGCTTAAATTCCCTGTATTTTTGTTGGTTATAGAGATGACTCGGTTTCCGCCCCCATAAAAAGCGGTCACGTTCAGCCCCGAGCTGTTTATCTCATTGATGACGTCGTTTAATGTTTGATCGGCGGTAAAGGAAAAATTTTTCGTCACTAAATTCCCATTCGCGTCAGCCGCCGTAATGGTTGCGCTAAGATCGATATTCGTTGCATAGGAATACGAGGCAATATTAATGGTACTTCCAGCAGCGAGTGTTTCGCCGAACGTCATTTCTCCAGTCGTCGCGTTGACGAACACTTTCTTCGTGCTCGGATCCGCATTATAGGCGTTTTCATCAAAATAAACGTTATATGTTCCCGTTACGGTTCCAGATGAATCTTTAACCTCCACGGTGTTTGAAAAACCGGTGCTTAAAAGGTACTGGTCGCCGAGGCTGAAGGTCGTGCCATCTGCCGCTACGGAAACGTCTTTGTTCACTACATCTACTTCCGTATAAGAAAAACTGCTGCCATTGGCCAAAGCTCCGCGATTTTCCCAAAGGCTCTTATTAGGATCAAAACCCGCGCCGAGCTGCGCGCTTTGTATGTTGGCGGCTTTGGCCACCGTTCCACTCGTTATTTGATAAGAACCGTTTCCGGCATTGGTCGAGGCAACGGCAGACACCGCAGTTTCATCGCTTGATTGCGCCGATTTGGCAAGGTAAGACGATTGCAGCGTCATGTCAAAGGTCATATTATACAAATCGAGGAGCAAGCTGTTCATGCTGCGGTAGTCAGCTTGTTGCCATTGGAGGAGCTGCTGCTGTTGTTTGAGTTGGTTCAGCGGCACTTCCTCCGCCTGCATGAGTTTCCCGACAATGCTGTCAATATCGAGTCCACTCGCAAGACCAAACATCCGGTTCGTATTACCCGGAAGCAAAAACTGGGTGGTGGAGCTTGAACTCACTGGATCGGTCATGGCTATCCCCTTCCTTTCACGCGTTCAACATCTCACAATCCATGTCCTGAGCGTTATTTATTAGGAATAAAAATTAAAGATTTTTTTCGTTTGCGTCATATCCGTTTATCGACTAAAAATCCGAGCAGTTCCAGTGTTGCCGCATGGGCATCCAAGAACTTTTTCGGCGGGATTTCTTTAATCACTTCATTTGTATCTGAATCGATGATTTGTACGTAGTACCTGTCCAATTTTTCATGAAAGGCAAAATGTAGACTCGTATGATGCGGGGAAATCAGCTGATTCATGATGTTTACGGCTTTCCGCATGGCTTCTTCCGTCGTCTTGCGTTCACCATCACTTTGCCCCATGCGGATGTCGGTCGATTTGTCATTTGGATTTTGAAAATCTTTGGCCGTTGTCCCCGTCGATTGTTGCAACTGAACGTCAATAACTCCGGCAGAAGTGCGTGCGATTTCCGAAACCACCTGTCTAACCCCCAATAGAAAGGATAAATGCATTCTCGCCTTTTATATCGACCAACCGCTTCGGATTGTTTAGTTTTTTGGGTATAGGCTATGAGGTGAGATTTTCAATGGTGGAGGGGTTTGCAAAGAGGAAACATTCGATAGGTGGCTTAGGATAATGGAGAAAGTAGCAATATTCTTATGTTCTTCTCTTCATTTGAACTCGAAACGGTGGGTTTGTCATGGTCGCCGCTTTTAGTGCCTATATTCTTATGTTCTTCTCTTCATTTGAACCATGTCCCCCAAGATATGGGCAATCAGGCCAGCCACGTGCCTATATTCTTATGTTCTTCTCTTCATTTGAACAAAGTAATCTTATCGGGCTTGTTGACTATAATCCTGTGCCTATATTCTTATGTTCTTCTCTTCATTTGAACAAAGTAATCTTATCGGGCTTGTTGACTATAATCCTGTGCCTATATTCTTATGTTCTTCTCTTCATTTGAACAGAGGGCTTTTTATAAAGAAGCTCTCCAAATCACCCAGTGCCTATATTCTTATGTTCTTCTCTTCATTTGAACGAATGTTTTTGCTTCACCATACGAAAAACTTGGTTATGTGTGCCTATATTCTTATGTTCTTCTCTTCATTTGAACTGAACCGAACTCATCAGCAATACACTTGTACTTATAGCGAAGTGCCTATATTCTTATGTTCTTCTCTTCATTTGAACGTTCATCGATACAGACGATGAATTCGATTTTAATACCGTGCCTATATTCTTATGTTCTTCTCTTCATTTGAACCATGGCGCTTTGGTTCGAGGAACTAGCTGAATTTGCAGGTGCCTATATTCTTATGTTCTTCTCTTCATTTGAACAGGAATTACAGTCGCAAAAATACCAAGCATATTGGTTAGTGCCTATATTCTTATGTTCTTCTCTTCATTTGAACCTTCTAAAGGTATTCCTAGTATTTCTCCAGCTTCATGGTGCCTATATTCTTATGTTCTTCTCTTCATTTGAACGTAGACACACCAAAGTGCAAATCATAAAGTGGTATTTCTAAGTGCCTATATTCTTATGTTCTTCTCTTCATTTGAACAGGAATTACAGTCGCAAAAATACCAAGCATATTGGTTAGTGCCTATATTCTTATGTTCTTCTCTTCATTTGAACGTCATTTTTTTCATAATACTTGTCCCGATACAGGAATAGTGCCTATATTCTTATGTTCTTCTCTTCATTTGAACTGAGTACAGGAAGGAGCGCAATGTCAGTCAACGAGGTGCCTATATTCTTATGTTCTTCTCTTCATTTGAACCAATCATTTCTATCGTGATACTTTTGAAGATCGATTGTGCCTATATTCTTATGTTCTTCTCTTCATTTGAACGCAATAGTGATGATTTGAACCACTATAGTTCACTCGAAGTGCCTATATTCTTATGTTCTTCTCTTCATTTGAACGAGAAAAACAACAGAAGGGATTGTCTGCCAATACGATGTGCCTATATTCTTATGTTCTTCTCTTCATTTGAACGTCAACGCGCGCAACCGCTCGAATGCGGCACGATCGTGCCTATATTCTTATGTTCTTCTCTTCATTTGAACAACGACTTGGCCGCGAACGTTTTCAGCGCGCTCCAAGCGTGCCTATATTCTTATGTTCTTCTCTTCATTTGAACACGATTCATAAAGCAGCACTGGGTCATCTAATGCGTGCCTATATTCTTATGTTCTTCTCTTCATTTGAACACAAGCATAAACGTCGCGACCGTGTTCGTAGGCGTCGAGGTGCCTATATTCTTATGTTCTTCTCTTCATTTGAACAATACGATATAAATTTATATCAGTCAAGAGGTTTTTAGAGTGCCTATATTCTTATGTTCTTCTCTTCATTTGAACTGAAAATGAAGCAAGATCAGCCATTATAGAAGAGAAACGGTGCCTATATTCTTATGTTCTTCTCTTCATTTGAACCGCGATATAAGAGCAAGACCGGTACAGTTGACGATACTGTGCCTATATTCTTATGTTCTTCTCTTCATTTGAACTTATACAAGTCAATGGTTTGCGAATTTCTTTTTAGAAGTGCCTATATTCTTATGTTCTTCTCTTCATTTGAACTTACGCGAATTGTCAGAATAGCGCAACAGGGCGTAAGTGCCTATATTCTTATGTTCTTCTCTTCATTTGAACGAGAGTGTTCGCGTTAATCAAAACGCTAAAAACCGCAGTGCCTATATTCTTATGTTCTTCTCTTCATTTGAACGAGAAATGGTGTGTTTGATATTATCGTCTTACCCATACGTGCCTATATTCTTATGTTCTTCTCTTCATTTGAACGGCGTGGGTTTGAAGGGCTTGTTATATAAGGGGTTTTGGGTTAGTATTCGAGCAGGTAATTCTTGAAGGTCAATTTGTGTTTTTAAAAATTGGAATGTAACAGTAGAAAACATGACAAAAACTCCTGCCAAATGACGTTTCGAGCACCTCCCGGTCAAAATGACCTATAGAGGTGCTCGATAACGGTTCAAATGAAGAGAATACAGAATATATCCGGGGGATGAGCTTTCAACTCGTGGCACAAAACCCGGAACAAAGGCGATCCTAGAACGCCTTTTTCTGTTTTTTATTATATAATATGCCCATCGGTTTATACAAGATATTCAAAAAATTAAAGTTAAATTTTTTAACTAAGCTTTTTATGATTTCCGTTTGTTTAAAAATCAATATCACCAATTTAGCTATCACTCAAGTGTCATCTCACTTAAAATTCTTATGGCTACATAAACTGCCCGGTATTCTTCCTATACTGTAATCTTTCGGCTTTTCGATATATCTGTTATGTATTGTCATCATATCCGGTTTTCACTAGCCAACACAGTTAAACGGCTCGCAACGGAACAAGATCTTTTTTGGAGCCCCGATTATTATCAGAATATCAAATTTTTCAAATCAAGTGGTATATAATCTCTGCCAACAGTCGAAATTCTCTTATCAAGTTGGATATCGTTAACCGGTCCAATATGTACAAACATAACTTGGTCATCTTGGTGATGAACAATATCTTCCAAGGCCGCTTTTAATTTTGCCTCTTGAAGCTCACTTAACTGGCAAAGGAATACAGAGTATTGAATGTGTTCCCCATAACCCTTCATGGTTTTATAAACTTTTCTCCAGCGTTTATCATCGGAAATGTCATATGAAACCAAAACATATTTTTTTGGCATACGGAACCCCTTCGTATAAAAGTTTCAATCATTCTTCAAACATTTTGTGATTCATCACCATCGAATAGCCTAGATTTTACCTCGGCATCAGAGGTCGGTATTCGGGCAATTCACCGTCAACGAATCTCGCTAGCATCCTCATATGTAAGTCAAGAATCCGGCGATAACTGATTTTATATCCGAAAATCGGATCCGTAATCTTATCATGCATGCGACGTTCATATATGCCAAAAAAAGTATCGCGTCCGCTTTTCTTAAGCAAGCAGCTGTCTTTTCCAAAATAAAAATCTTTAAGAGAAATTTCTCCAGTATTCAAAGCCCTAAGTACTACACTGTCAACAATAATTGGTCGGAAAGGTTCCATCATGTCCAATACAAGCGCCGGACGTCCAGCTTCAGGGCGATGATAAAAACCGTACATAGGATCAAGGCCTGAAGAAGCACAAGCTGCATAAATATCACGAACAAGCAAAGTATACCCAAGGGAAAGCAGGGCGTTGACAGGATCCTTAGGCGGGCGGCGCTGGCGTCCGTTCATGGCAAAATCTAAGGGGCTGTCTGTTTTAAGCAAGGAAGGAAAAGCTGCAAAATATGCCTTTGCCGCCATCCCCTCAATACCTAGTAACGCATCAAGCGAATCGACACTCTCCACTTTCTCACTCCATCGCTTCAACTCATCCAAAACATTTTGTGAATTCGATGGGAGATTCCTTCTAAGCAACGTGCGTTGATTGCGGATTTTCGCATACACAATCTTTTTGGCCAATCTTAATGAAAATTCTTGGTTAGTAAACTTAAGAAATTGTTTTCTTCGCGTAAAAATATTTTTTGAAACCGGTGGTGACGTCAAGCCTACTAGCGTGCCGTGAGTGGTTAGATGACTAACGGTAATGTTGGAAAACATCAACGTCTGAAGTAATTGCTCTGAACATTGGACATTTCCGAATATAGAGACATGAACAAGATCTTTAATCGGAATGCCGTTTTTGGAACCGTCGGGAAACTGTATGATTAATTCTTCACCAGATTTTCCGAGACGTGCTCCCGGTTCGGATACATATAAAACACCGCCATCCATGCGTTGGGGGACAATTTTACGAACATTGGAACTCGCCCCTTGTAAGTAATTGGTTTCATCAGGCAGGCAAATATAATTTAATGAACAGCGGAAGCATTTCTGTGAATCTATTAGCGGTTTGGGCATCTTTTCCGGCATTTTAGTTAGTTCGTGTGCCCGATTGATGCACTCCAATGTTACGGCAACTAAAGTTTCCGAGAATGGAATTTTAACCTTTTTTCGATTTCCCCTATAAAAAAGATACCCGTAAGTGCACGGGTACCCATTAGCCCGCAATAATAATCCTTGTGCACATAATTGAATTTGGTCATTCGGCCAGGCGGAGCCGTCCAGTTCGTAATCCTTATAATGGAAAGATTGTGAACCGTCTGGAGCACTGCTATGTTTGGCCTCAACCGGTACCCATTGCCCATCTTCATGTTTAATCGTATCCAAGACGCCCGTAATCATATATTGTTCATCCCCCAACCGCAGGCTGCGGGGAGCTTGGCCCCAGAGTTCATCCGGGGCCATTTGACCGGGGCGCCGCCTTTTTTCAGCGCGTTCGTGTTGGGCTTTGCCTTCGACCGTATCAGCACTTTCTTCAAATAGTCCTTGGACATGCATGAGATGAAAGAGTCGTTCACAATATTGAATCTCATTCAACATTCGAATCGGAATAGGTTCCATTTGACAGTCCTCTCTTGAATCTCCCCCCTCCGGATAAGCGCCGTTCAGCTAATTTTCTTTTCAGCAAATGCTCCAATGTCCCAAAATAACGCCCGCCGGTATACCAGCGATCCTTTGGAAAAACATATCCGCTTGGGTCACGGAATAATGTTTTCCTGTTACCTTTTAGCTCATCGGCCATAACGGAAGCTTCCTGCAAAATCTCTGAAACTAATTCCTTATCATCCGATGGGGAGGAGGTTTTTTTACCTTTTATTTTTTCCCCCTTCACCCATTTATATACATCGTTTTCTTGTTTGAATGGTTGTAAATAACCAATGCCGAACAAGTTTTCCATTTTTTCTTTTTGATCTTTCTCTGACGGAACGAGGACAACCGCGTCTTTTATTTCTCGACTTTCACAACTGATCCTATAGAGGCCGTGGGTGCGTGTCCAAAAACGTTTTTGTAAGTTCTGTGCAGCATTGATATCGGCGTGGGTGATGACAAGTTCACCCCGTTCATCAAAGGTGGCAAATTTATCACCACCTTGATCACGGATGAGGTCACCTGGCTCCAAACGCCATGCTTCCTCGGGTTCAATGATTTTATTTTCAACCAGACTGTCCAAGAACCTTTGATTTCTGACTTTTTGACCACCTTCAAGAATATACAATTCATGCTCTTTCACCCCGCGACACCGTATGCCCGGCGCTCCGGATTTAGCATGAAAACGTGAGCTATATTGGGCACCGACTTCTCCCACTAAAAGTCCGTAAAGCCCGCCAATTTGGGCGACTTGTTTCGGAATTTCCCGACGCGACCAACGCATCAGGTTGCGATTTTCAAGGCGCGAGCGTTCGTCATAAAAGGCATAATGGGATAAATCTTCAAATAAGACCACTTGACAAGCCGGATGTTCCGCGAACCATTTTTTACGTTTTCCGTCATAGCGATATCCAAGGGCCGTCATGACGATTTGATGAGCCAGTTTTTTGATGCGATCCTCTTTCAGATGGTTCAAATGGTTTTGCTGATCAATGGCAAACCGCTCACCAGGCTGTAATTGCTTCACTTCACCGGGGTTTTCTGGGCGCATTGACCAACGAAACAACAATCTTCGCGTTTTTTCAATATCCTCTATGTTTCTTAGAGAGATGCCGTAGACGCCTTGACGGCCTTGACTGATTGATTGACGCCATTCCGAAATTTCCTTGCCTAGTTGTTTTTCTAATTTATGATGAATCGTTTTAAGTTGGTCCACCCATACCGAGTGCGGACTGTACAACACTTTTCTTATCGTTTCAAATTCCTGAACATAGACCGGATTCTCTTCTCTCTGTTCCCTGTTCTTGATCCAACGTTCGACGCGCTTTTCTCTTTCATCGATTTTTTCAAGTTTTTGCATGTTCAGCACATTTTTTAGGAACTTGAGTTTCCGGCTTAAGTCCCGGATCACTTGATCACGCTTTTGTTGTTCCAATATTCTTCTTTCTGTCCGTTTTTCTCCCGGAAGTTTAATGTTAAAACTTGTCCGATGTACGGCAAATAGATCTGTGCCCTTAACCGGATAATATAACTTGGTGTCATCCGGTTTCTCTGAGACGACTTCGAAAATGGAAATCGCTGCCCCTTGCCGTTGGCCGAGGTCCACGCTCATGACCCGCAGTCCGGTTTGAAGTGACGCAACCCCTAGAGCGGGAGCGTTTTTTTCACTTTCCTTAATATGCTCGGTGAGCTCTTTTGGTTTAAAAGCGATGACTTGAAAGTTTTTCAAGGTCAAAGCTTTCCCAACGGATGTCTGTAAGTTCCCGGACCGTGAAAACGGCTGCATTGGTTCAATATTTAGCGTCACGTTTAAGAAAATGCGCCCGACATTTCCTGCCCTCACGCCTTGCCTGCGCAAGAGATGATCCCGATCAAACTGTATTCGCGCCCCGCCAAGTGTCCCCTTTAATTCATAATTGATCCCTTTATGATAGTGAGAAAAGCTGTGTTTTCCTTTTCCCGTATCTTCCGTAGAAAATACGATTTGCTCATCAAATTGCTGGGAAGGAGCTAGGGGCACCGTCACATCTTCTTGCTCTTCATAATGACCATCTGTGGTCAGACAGATGAGTCGATCGAATTGCACCACTTTTTCCTTCTCATTCATAATTAGACGGTACTTGTTCAAGTTCGTGCCGCTTCGTTCCTCAAAACGCACCCATAAAGGATGTCGGATGGGATCGCATAAGGTGAAGGTGGCTTGTTTTTTGGCGCTTTTCATGCGTTGTTCGGCATTTCGATATTTGACATAGAGCGGCAAAAATTCGGGATATTCCCGCCAGGCAGCGTGATTTTCGGAACGGCTGAGCAATTCAAAGAGCTTAAAATCCCCACTTTCACGCGGGTGACGCCGCTGGTAATCCTTCACTACGTCTAAATAGTTGTCTTGTGGTGCGTCGGGGTCAATCGTCACCCATTTTTTCACAATCTCTGTCCAGCCGCGAATCGCCCTGATGCCGATTCGGTAAGTGCTGTTACTAAAAGTAACTTCGCGCAAATGTGCTTCGTATGCTTTTTCTACTCGTTCCATTATTTCAAAAGCGTTAGCACTTTTTCCCATCAGTTCTTTCTGTAATGATTCATAAATTGATTCCGTTTTCTCGTATTCTTCAGCCACCTTCTCGTTCCAACTTTCCCATGAGAGAAATCTTTCAATGGCTTGATTGAACATATCCTTATCAAATTTGCGAACGCTTTGGGTTTTAGATTTCGGCATCCACTTTACGGAAATAACCGCCTCATGGTCACTTTCGGTAAAAGGACGAAACAGCGGAATCAAACCGAATGAATCTAGAGCGGTTAATATTTTCAGTTTCGGGTCCTCTTGTCGTTCTTTTTCCCATTTTTCAAATGCTTCTTTCCAAGACAGGTCTCCCGCTTCCTTTAACTTCTTCCAACGCGGTTTTCTACCTGAATTGGCCGTCCCCTTGCCACTTTGGCTAGCCGGGTCCGTTAAGGGATATAAGTACTTGTTAGAAATTTGGTTCGCTTCCCCACTCTTACCGACGGCGCTCGGAACAAGCTCTTCATACAGAGCGCGCAGGGTTGCAAACACCTCATCTTTAGAAACTTCACCTTTAAACCCATTCATTTGTTGCGTTTCGCGAACTTTCATCCATAACCGTTCTTGGATTTCTTCTTTCGTCAACACAACGGGGTGGTCCGGGTCCTCATCATTATGCATGTAAAGATCTTTTTGCCGAAAAAGGGACAAAAGGTCCATGTAATAAGCCACCCCAAAGTTAAATAATTCATGCGTCTTCCAAAGTGACAGCCGCAGCTGTGGGTTATTTTTTGTTTTCATTTTGAGGATGAAGCTCTTAGTCGCCATTCGATCAGCTCCTTTAAATACATATTGATTGTGGTTTTTGGAAATATATCAGCAAGTCTTTCTAACTTTACAAAAAGAAAGCCATTATCAAAGGGATGTGGGTAACATAGAGAAAAAAGTCATCGTGGTGTACGCCATCCTGGTCTTAGCTTTTCTTTCCCATTAAGATGCTGTCTTTAGGTCAGCATCTTTTATGGTGAGTGCACGGAAGAGGACACGTCTTCAGTCCATACATAGGTCATATACCTAGGCCCTTTTATTAAAAAAACGTAATGGAACTCATTTAATATTTCGACAACAAAGGGGTATTTCCTTTTTTTACAAGAAAATACACCCAAGTTTTTGCAAATAATTGTTAAAGCATACAAATAACCACTTCGAACCCATTGCCTTTTAACATGTGGTGTTGTAAAATTTTGTTACAAGGAATCAAATGTTTGTCGCTCCTCGATATGCGACTCATAAATGGTCGAGTTCAAAGGCTTCTAGAGGCTCTATCCTAATTGGGTAGAGCCTTATTTTGTTGGGGATTAGCGGGAAGTGAAAAACGGAGAATTTATTATTTTGAGGCCTTATGGACATGACTAAGATACAAAAAATCGCGCAGAAGTATCAGCCAAAGCCTCATTCCATTTTTTACATCTTGGAATCAAGCTGAATTGCAAAATTTCTTTGACCTTCGCATCGTCTTTTAACTCATAAGCACTGACTATAAGTTCTATTGCATTTTTAACTTTCGCGGTTAATTCGGTGACATCTTCATTAAGAATGTCTTTGGGAATCACATTCAGCGACCTCTCTATCACGGAAAATGCCTCAACCGCATCCTCAAACAAATATATGGTATCCTCGAAGTGACCTTCATTTAATCTTTTTAATGTATATAACAACCCTTCCTGCACGGTCTCCAACAGTTCTGTAGACTTTTTTAAAACGTCATTATATTTTTCCATTTATATCCCTCATTTTTAGTCTAGATTATAGTCTTTATATCGACATTTAATAGCAAGAGTTAAGGATTATTAGAGTTTAAAGGTTACTATAAAAATGATATTATTTTTTAGAACGTATGTTCCACTGATAACTTTACCGAAAGTGATATTAAGTTTCTTCAGTCCTTAATAAAATCAGATATAAAATTCATTTAACTATTGACTCCAAAAAACGATTAGTACTCTATGATAAACCTTCAATCTATTATTTTCTACATATCATCAGGCCCTATATATCAAAAGGAATGAAAAGGAAAGACATCTGTTTTTCGAACACATCTTCCGTACAATTTCCTGTAAGGAAAAAGGTTACCATTTACCTGCCATCTTCCGTAAAATTAACTCACCCCACTGCACAAATCAGAAATGCTCAACAATTGTTGCCCGCGATTAATGTACAGCTCACAAAATCAAATTATTTTAAAGACTTTTATCTGGATTTTATGGCACAACTAAAAAACAATAAGGAAAATAAAAATTCTTATCAAATCCATCTCTATCAAAGGGAACTTTGGGAAATACATCGATTTCAAAATATAACCGGCTTGCTTAAAAGCGATGCTGTTTATTACTGTATTTTAGAATTAAAAAAGCGGCCATCGGGATCCGATGACCACTCTTATTATTAACGAAGAAGTTGAAGAACGCCTTGCGGAAGCTGATTAGCTTGAGCCAACATCGCTTGAGCAGCTTGGTTAAGGATGTTGTTCTTAGTAAACTCTGCCATTTCTTTGGCCATCGTGCCACAATCACTTTCATGATTGACAAGACCATATCTTCACCCTCAGCTTCACCTGTTAGGGGTCGGGCACTTCGGATCGGAAAGCTTCAGAGTTTAAGCTTTCATCACCTACGGATTTCATCGCCATGGCACTTGGCTTTAGGCGGTATATCCTGGTCGTTGAACCTTCTCCAGACTTTCGTCACAGGAGCTTGGCTGCTGATTGCCCAATCCTTTCATTTTTCAAACGCTCGCACTTGCCGTTTCCAGCTATGCTGTCGTATGAAAGGCTCTAAGGGTTTTCCAGCAATTCACCCGATCATAATCTCTGACCGTTACCAGTCAGGACGACTGTGCTTGTCCCCGCTTAGGCGGCTAAAGCATAATCCACGTCACGAATCCGAGATTCCGCAGCAGTTAAGTTCTGCGAAGAAGTACTTAAGTTGTTAATCGTGTGTTCCAAACGGTTTTGGACAGCACCCAATTTTGCACGTTCACTTGATACTTTTTCAATAGCACTATCAAGTACATCAATAGCTGCTGAAGCACCTTCTTTAGTAGAGATATTTAAGGCTGCTTCAGTTTTAATGTCATTTGTACCATTTGTTACACTATTAGATGATGTAAACCCTTGTTGACCTGCATTACCTGTGATGCCAAGAGCAGCAGCACGCATGTCATCAATGGTCAATGACATTGATTGACCAGTATTTGCACCAATTTGGAAGCTTGTAGAAAATCCAGAGCCTTGTGCACCTGGTCCTACAACTTGTTGAACATTTTTTACAGTTTCAGAGCCAGTAAAGCCTAACTGTCCTACTAGTGGTGTATTTGCTCCATCTGCAATTACTATATCTTTACCAGTTTCAGATATAAATTGAACTTTGTTATCTGCAGACAGAGATGCAGTCACTTTATCACTTAATCCTGCATCTTGTAATGCAGCATTTAAATCTTTAACTAAATCTTCCATAGCTGCTTGAGCTACATTTGGATCAGCATTTGTTGTATCATAAGTCTTAGCATCTTTTAATGTTACTGTAACTGCGCTCTCAGAGCCAACTTGTACAGTAAAAGTAGAATTAGCTGCAATTGTTGGGTTTGACCCTATTGAATCAAGTCCATTACTTGCTTCAATACCATGACGTTCCATGGTTGTTGGTGTGCCATATATTATCGCTTGATTGGCACCCAATCCAATAGCAGCATCTTCGTTTTGGCTGAACTCAATAACACTATTAGCACCTTTAGATTTAGCAGTAAATACAAATCCAGTTGAACCTAGTGTAATATCAACTACATCAGATAATTTAACACCACCAGCAGTTACATTACCCAGAAGGTCTGCACTAGCTTGATCTAAACCTGTTGTAGTTATATTACTTAGATCAAACGTAGTACCATCTACCTTAATCCAAGTACCCGCTGCAGTCGTACCTTTAGTAACAGCCCCCAATTCTACTGATGCACTTGTTGCAGCTGTAATTTTAGCACCATCAGTTGACCCAATTCCACCATTTAATAACTTCTGAGTATTGAATTCAGTAGTATTACCAATACGGTTAATTTCTGAAGTCAATTGATTCAATTCGTCTTGAAGAGCTTGACGATCTGAATCAGTGGTTGTACCGTTAGAAGCCTGAACAGCCAATTCACGCATCCTTTGAAGAATAGCATGGGTTTCATTAAGAGCTCCTTCAGCGGTTTGGATCAGGCTGATGCCGTCTTGAGCGTTCTTTTGCGCCATGTCAAGGCCGCGGATTTGACCGCGCATTTTTTCGGAAATGGCAAGGCCTGCAGCGTCATCGGCAGCGCCGTTAATGCGAAGACCTGAAGATAATTTTTCCAACGATTTTTGTGTGTTGGTGGCGTTGATGCTCAGTTGGCGGATCGTGTTCAACGCCGCGATGTTGTGGTTGATAATCATTGCGTTTTTCCTCCTTGAATAGGTTTTTCCCACATCCGTGTGGTGAGTTTTGGTTTCCGAAGCCGGCCGGTCTTCCGGAAAACCGGTTACACCATTTATATCGGCTTATTTTTTTTGTGTTTAATAGTTTTTTACAAAAAAAAAAGGGTCTGATAACCCTATTTTTTGAAATCTTTCAGTTGGTCAAGCGCCGTTAAGGCTAACGGTTGTCCCGCTGCTTCACTGTTCGCTTCTTGGATAGCGAGATAGACTTCTTTACGATGGATGTCGACATCCTTTGGCGCCTTGATGCCGATTTTTACTTGCTCGCCGTCAATCGCCAGAATTTCGATTTCGATATCGCCCGCAATAATGAGGGATTCATTTTTCTTGCGCGTGAGCACGAGCATCCTGAACCCCTCCTTGTTCAAACAGCGGATGACTGACAGTATATCGCGTTTTTTCCAAAACGACTTGTTTGCCGAGTTGCTTGGCGTGATTGACGAGCACCGGGGCGGCCAAGTTGGCGGTCGATTTTTGAAACGGTTCTTTGATCGTCAAAATGACATAGACCGTCGCGTCGCTGGCCGATTCAAATGCCAATTGTTCCACCGTTTGATCATTGATGTCAATGCTGTAATCCGGAAAAAAGAGAAACGGGGACGTCGTGATGAAAGCAAGGCCGGGGGTCGAGACAGACTGCATGACCGTAAACGGGGAATCTTCCGTCAACGGGAGAAAAATAAAGGCCGTTTCATCGGGAAAACCGGGAATGCCATGCGAAAAACGAATCACATCACTTTCCAATATGTCCATTTCTCCAAAATATTTGGTGGTGATCTTCATGGGTGTCACTCCGTTTCGTTTTAAACGCGCCGATCGACTTGGCCGCCGACGGCTTGTATCGTCAAAGAAGGATATTGTTCCATATAGATATTGACTTGCCCCGGATGGTAAGTCATCTCGGAGGCGTGCGGCATGGATTGAATGATCGGCGGATGTGTCTGCCAATCGATATGTATCTGTGCGGGATCGGCGCTAATTTTCACGGCAAGGAACGGCGGCGTGTGGCCGGTGTCATAGCTCATTGTGATGAGACTGTCGCGCCGCGCTTGCTCGGCGATCGGGTTGCCGCCTTTCTCAATCACCATCAGCTCATTGCCTTCATCGACGCGCCGGGCAATGCCATCGATCACCGCCTGCCGACCGGCCTCGGCCGCTTCACTAATGCGGACAAACGCTGATTTTAAATTCAGGTTATTCCAAGCTTCCTTCTGGTCGATGTGAATTTTCGCCGGTGTCCGTTCAATTTGCATCTCAGCTTTCGGCTGTTCGATGGTCAAATCCGCTTTGGCAGTTTGTATCTCTAATTGCGCGTTCCGAGCGGTCATACCGATCCGCCCGAACACCGAATGCATCTCCAAGTGTGGCATCTGCATGGGGCACTCCCCCTTTTATGTAAAAAACTTTCGCGTGGCATCATCCTGGTTTCTTAACATAAGGAAAAAGCGATCCATTCGAGAAATCGCTTTTTTAACTTAAGAAGTCAACGAGCGTCGGTTGAATGATTTTCGAACCGACGGCAAGTGCTGCGCGCTGCACGCTGAGTTGCGTCTGGTAGTCAACGAGGACTTGTTCAAATTGGGCGTCTTCATTATTCGCCATCATTGTTTCGGCGATTTGCTTTTGTGTACCGATACGGTTGTCGATCATGTCCACGCGGTTCATGCGAGCGCCGAGTTCCGCCCGGGCACCGACGACCTCATCAATATGCTGATCGATTTTATCTAAGAAGGAGGCGATTTGCTTCCCATCTGACGGCGTCGCGCCGAGCGCCGCTTCCAAATCCTGAATGTCGCTGAACAAGGACGGCGGGAAGGCATCATTCGGGTTGACATTGACTGGAATTTTAATGCCATTGTTCACTTCAATTTGTACGGCATTCGCATTATATGTCGTCGTCACATTCCCCGAGGCATCGATCGCAACCGGTGGAGCGGAGGTGTTCGTGCCATTAAAAATGTATTTGCCGGCCACCCTGGTATTGACGATGTTTGCCAGTTGTTCTTTTAACTGACTAACTTCCTTTTGAATGTCTTTTCTTTGATCGTCCGTATACGAGTCGTTACTTGCTTCGACGGTCAGCTCGCGAATCCGCTGCAGGACGCTGTTGGCTTGATCCAGCGCCGATTCGGAGTTATCCATCCAGTTATGCACTTCATCCATATTGCGGCTGTATTGATTGATTTGGGCCACCTCGGTCCGGTAGGCGATGCCTAACGAGGCGATGACCGGGTCTTGCGATGGTTTCGTAATCTTTTTTCCCGTGACGAGCTGCTGTTGTAAATCATAAAGTTTGCTGTTGGTATTGTTCAGCTGCCTTAATAAATCTCTGGATAACATGCCTTGCGTCACCCGCATCATGACTCACTCCTTTCTCTTATTGCCCGAGCCGAATGATCGTATCCAGCATTTCATTAATGATACTCGTCATGCGCGCCGCTGCACTGTAAGTATGTTGAAATTGGATGAGGTTTGTCATTTCCTCGTCAATCGAGACACCACTGATCGACTGACGGCGTTGTTCAGCGGTATCTTGCAGCGTTTGGCTGTTTGCTTTCATGCGATTGGCCGATTGGGCATTGACACCCATTTCACCGATTGTGCTTTCCAAAAAGCTTTTGAGCGTACCTTTATACGAATCGCCGTTTTTCATCGTAAACGTCATGGACGTATTAGCTAAAACATCCGCCAGCGCTTGGGCATTAGTATTATCCCCTGACCCAGCTCCTGACGCAGCGGCGGCGATATTGTTGACCGAATCCATAATGTCTTGGCTGACGCTGATGAGGTTGGCGGCATTATCTGCACTGGCTAATGGCGTGAAAAAGTCGATACCCGTGGGAATCGTTCCCGTGCCGTCCGGATCGATGCCGTCGCCTTGCTCGTGGACTTTATTAAACTCTGTGACCAATTGATAAGCCATCTGATTTAAGCGGTCGAGCATATTCGGGTAATCGACCGTATAGCTTTCCATGAGGCCTTGGATATTCCCTCCGGTTTCAGTGACGATATTCCCATCAACGGTCAAAGAGGGGCTTGTCCCGCTGAAATCCACTTTCATAGGGTTCGCTCGCAAATTTTTCCCGTCAACGAGCGTAAAAACACTTGATGTACCCGCATCGTTTCGTGCGATCAATTGAATGGTGTACGTTCCGGCTGCCGTCGCCGGAGCGTTGCCGCCGGTTGGCTCCTGTATCACTTTGACATTGACATATTGGGAAAGCTCATCGACTAACTCATCACGTTTGTCATAGAGGTCGTTCGGTGAATAACCATTCGGCTCCACTTCTGCGATTTGCTTATTGATATCATTGATCTGCGTGATTAGGCTATTGACTTTATCGATGTTCACGCCAATTTCCGTTTTTAAATTATCTTGGACTTTGGATAACGAACTCGACAGATAATGAAACGTTTCCGCGACGGCGATGCCTCTCTGGCGAACGACGGAGCGCGCGCCGGAATTATTATCCGGGTTGCTCGCAAGGTCTTGGAGCGACTGCCAAAATTGGTCGATGACCGTTGATAAGCTTTGGTCGGTCGGCTCGTTCATGATATCTTCCATCTGGCTCAGCGCATCGCTTCTCGCTGACCAATAGCCGGTTTTCGTCATTTCCTGACGCACTTGGGTGTCGACAAAGCTGTCGCGAATCCGCTCAATCGTGCTCGCTTGCACGCCGGTGCCGATTTGGCCCGGAATTTGCGGGCGGTTGAAACCGACCGACGGATACGGCAGCGTCGTTTCCAAATTGACGCGTTGCCGCGAATAACCGTCCGTTCCAGCGTTGGCGATGTTATGTCCGGTCGTCTGTATGGATAATTGCGATGTAAAAAGCGCTCTTCGCATTGTCTCCAAACTCGTAAATGTCGATGTCATACGGGAACCTCCTCTGATTAAGCGCGACTGTCAAAACGCGAAGCTAACGGCTCACCCGGCAATTTTTGTTGCGCTTTTGGATTGGTGTAATTCGGGTTTTGCGGTTTCGGATTGAATAAATTCAAATTTACACGCACCCACTCGAGGGACTGTTTTAATAAGTCTTGATTTAGGTCATTTTGGTGTTTGAGATCAAAAACGTTTTCCGCAAGCCGAGCCTGCAAGTGTTGCAGCTTTTCCCGTTCGCTTTCCGGCGCCTGCTCAATCAGCGCGGTGAAGGTGGTGCCGCGGCCCGTGTCTTTTGTGAAATCTTGGACAAGTCGCACGCGTTCATCTTCCAACTGCGCGAGCTTTTGGGTGGCGGCTTCCTCTTGATTTACAATGTGATCAAGCATTTTCATATCGCCTTGAATAATCGCTTGCGTTTTCTTCCGTGCCAGCTCATTTAACCTACCGTGGATGTCGATCATTTCTTCAATTTTCGTTACGATCGCGTCGATCACGGCTACTCACGTCCTCCGACTTTTTTCCAAAAAGCGATCATTTTTTCTGCGACAGCCTTGTGGTTGATCTGATATTGGCCGGCTTCAATTTGGGCTTTGACGGCATTCACTTTCTCAGCTCGGGCAACCGTAGCTTGGCGAGTGGATGCTGGTCCCACTTGTCCAGGAGCAGTGCCTTGCATCTGGAGCGCTTCATGGGATATGTCCACCACATCGTGCTTGTGGTTCTTTTCAGAAGCGGCCGGCTCCGGACGCTGCCGGAGTTGATTTTTATAGGAATTGATCGGATGGAAGCCTTGCGTTTGGTTGATTTTCATCCGTTTCACCTCTTTTAGGAATTTAATCGTACGAACGGCGACAGGGGGCTTTCGCCGGGATGTTTACATTCAGCATGTGCCTTGTCCCGTTTTATGAGTAAAAGGTGTTAGGTTTTAGGTGGCGGTGACCGATGGCTCACCTTTTGGGATGCATTGATTTTGCATTCCAATTCGGTCGAAACTACGCTTGATTGGGTCTCAAAAATCTAAGGCCCTACGGCTACATCTATATCTCTTTTAGGAACATCCCATTTCTGGATCGAAATTTGCTCGTACTCAACAAATACACTATCCATTATATCGACATTTCCCCACAGATGTTTAATGGATCATATCATTTAACGCGTATGATAAGTTTTCGTTCTAAATTTATCCTGATCTTCTTCATCGCTCAGTGCAGCGATTTCTTTTTTCAACTGATTGGCGCAAGCATCGCAAAGTTTCCCGCTCTGAATCATCGCACCGCAGCTCTGACACGGGTAAGCGAGATTGACAAAATCCTTCACCTTTAACCGTCCTTCCCGCACCCATTGAAAAATCAGTTTTTCCTCAACACCCGTTGCCTCGTGAACTTGATACACCGTGGCTTCCCGGTTTTTTTGCTGGCGAATATAGTGCCAAACCGTCTCGAATTTCTGTTCGTTTTCGCGGTAGCAGGTCGGGCAAATGGCTCGTGCAACTTTTACAAACACTTTGCCGCATTGCTCGCAGTTCGCTAATTCAGCCACATTGATAACCTCCATTCCATGACCGGCCCAGTTGTCGTTCTTGGCAACCCAACACGATGGTCTTCCCATCTTCAAAAAGTACCGGCCTGTTTTATCTATTGAGCATACATTCATTTAATGTTCTTTTGTTCTAAGTACTTGTTTCCTTGTTTCCATCCCAATTCTAATTAAAATATCGACAAAAACTTGCGATATTTCAAGAAGATTGATATCTTCCGCCTGGAGTCTCACTAAAAATTTTAAAAATTTAGCGCGCTAAACACATCGAAAAAACCGCAGCCGGTTTTAGGCGACTCAACGCGCGCGCGGCATAACGCACCGTCGTTCCGGTTGTATAAATGTCATCGATAATGACAAACCGCTTTCCGGTATACATGGAAGCGTCCTCTGACAAGGCAAAAGGATTCTCTCCGGAAGAGAGGCGCTCGCTCCGTGATTTTTTGCTTTGTTTTTCTGTGTGCTTCGGGCGGATTAAAAGAGGCGCGGGAGGAACGGGCAGACAGTTTGCCAGTAGTTCTGCCTGATTGAAATGGCGCTCGGCGAGGCGTTCTGCGCTGAGCGGAATCGGAACGGGTATGCAGCCTTTGAAATGTCTTTTGTACAACGCCCGCCATTCATCATGGAAAGCTTCGATGAGAATGGCGTCACCGCGAAACTTGAAACGGGTCATGACCTCGCGCATGAAAGCATTGTAGGAAAAAAGGCTGCGGTTCCTCAGGAGGGGGTTGTTGGTCTCCTGCCACTTTCGGCAGTCCGTACAAACCTCTCCGGAAACAAAAGCCGATGGTATTTGTTTCAGATCACGGCCGCATTTGGCACAGAGATCTGGCCCTTCAAGTCGGTGTAATTTTGACCGGCAGCGTCCGCAAAAACCGCGCCGCTCCTGAAAGCTGAAAAGCTTCGCCCAGCGAAGCGGCGGGAAATAGGTATTCCCGCACCACAGGCATTGGCTCACGTTTTTATCCCCCTTTTTCTTTGCATCGTTTAAATGCTGCCGGAGCCTAGCTGACTTCTGGGCTGGTTTACGCTTTCATCCCCCTTTTTCTTTGCAACGTGTGACATGTTGAAGCCGTCGGACCAAGTTGCTCTCAAAAGCGCGTGTTACTCCCTAAGCGAAGGCATTGGCTCACGCTTACATCCTTCTCTTTTCGACTTGTTTCACATCTTGAAGCATCGAACTTTCACCGGATACCGGGAATGCGCGCCCTTCTTTAAGCGATGTCCCCAGAAACCATTCAGTCCTTTTACACCTTGCTGGCACCATCCTTCTTTTTACCAACCCCTGTCTGCGATTGTACAATTCGTTAGGATTTTTCAATGTCCTTCGCCTCGCGGTTCATCACCCGGATGTGACGGATTGCTTTCAACATGGCAAGCGTCAACCCTTGGTGGAAAAACACGAGATCACCATCCGGATGGTCCGCGGCTCGGCCAACCCGCCCGCCGATTTGCACGAGGGCCCGCTCATCAAAAATGGCTTCGTCAGCCCCGAGCACGGCGACATCCAACTTCGGAATCGTCACCCCCCTTTCGAGAATCGTTGTCGTAACTAAAATCGGGAGGTTGCCTTTGCGAAAAGCGGCCACTTTTTCATGGCGTCTGGGATCCTCTGAATGAGCGTAATCGATGGCCGGATCGACCGTTTTTAACAGATGCCCTAAGCGCTCGGCCATCTCAATGGTGGGAACAAAAACGAAGCCGGGATGGCCGAGAGAAAGCCGCCTTTCTATCCAGCGTTTCAACGGAGTGGGAATGCGTCCCCGAGCCACACGCTTTTGCCAGGCGCCGATCCATTGAAAACGAGGTTCCGGAAGCGGGTGGCCATGAAAGCGACGGGGAATTTTTATTCCGTCAAGTTTTTTTGTGACAAAAAGCTTTTTCAGCCGCTCATCTGGCGTAGCTGTTAAGTAAAAACGGAGGTAACCGGGTTTTCCGGCACGGTGTAGGGCTTTTTCTAAAAGCGGGTTCTGATGGAAGGGAAAAGCATCGACTTCATCGATGAAAAAAACGTCAAAGCGCTGATGAAAGCGGAGCAGTTGGTGAATGGTGGAAAAAATGAGGGGAACATCGGCATAGGTGTCTGGGCTGTCTCCATATAGCGTTATGGCAGGCACGTCTTTAAATACCGGTTTCATGCGCGCGGACAATTCAAGAACGACATCCACCCGCGGTGAGACGATGCCGACCCTTAAGCTTTGACGCAACGCTTCCCGAAGCGTTTCATAAAAGATCTCGGTCTTACCTGCACCAGTGACCGCCCAAATCAGAAAATCCCGTCCGCTGAAGAGGGCCGCTTTTAACGCGTCCGAAGCTCGGCGCTGAAGGGGTGAGAGCGTGCCGTCCCAATGAACGGTGATGGTCTCGTACTTTGGAAGTTGCGGCGGTGGGCCTGACCATGTCAGAAGTTCGGAACAGGTTTTCACCACCCCCATCAAGAGACATGCTCGGCAGTAATGACAATGTTGTTGACAGCGCGCGCATGAATAGGCACCAAAACGCTCTGGATCCGAATTGCCACAGCGGTTACAGACGGGGAAGCCTTTCGTCAAATCAATGCCCGGTTCTACGCTAATCACATTTTGGGAAATTCGCTTGCGGATTTCTTTGATGGGAAAAGGGTGGCATTCCTCGATGAGGAGTTTGCGGCCCCATAAAAAGGATTGGAGGGAAAGGTTGCTAAAAGAGGCAGCCTTACGGTTTTCATCATGACTCATTTGACATTCCAGGCGAGGTCATCAGTTCTCTCGCCGTCTCGTGTCCCGATCACGGATCCAAGGTACCCAGAGTAGGTTTCTTTGCCAAAAATGATACTTATAGGGACGTTCTCGACATTGAATTTGTCGATGACCGTTTTTGGTTGATAGGAATAGCTGTCGGAAACCAACGCCATGTTGCCCATAAAAAGCCTCCTTTTTCTCACTTTTCTATATTTTACACAATCCCCGCAGCTTGTGCATCTACTTAGTTTCGCAAAAAATAGTGGGAAAATACCTGGTCTTTGTGAATTTGTGACATGTAATATAGCTGAAACCGCGTCTAAAACTCACCTATAACTGGTTGATATGCGATGATTCGTCTGCCGTTGAACTGTAAAACGTTGTGATTTCATCTTTTACGCAACATTTTCATGTGCCAGAAGCCTAAAATTGTCTCGCAAAGGCGTCTGAATCCAAGATCGCGCTTTAAATCCCCCGATATCTCAGCGTTGATCCATGAAAAAGGCGTTACATTTCTCCCGCTCTTGCCTCAGAAATGTAACGCCCTTGGTCGCGGTCACCCGTAGCATAAAAAAGTTGCTCGAGCCCGCTAAATGAAATTTGGTTTGCCAGCCAACATTAAACAAACTCCTAGTTGTGAAAGCTAGCCGCATGGAATACCAACCGGCAGCTCTCACCCAACGTGCACCCAGCCTTTTTTAATGGCTTCAACGACGGCTTGCGTGCGGTCTTCGACGTTCATTTTTTGCAGGATGTTGCTGACGTGGTTTTTCACGGTTTTTTCGCTAATGAAAAGAATATCACCGATCGCGCGGTTGCTTTTTCCATCCGCCATCAGTTGCAACACTTCGCATTCGCGCCGCGTTAATAAATGAAGCGGTTTGCGGTATTCGATATCACGAAAACCGGATGAGACACGCCTTGCTCCAGACGTGGCCAACCGACGATATTCATTAATCAGATTGACGGTAACCTTCGGATGTATATAAGCGCCGCCTTCAGCAACCACTTTGACCGCTTTAATTAAGGCATCCGCATCCATTTCTTTCAATAGATATCCGTATGCACCCGACTTTAAGGAGTGGGTCACGTAATTTTCATCATCATGAATGGATAAAATAATGACTTTCACATCGGGATGCTGGATGACGAGCCGCCTCGTCGCTTCCACACCATTTAGTCCCGGCATGTTAATATCCATTAAAACGACATCCGGATGAATGTCAGAGACAATTTTCTCGACTTCTTCGCCGTCGTCTGCTTCGGCGACCACTTCAAAATCTTCTTCCATTTCCAAAATGCGCCGTATACCTTCGCGAAAAAGACGATGGTCATCAATGAGTGCAATTCTGGTGATTCTCCGCCGATTTGTCATCAAACCAGTTCCTCCTTGAGAATGGGAATTTGAATAAAAATGGTTGTTCCACGGTTTGGCCCTGAAGAAATCGTCATTTTCCCCTCCAAGACTTCGGTCCTTTCTTTCATTCCGAGCAAGCCGAAAGAACCTTCGTTGTGCTGTTCCGGATCAAAACCGATGCCATCATCTTTTACGACAAGGATAACCGCTTGGCGACGGAACTCCAAAATCACCTGAACCAATTTAGGATGGGCATGCCGGCAAGCGTTTTGTACGGCTTCTTGAACGAGGCGGAAAATCGCCGCTTCCATTTTTTGCGGGAGCCGCTTTTCATCACCGAGCGTTTTAAACGTCAGTTCGATCGCCGGGTACTGCTCCTTTAATCGTTCGAGATATTTGTCCAAAGTCGGTACAAGTCCCAAATCGTCCAGTGACATCGGGCGCAAATCATAGATGATACGGCGGACTTCGTAAAGCGCCGATCGGATCATCTCCCGAAACTTTTGGATTTCTTTTGCAGATGCTTCCGGGCCTTTTTCGCGGCAGACTCGGTCCAAAATTTCCGAACTTAGCAGCACGTGAGCAAGCATTTGGGCGGGGCCGTCGTGAATTTCCCTTGAAATGCGCCGGCGTTCCTCTTCTTGAGCTTCAATAATTCGAAACCCGAATGCCTGCTTTTGTTTCGCGTCTTGGATGAGTTCCCCCATCTTCTTTAAATCCCCATTTAAATAATTCAATACAACAGTTGTTTGTCCTGCTAATTTTTCAGCTTTAACAACGGTTTCTTTTAAATTTCTCAGCCGCCGTTCAAGGTCATCGCGACGTTCCCTGAGTTGGACTTCTTTTTGTTCCACAAGGGATAACTGGATTTGAATTTCATTGGCCTTTTCATAAGCGATGCGAATATCATTTTCGCTGTATTTTTGAAAATGTTTGCTGACTTCTGCAAGACGGGTTCTCGCTAACTTTGCCCGCTGTTCCAATCGGTCGTAAAGTTGGATGGTATCCATAACTTTTCGCTTCACATCTTCAAGCTCCATGGAAACTTGCGTAAACTCATTTTGTGACTGTTCACTGATTT
>Ga0310836_100683_pt1 | contig 24427 bp, 26 predicted proteins | sample SM_ome_4_FD_201310 | JGI IMG/M metagenome (GOLD analysis project Ga0310836, IMG submission 201310) | Sorghum-adapted microbial communities enriched on stacked mutant (SM) sorghum from Joint BioEnergy Institute, Emeryville, California... ... | reverse complement strand
CTGGTCGGCGCTGGACACACTTCCAATCACTTCTTTTTTGGCGGACGGATTGACGGATACAAGCCGTTCTTCCGTCATGATTTCTTCGCCGCCGATGACGAGGGGATAGTCGCGGCCCAGCTCCGCGGACACCTTCTCAAGCGCCTCGTTGATCGCTTTCATATTTTGTTCCTCGGCAAAGTTGGTAAACGGTTCTGGACGATATGGAATCATTGGATACCCTCCTGTTATCTTCGTTTTCGTTAATTCTTACCTTAAGTTATGCAATTAGGATGCCAAAATCACTCGAACAATCCTACCGTGTTTTCTTCTGCTTCATTTCATTTATCCCTACACTTTCTTTACTTATGATATGCAAATTAAATTTGCAGCAAATAATTTTTGCGTATGTACGCGCAAAATAATTTGTCTTAACACTAAAAAATAGGGTTAACCGCTTAAAAAGCATACAATGTATATCAGGCAATCCTTGTATATAAAACAACTAGAGGGTTTAATGATTTGTCAAACGACGCTGACCTCTTGTATCATATATACATACATTTTGTTAAGAAGAAGGGATGAGAAAATTGTTTAAAATCGAAAGATATGAAGCATCCCGCGAGAAAAACTACGAACTCGTCGGCAAACAACTCAAAGCACTAATCGAAGATGAGCCAAACCTTATCGCGAATCTGGCGAATGCTTCCGCTCTGCTGAACCAATTCCTCGACCGCATCAACTGGGTCGGATTCTATTTATATGAAGAAAGCAAAAACGAATTGGTCTTAGGACCCTTCCAGGGCTTGCCGGCCTGCGTGCGCATTCCGCTCGGCAAAGGCGTTTGCGGTACATCCGCCGGAGAACGGAAAACGCTGCTTGTAGAAGATGTCAATCAATTCCCGGGCCATATCGCCTGCGACGCCGCCTCCCAATCAGAGATTGTCGTACCAATAATAAAAGATGGTACACTCATCGGCGTCCTTGATATTGACAGCCCTGAGAAAGGCCGATTTGATGAAATTGACCGGCAAGGATTGGAAGCGTTCGTGCGCGTACTTTGCGAATCTTTATAATAAATACAGCCATCCGAATCTTCTCGGATGGCCTCTTTATTTCTGTCCATCTTTTCCGCGCGTGAGATTTTTGAAGTTGTCGGCCACTTCTTTGGCCTTCATTGTTTCTCCGTAATCCCCTGCTTAATAAGATTGATGTTCTTTTGAATGGAAGCAAGCCGCTCCTCTTTCGTCATTTCTTCCTCGCCGTCTTCCGTCTTTGCTCTATCCGCTTCATACAATCCGGGCATCTCCGCTCCCCGTCCGAGACGGCGCTGCGCTTCGCGGGATTCGGTAATCTGCGGGGTATCTAACGGATCCCAATCCTGGACATCGGCAAGCTTGCCCTTTTCGTGTTTTTCCCGTTCATTTCTCTCTTCTGCCATAAGTCGTGCCTCCTTCTTGATTCTTTTGTTTGTCTTTACCCCCTCTTTATAAATGTGTAAAACATAAGAGAATCCGTTTCGCTTACTGTACCCGGTTATTGAACTCGGCCAATGCATGCTGAACAAGCGTCAGCTGGGAAAACGCCGAACCGCCGCGAAGAGCCGCTGCCACCTGCAACGCCTCATACACTTCCTGCTCGCTCGCCCCTTTATGCAGCGCCTCCATCGTATGGTACAAAATGCAATACTCATCCTGGGAAGCCAGACTGACGCCAAGCGCAATCAACTGTTTATCCTTTTGCGAAATTGCCCCGTCTCCAAAGGCTGCACCGGTAAATTCGTTGTATGCGCTCGTAAACTCCGGTCTTATTTGCTGAAATGCGCCTACACTTTCCTTATAGTCATGGATTGCCTGCATATATTGGTTCATTTTCATTCACTCCATCCGTGTAGTATTCGATGACATCCTATAGTATGTTCTCATTCATTCTTTTTTATATAAAAAGAGCCAGGCCGGAAAACTAACGGTCTGGCTCTTCACTATTAATCTAAAATCAGCGCATGCACGATACCCGGTCCGTGCACCCCTATCGTTAAATCGTTCTCAATGTCAGCGGAGCGGCTCGGACCGCTGATAAAGTGGATACCGGCAGGCAGTTTAGTACCGAAGCGGCGCGTCAAATCCGCCATAACTTCACCCATCTTCGTTTTTATATCGTGCGCCCGCAGCACAGCAATAAACACTGTCGGCAGAAGGCTCACCGAACGCCCTTGCTTCGCGCCGGAGACGGCTACCACTGTTCCTGTGTGGGCAATAGCGTAATCCACCACGGCAATGCCGATATCGGCGCCTGCCGCTTTGGTCAGAAGCTCCTCCTGCGCCTGCTCGTTCCATACTGTCATCTCAACATCCGGCAGGTTTTGTTCCACATTCATCTCATTGAGAAGCGGATGATCAAAGCGAATCATATATTTCGCTTTCATTGTTTTGGCCATATCTTCAATATACGTACGCAACGACACTATATCGGAAAACCTTTGCGCGTTGCCTCCCATGCTGGTCCAATTTGCCATAAATAATTCGATACGTTTTTCTTCAGAAAGATCATACGCATGCCAGAAGTCCGGCGCACCCCGGAACGGATGGGCAGGCGCCCGGGTGATGCGCGGCCGGTTCAACCGGTTTGCAATATGCGCGAAAAACTGCTCCTCTTTTTGCGCCGCCTGATCGTCCAGCTGGCGGATGATGTCTTCACCCTGCTTACTCATGGCGTCTTCCTCCCTGTTTCTTTTTCGCTTCTTCTAACCGCTTCATCACATCCGAAGACATGTCCGGCGTACTTCCTTCCAATTCCGCGTATAGATTTCTCCAGGAATCACGGAAAGAATGCTCTGCCAGAGAAGGCGCATACCGGTACTCTGTCCACCCTTTCAGCGGCCCGATCTTCGATGTAATCACTCCATCGCGGACGACAACCTTCTGGCCCGTTCTGCCTAAATTTACTGTACGCTTGAATCGGCGGTGATTGGACATGATGTATTTAAATCCTTTAAACGCCATGCGCTCTGATGCCGGCGTATGCCCTTCTTCGACTTTTTGGCGGCGGATATAGACAAGCATGTCATGCAGCGGAATTTTGACCGGACATGCTTCGTAGCACGCACCACAGAGGCTGGACGCGTATGCCACTTCTCCCCACTTCTCCGTATCCTGATTCAGTCGCGGCGTCAGCACCGCCCCGATCGGACCGCTGTACACCCAGCCGTACGTATGCCCGCCGACGTGGCGGTAGACCGGACAAGCATTGAGGCAAGCGCCGCAGCGGATGCAGTTCAGTACTTCCTGAAATTCCGGATCCCCCAACTGGGAAGAACGGCCGTTATCCAGAATAATAATATGCATTTCTTCCGGGCCGTCCGAATCATCCGGGCGGCGCGGCCCCGTAATCGCCGACATATACACGGTCAGCTTCTGTCCGGTAGCTGCACGCGGCAACATCGTCGCCATCACTTCCAAATCTTCAAGCGACGGAATAATCCGCTCCATCCCCATATACGTAATCTGCGTCTTCGGCACAGTACTAACCATGCGGGCGTTTCCTTCATTGGAGAACAGCACCATAGATCCGGTCTCAGCAATAGCGAAGTTGCACCCGGTCATGCCGATGTCCGCTTCAAGGAATTTCTCGCGCAACTTGGCGCGGGCAAAGCCTGCAAGGATAGGCGTTTCCGGCGGCAGTGTTTCGCCTGCTTCCTCTGAGAATAAGTCGGCGACCTGCTGCTTATTTTTATGAATGGCCGGAATAATGATATGAGACGGTGTTTCACCCGCCAGTTGAATGATGTACTCACCCAGGTCGGTTTCAATTGCTTCCACCCCGATCTCTTCAAGCCGGTGGTTAATGTGCAATTCTTCCGATACCATTGATTTCGATTTTACGACCGATTTCGCGCCCTTCGCCTCAGCGATTTTCAATGTGATATCCACCGCTTCCCGGGCCGTCGATGCAAAATGAACGTGTACACCATTTGCGCGTGCATTCTTCACGAATTCAGACAGGTAATAATCCAGATGGGCAATCGTATGAAGACGAATTTGCCGAGCACGCTCCCTCCACTCTTCCCAGTTGCCCAGTTCATCGGAAGCAAGCTTTTTGGACGTGCGGAGCTTTTCCGTCGTGTATTTTACCGCGTTGCGAAGAAACTCGTCATTTAAAGATATTCTGGCCCGCTCTTTGATTGTAGTTGTCGGGTTAAACGTTGTGCTCATACTTCTTGTTTCACCCCTTCATACAGCAGTTCCGCCAGATGCATAACACGCACCGGACGGCCTTCATAGCGCAGGCGGCCGCCAATATTCATCAGACAGCCCATATCCATGCCGACCAGCACTTCGGCTTCGGTTTCGAGCACGTGCTGCGCTTTCTCCTCAACCATTGCACCGGAGATATCAGACATCTTTACTGCGAATGTACCGCCGAATCCGCAGCAATCTTCCGCGAACGGCAAATCGACAAGCTCGAGGCCCCTCACATTGGCCAGAAGCTGGCGAGGCTCTTCTTTAATGCCAAGCAGCCGGCTTCCGTGACAGGAAGGATGGTATGTCACTTTGTGCGGAAAATGTGCTCCTACGTCTGTAACGCCCAACACATTTACAAGAAACTGGGAGAATTCGTACGTCTTCCCGCAAAACTGATGCACTTTCTTAAGCATGACCGGATCATCTTTGAACAGGGTCGGATAATAATGCTGAATCATCCCGGTACATGAGCCGGATGGCGATACGACAAAATCGCTGTCATCGAATGCTTCAAGAAGCGTCCGGGCACTGGCCCGCGCTTCATCCCAGTATCCGCTGTTAAACGCGGGCTGGCCGCAACAAGTCTGGGCTTCAGGAAAATGGAGCTTGATCCCCTGCCGTGCGAGGAGTCGGGCCATCGCTTCCCCGACCTGCGGGTAGATTGCATCCGATAAACATGTAATAAAAATGGAGACCTTCACAGGTAAACACCTCCAAAGAATAAATGAAAATTTCCCTTGCTTTTTCCTGGTTTTCACAAAACACTAAGAGGGAGCGCCGTTGTCCCATGGAACAAGGGCATCTCCCTGCTTTGTCATACCTGTACGCTTGCTCTTATGGAAGCATCCAGGTCAAATAGTAAGCTTGGACATATGTGATAATACCTACAATAGCGGCAAACAACAGACTATGTTTAACAGTAAAGCGGAACAAATCGGACTCTTTGCCGACGAGTCCAACCGCCGCGCATGCCACCGCAATCGACTGCGGAGAAATCATCTTGCCGGTTACCCCGCCGGTTGTATTCGCCGCGACAAGCAGTGTTTCATTGACGCCAATCTGCTGTGCCGTTACATTCTGCAGACTGCAAAACAACGCATTGCTTGATGTATCGGAACCTGTAAGGAATACCCCGAGCCAGCCAAGGAACGGCGAGAAGAATGGAAACAGACCGCCTGCCCCTGCCAGCACCAGTGCCAGTGTAGATGATAGACCGGAATAGTTGGCAACCATGGCGAACGCAAGCACCAGACCGATAGAAAGAATCGGCTTTTTCAATTCAGACAACGTTTCTTTAAACGTTTTCAACCCTTCACTCGGCTTCATTTTCAGTACGAACATGGAGATAATGGCTGCAATTAGAATGGCTGTACCGACTGCAGACAGAATGTCCAGTTTGAATAATGCTTCATACGGTGTCGGTTTCGTTACAATCGGCTCCGCTTTAATAACGAGCTTATCGAGGAACGGTACATTGACTTTAATGACCAGTGACTCCAATACCCCGCCTTTATCGAACAGCTTTTTGAATGGCTGCAGGCTCCAGATGGTTACCATAATGGTAAGAATGATAAACGGAGACCATGCTTTGAAAATTTGACCGGCCGTATACCGTTTCTCAGTATCGACAGCGGCCGTTGCGCTTGCTTCGGTCGCCGCCATACCGGCATTTTCAAAGCGGAAGATGCGCTTCGGCTTCCACACCTTAAGGAATGCGGCAAGCGAAATCAGGCTAACTAAAGCGGACGTAATATCCGGCAGCTCAGGTCCGATGAAGTTTGCCGTAAAGAATTGCGTAATTGCGAATGAACCGCCGGCCACTAGAACCGCCGGCCATGTCTCACGCACACCGCGCAGACCGTCCATAATGAAAACAAGCCAGAACGGAACGATAACAGACAGCAGAGGCAGTTGACGGCCTGCCGCCTGACCAATTACAAATGCATCGATACCTGTCACTTTACCTGCAGTAATAATCGGAATTCCCATCGCCCCGAACGCTACCGGCGCCGTATTGGCGATAAGACACAATCCCGCCGCGTACAACGGATTGAACCCGAGGCCCACCAGAAGTGCTGCAGTAATCGCTACCGGCGCACCGAATCCGGCGGCACCTTCCAGAAATGCCCCGAACGCAAAACCAACCAACAGTAACTGCAGACGCTGGTCGTCCGTAATCGATACGACGGAAGAACGAATGATGTCAAATTGTCCTGTTTTCACGGTGATTTTGTACAAAAATACAGCGGTTACAATAATCCACGCAATCGGCCATAAACCATAGAAGAATCCGTATCCGGCTGCGGCCAGTGCCATAGAAAACGGCATTTTGTAGACAGCAATTGCAATAATCAGGGAGAGCAGCACTGTGATAAATCCTGCGGTATGGCCTTTCATACGGAAAACGGCCAGCGCAAGGAAAAAGAATACGATAGGAATGACTGCCACAGCGGCTGACAACCCGAGACTCCCCAACGGAGCATACACTTGCGTCCATGTTTGCATAACATACACCTCTTTTACCCTTAAATTTTAGATATGTTTATATGGTCAGCCTATTGGCTTGTCCCCTGACGAATAGTCACCTATAGCTTTCAGGTGATCTGATAAGTTAGCATGCCAAATACCTCAGGTCATCTGACTTTTCTGCTTAGAAGAAAAGCGCTATTCCAGCATCTTTTCCTCCACTCCTTGCAGATGATACAGCATAGCTTCTTCGGCCCGCTTGCTGTCTTGAGCACAAATTGCTTCATAGATGTTCACGTGTTCTTTGTATAACTCTTCCGGAACACCCTGCGTTCGATACAGCTCCAGGCGACTGGCATACAATGAGCGTCCCATCGCTTCAGAGATAGACATCATTACGGATTTGAGGGTTTGATTGTGTGAAGCGCTGGCGACCGCATAATGGAACTTCCAATCCGGTGCATCTCCCAGATCTCCTTCAGAAAGCGCCTTTTTCATTTCTTTAAGCGCTTTCTCAATTTGGTTCAGTTCTTCTTCCGTTCGCCGCTCAGCGGCCAGACGGGCCGTACCGCTTTCAATAATCTTGCGAACTTCCAGCAGCTCCATGATTTCCTGCCGCGTCACCGGACGTAATGCCTCGAACGCAGAGATAACCTCTTCAGGATCATGCCGGGTAACGAACGTGCCTTCCCCCTGCTTCATTGTAATTAACCCAAGTGTTTTAAGAGAGCTAAGCGCTTCCCTTACCGTTGATTGTCCTACACCAAGCGTCTCCCCCAGCTCTCTGAGCGAGGGCATTCGGGTGCCCGGCTGATATACGCCGGAGATAATTTGCTCACGCAGATAATCAGCAACCTCTTCATACGTTTTACGTACGTTAAACTTTGGCAACGCTTTCACGCCACATCCTTTCTTATCAGGTCATCTGATATGTGACCGCTAATCACATCCTACCTTATTTTTCAGTTTTTTGTCAATATTCATTTTGAGAAAGTTTAATATTTTTCTGTGAAAATCGTGAGGAAAGAAGGAGAGAACGAGGAAAGGAGAGCCAGGGAAGAAAAAGGCGTTCGCCTTTTTCTCCATTGAAATCATTGTCTCGTTCTCTTCTCTCTTTTCCTTCGTACCACAAAAGTCAGCCGCCTTTCCCACAATTTTCATGTCGGGGTTGCGGCTGAGATGCCATGGTGGTTTTCTGTACAATGAGAAAAACTCGCGGACGTGGCCGCTCGTGCTTTTTCCGCAAAGAAGCGAAACAGCCGCTTTGTGGCCCTTCGGTCGGACCGGCAAAACATCCGGGTACCTCGATGAGGGAGACAATTGCCGGTCTTTCTCTCCCTTAAGGGCCACACGCTCCACACGGAAAAAGCAACGGTCGGCACGCCTCGCAAGCTTTTCCTTGTTTACGAATGAATCTTACGTTAAAACGCTGTCATCATCGAGTGAACGGTGGAGCTTCATATATTCGACATACATGGCAATCCGCCATGGCACAATCATTCCGAACGCCAGAATGAAAAATAAACCGGCCGTCTCTTCCATACTTACATACATGCCTACATATGATTTTAACGCCAGCCGCAGCAAAACAAGACCAATCAGAATAAATACAAAGGCTTTCGATCTTTTCAGATAGATATCCTTGCCTATCACTTCAAATTTCGAAGTAACGATTAACGGATACGATAGCAGCGTACCGACGAAAAAGGCAAACAGCGCATAGGTGACGTGTACATGCATAGGCGGATACAAAAACATGGAAAAACCTGTACTCATGAAAAAAGGCGGCAAAATAATCTTCTTTAAAGAAGCGGGCTTCTTCGAGGCCCGCATGCGGATGAAGAATACCATCATTGCCATAAACACGCCGATAACCGCGCTCAATATGGTCATACTCACAGAACATCCTGCCCCGAAAAATCGTAGCAATTCGGAACAGGACACCTCCTTTCTATAACCAATAAATTTTATTGAATCTCCACAGCAATCTACAATTTTTAAGACCATATCTTTTTAAAACTTTTCCATCTACGGTAGTAATGTTGCATTGTTTCTTTTCTGGATACATTGCCGTAATCCATCCAATATATTTTTCACCATTCCTTTTTACATATTCAATCAAATCTCTATGTTTAAATCCATTTACTTCCTCAGCTTTTGTCTTACTTTTTCTTCTCATCGGGCGAATCAGCCATTCTTTTACATTCACATCGTCCACTTTGAGTCCTGTAATTATAATAGCATCATTACTATGGCTCTTTTCTATACCCCAATCAATTCGTTTATTAGCAGTATCTCCACCTGTTGTTAATTCTAATTCTGCAATTTTGCTTACCTCTTGTCTGAGATAATTCTTCCCTTGCATCACGTGTTGAGCATAATCTGTTCTTACATTCTTACCTTTCATCATACTCTGATAACGCTCAATAAACTGTTCTTCTACACCTTCTGTTTTATCGTGGCATTTACTACAAAGAGTGATAAGAATTTATCGAATCTGCACCTTTTAATCTTCTGGGGACAATATGATGGACTTCTAGTACACAATTGGTTTTATCACATTCCATACACGTGAAGTCGTCTCTTAATAATACTGCTTTTCTTAAATTTTCATCCAATCTATTTGATTGCTGGTATTGCCATGAGTATAATTTCTTTCCTTCTGTTAAGACTCTAATATCAATCATAACGTCTTCAAGAGTGATTTTAGATATACGAATCCATTGTTTAAGTTTGTTAATGACCCGTAATACTGCGTCACGTTTTTGTTTGATACTTGGAGCAATTCTTTCTATTCTTTTGCTATTTCTTCTATTATCAAACCTCGCAGGACGATAGCCTTTATAGCTTCGTCTATACCTTCTATACCCACGCCTGATATCCATCAAGTGCTTAACATCTTGTCGCTGTTCGATTTGTCCTTTGAATACTACTTTATTTTTGGTTTTACATTTCTGGACGATCGCAATCCCCACATGTTTGCTTCCATCATCAATACCGCAATGAAATGTAGATTCATCAATGTCCTCATTATCTACAGTTTTATTTAATTGAATAACCATAGGGTATTTTTGAATCAATTTTGCACGTTTCTTTCTTATAAGATACCAAGCATTATTTACAGATGTAGGCGAAAGTTGCTTTGCTTTCCTTTCTCATCCAATACAAAAGCAAATTCTTTAGTCATTTCTGACTAACCATCCTTTTGGAGAATTTTCCTTCTTGCCCAAATCAGGAGAGTGGACATGTGTTTTTGGCGTTCAGTTTCCATAACCTAGGCGAACTTTCTTCCTCAACACTCACAGGGCAACGGACTGAAGGTACATCCGAGGGTGTGACTTTACCATCTTCTCCCAATCCAGTTCATCATGCTGTTTTCCTTTCAAAAAACTACACTCACTGGGGCGAGAGAACACCAAACTACATCGTAATAAACCTGAAGGTTACGATTTGTTACGATATTTTAAAGCAGTTTGAATTTCCTTCATTACGCCATTCGTTTTCTCTTTCTTCCGTCTACTGTCCTGCGCCGCATGTACAAGGTCTGCCTTATTTTATTATACATTATCAGGAAGAAAAAAATACAACTCCTTCTCTCCATTGGTGAGATATTCTGCACCATTCAGTAAAAAGAACCACGGCTATCCCGTGGTTCCTACTCACTTTGTCCACTCCTACTGTTCGTGCTGATCTACATCGACCAACTCATTGCGCTGTACCGGATCGTGGTACGCCCATACCTCATCCACAACGCCGCCGCCTTCATCCATCATGCGATCCATACCTTCCGCCACATCCTCCAAGAACGACATTTCCTGCCTGTTACGCGGATCCATGTATCCGTCATTCCTCCTTATCAAAGAATTTGGCCTACAGTCTTTAGGATAATAAAAGCGGTTTACTTTATACGTTACCTTTCCCCTCATATCTGCCTTTGAATCGCGCATACTAAAAACGGCTCGAAATTTTGGAAAAACGGAGGACACTTGTTATGAACAGTAATCAGATGCTGCGGGAACTATGTCGGACCCGACTCGATGATGGATCCTATTATTACCGTCTGCAAACGCTCGAAGAAAAAGGCATCGGTACCGTCTCCAAATTGCCTTTTTCCATTAAAATTCTGCTTGAGGCCGCTCTGCGCACAATGGATAATCGCGCCATTACGGAAGAACACGTAAAGCGGATTGCCAACTGGAATCCGAATGCCAGACCGGAAGAAATGTTCGAAATCCCGTTTATTCCTTCCCGCGTAATTCTGCAGGACTTCACCGGGGTTCCGGCCGTAGTCGATCTCGCTGCCATGCGGGACGCCGTCTCCCGTCTCGGTCTGGAAGCGGAGAAAATTAACCCGCTCATTCCCGTCGATCTCGTCATCGACCACTCCGTTCAGGTCGACCGGGCAGGCTCTGACACGGCGCTGAGTTTCAATATGGAAAAAGAATTTGAGCGTAACCAGGAGCGCTACAAATTTTTGCGATGGGCTACCCAGGCGTTTACCAATTTCCGTGCCGTGCCACCTTCCGTCGGCATCGTCCATCAGGTTAACCTTGAATATCTCGCCTCTGTTGTAACAAAGCGGGAAACGGAAAACGGTACCGAAGTGCTGCCTGACTCGCTCGTGGGCACAGATTCGCATACGACGATGATTAACGGTCTCGGCGTCCTCGGCTGGGGAGTGGGAGGCATTGAAGCAGAAGCGGCCATGCTTGGACAGCCGATGTATTTCCTGCTTCCGCATGTCGTCGGCTTCGAGCTGACCGGAGAGCTTCCGGAAGGATCTACTGCCACCGATTTGGCGCTCACCGTCACCAACATCCTGCGCAAAAAAGGGGTTGTAGGCAAATTCGTCGAGTTTTTCGGCAGCGGCCTTGATTCAATGGCGCTTGAAGACCGGGCCACTATCGCTAACATGGCTCCGGAATATGGTGCTACCGCTGGCTATTTTCCAATTGATAAGCAAACGCTCCGCTATCTTCGCACAACGGGACGTTCGGAAGAACACATTGCCCTCGTAGAAGCGTATACCAGAGCGCAGGGGTTATTCCGTACGGAAGATATGCCAGCTCCGGCCTACTCGGAAGTGATTACGCTCGATTTAGGCAGCGTCGTTCCAACATTAGCAGGACCAAAACGTCCGCAAGATCGCATCGATTTAACCGAGATGAAAGAAGAATTTGAAAAGATACTGCGCGCACCAATTAAAGAAGGCGGATTCGGATTATCCGATGAGAAAATCAAGCAGGAAGTGACCATCACCTATCCGGATAATACCAGGTCGACGCTCCGTACCGGTTCCGTTGTCATCGCCGCAATTACCAGCTGTACGAACACTTCGAATCCGTCCGTTATGATCGGAGCCGGCCTTGTGGCAAAGAAGGCGGTTGAAAAAGGCTTGCGCCGTAATCCAAATGTCAAGGCAAGCCTTGCGCCCGGCTCACGCGTTGTCACGCAATACCTGGACGATGCGGGTCTGACACCGTATTTGGATAGGCTTGGTTTTAACACGGTAGGTTACGGCTGTACCACATGCATCGGCAACAGCGGTCCGCTTATCCCGGAAGTAGCCAAAGCGGTCGCAGAAAACGACATGACCGTCACATCCGTACTCAGCGGAAACCGTAACTTTGAAGGCAGAATTCATCCGCTCGTCAGAGCCAATTATCTGGCTTCGCCACCTCTTGTCGTCGCCTATGCACTGGCCGGCACGTTTGATATTGATATGTACAATGATCCGATCGGTCACAACGGGCAGGGAGAGCCAGTCTATCTGCGCGATATCTGGCCAAGTGAAGAAGAAGTGCAACAAATAATTGACTCGATTATCACACCGGAGATGTACCGTGAGAAATACGACAACGTGCTTGCATTTAATGAAAGATGGAACGAGATTCAGATAGCGGAAGACCAGATTTATAACTGGGACAAAGATTCCACCTATATTCAATCACCTCCGTTTTTTGCAGACTTCTCACAGGAAGTGCCGGGCATCCATCCGATTAAAGGTGCACGCCTGCTGGCATTGCTGGGAGATTCCGTCACTACAGACCATATCTCGCCGGCCGGTGCCATTAAACCGGACAGTCCCGCCGGGAAGTTCTTGCAGGAGAAAGGTGTGAAAGTACGCGATTTCAACTCGTACGGCTCCCGCCGCGGCAATCATGAAGTCATGATGCGGGGTACCTTCGCCAATATCCGTATCCGTAACCGTCTGGCACCCGGTACCGAGGGTGGTGTTACAACATACCTTCCGACAGGCGAAGTCATGTCCATTTACGATGCGGCGATGAAATACAAAGAGGAAGGCATTCCGCTTATGATCATCGGCGGCAAAGAGTATGGCACAGGAAGCTCGCGTGACTGGGCAGCCAAGGGTACGCTGCTGCTGGGCGTTAAGGCCGTTATCGCAGAGAGCTATGAACGGATTCACCGTACCAATCTGGTGTGCATGGGAGTTCTCCCGCTGCAGTTCGAGGAAAAAATGGGTGCGGACACGCTGGGGATTACCGGCGAAGAGACGTTTGATATTCCGGAATTAACCGACAGGGTTCAGCCCCGTCAGAAGATTGAAGTGCACGCTATGCGTCCGGACGGCTCAACTTTCACATTTAAATGTACCGTACGCCTTGATACGGATGTAGAAATTGATTATTACAAGAATGGCGGAATTCTGCAGCTGGTGCTTCGCAAGCTCATCACCGATAAACAACCGTCGCTTTCCTCATAAAAACAAGAGGCTGTCTCAAAAGGTTGTTGGAACTCAAATGAAATACAGTATATAGATTACTCACCGTTTTCCATGCGCATATATGGCAATAAAGAAGGGTGCCCCACCACTTTGGGACACCCTCTTGCGTATATGTCATTTATACAATTGCCCTCAACTCACTGTTTTTCATCGCTTTGTCAATCGTTGCGCCACCCAGACAGACTTCCCCCTGGTAGAATACAACCGCTTGTCCCGGCGTGATGGCACGCTGCGGCTCATCAAACACAACTCTGCAGCGGTTACCCGGTTCCATATGAACCGTCACTCCCTGATCCGGCTGACGGTACCGGAACTTAGCGGTACAACGGAACGTCTTCGGCATTTCGCGGCCACTCACCCAGTGTACGTCCGTCGCTTCCAAATAGTCGCTGTACAATCGCTCATGGTCCGTTCCTTGTGCCACATAAAGAATATTATTTTCTATATCTTTATCTACTACGAACCATGGCTCTCCCGTACCGGAGCCACCGCCAATGCCCAATCCCTGACGCTGACCGAGCGTATAGTACATCAGCCCGTCGTGACGCCCCTTCAGTTCACCGTCTACAGAACGGATTTCGCCTGGGTTGGCCGGCAGGTAGGAACTCAAGAACTCCTTAAAGTTGCGCTCCCCGATAAAGCAAATTCCGGTGCTGTCTTTCTTCTTCGCCGTCGCCAGACCGGCTTTTAGCGCAATCTCCCGCACCTCGGTTTTATGCAGATGACCGAGCGGGAACATCGTTCTTGACAGTTGATCCTGATCAAGTTGATTCAAGAAATAGCTCTGATCTTTTTTCGGATCGAGGCCACGCAGCAGACGGTACTCGCCGTCATGGAAATCCACCTGCGCATAATGCCCGGTCGCCACATAGTCCGCTCCCAGATCCAGTGCCCGATCCAAAAAGGCCCTAAACTTGATTTCTTTGTTGCACATTACGTCCGGATTCGGTGTACGTCCTTTCTTATACTCGTCAAGAAAATACGTGAATACCCGGTCCCAGTATTCCTTCTCAAAGTTCACCGTATAATAAGGAATGCCGATCTGGGCGCAAACCCGACGCACATCTTCGTAATCCTCTTCGGCCGTACAGTGGCCGAATTCATCTGTATCATCCCAATTCTTCATAAAAATCCCGATAACATCGTATCCTTGTTGTTTGAGGAGCAGAGCGGCGACAGAAGAGTCCACACCCCCGGACATCCCCACGACCACTCGTGTATTTTCAGGTGCTTTATCCATCTATACCAACTTCCTTGTTTATTAATTGAATAGCAAAGAATTTGCTTCAGCTTTTATTATACTAACAAATATTCAGCTTTACAAACAAACGAAAAGGAATTACAAAGCAGGATTTGCTTCCGACAAGCCGGACGCCAGTGCCGCTCCTCTGGCAATTGCTTGTGCTACATTATCCAAAAAAGCAAGATTTTTTAACCGCAGCGCGTCTTCTGTCCGGTCAATAAACCCGCATTCCAGAAGAATGGCCGGCATACGGGTACGGCGCAACACTGCAAAATTTGCCGTCTTCTTTCCCCTGTCAGGCAGTCCCGCGCTATGAAAAACTCTTGCCACTTCACTATGAAGAATGCCCTGGCGCCGGCCGGCTTCCCGGTTGACCACGCAGGGAACGATATAGCTCTCGAAACCGGTTCCCCTCCCCGCATTAATGTGGATAGAAACAAAATAATCCGCATGCAGGTTATTGGCAAAATCGGCGCGTGCATTCAAATCCGCTGCTTTGTTAGAGTGAAACACTCTGTCGTCGTTTCGTGTAAGACGTACGTCTGCCCCCCTCACCCGCAGATAATTGGCTGCCCGCTGTGCGATAGCTAATGTTAGGTCTTTTTCCCGTAAATCGTTGCCTACAGCCCCCGGGTCGTGACCACCATGTCCGGGATCAATAACTATAACTTTTATCATGCTCTTATCCTCCTCACCTTATTCTTTTTTCTCTTTTATACACATGAATTATCCTTCTACATAACATGTACATAGGTCTTTAAAATCACCCAGCCCTGAAGACTGGCCTTCTTCATAAAACCATAACTTGATTAAATTTTCAGATAAATAGTGACTTTTATCCTATCATATGGTACAATCAAGCAAACCAGCTCCATCTTCCATACTTTTGCTAAAGGAGGTCTTCATGCGAAAGAATCCGCACACTTCTTTATTCCGTTCTGTAAAGACTTTCAGGGAATACAAATGGTCATTTATGCTGGGAAGTCCGATTATCGGGCTGTTTCTTTTTATCTATGTGATTAATTCTCTTGCTGAAACTCCTCAACACCCAGAGAAAAGCGAGCGTGTGCTATTGTCATCTGCCGCGCTTACATACCATACCTTCTCATACCATAGCGGAGAAGTCTCAGCAAAAGAATTAGTGCCGCTCGGCCTGGCGCCGGCGGAGACAACCAGGGGCATGGAGGTCACCGCTGTACAGAAGCGCCAAACCAACCGTGCGCTCGTTCGGAAAAAGAAACCGGCCCGCAGTACCACAATGAAGAAAGTACAGGAAGGCATGGTATTTACAGCAAACGCTTCCGGTTATACCGGTCCCGGCACAACCAAGTCCGGCACAAAAGTGCGCCCCGGAATCGTGGCTGTTGATCCCGATTATATCCCGCTCGGAACCGTTCTCTGGGTGGAGGGATATGGAGAATGCCGTGCGGAAGACACGGGCGGGGCCATCAAAGGCAACGCAATTGACCTTGCTTTCTCCACCACGAAAGAGGCTCTGAACTGGGGAAGACGAGATGTACAGGTAAAAGTAATCAGCGTACCCAAATAAAACTTTCCAGGTACAGGAATTCTCTGGAAGCAAAAAACTGCCGCCGCTTCTCTACACAGAAGCAGACGGCAGTTTTTCACGTTTTATGCAACAGGAAAGGCAAACAGCAAATCGGTAACAGCCTGCCTTACTTCTTTCGGGACCGGACTGCCGGCCGCTTTCGCATGTCCGCCGCCGCCAAAGATGGCGGCAACCTCTCCCAGATTTATCTCTTCTTTAATCGTACGGTAGCTGATGACACGCGACAGGTTCACAATAGCAATGAAGTCAAGCTCCGGGTTCAGTTCCGCCAATGCGTTACCCAGCTCGGAAATATATTGTTCGGCAAATACAATGCCCGCTCTATAGCCATGGATAGTCTGCACATAGATATCTTTCGCTTTTCCTTTTATGTATTTTTCGATTTTTTCCTGTTCAATTTCCAGAAGCATCGCTTCCGTATCCGTGAAATTCGGAGAGCAATCCGCTGTAAAACGCCGGAAAAATCGTTCCCGTCCGAGAATGTAAAATAAGTCATTCAACTGCTTCGCATGCTGGTTTCCGTTCTCTTTCCAGTCCCATGTATCATACTGCCTTACCAGTTCAACGTATCTCATCAACTCTTCACTGTTCGCAAGAAATCCCGCTTCCGTCAAGTATGTATGAAAAAGCGTCGTGCCGCTTTCTCTCACGCCGTCTTTCTCTACCGTTACCTGCGCCCATTCGTACCGGTTGAGCCAATCCGCAGTCTGGTGGTGGTCAAGCAGAAGGAATTTACTTTTATAACGTGCCCCCATCCCTTCAATCCGGGCTGCAATTTCTTCGTTTACCGAAATATCGGTGATAAAAACTTTGTCATATTTATCCAGATGCAGTGTAAGAAACTTGCCGACTTTATCATTGATATCATCGTAACTACAGTAATCGATCTGGATATCATCTCCAAACGCCAGCTTCCCTAGAATACCACAGCTGACGCCGTCCGTGTCGTTATGCGTAAACAGCTTTACGGCATGAGGTCTTGTCTCGCGCGCCTTGCTTCGCCCCGGCTCGCTAAACAACGTATCGAGATTATTCGAGCGAATTTGGACTTTAATGCCCATACGCTCCGCCCGCGCGAGAAATTCCTGCATGCTCGAATTTGCTTGTGACTTCATGTTATTTTGCACCTCATATAAAATTAAACCGCTTATGTCAATTATAACAGCATTCCGCCGTTTTGCCTCCTGCTGTTTTTAATGTAACCAAAACGGGTAACTTTCTTGTAGAAAAAGGATGTGGTAGATAGCCGGCATAAGGAACCCTGGGCATGCTGTCATGGTAAGTCAATTTACCACCTTTAAAGAATTGGATGGAATTGCTACAATTATTAGTGGTTTCCTAATAATTGGCGTGGCATTCCGTTTTGGCTACGATAATATGCTTGGCTTAATCGACGTGGCAGCCCCCGTATTGTCGAAGAAAAAATCGTCAATATGCTGCTGAAGAAGCCGGGCATCACCGATGTCACGCTGGGCATCATAGAAGATAACGGTGTCAGAGACTGGAAACCAAAGAAACTAGATGAAGTGGAGTAGAAGACATGGCGACTGTTCGCAAAACGCTTTTGTGGCTCATCATTCTGGCCCTTGCAGTATTCATTATCCCGTATGCTATTCCGTTTGTTCTGGCGCTCTTAACCGCAATTTTTCTTGAACCGATTGTCAAAGCGCTGATGCGCACCCTGAATGTGAGCCGCCTCGTGGCTGTAACGCTGACGTTCCTGATGTTCTTTGCTGTGTTCGGCCTGGGCGGATACCGGATCGGTTCCATCCTTGTGGTACAAAGCGTAGAATTGTCGGAGAGACTTCCCGCATTCTCCACGAAAGTGATGGAATTTTTTGAGCAATCTATGTGGAAATGGGAGACGTTCGCGGGTTCACTCCCTTTTGATACTGCGACAACTGTTCAAGATGTAGTGGCAGCATTGAAAAACTCGGCCACCAACGCTGCCACTACGATAACCAAAGTGCTGCTTGGCGGTGTCGCCACGATTCCGGGCTTTCTTATCGTGTCTATTATTTATTTGGTAGCGCTGTTCTTAATCAGCCTTGACCTGCCTCGCCTGCACCAAAACTTCCTGAATCTGTTCACCGATTCGGCGCGGGAGAAGGTAGAGCTGGTCATGACCCAGTTGTTTCGCGCAACCGTCGGATTTCTTCGTGCACAGGTCATTCTCAGCCTGCTTACATATGTGCTGGCATTAATCGGTCTGCTCATTCTGGGAGTGAAGTACGCGCTTCTGCTTTCCTTGATTATTGTGATTGTTGATATTCTCCCGATTCTTGGTACCGGATCATTTCTTGTACCATGGGCGCTATACAGCTTCGCCACTGGCGATTCGCGCCTTGCGATTGGGCTTATCATCTTGTTTATCGTCATTACGGTTATCCGGCGTACAATTGAGCCGAAGGTGCTCGGATCAAGCCTCGGCATCAGTGCGCTGGCCGCGCTGATCAGCCTGTATATCGGCTTTCAACTGCTCGGCTTTATTGGATTAATTCTCGGTCCCGCACTTGTGATCATTTTCGAATCTCTGCGCAAAGCCGGATTTCTCAAATTCAAAATTCATTTTTAAAAACAAAGAAAGAGCCGCCATCCTGCGCCAGCGGCTCTTTCTGCTCTTTATTTTTTCTCGGTTTTTTCGTAGTAGACCGGGTTATACTTTTCGATAATTGGCTTGATCTTTTCAAGATCGATACCTTCATTAGCGGCAGCTTCTTTATTAACTCCAAGATTCAGCTCTTTCGGGAAGCCAACCGGGATATCACCTGATTTTGCTTCGCCTTTCAACACTTTCACCGCCATCAGACCTGTTTGATAGCCAAGATCATGGTAATCCGCCCCGAAACCGGCGAATCCTCCATTACGTACCGAATCCATTTCGCCTACAAACATCGGAATTTTATTTTTTTCCGCTACCTGCACAATCGTTTTCAGCGCCGCAACCGCCGTGTTATCCTTCGGCACATAGATAACATCCGCTTTACCTACCAGCGAGTCGGCCGCCTGCTTAACTTCCGTGGTGTTGCTAGCGTTTACCTCTACCGCTTTCATTCCGTTTGCTTGGAGCGCTTTCCTGGCGTTCTCTACATTCACCACAGAATTCGCTTCACCGGAATTGTAGATAATGCCTACATTCTTCGTATCCGGCTTCAGCTCTTTAATCAGCTTCACAAGCTTTTGGATGGTCTCCGGATGGGTGTCGGAGTAACCGGTAACATTTTTACCCGGCTTCTCCAAATTGTCCACCAGCTTGGCGCTCAGCGGATCGGTAATTGCCGTAAAGAAAACCGGGATGTCGGTATTCTGTGTTGCCTTTACCATTGCCTGCGCACTCGGCGTAGAAATGGCCAGAATAGCGTCTTTCTTATCAGCCGCAAATTTCTGCGCGATAGAAGCGACTGTGCTCGGGTCTCCTTGTGCAGATTGATAATCAATTTCGGCGTCTTCGTAGCCGTTATCTTTCAGCGCTTTGATAAAGCCTTCACGGGCGGCATCGAGAGCCGGATGCTCAATGAACTGCGTAATGCCGACTTGTACTTTTTCCTTGGCCTGTCCTGCTTTTTGCCCGCCGCTTGAATCTTGCTGCTGATCGGATGTCGTCTTAGCGCCGCAGGCCGCCAATAGCAGGCACAACAAAAGAAACCATACACCCAGTGTGCGCGATCTCTGTTTCATGAATAACTCCCCTTTTTAACTTGTTGTTTTTTTCTGATAATTTATTATACACTAACTCTGTATTGCTTTAAAAGATGAAAATCTTGCCCGGGTTTAAAATGTTATGCGGATCAAGCGTTTGCTTCATTGCATACATAACATCCAGCGCGTCACCGTGCTCTTGTCGCTGATATTTCGCCTTGCCCAGACCGACACCGTGCTCTCCCGTACATGTGCCGCCCCGACTCAGCGCATAGCCTACAATCTCCGTATTCACCGCCTCCGCCTGTTCCAAATCGGCGGGATTGTTCGGATGTACCATCAACAGCGAATGAAAATTCCCGTCTCCGACATGTCCGACGATACCTCCGACCATGCCCGTTCGCTCGATAAGCTCCCGTGCATGGTCAATGGCGCCTGCAAGCTCAGAGAGGGGCAAACAAACGTCGGTCGTCATTGCTTTCCTGCCCGGATATCCATGCAGAAACGCATAGGCCAAGTGATGACGTGCTTCCCACAATGCCGTTTGTTTCAGTGAATCGGTTTCAAATAGGAAGTCGCCACAACCGTGATCCTCTACAATTTCTCTCGCAAATGCAATGTCACAGGCAAGACCTGCTTCGTTCCCGTGAAACTCAAAAAATAAGGTAGGAAACTCCGGATAATCCGTTCCTTTATACGCATTTACCTGCCGAATAGAACGACCATCGATAAGCTCCATGCGTGCAACCGGAATGGCGGCTCCCATAATCGCGCAGGCTGCTTCCACTGCGTTCGCTACGGTCGGAAAACTGGCCCGTGCCGTAACAGACGCTTCCGGAATGCCATACAGACGCAGCGTGAGCTCGGTAAATATGCCAAGCGTTCCCTCCGATCCGATGAATAATCCGTTTAGATGATAGCCCGATGATGATTTTGCAGCCATACTGCCGGTACGAATCACCCTGCCATCCGCCAGTACTACTTCCATATCCCGCACCTGGTCACGCATAACGCCGTAGCGTACCGACGTCGTCCCGCTTGCATTCGTTGCGGCCATCCCGCCAATCGTCGCATCGGCTCCCGGATCTACCGAAAAGAAGAGACCGTATTTCTTCAATTCTTTATTCAACTGCATACGGGTTACCCCCGGCTGCACACGCACAAGAAAGTCCTGTGGCCGCACTTCAAGCACCCGGTTCATCAGCCCAAAATCGAGTGAAATACCGCCCTGCTGCGGAATAACCTGCCCTTCCATCCCGGAGCCGACGCCGAATGGAACAATAGGAACACGATGTGCATTAGCCCACTCGGCGATTCGACTTACTTCTTCTGTCGTTTTCGGAAATACCACCACATCCGGAAGGCGCGGTGTATGGTATGATTCATCTTTTCCATGCTGCTCCAATACGTTTGGATTGATCGTGACACGGTCAGCATCAATCATCTTTCTTAGCTCTCCCGCAATATCATTCGTTATTTTGACGTCTGATCCCATTTCTTTTTCTTCTCCCTCTCCGTTATGCCATCTGCATCCAGGCCCGCTTGTTGCGCCATGCTACATCCACTTCGGTACCAAAGAAGCTGGATAAGTTCTCTGCATTCATCAACTCCTGTGTAAGACCCGCGCCGTATACCTGCCCTTCCTTCAAAAGCAGTACATGGCGGAAAACAGGCACAATCTCTTCAATATGGTGAGATACGTAGATCATCGTCGGCCCTTCCGGCTGGCTTCCCATATCTTGAATCCGCTCCAGCAGTTGCTCGCGCGCAAAAATATCAAGTCCCGTAGCCGGCTCGTCCAGAATGAGCAGCTTAGGCGAGGCCATTAATGCTCTTGCAATGAGCACACGCTGTTTCTCTCCCTGCGAAAGGCTTTCATATATGCGTTTTTCCATCCCCAGGCATCCCATCTGCTCAAGCAGTTGGTATGCTTTCTCATAATCGGCCGCTTCCGGCTCTTCGTAGAGCAATCCCATGGAAGCCACCTTGCCGCTTAGCACGATATTTTCCACCGTTTCGTTTTTATACAGTTTCTCCTGCATGGAAGAGCTGACCCAGCCAATGGACTGGCGCAGTTTACGCAAGTCATATTCGCCAAACTTCTTGCCCAATACACTCACTTCGCCTTTTGTCGGCCACATATATCCGTTAATAATATTAAGCAGCGATGTTTTCCCTGAGCCGTTCAACCCCATAATGACCCAGTGCTCACCCGATTGTACGGACCATGTCACATCCTTCAATATATATGTATTGCCACGCTTCCAGCTTACATTTTTGATGTCAATTACCATGTTCCTGACTCCTTTTCTCCCGTTAATTTTCATATTTTCTGAAAAGTATAGAATCATACAATCGTTTTGTAAATACAAAAACCACTGAACCATACAGTACGGTGGTGCAACCGCAAACTATGATTTTAAAATAGAGCGGATAAATACTGTCGTCTCTTTGGCCAAATCATACTCTTTCACTTCAGTGTGATCATAGGCGAATTTATCCCGCTCAGACGATCCGGTTTCTTTAAATACGCGGACTAAGGGACGTGACGGCAATCCTTTATGCTGACCGACTACTACCCCGATTTCTCCGGTGCTGAGCTGAACGGAACTCCCGGTCGGATACATGGCAATCGAACGCAAAAACTGAATAACAATGTTATGGTCGAACTTCTTACCGGCCAACCCCATCAAATATTCGTTCGCCTGATACGGCAGCAGCGTCGGCTCCGGCGCAAAAGGGGAAATCAAATTATCGTAGAAATTCGTAACGGCCACAATTTTTGCGTATTCATGAATTTCTGGCCCCTTAAGGTTGCGCGGCTCCCCTGTCCCGTCCACATGCTCATGATGCTGCAGGGCGATATGCGCGCTTGATAGACTCAACTCATGGCGTTTGCGCAGTACGTTAAAGCCGACCCAGGCGTGGTGATCTCCCTCCTGGCTATACCGTTTGAGCGGATCGTCCGTATTTTTGATAACCTTTCCGATATCATGCAGCAGAGCGCCCAGAGCCAGCTCTTTAAGCTTGGTGACGCTGTATCCCAGATTGATGCCGATAACGGTAGACATGATACAGACATTCAATGAATGGATAAAAAGATAGTTGTCTTTTGTGCGAATATCATCGAGATTGAGCATTACATCTTTCTGTGCCAGAATCTCTTCAATGATATTCGTCATCGTTTTGGACACGGCCGTTGTGTCAAAGTTTTTGCCTTCCTGTACGCATTCCAATATATTGGAGACATGAGAAATCGCTTCACGGCGCGTTTCCTCTGAAACTACTTCTTCCACTTTGATGTCTTCAAATCGGCTGTCCTCTATATAAACCATGGTGACGCCGATGCGGTGCAGCTTATTTACCATTCCCGGCGTCAGCAACACTCCCTGGCTCAGCAGCGTTCGTCCGTCACTTGCATAAATACTTTTGGCCAAAACCTGCCCCGCTTCCAGGCTATCTAAACTAACATGGCGCATGTCTCTTTCTCTCCTTCGACTTGTAAACTCTGTAAGGACTGTATATTCATTACTATTATAACGCAGAATAGTATGTCATCCAGTCACAATATACTGTGACTACCAGATACTTTTGCTTTTCAGGATGCGAAAGGCAAGAAAAAATGATATGCTTATGCCGATATTTCTGAGAAGGAGACTATGTCCTGTATGAAACGATTAGTAACCTGGTTTTTAAACGGCCTGCTCGTAATGGCGCCTATCGGCATTACCCTCTATATTCTGGTCTATATCTTCAAGCTTGTAGACAGTCTCGGCAAGCAAATTCTACTGTCCATGAATTTGCCTCCGATTACGGGATTGGGTGTCATAGTCACGGTTACGCTTCTTATCGCCATCGGATTCATAAGCCAGCTCTGGCTGAGCCGCAAGCTGCTTGAATGGACGGAGCGATTAATCGCGCGTTTTCCCGGCTTAAAAACAATTTATAGCATGGTGAAAGATACTATACATTCTCTTATTGGAGAAAAGCGGGCCTTTTCCCAGGTTGTGCTTGTTACGCACGAAGACGGAGGAAAACGGATTGGGTTTCTCACTACGGAAGACGTTACCGCTTTTCATCTGCATACGTCTTATATCGCAGTCTACGTGCCACATGCACTGCAGGTCAGCGGTGAGCTGCGTCTCTATCCGCGCGAACGGGTGGAATTTATCGATACACCGGTTGAAGAAGCGATGCGTTTCTGCCTGACCGCCGGTGTTGCTTCAAAAAAAGAAGAAGGAGACATGCCAGGTTAACCGGCATGTCTTTTCTGTGAGAATCGTGAGGAAAGAAGGAGAGGAAAGAGGAAAGAAGATCCAGGGAAGAAAAAGGCGTTCGCCTTTTTCTACATTAAAATCCTCTCTTCATTCTTTCCTCTCTTTTCCTTCGTACCTCAAAAGTCAGCCGCCCTTCTCCTCATTTTCATGTCGGGGTTGCGGCTGAAAATCCATTGAGATTTTGCGACTTCTCTCATACCTTTCCCCCTCCTCCATACCTATGTCCTATTATTTAAAAACACTACCATAATATGTTTTATATTA
>Ga0310836_100676_pt1 | contig 24622 bp, 22 predicted proteins | sample SM_ome_4_FD_201310 | JGI IMG/M metagenome (GOLD analysis project Ga0310836, IMG submission 201310) | Sorghum-adapted microbial communities enriched on stacked mutant (SM) sorghum from Joint BioEnergy Institute, Emeryville, California... ... | reverse complement strand
GCCAAAAAAAGACACAAGGATCCCGTTCTTTGCTGTACGGCAAGGTTGATTCGCTTAATTAAAAGCAGAAGCCGCAAAAAGAACGGGAATTTTCCATTGTGGAATTTGGATGCCTCCTTCGCAGTTTCCCATTTTCGTTAAGTTTGATTATAACAGGAATTCGGGAGGATGTCACGGGTTTCGCAGAATCTGGACATCCCGATCCGGAAGGAAAAGGCGTTATTTTTCCACGACCGGAAGTCAAACTATACAATAATCGTTTTGGATCGGCGTTATGTTCCACGCCGTTCGGATACAACGCAAATTCCGGTCCTCCCGCATGTTCGTACTCCGATGAAGGAAGCCGTTCGGAATAAATCCGGTCCCACGTGTCGCGAACGGAATCCGGCATCGGCCCCCTCACCGGAAAAACCGCGTGTCGGGAAGGGGGGAGGACCGTTTCTTCCCAACCGTTTGGTACGTTCGTCCCCTTTTTCTCAAAGCCGATAAAATAGGTGAACGATTCCTCCTCAGGGTCAAAATCCTCGCACACTCCGAACAATCCCATGCCGCCGCGATCTTTTTCCGTCGCTTCGACGAATCCGTTCCGGCGGGATTCCTCCCGAAAGGCGGAGATGTCCCGGTGATTCTGTATATTTCCCGGCCGCATGCGGATCCCCTTTCCGATGATCCGGATTTCTCCAAGGTCCGCAAATTTGCATTCCATTTTTTCAACTCCCTTATTATTTTGTATGGTCATAGCCTTCGGAAACACGATTTTCCCAGCTTTCCCGCCGGCATCACCCGGAGCTCCGCCGCTTCCGGCACCGGGCCTTTTTCCAGGCCATTTATGGAAAAGGCCGTATCGGTTCTGAAAAATCAATCGGCAGGGAGGTGGGAACGATGCGGGAAGGAACCGGTTTCGATTCGGTCTCGGTTCTCTGTTCACGATTTTAAATCTTCTTTCATCCGAAAATTCCTCCGTGATTGTTCCATCAGGGATGCCGGCAGCCTCCGCCGGGAAGGATTTTCCCCGCCGCGCGGCGTATATGGTACATAACCGTGATTTTCCGGAGAGGAGGAGGGACGGATGAAAGCGGTCATTGCCGGCGGCACCGGATTGATCGGCCGGGAACTGACGAGGCTTTTGGAAGGGCGCGGCCATGAGATCATCATTTTGACAAGAAGGAATGGGGAAGCCGGCGGATCCGCAAAAGCGGTCAACTGGCTGCAGGACGGAGCCCGGCCCGAAAAGGAAATCGGGTACGCGGACGCCTTCATCAATCTGGCCGGCGCTTCCATCAATGCCGGCCGCTGGAACGCCAGACACCGGAAGGAGATCTACGAAAGCCGGATGCGCGCGACGGAAGAATTGCTCCGGATCATCGCGGCCCTTCCGCAAAAACCGAAAGTGCTGGTGAACGCCAGCGCCATCGGGATCTATCCCCCGTCCTTGGAGAAGACATACACGGAACAATCCGGGGATTTGCCGGCCGATTTTCTCGGCGAAACGGTCAAGGATTGGGAAAACAAAGCGGCGGAAGCGGAAACATACGGAGTGCGGACGGCCTTCATGCGGTTTGGGATCGTTCTGGCCAAAAAAGAAGGAGCGTTGCCGCTTATGGTTTTGCCGTACAAATGGTATGCGGGGGGAACCATCGGATCGGGAAAACAGTGGGTTTCCTGGGTTCACATATCAGACGCGGCCCGGGCCGTTCTTTTTGCCGTCGAAAACGAGGGGATCCGGGGCCCCGTCAACGTCACCGCGCCAAATCCGGTGACCATGAAGGAGTTCGGAAAAACGATCGGCGCCCTCCTGCACCGCCCCCATTGGCTCCATGTGCCTTCTTTCGCCTTAAAATGGGCCCTCGGGAAAAAGAGCTCCCTCGTCCTGGAAGGCCAGCGGGCCTATCCCGCCCGGCTGGAGGAAGCGGGCTTCGTCTTCCGCTTTCCCGACTTGAAATCCGCTTTGGAAGATTTGCTGAAAAAGGGCGGATGATCCTTTGCGGAAGAGGGATACCCTATTCTGAGGAGGGATTCCGATACCGAAACAAGGATTTTCCGTCCCCCGAAGGATACGAGACCGCGCAAGGACGGCCGGTTCCGCCGTCCGGATACCGGACGGTTTTCCCCGGGCGGACCGGGAACGGTCTCCGTGAGGCATGTTTGCGGTCAGGCGTTATGATACATTTTCATAAAAACGGGTATGTACATGAAAAAAGACAGGGAAAGAAAAATTCCGGTGATGATCATGAGCCCGCCCGCCAGCACGGGATCGATGCCGGGAAAGGCGACCAAAAAAAACATCGCCACGTAAAAGACGGCGGTGGACAGTTTACCGAACCACATGGCGCCGTTTAATTTCTTCCCTCTTTTCAAGAGGATCAGGCTGTTGATCCCCATAAACAGTTCCTTCACCGCGAAAAGGGTGAACAAAACCCACATGTATTTGTAGCGCAATAACAGGCAGGCGGCGATCGCGGCCTGGGTCAGCTTGTCGGCGATCGGATCCAGGACCTTCCCCAGGTCGGTCGTCTGGTTAAAATTCCTGGCGATAAACCCGTCCAACAGGTCGGTCAAACCGGAGAGAACGACAATGACGGCGGCCAAATAATAATCCTCCGCCCGGTCCGCGGTGACGTATTCGTAAATGAAAAAGGGGATGAGGATGAGCCTCACGGTTGAAAGGAAATTGGGGACAGAAAACAGCTCTTTGGTGTTTGCGCGCACAAAAATTCCTCCTGTTTCTTCATGACTCATATACCCATATTACTAATTTTATAGAAAACATGCAAAGTTTGCTAGTATTCTCGCTTTTTTTCTGATCCGTCCGATTCCTCCCCGGCGGGTGCGCCCGTACCGAAAACGGGAAGGTCCGGACCGCGGACGGGAGGATTATTTTTGCGGGGTTCCATGGGGAAAACCGGCGGAGTGCGGCGGAAGGGGAAAGGGCGGGAGACCGCACCAAGGCGCGGAGCGGCAAAACTGGAATAGGGAGACGGCCGCATTTTTAAAAAACGGACGAAAAAGGGGGATGGTATCCGTGAAGATCGCGCTCATCACCGGAACGAGCAGCGGCTTCGGCCTGCTTACGGCGCTCGAATTGGCGAAAAAGGGATACCGGGTCATCGCCACCATGCGGGATCCGGAAAAGCGGCATCGACTGCTGGAATTGGCCGGGAAAGAAAATTCGGCCGGCCGGATCGAGGTCTGGCGGATGGATGTGACAAAGGAAGAAGAAATCGACGGGGCCAGAAAAAAACTGGAAGATGCTTACGGGAAGCTGGACGTTTTGATCAATAACGCCGGCTATGCCACGGGGGGCTTTTTCTCCGAGATTGAAGTTTCCGAATGGGAAAAGCAGTTCCAGACCAACTTTTTCGGTCCGGTCCGGGTAACCAAGGCCTTTCTGCCGCTCATCCGGAAAAACGGGGGAGGAAAGATCATCAATATTTCAAGCGTCAGCGGCTTTTTCGGATTCCCCGGTCTGGGTCCCTATACGGCGTCGAAACATGCGCTGGAAGGCTTCAGCGAAAGCCTCCGGCTGGAGCTGGCGCCGGAAAACATCTGGGTATCTCTGGTCGAACCCGCCGCCTATGCCACGGACATTTGGGAGAAAGGGCTGAAAAATTTTTCCCCCGAAAACCGGCCGAAGTTCCAGCAAAGGCTGATCAAAATGGCGATGAAGGCGGGAAAAACCGGATCCGACCCGACGGAAGTCGCCCGGCTGATCGGAAAAATTTGCGATGAAGAAAAACCCGGCTTGCGCTATCCGGTGGGGAAGGGGGCGCGCTCCCTGTACCGGTGGAAAGCGCTGCTTCCTTGGCGGCTCGTGGAAAGGGCGGTCCTGAAAAAATTGGACGGTTAGAGTTTGCCGGCGGGGGAAGGGGAAAGCGGGATCTTTCGCCGGAATTCAGCGTGTCGTGAATTATGAAGCAAAAGTACAATAAACGAAGATAGGAGTTGGAGCCGTAAAACATCCCTGTTACTTCGTTCCAGCAGGTTGCATCCTGCAAAATCAGTCTCCAGTAGGTGAGTGATTAGGATCGCCTGGTTTCCGCTTTATGGCGGGTGGTGTTTTTCACCTTAATAAGTATAGATGTCCTTTCTACGCGATGTTGACGGCGCAAAAGAAGCAGTCGAGACAGCACTTGAAAAATATCGCATGTATATGTTGACGGTTCCGGACGAATTTCTGCCACGCGTGACGCAAACGTACTCTCTCATGCTGCCAAGCAACACGAATGCTTTTCATTCATCTACAGAAAGCGCGGCAATCAAAAAAGTAGACTTCGAACGAGAACGCGACGAGTACATGGAGAGAATACGCCGCGCGGTGAACAGGCTAAATAAGACAGAACGTGAACTGATTATAAAGCGATACATGTCTATTGACGAGCCATACGATTACGAAGTTTACAACGAAATGGGGATCAGCGAATCGAAGTTTTACCGTATCCGTGAGAAGGCGTTTTATAAATTGGCTTTTGCTTTACGAATTGAAGTGTATAAAGAAGAGCATATGTAATGGATGCTTCATTTAATTTTTTAAGGAAAATTGTAAAAATAACTAGTATAATTTTCTGAGGAAAAGGGGGAAGGATAGTTGGAGAAAGTTATAAATGTTCCATCAAAGGTCGAAAATAACATAATAGGATTTCGTTTTCTTACGAATTTATTTAATGAGACAGAGGAGCTTGAAAACACCCGTATTATTTTGGAATTTAAAAATACTAGATGGTTCGAAGCTAACTTGGTAGCTGTGCTTGGGGCTTGGATTGAAATCCAGAGAAGAAAAAAAAACAGCGTTGCCCTTTCAAGAGTAAGTAAATCAATTCGTAGAGTCTTTATGAAAAATGGATTCTATGAGCATTATAAGTTGGGTTCCGAATTTGATGTTTTTGATAGTACTATTGCGTATAAAATTTTCGATTCAAATGAGCAAGATATTTTTATTAAATATGTCAAAGAGAATGTAATGCCTAAAATACGCCTACAAGTGGATACAAAGGTAGCAAAAGGATTTATTACAAGCTTAGGCGAAATTTTTATTAATGTTAAATTTCATGCCGATAGTAAGGAAGTAATTACTTGTGGACAATATTATCACACTCATAAGAAAGTCTGCTTCACCATTGTTGATATTGGAAAAACAATAGGTGATAATGTAAAACGGAAATTAGGAAATCCTTATTTAGACGATTCTGAAGCAATAGATTGGGCAACCCAATATGGTAATACTACCAAAGAAAATGACGAGTTTGGAGGTATTGGTTTACATATTATTAGTGAATTCCTAGAGAAAAATGGTGGGATATTCCAAATAATTTCTGGAAATGGGTATTGGGAAAAGGCAGGGAGTAATATATTTAAAGAAGAACTTAATTCATACTTCCCTGGAACAATAGTGAATATTCAATCCAGCCTTGAACATACTTTAGAGGATAAATCTCCATTGATTTTCTGACATTAGGAGGTAAGTGATTAATGATCATTCTAATTAGGGATGTAATACAGTCAAATTTTGCAGTTTCACCTGAGAATGGTGACAAGGTTTACAATTTGTTGAAGGAAAGATTAAGTAATAAGGAATTAACGGTTTTAAGCTTTGAGGGATTAGATCAAATAACAACCGCATTTTTAAATAACGCTATAGCGAAACTTTACAATAATTTTTCGTCGGAACAATTGAATAAGTATTTAAAAATAACTGATTTAGACACTTATGATAAGTATTTATTAAAGAAGGTTATTGAAAGAGCCAAACTTAAGCTCCAAGATGATCCCGAAACTTTAGAAGGAATTAAGGGTGAGTTTGGAAATGAGTAAAATTATACATATTTCTAGTTTCAATCCTAATAAGGATGACAAGTTCTTTTTTGACACTAACATATGGATGCATTTGTTTTGCAGTGTAGGGAAATATTTTGAAAGTGATGTAAATGCATATAGTTCTTTTTTTCAGAAAATCCTGGAGGTTGGGGCAAAAATCTATACTACATCTATGGTTATTTCTGAATTCTTTAATGCTTATTGTAAAGTGGAATATCACTTGGCAAAAGGTGAGCGAAGCACTGTGGAATTTGATTACAAAAAAGACTTTCGGAAAAGCCGAGAGTTTGATGAACTTATTGGATTGTTGAAAAATATTGTAAAGAAGAAAATCCTTAAAAATACTACTAAATTAAACGATAGTTTCGAAAAAATTAATATCGATGCCATATTTGATGAAAAAAAAGACTTTGATTTTAATGATCAATATTTTATCGAACTGTGTAAAGAACATAGTATTATGATCGTGACACACGATAAGGATTTTCTTGATACTGAACATGATATTGTTATACTAACTAACCGTAAGATTCCGGTTTGTAGTAAATAAAAATTGAAAGAAAAATGACAGAAAGATGACAGTATATTTCTGTTTAGACGTGTTATGATGATATTGTCCAGAGATGAAAAACCACCGAGGAGATGATTCTCGGCGGGTTTTTTTAGCGATAGCTTGATATTTAACCCCTTGGAGGGTAAGGATCGTTTCCATACGAATCTTTAGCACGAATTCGTCCATCTGGTCGATGAATGACAAGTTCTAAACCTTCTTTTCGAGCAATATCTCTTGCTTTATCAAGTGCATCTTTTTGAGTATTGTGTCGTGAAGAAGCTCTCGATGCCCCACCTCGTTTTACCTGCCATCCACCATCTGGATGTGGTGTAACATGTATAGTATCTGACATGTTTTCACCTCCTTTTTTACAAATTTCTACAAAAAGGAAGTGAATTCCTTCTTTATTGTCGAAAGAAATAGTAAAAAGGGAGGGGGTCTTTGGTTGGAGAAGGAAGCGATATTCAATACTTTTTATAAGGCAAAGCACCTTTCATTTGGGTGCTTTTTATTTTGGCTCTATACTATTTGTTGGGGTTTAGAAACAATTCAAAAAATAAGACACGTGGGCTCCGATTTCTTTTATACTGGATTTGGCCAACCAACAAAGAAAGGAGCCACGTGTCAATTGAATCGTAACCTATTTCTCCCCGGTTTGAAAGATGTGAAAATCAATAAAGCGGAAATCTGTGAACATTCGATTCACCTTTACGTCGAAATGCCTGTGAAGCCCCACCGCTGCCCTCGTTGTGGAGCGGAAGTGCGAAAGATCCACGACTACCGCATTCAAAAGATCCAGCATTTCAAATGGTTTGAGCGGCCGACGGTTCTTTTTTACAGAAAAAGAAGATATACCTGCCAAACATGCGGAAAACGGTTTGCGGAAGAAAATCCGTTCGTTGAGCGGTATCAGGTGGAACCAGGCCGTGAATGTGCGAAGCATTCATGCCAAAACGTTCAAAGACCTGGCTTTCCAGTTTGGGGCCTCGGTTTCGACGGTGATCCGGCGTTTTGATGCGGTGGCAAAAAAGGAATTGCAAGGTCATCCCGAATTGCCGAAAGTCATGGCCGGGCGAAAAAATGGGCAATTCCATGGTGACCGGATTGATAGCGATGGGGCAGAGATGAAGTCCAAAAGGATATGTGGGCCACGCGGAGGAAATGCCGAAGGCCCGGCTCCGGACATTGGATCAATCGGCATTAAATCTCCTGTTTAGGCAGCCGAATAGGCGACCCTTTAGGAGAACGTTCCGCCGACCGCCCGGGAAAGCCGGGTTTCCATATTTATGGAAAAGAATGTAAATATACCGGGTACCGCATCGGCTGTCTTCGTTGAAGATGCTGCTCGCATTTTATGAAAAGCATCCGACGGTCGTATGCGGCCCGATGCTTCCGCTTGATGAAAAAGGCTTGCCCTCCGCATCTTTTTATGCCATAGTTAAAGATGACAGGACAATCCAATAAGGATGCCAGTTTGTGGGGGAACCGGTGTTGCCGGTTGAGAGTGTATCCGTGAGATACAGACCCTTCGAACCTGATCTGGTTCATACCAGCGTAGGGAACATACTGGCCTGCAATTTCAATTTTGCAGCGGATAAGTATGTTCCCCGGGGTGTTTCCCGGGATTTTTGTTTAGACGCCGCTTTCCTTTCCTCCCCGGGAAACCGCCGGGATACCTCCCTCCGCAAACGGCAAACGACAAGGAGGGATTTTTTCATGGGAAAATGGAGGATGCTGTTTCTATTAAGCCTGGCGACGCTTGTATTCGCCTCCTGCTCCGGCAAGGGAGGGGATGCGGGCAAAGAGGACGGGAAAACGAAACCCGCGGAAAAGATTACCGTCGCTTTGGACTGGACGCCGAACACCAACCATACCGGGCTGTACGTGGCAAAGGAAAAGGGATACTTCAAGGATGAGGGGCTGGATGTGGAAATCCTCATGCCCGGGGAAGTCCCCGCCGAGCAGTTGGTCGCCTCCGGCCGGGCGGATTTCGGGGTGAGCTACCAGGAAGCCGTCACCCAGGCCCGGATCCAGGATGTCCCGATCGTTTCCATCGCCGCCGTCATCCAGCACAACACCTCCGGTTTTGCTTCCTTAGCGGAAAAAAAGATCACCTCGCCGAAGGACTTTGAAGGGAAAACATACGGCGGATGGGGATCGCCCGTGGAAAGGGCCGTTTTGGCTTCGCTCATGAAGCAGGAGGGGGCCGATGTGGACAAGGTGAAGTTCGTCAACATCGGCGATACCGACTTTTTTACCGCCGTAAAAAAGGATATCGACTTCGTTTGGATCTATTACGGTTGGACGGGCGTGGAAGCGAAGTTGCGGAACGTGCCGATTCACATCGTCTATTTGACCGATTACAGCGAAAAATTGGATTATTATACGCCGGTCCTGGTCGCAAGTGAGGCGATGATCGGGAAAAACCCGGAAACGGTCCGGAAATTTTTGGCCGCCGTTTCAAAAGGATACCGTTTCGCGATCGATTATCCCGATGAAGCCGCGGACATTTTGATCGGGGCGGTCCCCGAGCTGGATGCTGAGCTCGTCCGGGAAAGCCAAAAATGGCTGTCCAAAAAATACCAGGACGACGCCGAACGATGGGGGGAACAGAAACTGGAAGTCTGGAAAAACTATGCGGAATGGATGTATGAAAACGGGCTATTGGAAAAACCCCTCAACGCCGAAAAGGCCTTTACCAACGAGTTTTTGCCGGAAAAATAACGGCCCCCGGCACCGGGCGGAACCGTTTGTTTAATTTTTAATAGAGGAGGCAGTGGCGATGGCCGATGCGCTTGTCAGCATTCAAATCATCCCAAGAACGCGGAATGAAGAAGACACCTATTCGCTGGTGGATGAAGCCATTCAAGTGATCGCCGATTCGAAAGTCAAATACGAGGTCCATCCGCTGGAAACGACGATGGAAGGGGATTTGCGGGAACTGTTGGACATCGTTGACCGGATGCACCGGAAAATGATCGAAAAAGGATGCCCGAGCGTCCTTTCCGAGGTGAAGATCTTTTATAAACCGGGAGGCGCGTCAATGGAAGAATTGACGGCGAAATACCGTTGAAGAAAAGGATCCGGGAGGGCGGGCCTCCCGTTCTCGTCCTTATTCTGTCGCTGTTCCTTTGGGAAGGGGCGGTGCGGATATTTTCCGTGCCCGCCTGGCTTCTTCCGGCCCCGTCCGCAATCCTCCGGGAAGGGATCTTCGGCTGGAGGGAGTACGCCGGGCATTTGGCGGCCACGGTCCGCTTGTCCTTCTTCGGCTTTCTTATCGGTTGTTTGACCGGGGCGGGGACGGCGGCGGCGCTTCACCTCGTCCCGTTGCTGCGGAAAAGCCTTTATCCGTTTTTGATCATTTCGCAAAATATTCCGTTGATCGTGCTTGCCCCGCTGCTCGTCATCTGGTTCGGCTTCGGGGTGCTTCCGAAAATCATCGTGATTACCCTCGTTTGCTTTTTCCCGGTCGCCGTCAGCACCTTGGACGGGTTCCGGCAGACGAGCCCGGAATTGATGCATTACATGGAAATGGCAGGCGCAAGCAAAGGACAAATCTTCCGGAAACTGGAATGTCCCCATGCCTTGCCTTTCCTGTTTTCCGGGTTGAAAATTTCCGCCTCCTACAGCGTCATGGGGGCGGTCGTCTCCGAATGGCTCGGGGCGAAGGAGGGATTGGGGGTATACATGACCCTTGCCCAATCCGCCTTCCGCACGGACCGGGTCTTCTTGTCCATCTTTCTCGTCGTTTTCTTGAGCCTGGTCTATTTCGGTCTCATCGGCTGGCTGGAGAAAAAGACGGTGAAATGGAATCCGGAAGAAAGGGAGAAGGAAAGACGATGAAGAGGGGCTGAAATCCGCCGGCGGACGTTTGGGTTTCCGTTCCGGTCATCGGTGCACCCGGACTGCGATCGCCGGCCGGAGGGGAGGCCCCTTTCTCAATCCGTCGTTTTTTGACGAAGTGCAAAAAGAGCGGACGCGAAACGGTTCGATATTGTCAAACCTAGAGTCCGCCGAACGGGAAGCCGAATTTCACACAATGATTCGAACTTAACCTTTGCTTGGGTTTTCCGTCCGGATCCCTTCCGGAGAAAGATCCGCACGCGCCCGGAAGGCTTGCAGGAGCACGCGGCTGCCGGAAGCATCCCCCTTCGCATGATGGACCGGCCGGCACTTCGGCGGCAAAACCATGTTTGAATTTTGCAAGGTTTTTCGGCGGTCCGGGTGCCGGATGCGGGAAGACGCTTGATAAGGCGGGTGAGAAGAGATGGCGTATTTGAAGGTTGAAGGGCTGGCGAAGGCCTACGGGGAAGCGGCCGTGTTGGGCGGGATCGATTTTTCCGTCGAAGAAGGAGAATTCGTCTCGATCGTCGGTCCGTCCGGCTGCGGGAAAAGCACCCTGTTTTCCATCATCGGCGGGATCGTCCGGCCCGATGCGGGATCCGTGATCCTGGAGGGGAAGGAGATCACCGGGATGCGGGGACACATCAGCTATATGCCCCAATCCCCTTCTTTGTTTCCCTGGCGGACCGTCCTTGCGAATGCGTTCCTCGGCGGGGAGATCGCAGGAGACAGAAATGAAGGGGAGGCCCTGCGCATGCTCGAAAAAGCGGGCCTTTCCGGGTATGAAAACAAATATCCCCATGAATTGTCCGGGGGGATGAAGCAGAGGGTTTCCTTCGTCCGGAGCCTGTTGACCCCCAAACCGCTCATTTTGATGGATGAACCCTTTTCCGCTTTGGACGACTTCACCCGCCGGGACATGCAGAAATGGCTGTTGTCCGTTTGGAGCGGAAACAGGCGCACGATCCTTTTCATCACCCATAATTTGGACGAGGCGGCACTTTTGTCCGACAAAATCATCGTCCTAAGCCGCAAGCCGGCCAAGGTGAAGAATGTGTTCACCGTTCCGCGGGAAAGGGAGAAAAGGGAAGAATGGCTCCTGTCGGACGATTATTTGCCCTTCAAGCGGAGCCTTTTGCGGGAATTAAATGGCAAATAGGATAGGGACGGGCCGGTTTGGCGATGAAGCCGATGTGGCCGCTGAATGTATTGGTGGCCGAAAAAAGCGGATGTGTAACCGAAGCGGCCGCGGGAGAAGCCGGCATGCTGAATGTTTGGTAGGCGTTGCAAGCGGATATGAATCCGAAATCGTTCTGGAATTAGGAAAATGCCGATAAACAAATACCCTAGTCAAAAGCGTATGCAACCGAAAAGGGTGCGGAAGGGGGATGCGGCCCCTGCGGCGAAAGGGAATTGCCGCGGGGTTTTTCGTTCTGCAGATGTGCGGTCGGTTCTTCTTACGGAGACCCGCGTCCGCGGAGCAGGAAGAATCGGTGTATTAACCGGTTTGCCGCCGGAAGCCTTCCCGTTTACGTGGTGGACGGGATGGCACTTCGGCGGCAGAACCATTTTTGAATTTTTCCAAGGTGGCATAATCGGCTGCAGCCGGCACGGCGGGATTTTTCCCGCCTTTTCATTTGAAAATTTTGCAAGTCTTCCTTCCGGATTTTGCAGACAGGAAAATCTCCCGGCGCTCCGGGCGCCGGATTCCGTAGTTTTCCTCGAAGACGGAAGGGAAGGAACCCCTGGGAAGGGAGCGGCTGTTCAGGCAGATTCCCTGACCGGTGTTATCAGGACCAAAAAAGCCTTTCGCACGGCCGGAAAGTCCCGGCCCGAAAGGCTTCCCATGGTTAATTGGCTTTTTTCAATTGTTTGCTCCGCAGCTGTCCGCAGGCCGCGTCGATGTCCGTCCCGTGTTCCTTGCGGATGACGCAATTGATCCCGTTTTTCTTCAACGTATCGTAGAAGGCCAGCATGGCTTCCTTCGTGCTCCGTTGATAGGGGGTCTCGAAAACCGGGTTGTAGGGGATGAGGTTGACATACACCAGTTTCCGCTTATCTTTGAGAAGTTCCGCCAGCTGCCGGGCTTCTTCCACATGGTCGTTGACATCCTTCAGCATAATATACTCGATCGTCACCCGGCGGTTCGTTTTTTTCAAATAATAATCCATCGCTTTCATGATCTTTTCGATCGGATAAGCCCGGTTGATTTTCATGATCGAACTGCGGAGCTCGTTGTTCGGCGCGTGCAGGGAAATGGCCAGATTCACCTGAAGATCCAGATCGGCGAATTCGTAAATTTTCGGGACGATGCCGCTGGTGGAAACGGTGATATGCCGCGCCCCGATGGCCAGCCCTTTCGGGTGGTTGATGACTTTAACAAACCGGATCATGTTGTCAAAATTGTCGAAGGGTTCGCCGATCCCCATGACGACCACGTGACTGACCCGTTCGCCGTTTCCCGCCTCATCCAGGAAAAATTGGACTTGCATCAGCTGTTCCACGATTTCCGCGGCCTCCAAATTGCGGACCTTTCTCAACAGGCCGCTGGCGCAAAAGGAACAGCCGATATTGCAGCCGACCTGGGTCGTGACGCAGACGGAAAGGCCGTAAGCCTGGCGCATCAGCACCGTTTCGATCAAATTCCCGTCCCGCAGCCGGAAGAGAAATTTCACCGTACCGTCTTTGGCCACCTGCTTCAATTGCAAATCGATGGTTCCGATCGCAAAATTTTCTTCGAGGAGGGCGAGGCACTCCTTGTTCACATTGCTCATTTCCGAAAAACTCCTGGCCCGTTTCCGGTACAGCCAGTCCCAAATCTGTTCGGCCCGGAATTTTTTCTGGCCCCTTTCCGTCAGCCATCCGGCCAATTCATCTATCGTCAATCCGTAGATGGACGGTTTCTCTTCAAGCATTCCCATCGGTAAACCTCATTTCTAATCGGAATTCGATTTTTGCCGTCAATATATTTTACCCAATGCGCATGCATTTTTTCAACGGTTTTGTCCGTTCACGGGACATGGCAAGGATCAAAGGGGATGACCGGAAAGGCATGCGGCGAAAACGACAAGATGGCCCGTTTCCGGTTGGTTTTTTGATCCGGCAATAAACAGTTTGAACGGATTCTTTCTAAATGAAGCCCATCTAATGACGCTTTTTGCGATTCGGAGGCAATCGGAAGGGGCGCATGCTTTTTGATGCCGGCCCTGTGAGCTTTTCGCGATCCGGAAGTAGACAGATGCAAAGTTCGCATTTGTGAAGACGGCTCTACGGCGCTTTCTTATCCGGGGTTTTTGCTGAATTTTCCGGAACGGGCCCATCCGCGAAGCGGCATACCGCCTCTTTTGAAATGGATGGGGCGCGGCACAGGAATAGGGATATTCACAGAGATTCCCGCGAAAAGTCAAATACGGAAGGATCGCGCAAAGTTTAGACCGAGCTGCTGGGAAATATTCAGATCCATCCGGGATTTCTGCTCATCAAAAAATTCCATGTATTATCAAAAAATTCCGTTGATTAAAAACAATCCGTTTATTATAATGGAATCAAATTCCTTATATTGCCATAAATGTGAAAGTGAGGGATTTTAGTGATGATCTGTAAAAAAATGAAATCATTCATCATCGTACTTGCCCTTCTATTCCTGCCTTTTTCCGCATTCCCGGCCAAGGCGGAAAGCGAACAGGGGATCAGATTTGAAGATCCCGATCTGGAAAAAGCCGTGCGGAAAAATCTTGGCAAAAAGGAAGGGCCCATTACACCTGCCGACGCGGAGAAAGTGGAATACTTGTACGTGGATGGTGATGTGCATATTTCGAGTTTAAAAGGGTTGGAATATTTTGTCAACTTGCGCACCTTGCACATCATGAATTCGGATATCGATGATCTGTCTCCGCTCAAAAATATTTCAAAATTGTTTGATGTCCACATTCCCGCTTCGAAAATCACCGATATCCGTCCGTTGGCAAATCATAAAGGTTTAGCCGTTTTAGCTTTGCCAAATAATCAAATTACCGATATCTCCGCTTTGAAGGGTCTGCAGGATCTGAGGACCCTGGTTCTGCAATATAACAAAATAACGGATGTAAGCGCATTATTGGATATGCCGAGCCTAAGATATGCTAATTTAATAGGAAATCCCCTGGATTTGCGGGATGGTTCGGCAAACTGGAACGTCGTCCGGACCTTGCAGGATAAAGGCGTCATTATCCTTCATGACCGGCTGCTTGAAGCCGATGTGGAGGTCAGCGAAGATACGATCAAATTGACGTGGAAATGGAATTTTCCGAAAAATTATCAGGTCCGCGGCTTAGGCATCGAATACGGAAAAGATTATTATGCAATCGATCTCTTGAAAACAAACACCGCAACGTTAAAAAGAATCCCCGGCGTCGATACCATCCTGTTCGACTTGATCATTCAGACGCAATTATATGGGACGGAAACCGCATTTACCATTCTCATTCCTGCGACGGCGGGAGAACCGAATGTAACGGCAGAGCCGGTCGTTAAGGATGGTGTCGCCGCCGTCAAGGACGAAGATGTTCGACGGGTCGCACGTAACGGCAAGATTACCGTAGATATCGGGGGCACGGCTCTCGTAAAATTCAGCCGGGAACAAGTCCAAACGTTAAAAGAAAAGAACGTTGCCGTCCATGTCAAGAGCGGCGCGGCGGCCATTGAATTGCCCGCGGCTTATTTCGAAGACGGCGGCGATGCGACCGTGGCGATCAAAAAAAGGAAGGATCTGGATGGGAAAGTCCAAGCGCTGAGCGGCATCTATTCCTTTGAAATCAAGCAGGGCGGAAAAGAAGTGGCGAAATTCGACAAAAACCGTCCGGCCAAACTGTATTTTACCGTGGATCAATCGAAGGTAAAAAATCCGAAGAATGTAAAAGTCCTTTATTATGACGAAGAAAAGAAAAAATGGACAGAAAGGGAAGACTTGAAGACCGTCTATGATCCGAAAACGGGCGTCGCCGTGGCAGAAACGCTCCGTTTAAGCACTTACGCGGTTTTCGAAGGAACCGGAGAAACGGACAAAAACGCCCCGGCGGTTCCGGGAGGCCAGGAAGGCGGAGACAAGAACGGAGACCGGCAAGGGGAGCCGGCCGATAAAGGAGGGAAACGCCTGCCCGATACGGCCGCCGGCGATTTCAACTGGCTCTTTGCCGGAATCTTGTTGACGTTCTCGGGCATTTGCGTGCACCGCATCCAGAAAAGGCGGATCCATCAACAGTAAAAACCGCGGACGGTTGAAAATCCGGATCCGGAAGATTGAAACCGACGATGCGAATGAAAGAGTTTGAACCATACAAAATAATACCGCCCGGGATGTTTGAAACCGAAGCCGGCAGCCGCCGATCGGCACATGCGAAAATCGGCTTGAGTCCTGATTATCATGACTCAAGCTTTTTTCTTTTCCGCCTCCGTCTTCCGGCTTTCGCGATGAAAATTGTCTTTCGGTTGATCTGAAATAAATGGAATGCACATAGATGTAACGGGGCGTGCCTTGTCCCCGCTTACTTTAAACCGGTTGTCCATAATCCGGCCCACATCGCCTGTTGCGGGTATTCCTGCAGGATAGAGGGGGAGAACGCTTGGAACATGCCCAACCGGCCACGATGGAAGAAATTTTCTTGACACGGCAGACAGCAGATCATCTCAGGAGGGCCGGGGAAACCGGCACCACAGTCCCATATATTGCTGTTCAACATATTTGAAAGAAACGGCCTGAAGCCGGCGGCGGAAACGGTCGTTTCAGATGGCGGGGGGAGACAGACCGGCAAATTCCGCATCCGGAGGGACTTCCTTCGGAAAGGGGACGGTTTTTCGTATGGCAGATGTAAAAATTCCAACGCATCGATATAATTGTAAATGTGGAACGATTTCTGGAAATTTTTGTACCGGAAGGGTTTAACGGTCATACGCATCATTAAGGCGATGCTTTACCCTTTAGGAATCTTTTTTTCTTCTTTTTGATCCGCACGGCTGACCAAACGGTGAAAGCGGCAAGAAAGGCGACAATGATCGGGAAAAAAAGTATTGTTCATAAGAAAACCTCCTTAAAGCCTGAAAGAAGTCTAAGAAAAAAAGTGAAAAAGAATTACAAAGTTTTAACAAATCGTTTATAGTCCGATACTTCCATCGCACCACCGTATTCCCGAAAATTTTTAAGAAAGTTGGGATGAAATTGCTGCTCATTTTCTTTCTTCTTTCCGGCTGTGCGGCGGGATTGATGCTTTTCCGGAGGAATTCTTTGCCGAAACCCGAAGGCAAACCGGAAAAGCAACCGCTTGTATCCGTCATCATCCCGGCGAGAAACGAGGAGAAAAACCTTCCGCACCTGCTCGCGTCCTTGCAAAGGCAAACCTACAAACCGATGGAAATCATCGTCGCCGACGACGGCTCCACCGACCGGACGGCGGAAATCGCCGAAAAGTTCGGAGCCCGCGTCGTCCGTGTGACGGAGCCGCCCGAAAACTGGACGGGAAAGACGTGGGCCGTCTGGAACGGCTACCTGCAATCCCGCGGCGAGCTGCTGGCTTTTCTCGATGCCGATATCCGTTTGGCGCCCGAAGCGTTGGAGCTCCTTGTTAGATGCAGGGAAAAAACGGGCGGGGCCTTGTCCGTCGTTCCTTTTCACCAGACGGAAAAATGGTATGAACGGCTCGCTCTCATCGTCAATCTCCTTTCCATCTTCGTTTTTACGTCGCCTTTCGAAAGAAACAATCCGAAAAAAGGGCTCTACGGATCCTGCATCCTCGTCTCCCGGTCGGATTATGAGAAAATCGGCGGACACGCCAGCATCCGATCGGAAGTCGTCGAAGATTTGAATTTGGGGAGAAAATTTATGGAGGCGGGGATCCCGGTGCACAATTACATCGGGGAAGATACGGTCCGATTCCGCATGTATCCCGGGGGACTGAAGAGCGAGCTGGAGGGGTTCGCCAAGTCCGCCGCACCCGGCGTCCCGAACTTCCGCCCGGCGACGCTGGCATTCATCATTTGGTGGTTGGCGGGACTCGTTCTTTCCGCCGCTTTTCCGTTCTTTATCCAAACGAAATGGTCTGTCCCGCTGCTGGCCGGCTATTTTCTTTATGTGCTGGAAATCATGTATTTGGCCAGGCATGCGGGAAATTACGGATTTTGGATGCCGGTTTTTTATTTCGCCCCGCTTTTGTTTTTCCTGACGGTTATGCTTTATTCGGCATACCAGACCCATATCCGGAAAAAAGTTCTCTGGAAGGGAAGATACGTGGAAGTGGGGGAGAGAAAAGTTTAAAAGGTAACCGGACGTTTGTTACGCTTCATCCCGCCGGTTTTTCCGGCCGAGCATCGGGGAGCCGAAGACGGAAGGATTCCTCTTCCGGCTGATGCCTGAAAACCGTGAAGCGGCGGGTGAATCAAATGAAATTGGAATCGCCGGAGGATTCTTTACCGGGTTCCGTTGATGGGGGAGGGTTATGGGAATCCATTTGCGTATTCAGTTTCCGCATGAAATGGATGGAGAGGGCATTCACCCTTATTTGGAAAATTACGGCGCTTTGCGAAAAATCATGGAACGTTTTATGGAAAACTGCGAATCTTTGGAAGTCCATTGCTGGGAAGATGAGACGGACGCCATCCGGGAACTGGCCGCCGTTTCGGATCAGGTAGATGTCGATGGGGGAAACCCGACGATCATCCGCACGAAATGTACGCGGGAAGTGAAAGATTTAATATTGAACCGGGGTTTAAATGAAAAGAATCAATACAAGTGGTTCACCGTCTTTTTTAAAAGGGGAGGGGAAATCTATTTTTCAGCGGAACATTGGGGTTCGTCCGCTTACATCCCGAATGTCGGTGAAGAAGATATCAAATTTATTCGCGCTGCGGCGGGCAAGGATGCGGATATTTTTCAGTACCGTGATGAAGATGTGGATCGGGCCGGGGAAGTTTTGGATTGACCGTCCGGGGAAAACCGTGTGGGGGATCCGGCATCATTGATGACCGGAGAGTGTTTGGATTGACCGTTCAAGCCGGCGGGAAAGTGATGCCGATTATTGGTGTAAGAACTCGGGGCGGATTTGGCGGTGGTTCTTTTGCCGGATTCCCGATGCGCTGCCGTCGGTGTAAAGGGTTGATAATGGAAGAGCCCCCGTTTCCTCTTGTCGTCGACCCCCAATAGCGCACAAAACCCGGGGGATCGACGACAATCGATATTCCTGCGGAAAATCCCGCGAAATGCTGTTGCATCAACGTTTCCCCCGCTATTGATAAAAAATCCCCCATGAATTATAATGCTGATTAAGAACACTAGGATTTTTTTCCAACCCTCGATTTATCAACGTTTTTTGGGGTTTGTATCTTACCTTTAAGGGATTGAAACTTCAAATAAGCCATTTTACAAGTAGTTCCACTACCAGTTTGTATCTTACCTTTAAGGGATTGAAACTAATGAAGCATAGCTATATATAGCTTGTCGTCATGCGTTTGTATCTTACCTTTAAGGGATTGAAACATGATGACGAACGCTTTTTTCATTTTTCTTCCTCCTCCTGTTTGTATCTTACCTTTAAGGGATTGAAACTCGGAACGGTGAACCGATCATGAATCAGAAAGATTTCGGTTTGTATCTTACCTTTAAGGGATTGAAACCACTATCTGTCATGATAAAATCTCCGTCTTTAACCGACGTTTGTATCTTACCTTTAAGGGATTGAAACACGGGGAATTGATCAGGGAATTTAACGATGAAAAACAAGGTTTGTATCTTACCTTTAAGGGATTGAAACGCCTATGAAATCTCAAAGGCCTTGGAAGAATATACAACAGGTTTGTATCTTACCTTTAAGGGATTGAAACAATTGACCAAATTAATCATTTATATCCTCCTCCAAAGTTTGTATCTTACCTTTAAGGGATTGAAACTTGCAAACATTTCGAAACGGATTGCGTCTGAGTAATCGTTTGTATCTTACCTATAAGGGATTGAAACCCGTCTTCGCTGAAATATTCAAGCGCAAAGTACAGCAGTTTGTATCTTACCTTTAAGGGATTGAAACAACGAAATGAATGACGTGGGCGCTGACGATAAGGACGGTTTGTATCTTACCTTTAAGGGATTGAAACCGGTGGCACGTCGTGCCAAGATCCAAGACATGATGCAGTTTGTATCTTACCTTTAAGGGATTGAAACACAAACTCAATTTCCTCGAACCGTTCCCGGAGAATATGTTTGTATCTTACCTTTAAGGGATTGAAACAAGTCAGGGGATTTTTTGGTGGTAGTCGGAAGTCCATGTTTGTATCTTACTTTTAAAGGATTGAAACTATTAGGAAAGGGTTCCGTGACCTGGACGCTTTCTGTGCCGTTGAGGTTTTGGTTTAAGTTTGTATCTTACTTTTGACAGATGGAAAACAAGATTTCATTGTCTATCTGTTCCTCTAATTTCAATCTTTTACCTATTAAAGATGTCGAAATCGTTTAACCGTTCGGCCGAAAATCTTTGATTGCGTTCGCCAGTCCTTTTCGGACATAAAACCGGTAATGAACGTTTATAAATAGAAACCTTTTTTAATTTTTGATGGCAACAAATTGTTTTTTACTCCTTCATTTTTGTAAAATACACATGCTTTTTTTATTTCCAATGATGGGAATCAGCAGATATGTATCTGACACCGTTTCCGCTTTTTCCATCCCAAACATAGCGAAAGAAACCATTCCTTCATAACAAAGATTGGCAGGTGCGGAATTTGGCGCGGAAAAAGAAAGTGATCGTGGATGTGGACACGGGGATTGACGATGCGTTAAGCATCCTCTACTTGTTGAAACAGGATGTGGAGTTGCTGGGGATCACGGCGGTTTTCGGGAATGTTTCCGCGGAACGGGCGGCGGTAAACACGTTAAAAATCTTGGAGCTGGCCGGTGCGCCGAAGGATATTCCCGTTTTCCAAGGGGCGGAACAACCGCTGTTTCGCCCGTGGCAAGGCCCGGCCGTCCGATTCCATGGGAAAAACGGCCTGGGCAATGTGGAGCTTCCGGAATCCGCCCGATCCGTCCAGCCGGGCCACGCCGCGGATTTTATCGTCCAAAAGGCGGAGGAATATCCGGAGGAATTGACGCTCCTCTTCCTCGGCCCGCTGACCAATTTGGCGCTGGCGCTGGTCAAGGACGTCCGGCTTCCGGAAAAGGTAAAAGAAGTGGTCATCATGGGCGGAGCCATCCGCGTCCCCGGCAATGCGACCCCGGTTTCGGAAGGGAATATCGCCGGCGATCCGGAGGCCGCCCATATGGTTTTTTCCGCCGGATTTCCGCTGACGATGGTCGGGCTGGATGTGACGATGAAGGCCATTTTTACGGAAAGGCATCTGAAACTTCTCGAAGGAAAATACCGGAAAGATGCGGGCGGCCAAAAAATTGCCCGGGTCGTGAAAGAACTGCTCGAATTCCGTTTTGACGCCTATGCAGGGTACCGGGAAGAACGGGGCTGCCCCCTCCACGATCCCTTGGCCGTTGCCGTCGCCTTGGATCCTTCCCTGGCGGAAAAAGTGCCGATGCAAGTCCAAATCGAAACGAAGGGAACCCTTTCCCTGGGAGCAACGGTCGCGGATTTGCGCATCGGAAGGGCCGTGGAACCGAATGTCCTCGTTTGCGTAAAAGCGGACTACGAAAGGTTTTTCAACCGTTTCATCGATGCCTTGGCCAAATAGGGAGGAAACGGAACGATCCCTGCGCAGAAAGTGTCAGGCGGACAGGGACGTCCCGCCTCAATGGGACCCCTTTAAACCGGAACAAAAACATTTGCGGGTGAACAAAATGAAAAAAGTCATCCTGGATGTGGATACCGGCATTGACGACGCCCTGGCGCTCGTCTATGCCCTCCGTTCGCCGGAGCTGGAAGTGCTCGGGATCACCACCTGCTTCGGCAATCATACCGTGGAACAGACAACGAAAAACACGTTGAAGGTGTTGGAGTTTTTGAACCGGACGGATATCCCCGTCGCCAAGGGGGCGCGGGAGCCGGTTTTCCGGCGGAACGACAAAGGCCCGTCCTCTTTCCATGGATCGGACGGCCTTGCCTGCGCACCCCTTCCCGACCCGAAGGCCGAACCGGCGGACGAACATGCGGCCGATTTCATCGTCCGGATGGTCCGCGCCCATCCCCATGAAGTGACCCTGATCCCCGTCGGCCCGTTGACGAATCTCGCCCTGGCCGTCATGAAAGATCCCTCCATCGTCAGCCTCGTAAAAAACGTGACGCTGATGGGCGGCGCCGTTTTCCATCCGGGGAATTACACGCCGGTCGCGGAAGCGAACATTTACGCAGATCCGGAGGCCGCCGAGCTGGTCTTTCGCTCCGGGATGCCGGTCACCATGGTCGGCCTCGACGTGACGATGAAAACCCTTCTTCCGCGGAGCGTTTTGGAAGAATGGCGGAAAATCGGCACGCCATTGGCCAGATTTTTAACTCATATTACGGAATTTTACATGGACGCTTATTTAAAGTTTTATCCGTCCATCGGCGGCTGCGCCCTCCACGACCCTTTGGCCGTCGGCGCGGTCATCGATCCGTCCTTTGTCAAAACGGAACGGCTGTACGTACAGGTGGACACGGAGGGGGAGATCTCGAAGGGGAGGACCGTCGCCGACTTGCGGCCGGGCCATCCGGAACCGAACGCGGATGTGTGCACGGAAGTGGACGCCGAACGTTTCCTCCGGCATTTTCTCGACCGAATGAACCGTCCCGGATCATGAAGGGACGGTTTTTTCCTGCCCCTTTCCGAATAGGGGTTGCGTCCAAATCTTTGTAAAAATTTTGCCTCCCGCTTCGCGGGCTCGGGTCTTGGCAATAGGACCCTTTCCCGTCCGCTTCTTTTTTTACACGGTTTCTTGGACTTTATCCAAATAGGGCGGCGGAAACCAATACCGTCCGGGTTCGCCCGTTTCCTCCTTACAATCGGTTTCAGGCAAAATCCCAGCGGGTTTCAGTCGCCGGCGTCATATAAGCCGTCCTAAATACCGGTCACGTCCGCCCGTCCTTCCTTTGATTGCTCCGCATGGTTTCGCAGCCGGTCGCAAGACGCCACCTTTTGAAATTCCTCCGAAATGCCGTTGCGGGCGTCAATGAGCGAATCCGCCGCCGGTTTCTTCTCCATTAAATTCCGGATGAAATGCCGGAGCTTTTTCATGACGGATAGAAGGAAATGTTTTATCATATCCTGGGAGATGATTTTTTCCTTCTTGCCCGGATCTTTTCGCATCAGGAAGGCAGGTGGCTGGGATGAACGAGCGGCAGAAGGAAATGTTAAAAATATTGTTGACCGGAAAAAAGGAAATTTTTCGCGTCGAAGAATTGGCAGAGCGGCTCGGCTGTTCGGAAAAAACCGTGAGGAATGATCTGGACCAGATCGAAAATTTCCTCCGGAGGACCAGCGGGGCAAAACTCATCCGCAAACCCGGGGTCGGCATATCTTTGGCGATCGGGGAAGGGGAAAAAGCCGAGCTTTTCCGGGAGCTTTTTTCCACACGCTCGCTGAGCGGCGAAGAACGGCTGTTTGAGATCGCTTTCCAGCTGCTGACCAGCCGGGATCCGATCCCGCTTTCCCGATTTGCGGACAAGTATTTTGTTTCGAAAAATATCATAAACAAAGATATGAAATCTCTCGCCGGCTGGCTGGAACGGTTCCGTTTGCGGCTCGTTTCCAAACCGAAACTGGGAAATAGGGTCGTAGGGTCGGAGCTGGACAAAAGGATGGCCCTGGCCCATTTGAATGAACTGTTCCCGGACGCCGCCTGCCATAAAAGCTATGTCCTTGATCTGTTTTTGCCCCATGAAGTCACGACGGTAAAAAACGCCTTGGATGACATGCAGCGGAGATTCTCCGTTTCTTTTACGGACGATGCCTTGGAAAGTTTGCAGATCCACGCCTTGATCATGGTCAAAAGAATCCGGCAACAGTCGCCTGTGGCCGTTCCCGAAAAGGAAAGGGAGACAGCCGTCCGGCAAAGGGAATATCATTGTTCGGAATGGTTTTGCCGGCGGCTTGCGAACGATCTCCGGTTGGCTTTTCCGGAAGAGGAAATGATCTATTTTACTTGGCTTCTTGTCGGCAGCCGGAAAAAATGGGACGAGGGGACCCGGGACAAATTCCGATGGGACGAGGAAACGGCCGGCATCGTCCGGCGGCTGATCGAAAAAATGAACCGGTTGACCTTCCTTCCTTTTTCCGATGACGAGGCTTTGTGTCATGGTCTCGCCGTCCATATGCACGCCGTCCGGTTCCGGATGAAATACGGGCTGCCGATTACCAATCCCCTCTTGGAAAATATCAAAAAGATGTATCCCTATATGTTCAGCATGGTGATTCTGGCCATGGAAGGCATCGACGAAATCGCGAATATGCCGGAGGATGAGGCGGGGTACATCGTCTTGCATTTTCAGGCTTCCGCCGAGCGCCTGGAAAACAAAAGAGAGAAGGTAAAAGCATGCATCGTCTGCCACATGGGGATCGGGATGTCCCGGCTCTTGGAAACGAAAATCACCCGTCAGTTTCCGGATATCGAGATTTTGGGCTGCTTGGGAAAAGCGGAACTTCCGGATTTCTTAAAGGACCACGCCATCGATTTGATCCTTTCCACCGTTCCCGTTGAAAAAACCGAGATTCCCTGCATCGTCATTTCCCCCCTGTTTGAAACGAGGGACGGGGAAAAGCTGAAACGGCTTCTGGCCGGGTGGGACAAGGGAAAATCCTTTGTCGCCGGGAAGCCCGTGCTCGCCAATTTCATCCGTGAAGATACCGTCTTTATCGGATGGCAAAAAGAACACCGCTATGAAGTGGTGGAAATGCTCTGCATGGAACTGTACAGAAAAGGCTATGTCGAAAAAGGTTTCATCGCCAGCGCCATGCAAAGGGAGCGAAAATCGGCGACGGCCATAGGCGGAGGCCTCGCGATTCCCCACGGCGACCCTTCGATGGTTTTGCGTTCCGCGGTTGCTTTGGCGGTATTGCGGGAACCGATGGAATGGGGAAATGAGAAGGTTTCCCTCGTCTTCCTGCTCGCCATCGGCAGCCGGGAAAAGGACGAAGCCCGCGGCGTCATGAAGGAAATCGCGTTGATCAGCGAAACCCCGGATGCCGTCAAATCCTTCATGGAAGCGAGGAATTATCAAGATCTTCTGCGCGTGCTGAAGGACTTGGGGGAAGAAAAAGCCTTTGCAAGTCCTCTCGGTACGGTGCCGCAATAAGGGAACGCTTTTTCTTCTATTGAAAGGAAAGTTCTTGCAAAGATTCGCTGGCTGCTGCGATTTCTGCCGGGTGCTTTTTCTTCTATTGAAAGGAAAGTGCTGAACATATCATCAATCATCCGGTAGTGCATTGGCGCTTTCCCTTCTGAAAGAAAAAGGCGTCAAAGCCATGGGATCCTGCGGC
>Ga0310836_100669_pt1 | contig 24872 bp, 34 predicted proteins | sample SM_ome_4_FD_201310 | JGI IMG/M metagenome (GOLD analysis project Ga0310836, IMG submission 201310) | Sorghum-adapted microbial communities enriched on stacked mutant (SM) sorghum from Joint BioEnergy Institute, Emeryville, California... ... | reverse complement strand
CGCTTTTTGGCCGCGACAACGTAATTCTTTTCCCCCATCTCACTTTTTTCACTGCTGAAGCGATGCGGCGATTGGAGGAAGACACACTGGCGCGTTGCTTTGAAGTGCTTGAGGGGCGGCCGGTAACTGTGCGTTCGCCGGATCCGCGGCTACGGGCGCAAAAGGTCGGAGTACGGTTTATTTGAAGATTGCCTGGGCGGTAGCCTGGCGGAGGGGGGGGGGATTCAAAGCGCGCTCTAAGTATCTGAGATTGCGTCGTATTTTTCCGACGTTTGTGCGAATCCTAATGTGAATCCCAACAGCATGCACGGGTAAGGGTAGCCGGCGGATGGGGGCGGCGCTGATGGCGCCGCCCGCCACGGCATCCATGTTTGCGCGTAGCACCCGCCCTGGACGCGCCTACTGGCGGAAGTCAGCCACATAGGCGACTTCGTCCTGTCGCGGCACGCGAGGCCGCAGCGGGACCAGCTCATCAAGGTCGGCCTCCGTCAGCGTTCGTTGCCGCAGGAGCGCGCTGGCGACGTTTGCGACGGCGGCAGCGTGCCGGCGGCCCATGTGCCGGGCTGCACGCCGCAGGCGCGTCGCTTCGGCCTCGTCTTGGGCCAGTAAGGCGATCTCGTCGCCGACTGATTTGGTACCCAACAGCATGCACCCCGACAGAACATATCGAGAAAATTTTGCGGCAAACTCAACCTTGCGGAGTGCGGGACCGCGAAGCGACCCAAATTTTCAAACCACAGGTAGGATTTTCGTCGTGGTTGCTATTAGTCAAACCAAACTGAAAACTACAAATTCGCAAAAACGCTAAAATTTCGGGGGCGACATATACCCGCACTGTGAGTTGCACACACACGGTCCCTATTGGGTGTCCCCTCGCCATGGAATGCCCCGCAGAATGGCAGGGGTTCACCGCTGACGGCCGTTTGAAGTTCTCGGGGAGGGGGATAGCCTGACCCGCAACCGAGGCTGTACGGCGCGCCGTGGATGGCCCCCGGGGTATTTGATTCAGACGACGACGGGGCGGCTTTTGGGGCCGCCCCGACCATCATGCTTGGTCCTCTCAGCCGCGCCGGCACGTAGCACGCGGCGGACGGGGCACCCGCAGATGCCTGCCGCTATCCGTCCTATGCCTCAGCAATTTCGAGAATCGCGCGCGGGTCGGCATCCCTCCGCCTGACGATGGCCTGCCCCTGCTGCTCGGCCGCGACAATGCAGGCTTCTTCAAGCCTCTCGAGCTCCAACCGCCGCGCCGAAATGCGCGCGAACTCGGCCTCCCGCGCATCATCATCGAGCGCGTTTCCGTCCGGAAGCGCTTCGATCAGCGCGGTTATTTTGTTGACGAGCACGTCGCGCAAAACCCAAGTCCAGAAGGCGGCGCCTGCGTCGCCGACCAGTGTCGCCACGTTGCCAATTGGCTGGGCGGCAATGCTAAGCTGTTTCGCTAGATTGATCGGGCTGCCGCCGCGGCTCGTCGCGTGCACCGTGGGCTCGCCCTTCGCGGCAAGGTCGTCGATCTCGGCCACGGCGCGGGCAAGCAGGTCGGACTTTGGCGCGGGCGCGCCTTCAGCGGCGGCCCATTGCGCGTCAAGCTTCTCAATCTCGCGGCGAATGCGGTCGACCTCCGCAGCGTAGCCGCCCTTCGGCGCCTTCGGCGCCGGGACGGCGCAGTGCCGGAGCTGTACCCCGGCGCCGACGCGTTCGAGCCAAGTAGCGACTGTCTCAAGAAAGGCGAACCGTTCCCAAATCGCGACAGCCCGCTGATGCGCTGCAATGGCTACGTCAAGCCGTCGCTTTGCGGCATGCACAGGCTCGAGTAGCTTCGCCTCTGCTGCCTCCTGCTCGCGCTGCCGCGTCTGCTCAGCGAGAACTGCTGCGGCCGGGTGCGCGTCGACGGAAATTCCGGGATGCAAAGCAAGGCGCTGGCGCGCAAAAGCCTCGCTCAACGTATGCTCGCGGCGCGCCTCCTGCACCGCATCTGAGGCGGCGCGCATTGCGGCATACGCCGCGTCGCGGTCCGCATCGAGCCGTTCGATCTTCTGCCGACAGAATTCTCAGCAGTTTGTCATCGAAAAGCGGCACTCCCGATCCTCCTTTGGAATTGGATTGCCCGGAGGATAGCGCCAAGCGTTAGGCAAGCGCGCCTGACGTGTCATGACGAATTAGGACAGGTCGGGCGCACTGGCGCAAAGAGGCGGCCCTTATTCACCCAGACGCGCCCGCCGACTGTTTTGACGGCAATTCCCTTGGTGGCGATCCAGCGGCGTATTGTGCGCTCGTCAACACGCGCGGCGGCCGCGGCTTGCTGCGGTGTTAGCCAGCTGCCGTCGTCCAAATCTATGAAACGAGGATCGGGCGGCCACGCTTCCTCCGACGCCGCAGCCGGCGCGCGATCCGGCATCCGCACAACGGACCGGCTCGGGGCCGGTACTGGTTCGCGGTCATCGGCCTCAACCCTTCGGGCGTGAGCGGCGGCGGGCATAGCAGTCCCTCTGAATGGCGGCGGGCGGCCTCACAGCCGCCCGCGTTTAAGTCAATTCGACCCCGAGGAAAGCAGGTCGGCAGACGCGACCGCGCCGTCTCTCGACCCCTCGTTAAGCCGCCGAATGGCGGCCGCCCAAAGGCTCTTAGCATGCTCGCGCGAGCCGGGCGGACTTGCCATGGCTGGATTCGCCGGCACGGCTGCCTTTATGTCGGCGAGGACGAGCCCGCCGGGCGCGTCCTGAGCGCGCCGCGCATTCGGAAACACGTCGGCGGCGGTGGTCTCCGCGGGCAACGTTGCGAGCAGCGCGATTGCCTCGTCGGCATTGAGCATTGTGTTGAATGCAAGATTTTCCGCCGCGGCACGGCGGCCCTTGGCAACGTCAGCGGTCAGGATCGAGCGAATCCTTTCGCGCTCTGCTTGGGCATCAGGTGATAGCATTTTTCGATACCTCGTGTTTTGCGGCCGCGGCTTGTGACCAGCAGCCAATTGCGCAACGACCTCCTCGAATGACCCGAGGCGGTCGGCCATGCCGGCGGCCACGGCCGCCGCGCCAACGAGAACGTCGCCGCCGCCGAAGCGGGCAACGACATCCTCGACTTTCACGCCACGGCCTTTGGCAACCGTGGTCAAGAAAACGTCTTCTAAGGCATCAATCGTTTTTTGAATGCGTGCCCGTCCCTCATCCGACGTAACGTCTGAGCGCTTACCCGGAGCGCGGCTCGATATGAACTCCAAGCGGCCGCGCTCGGCGTCCTGCTTGCTCGTATCCTGAACAACCGCGCGAACGCCGATTGAGCCAAGCACGGCGGTTTCGGCAATGACGATTTCGGACGCTTGGCTCGCGAGCCAATATCCGGCCGACGCAGCCATTCCGCCGACATACGCGACAACCGGCTTACGCGAGCGAGCTGCGAAGATCGCCTTGGCGAGCTCGTCGATGCCATTCACGGTGCCGCCCGGCGAGTCGATATTGAGCACGATTGCGCGAAGCTGGTCATCGTCGAGCGCGGCTTGCAAGTCACGCCGGATAATGTCGTAGCTTGTGGCGCCCGAGATGTGAGTGAAGACATTCGCGTATCGGAACATCGGACCGCGCACGTCGATGATGGCTACGGGACCGCGCCGGGTCATTCGCTCGGCTGTGGGAACGTGTTGGGCGCGGTAAGCCTCCAACGCGTCAACCGAAACGTCGTTTTCGCGCGCTGCTACGCTGAGGACCAATTCGAGTCCTCTCCTGGGCACCATCTACTACAAAGGTGGTTGATTTTTCTTACTTTTTTGTTGTTTTCTTTCCCACCTTCCGGGCTTCCGTACTTTAGGTGGGAAAGTTTCCGGCACTGTTTGTTCTCGAGAGCAGGTGACCGTGGTTCAAAGCGAGCTGCCTGCGATTGGCCGCTTCAGTATACCGCTCGGCTTGCTTCAGCGTCCGCCAACCGAAGATCGCCATCAGCACGTGAGTAGATGCACCCCTCTCAGCTAAGTACGTCGCCGCGGCTTTCCGCAAACCATGCGCAGAGCGGTCGACCAGCCCCGCTTCTCTGCACCGATCGCGAAACCAGTTTGTGAACCCCGCCGCTGTGAATGGTTGACCACGCTCTGTGACAAGGAATGTCAGGTCACCTGTGGGGCTCTTATCCAAGACCTGCTGCAGCTCTGGTAGCACCGGAACGGTGACGATGGTAGGTGTGCGGTTGCGCCCCTTGTGTTGTCGCCAACTTAAGCAGCCGTCGCGCATATGCTGCCGGCCGAGTTGCACTACGTCAGAGCGCCGGGCGCCAGTGTAGATGAGCAGTTCGAACGCTAGGCGCGCCTTGCTGCCGATCGGGTGGCGGGCCTTAAACTGCTCAATATCCTTCTCTGACCAAGTCGGAAAGCCACCTGTCCGTTTGGGTTTCAGGAAATCGACGTCCCGCGCAGGATTGCCAGTAATCCCAAGTTCCCGGTTTTCAGGCTTCAGTGCCCATCGGAACATTGCCCGGAGCCGCCGCACGCGATTGTTGGCGCCCTCGGGATGGTCAGCTTTCCGGTCCCGGAGTATCGCCACGCTCTTTGCTGAGAATCGCGATAAGGGACAGTCGCCGAAAATCTCCTTAGTGCCGGGTGCAATTGGCTCTCGGTAGATGCTATCAAGGATGAGGCGCGTCACATGCTGGGTTCTAGGATCGAGCTCTCGAAATGCCGACGAGTTCAACCACTTGACACCAAGCCATCGGAGCGTTCCCGGAATAGGTGCCGTGCTCGGTGACGTCTTGAACTCACCGGCCTCGCTTTGCCGCATCAGTTCATGATAGCGCCGGTCGAATGCTTCCGTACCTGGCTTCTCATGCATTCGAATTTTCTTGTGGCCTTTTCCGCGCCAGAAGTAGATACGAATGTTTCCCCAACGGTCCACGTCCTCGTAGACGTACCTACGCTTAATTGTAACCATTGGCGGTTACCCTCTCATACCGACTGTCTGATCCAAGGATCATCATCATCGTCGTCTCTGCTCAGCGCACTAATGGCTTGATCGATTTTCCGGACATCCCAGAGGACCCGGCTGTAAATGCGAAGAGCCTTGGGCATTAGCCCATCCTCCACCATTCGATCAAAAATCGTGGGACTGACGCCTACATATTCAGCCGCTTGTACTCGAGAGAGCAAGCGCGGCATGACACCAGGAGGTAGAACAGACGAGCTGTTTCGGGTTCGCCGCGAGGAGTGTTGGTGACCGATCCGATCATCCTCACTTGTGCCAGAGGTGCTAGGCTGCTTAGGAACGCGCGTACGACCACGGCGCCTCCTCGACGGAGCCCGCTCAGAAGGCGTTCGCATGGGGATTTCAACCTCTGTAGCGGGGCCCGACGCAAAAAAGCCGGCACGCACAGAGTGCGGCCGGTCCTGATCATCGGGCCAATTTTGTGGTGATTTTTATGCTAACGCGGCTGCCGAGTACGCCGCTTTCTTGAGCGGCAGCAAGAATTCACTTTTCAGCGCAACAAAAAACCCGGAACAATATCCCTCGTTCCGGGCACTCGTCTCGCGATTTGTAGCAATAATCTTGGTGCACTAACGGTTTTCCTGCAAGTTCCGCCGATGCGACATTCAGACGCATAGCACTCTCATCGATGTTCAGCCCCCACCAGCCAGACACGGAATCGGCCTCCTCGGCCAAATCTGGGGCAGGAAACGGCATCGTGGCAGGCGACTGCCGGTCAGCTCGGACAGACGCGGAGGCTCGAAGCTGCGTCCTCCGGCTCACGCCCAAGTCCTCAGTCGCCTGATCTATCCTCGCCGCGGCAGATGTGCGATACGAAGCTTGTCGAGTCTGGCAGCGACGCATTCTCGAAAGCGGAGCAGTTCGCATGGAGCCTTATCTTCTGATCGTCTACCTTGCCATGAAGCCCGGCGATGTGCCCACCCCGCCGCCGCAAATGTTTGAGTGCCCATCCCGCGCCGACTGCCTCAGGGAGGCCGACCGCATTCATCGGCTGAACCTTGGACAGGCGATCTGCGTGCCCAAAAACCGGCTTACTGTTATCGCGGGATAGCTTGTCGCCTAAGCTCGGCTCTCAATTTGCCGGGTTCCAAATGAAAGAATTTTCGCTGATCATCCACCTGCTGAGTAACGCTAACAATCCGAACATTCCGCCCGAAGCCATCTGGTTCCCCACGCGGGAAGCTTGCGAGGCGCGCCGAGCGCTCGTGCTGAAGTACAGGACCGCACGCCAGGTGGAATGCGTGCACTGGAGCGAGCGCAATTTCACAATTGCCCATTGAGGTCTATTCTCGCTGAATTCCCACAAAAAGCCTATCATAAGCTTCGGCCTAAACCGTGCAAGCGAACCGTGCGGCGTCGCCCCATTTCTGGATTGCTGATGCCACTTATTTCGTGCTTATGGTATTGAATACAACATCGATTGGGGAGCCATGTTGTGCAAAAAAATTCCGAATTTTCATGCTCTTAAATCGGCTGTTTGCAGTGAACCATTCGGTATACGACGCGTTGCAGGTGTCCAAGCTGCAACGTCTATTCGGATTGGGCGGGGAGCTTGGGCACGGTGCTTCAACTGAGGCGCCCCCAGCGCTAGTCGTGTGTGTGTCGGAGGACTTCTTCGCAATTGCGAGGAATTAAGCCCCACCTTGCCCGTAGATTTCTCGTGCTCGCCTGATGATTAGCTGCTGGACGGCTCCGAAAAACTCGGCGCCGTGGCCCCGGCCTCCCATTTCTTCGGCAGCTTCGAATCCATGTTCACAGGCGCTCACCATCAATGCTGCCGCAAGTTCGATGCGTGTTGCCAACTTCATGCCTTGGCGCTCAATTGGAGCGAGCGCCTTCAAGCACTCCTTCACCTGCTTGAAATCGGCATCGCTGAAAGGCGATAGCAGCAGTTCTGGTATTCTGGTGTGCCAGCCGGGGATTGCAGACCCCAGAACCAGCGGCGTTAGGGTCAGGTCTTTCGAATGACCTGTTGCCTCAGCGCTCGTGACGGGCACGGGAGGTAGCCGTTTCTTTCCTTTTGACGGTTTCAGCCGCTTGCCGGCCGCCGCGAGACGCCGCCGTTCTTCATCCTCGGCTCTACACTGTTGCTCAATCCGGTTTTAGAGAGCATCCCAGAGATGACTAGGCAGAACATCTTCGCCCAAGTCCACATGCTCCCATCTGGGCTTGGATCTTCTCGGGTAGCTACCGGGTTCGGGGAGGCCAGCAATATACAAAGTCATCTGAGATCCCGCCCAGCCGATGTAGGGAGCCTGCTTGTGCAGGTCAAAGTATTCCCATTCGGGAGTGTGTTCATATTCGACGCAGGCCTTCCGAACCACTCGGATGGTCAACAACTCGAAGGCAATGTCAAACAGGTAATGGCCTGTGAATGCTGGGTATCGCAGAGAATGGCCCCAACTTTCAGCTCGCGTGATCACATCGTCGAGGTTGATCTTAAGGGTGGAGGCCAACTCCAGGAGTTTGCTGAGTGGCATCTCGTCGATGTTGTCACGATCACGGACGAACTTCTTGAGGCGCCGGTGTTCCTTCAACGTCAGCCGTAGCTCATCAATTGCCCAAGTCGGAAACGAGGTGTTCACTGCCAACTGTCCTGCTTCATGGTATCGGGGCGCACTGGTGTCCCAGCTCTTACATGCCCCCGCTTTGTTCACGCTCATTGGGAAGCGCGACCGTTCGCCATGCTGGTTATTGTGGGACGTTGACCACAATCGCCTTTGTCCTTTTGAAAGACACACCGGCCGACGCTATGGGAAGGGGCACAGGAACAACAATGATGCCCTCGGAGGGGTCGCCAGCGACCGAAAATTCGTTCTCCAGGGCCAGCAGGCCGGTCAACGCGGCTAGGGCGGCGTCTACTTAGTCTCCGTTCTTCAGCAACTTCACGTCGACTCGTTGCCTCTTAAGGACCTTGCGGGGAACTTAACCTTTCCCATTTGCCGAGGACAGAGATCGCCTCGCAAGAGTACCGCCGTCGCGCGAGGGAAGACTTCGATAGCTGTCCCCTCAACAGGAGCAGGCATGTCACGGGAGCCCGCTTGATAGCGTGGGAACAGGGGAGCAATTTTGTCGTAGACCTTCCTGCCGGCACGCATCCACTCGCAAAAGTATGAGAACCAGGGTCGGTCGGCGTCCAAAACAGATTTATCCCACGTTTACGAAGCTCACGTTCAGCGAGTCGGCTGCGACCACTCCTAGCCCATGCCTGGGCGCATCGATAGCTACTACCGCAATGGCCAGGGTCCAAACTGCCATGCACGCGATAATTGTGACTGTCTGGGTGCCCTCTAAGAACATGCAATGACCCCGCTATTGCTACTAGCGGGGTCACGCCGGCAATTGACCTTTGGGATGCCGAGCCCACGCGAAGAGGTCGTTTGCTTGCGAAAAGCCGACCGCCTCTCGCTTTGCTACAAAGCTGTTTGTATTCTATCCGCCTGCTAAGCACAAGGGGAGGGGTGATGCAGCGCATCTTCGGTTTCGACATCGGGACGACGTCGATCGGCTGGGCGGTAATTGACCATGATGCCGCCAGAGCCGTTGGATGCATTGTTGGGATGGGTGTTCGGATATTTCCAGAAGCGCGCGACCCGGATGGCACGCCGCTCAACCAAATCCGACGTCAAAAACGCCTCATCCGCCGACAGTTGCGACGGCGCAAACTCCGGCGCCGCGCACTAAACGAGTTGCTCAACGAAGCCGGGCTCTTGCCGCCTTTCGCGAAGGGCAAGCGGGTAAATGGCAGCTATGTGCGAAGCTCCTGGGAAGAAGTCATGCAGCTGCCGCCACTCGAGCTGCGGAAGAAGGCCTTAGCAGAGAGGCTTGAACCCTACGAGCTTGGGCGCGCTCTCTATCACCTTGCGCATCGGCGTCATTTCAAAGGACGGGACGTCGAGAGCGACACGCCAGTAGAGAGCTCCGCTGAGGAGAAAGCAGCGCAGTCCGCTCGCGCAACGACAGTGCAAATCCTGCAGGAGAGCGGAAAGACACTCGGGGAGATGTTAGCTGAACGTGCCCCAACCCGAGGCGAGATCCCCAGACAGAGGACGCGCGGTATCCACGCCCTCCGCGAGCACGTCATCGAGGAGTTCAACAGAATCATCGAAGCCCAACGACAACACCACCCCATCCTGCGCGATCCGGTTTTCGTGGATCAGCTGCGGAATGTGGTCTTCAGTCAGAAGCCCGTTTTTTGGCGTACGAATACGTTGGGTGAATGTCCGTTCGTTCCAAGTTCTCCACTTTGTCCCAAGGGCTCCTGGCTCTCTCAACAGCGCCGGATGCTCGAAAAGCTCAACAATCTTTCAATCGTCGGTGGTAATCTCCGACCACTCGATTCGGAAGAGCGTGCGGCAATTCTCGAAAAGCTTCAGGTTAAAGCGTCGATGACCTGGACCGCCGTGCGAGCTGCCCTCAAGCCGGTGTACGCAAAACGTGGCGAGCCCGGCGCAGAGCAAGCCCTTCGCTTCAATCTGGAGCTCGGCGGCGAATCGCAGCTACCCGGCAATCTAGTCGAAGCGAAGCTCGCCAGCATCTTCGGTGAGCGGTGGAAGACCCACCCGCACCGGCAAGCGATCCGCGACGCCATCCATGAACGTTTGTGGAAGGCCGATTACGTGGAGATTGGTACCCAGCGCGTCGTTATACTGCCCGAGACCGAGCGCCGTAGGCGCCGCGCGGAGCTCGCGAAAAAGTTCATCCATGAATACGACATTTCGGACGCTGAGGCGAAGGCTCTGAGTGAGCTTCAGCTCCCCGCCGGCTGGGAGCCCTATTCGGTAGAGGCGCTCCGGCGGTTTCTTCCCCTCTTGGAGCAGGGTGTCCGCTTCGGCGCGCTCGTGGCCGGTCCGGAATGGACGGAATGGCGCGAGGCAAACTTTCCAAACCGCAAGCAACCCTCAGGCGGAAGCCTTGATCTCCTACCAAGTCCTGCTAACTCCGGGGAGCAAAAGCGCCTCGCTGCAATCCGCAATCCAACCGTCGTTCGCGTTTTGAACGAGCTGCGGAAGGTTACGAACAACTTGATTCGCGTTCATGGCAAACCCGACCTCATACGAATCGAGCTGGCGCGGGAAATTGGCCTATCGAAGCGCGAGCGCGCCGAAATCCGGGAACAGCTGCGGCGGCAGGAAAAGCGTCGTCGCGAGGCTGAGGAGGACCTGAAATCAAAAGGCATCCTCCAACCAACGCGGGCCGAAATCGAAAAATGGTTGCTATGGAAGGAAAGCCAGGAGCGATGCCCGTATACCGGCGATCACATCAGCTTCGACGCACTCTTTCGGAATGGCGAATACGATGTGGAGCATATCTGGCCGCGCTCACGCTCATTGGACGACAGCTTTCGCAACAAGACTCTATGCCGACGCGATGTGAACATAGAGAAAGGAAATCGGACACCCTTCGAGTTCTATCAAAGTCGACCGGATGAATGGGCGGCCATCGTTACCCGCCTTCGCGGCATGACGGCCAAAGGGCGATCAGCAGGCATGCCCTATGGCAAGGTTAAGCGGTTTTTAGCCGAGTCAATGCCGGAGGATTTCGCAAACCGGCAGCTCACCGACACCAGCTATGCTGCGCGAGAGGCTGTCACCTTTCTGAAGCGGCTGGGATCAAAATCGGGTGCTGGAACGTCGGTTGCCGTACAAGCTGTGGCCGGCCGTGTCACCGCGCAGCTGCGCCGTCTTTGGCAACTCAACAATATGCTGGCCGATAACGCCGAAAAGACTCGCTCTGATCACCGTCACCATGCGATTGACGCTCTGGTCGTCGCTTGCACCGATCCCGGTATGGTTCACCGTCTTTCCCGCTACTGGCAGCAGAAGGACGACCCGCGCGCTGAGCGCCCGCACTTACCTGCGCCATGGCCCGGTATTCGGGCCGAGGTGCAACAACTGAAGGATTGCGGTGAGATCAGAATTTCGCACCGCGTACGGAAAAAAGTTTCCGGTCCGCTCCACGATGAGAAGCCGTACGGAGACACCGGCAAGGAGATAATGAAAAACGGCACTATTCTTGGCGTGTTCGTCAAGAGAATGCCAGTCGAGAAGTTGTCTCTTGAAACCTTGAAGATCGATGACGTTGCTCAGATTAGCAAGACAGCAGAGTTCGTAGTGCGGGACAAGGCCATTCGCGAAGCCTTGAGAAATCACCTCGCTGCGGCCGGTGGCGATCCCAAGAAGGCTTATCCCCCATATCCGAGAGTCACGCCCAATGGCCCGGAAATTCGGTCTGTGCGTGTCCTCTCGCTTCAGCAAAAGAGCCTCATGGCGCCGGTGGCGATGAGCTGGAATGGGGAGAGAGAGAGACAGCCGAACGGCTTTGCCAAGTTGGGGACCAACCACCACGTCGCGATCTATCGAACGTCCAGCGGCAAAGCCGAATATGAGATCGTCAGCCTTTATGAAGCTGCGCGGCGCCTGGCCCGAGGAGAACCGATTGTCCGTCGACAGCGCGACGGGGCGAAGTTTGTTATGTCTTTGGCTGCCGGAGAGGCAGTCGAGTTCCTGGATGGGGAAAGGAAAGGCATTTGGATCGTGCAAGGCGTCTGGGCCAATGGGCAGGTTGTACTAACGCGAGATTATGATGCTCGTCCTACCAGCAAAAAGGAATCCGAACGACTCGGCATGAGCGGCAAAAGGGAAGAATTCTATCCGAAAGTATCAACCCTTATTTCAGACTCGGTACGCAAAATCTCCGTAGACCCAATTGGCCGCATTAGGGTAGCCAACGACTGAAGCTCGCTATGGCTGGAAAGATTGTCGAGTTCTCAACCAGGGGTACGCGTTTCTCAATAACACACCGCCAGCTTGTCGTCGAAAGACCTGAGCACCCGAAGGCTACCCGCAGCCAAAGCTAAGAAAATCCCTCACTGCGCTTAAGAGTAGCAAAACGAGAGACGGCCGCAATCCGCAGCCTACTACCGGTGCTGTCGCCGTGACTATTGAGAGTAGCAAAACGAGAGACGGCCGCAATCCGCAGCGTAACTTTCCAGAGAGGTCGTAGACGGCCAAGAGTAGCAAAACGAGAGACGGCCGCAATCCGCAGCCGCCGCGGCCGCCTGCTGATAGAGGTTATAAGAGTAGCAAAACGAGAGACGGCCGCAATCCGCAGCTAAAGCCGTCGTATGAAGTGTGCCGGTCGAAGAGTAGCAAAACGAGAGACGGCCGCAATCCGCAGCGACTGGCGATGTGGAAGAAGGCGGTTGGCGAGAGTAGCAAAACGAGAGACGGCCGCAATCCGCAGCTCGCAGCCCTCTGATGGTGCGGGTGTTATCAGAGTAGCAAAACGAGAGACGGCCGCAATCCGCAGCCACATCGCTGGTGACTTGATCCGCCGTGCAGAGTAGCAAAACGAGAGACGGCCGCAATCCGCAGCATGAGAACAGCATCGCCTCCACTTCATTGCAGAGTAGCAAAACGAGAGACGGCCGCAATCCGCAGCTCAATCAGCTTCCGGTGCGGAACGGTCTCAAGAGTAGCAAAACGAGAGACGGCCGCAATCCGCAGCTTGAAGGAAGTTTACGCCGACGATTGGGCGAGAGTAGCAAAACGAGAGACGGCCGCAATCCGCAGCATGGCCCGGATGATGGAGCGCCTGGAGGCGAGAGTAGCAAAACGAGAGACGGCCGCAATCCGCAGCAGATATTCTCGCCGTCGTCGTTGGAGTTGTAGAGTAGCAAAACGAGAGACGGCCGCAATCCGCAGCTGAAGGAGCCAGGCTCAGTGCACCCCGACCACCCCGTGTGGCGGGCCTGCAAGCGACCTTGGGACCTTGGAGGGGCATTCGAGATCTGCTGCCTACGGCGTCAGCGCCGATGGCTCGGTGGTCGTTGGCGTGTCGCGAAGGGACCGTCTCGGTCGTGCCTTCCGCTGGGAAAACGGCGTCATGGAAGAACTCCGCACTCTGGGAGGCCCGTCATCTGCAGCCTTCGGCGTCAACGCGGACGGCTCGGTAGCCGTCGGATGGTCTCTCACCTCATTAGGAAGCCAGCATGCCGTCCTTTGGGAGGGCAGCAAATCGATAATCGACCTCGGCACCTTGGGAGGCCAGAACTCTTGGGCCTATGGCGTCAACGCCGACGGCTCGGTGGTCGTTGGCGTGTCGGAAAAAGCCGGTTTCGGGCGTGCCTTCCGCTGGACTGAAAAGACGGACATGCAGGACCTTAAGGCACTGCTAGAAAACGCTGGTGTCGACATGACCGACATTGACTTGCTAGACGCCACCGGAGTTTCGGACAACGGCCACTTTATCGTCGGGACCGGCTCATTTTCGGGGCAACAACGCGCCTATATCGTTCGTTACGACGACGGCACGACAGCGGGCTTGACGACAACGGATAAGTTGAAGAACTCCATTAATCAGCTCGCGGAGACCCGCGCCGGTCTGTTGGCCCAGCACCACGGGTTTGCGGCGCCGCTGCTGGGAACGGACAAGCCAATGACCTCGGGCAATGAGGCCGGTGTGTTCGTCAGCGGCGGCTCGGTCTCCGGCGGCGGCTTCCTGCGCTACGGCTTGGGTCAGGGCCTTGCCCTGCTCGGAGGCATCTCATACGCCAAGGAGAGCTATCCCGATGCCGACCTCGATCGCGGCTTCACCGGGGCGCTGGCGGTGCAATACCTGCACACCTTGTCCGGCTGGTGGCATCCTTTCGTCGAGCTTGGCGGCTGGGTGGCTCCTGAGGCCGAGCTCAGCTTTTCCCGCACCTCCGCCAACGGCGCCGGCACCGCCACAGGCACCGGCCACACGCACGGCGACCTGTCCTATCTCTACGCGCGGGCCGGCATCCTGCTCACCGTCAGCGACGACGATCAGATCGCCCTTTCAGCCGAAATCGGACGCCAGCGCATGGCAGTCGAGGGCTACAGCGAGGGGGCGGATGGGAATCCATTTCGAGGCGCATGTTTTCCCCGGCACCGATCGGGCGGACATCATCAAAGCCCGCTTGCAGTGGTCGCATCGCTTCACGGACGATTTGGACGCCACGGTTTGGGCGGCAGCGGTGCAGGCCTTCAACCACGAAAGCGGCCTTCGAGGGAGAGTGTGGGGCCTTGGAAGCTTCGTACCGGCGAGCCTCGACGAGCTTACCTGGGCCGAGTATGGCGCGCGGGTCGGCTACAAGGTGACCGACGTGATGACGCTGGACCTGTTCATGACCGGCGTTTCCGGGGATGACGGCATTGACACGCGCGTTCATGCTGGTGCCGGCTTGCGCTTTCAGTTCTAGGGGCTGGGCTACGAACGCGTCGGGCTCAACTGTCCTCTGATCGATTGCCACCCGATGGCGAGACCGTGTTCGTCGCAGGGCCAGGGATGGACGAGGCTTGGACGGGCAAAGCCCGGGGGACCGAACGAAGCGTTGCGTGTTGCGCGCTGACCTACCGCTAACGCACGCAGAGAAAGGAAGCATGACATCCCGCCCAGTGGCGGCCGTCAAGAATGCGTCTGTGGGCAGCGTCGGAACACACGGAATGGTTCTGGCGCGCGGTTGGTGCTTCTGCGAGGGCGCGCGATTAGCGTGCAACACGACGCCGAAGTTGCATATCGGGCCGTGCCAGAGAGGTGCCCGGGGGATGCCAGTCCTGAATTGACGCGCCAAGTGTAACACATTACGTTACACTCATGATCCGCTCGTTCAGACACAAGGGACTGGCCGAGCTCTGGGCAATTGGAAAGACGCGAAAGATCGAAGCCAAGTTGCACAGTCGAGTTCTCAGGCGTCTCGAGGTTCTGGACCAGGCCGAGCGGCCCGAGGATCTGAACGTGTCAGGGTTCGATTTCCATGCGCTCAGGGGCTACCAGCCGAAACGCTACACCATTCATGTGAATGGCCCCCGGTGCATCACCTTTGAGTTCCACAACGGCGACGCGTGGCGCGTCGACCTTGAGCAATACCACTGAGGCAAAGATGTCTGAGTTCCCCGCCAAGCGTGACCCGAACCGAGCTCCTCCGCACCCGGGCGAGCTGCTAAGAGAGGATATCCTTCCGGCTCTCGGGCTGACGGTCACGGAGGCCGCGGAAGCGCTCAAAGTGACCCGCCAGACCCTACATCGCATCCTCGCCGGGAAGGCTGCTATTACGCCAGCGATGGCGCTTCGGCTGGGGCGGTTCTGCGGAAACGGTCCGCGCCTCTGGCTGCGCATGCAGGAGGCCTATGACCTTTGGCATGCGGAACGCGAAATCGCCGACGAGCTCGCGGCCATCAAGCCTGCCCGGGCTGCATGAGGCATGGCCATGCCGCGCCAACCTGCTGCATCGATCGAAACTGCACGGTCCGGCCGATCGGGATCGATGCCGGAGGGCGGCTCGGGGTCATGGCTGAGCGCGACCGAAGCGGAGCTCTATGCCGAGTTCACGAGCTTAGTCCGACGCCTTGGTCGCCGGGGCGTGTCGGGTATGTACGTGAGGATTGCTAACGTAGCGGAGGCAGTTGCAAAGGCACACGCCGAGGGGCGGCCAGCAATCCGCGAGCTTACTCGGGCCTTGGACGCAGCGCGCTCTGCAGAGGCCGCACAGCGCAAGAAGCGTTGGGCTTACTACGACCAGGTTCTCGGGCAGACCTCCGAGGAAATTATGTTTGGTTGCCTAATCGGATTGGTCGCACTCGGGGTCATCCTTTACGGGATCTCGATCGGATGGCAGGGCGCATTCTACGTTGGTGGGTTCTTGATTGTCGTAGCTCTCCTTCTCTTCAGCCCAGCCATTTGGCGGCTCACCCGGCCTGGACCGTTTTGAGTTCAACTCGGACCGTCTTAGTCGAGCAAACCGAACGGCAGGAAATCCATTCGGCGCTATGCAACTCTGAGCACTTTGCCCCTGATTCCCACTGCCGATAACGATAATTTGCGGCAGTTGTAGCCCACTGGATAGCCATACAACCCAGTCGTTGGCAGAAGCGTTGGCCGCCATGCCTCGCTCATCAGTTTCTATTTTTTCACCCGGAACGTCGAGGCCACGTTCCGGATGCCGCACAATCGGGCCCTGACTACTTTGGAGCCATTGGCGGCCATCTTCCCTGGGCACATGGCCCCGGTTGTCCGCCGTGCCAGTGACGGGGAACGCGAGCTCAGCATGCTCTCATGGGGCTTCGTGCTCCCACAGAACGGCAAGGCGCCGCGACGCGTCACGAACGTCCGCGATGGAGATTCCGCAAGCGGAAAAACGCAAAATTCACCTCTTCGAATTATGCTCATTCGCTTGATGCGGCCGCAGAATCTCCCCGGGCACCACTGACTACATGTCGCTCAGATTCCGCCGGTGGTTCACAAGCGCCATCGCCTTCCTCAAAAACGAAGTGTCGCGGGATAATGTCTTTACTTGCCAAATGGCAGCGCAGACGCCATGCCATAAAATCGTGACCAAAGAAATGCGGATGGGCAATCCCGGTTGTAAATCTTTCGTCTATCCTGCCGTCCTCTGATGGAGCTCCTTGACCGTGCACACCACCCCCTCCCCTTTGACATCGTTTCGATACCCCCTAGCAACTGCCATGTGGGGTGCCGCTACTTTGCAAATCTTTTCAGGGTATCGTTGATCGGTCGAAGCATTTTTTCATACGCCCAACGTGCTTCTCGTGCCCTAACTCCGAAAAGCTTAACTCCGAAGAATCGATACAAGTACTCATTGAAGTACATCGGTATTCGCCAGCCAATGCTATCAAGTCGAGCGGGGGACCAAACGCGCTCGAAATTGAGGTCGTCACAGAATCTGGTTTTCAACTTATTTACCGGGCCGGGTTTAGCGCTCGCAGTCTCTGGATACTCAGTCAGCAAAACAACCCGCACCTATCCGGGGCTGCAGCTGTTCGGCAAGCGCTTGCAGGCCGGACTTAAAATCCTTTTTCGATACGCTCGGCGACCAACTGCCTGGCACAAGCCTCCGCTCCATTCGAACGCCTAATTCGCCTACACTTATAAATTACTTCAGCGAGCACCGGTCCGAATCCGGCATCATTTCCCCCAACCGATAAGACAATCAAGGTTGGTTTGCGGTACCGCTTGCAAACGCCATTTTGTTTCTCAATACAAAGATCATCTTTAGCTTGCTCTATTTGAGCAGGTAGAACTTCGCAATTCCTGGCGCTTTGGAATGCCGGCAGCGTAACTCCAAACTCCCTCTTGAGGTACTCGAGATGTGATCGCGGCTCCAGGGTGCGTGGCGCACCTTCAAAGCCATAGCATCTCATTAGTTTATCCTCCAAAGATGATGCGAAACATATCCTCTCTGGCGACCAAATCCGGCCGCAAAGCTAGAATGCAATAGCCTAGAATCCTTGTTGTGTGACCGCAAAGCAACAGACGCCCCTGAGCTAGCGTGCTAGGAAATATACGTTAATCCCTTAGTTTGTTGTTTGATCGGCGATTGACATGTTCAGTTGCCGCGCCAGTCGGGTCGTGCGCTCCTTGAATTCAGGCGAGCACCGGAAGTTGAGCTGTGTGCGTACCGCCCGGCGGATTGTCTGGCGCGCCGCGACGGCCAGACCAGTTCGTGAGCGATCCTTGCGGATGGAGATCGACGACCCGCGCCTTACTGGCAGCACGGACGGCCAGACACGACGTCAGTGTCGTCTTACCCGTGTGCCGCCTTTTGTGTTGATGACGCCGATGGAGTGCATGCCCCCTCCGCATGTCTAGGCATTTCACCTCTACTTTGATGATACCTAGCTTTTTCTGTCTTGCTTAGTCGTTCCCCAATGCCTAGGCATTTTGCCTGGCGCTATACATTCCACCCTCATCCCCGTGACCGACGATCACCACTAGTCTTGACGTTGCCGATCACCGCTGGTCCGCCATCGTTGACGTGCACGTGCTCGACTCGCACATATTGCGACTGCCCGCCTTTCAGCCTTCTGAGCTGCTCCGTCTGTACCGCAGTAACCTTGATGAGCTGGGCTGCCACAGCGGCCAACACGGGTTGCTGTCGTCCGGTGGTGTTGCTAAGCGAGTTCAGGACCTGCATGGCAGCGGCGTGGGCGCAGGCCAGCTGAATGGCAGCGACGGCTTCGATTTCATTCCTGGGTTGCGCACCTTCAATGATGGCGAGCACCGCATTAACGGCGACTTCGCTCGTGCCTTGGTAAGGCAGCCTGGAAGCAATCTCAATCTGGCGCAGCGTTGCGGCGACAAAGTCGGGTGATGCCGTGCCGAGCGCCTTCTTCAACCTCGCCCACCAGTCCCTTTTCATGCTTTCCGGAGCGTAGGCAACGTGATAGTCGCAATTAACGCGCCTGAGTTTGACCCTGACCGGTCGCTTGGATGCTGGCACAGGGCGTGCCGGCAGCTGATCTTTTTTCGTCATTTCTGCCTCGGCTTTGCGAACTGCCTGACGAGCTCTCGCGCCCATCTCCTCTCCTGCACTGCTTGTTGGGTCCAATAGCCGTCGCGATAGTTGCCATTGGCGGGCCCCTGCGGAGCTCCTGGGCTCAGCCCGCCGTGCAGCCGGCACCGGGCTCTTCCGCGGATGGCGGGAGATTGGCAAGGCGTGCCGGCCCGGGTCCTGGCACCGCAGCGCGGCGCGGCCCGCATATTGGCCAGCCGCGCTTCAGTCCCTTGGTTCATGGGGTTGAGTTCCGATTTGCCAATCACCCCCTAAACAGAATCGTTCGGCCCACGGCATGCTTGTGCCGTTGACCCACAAACTGCTGTTGGCTGAACACATTTCCAATTGGATGATTTGAACCGTTTGCCGCTCGCTGTTGTAGCTCAGCGTGTCGGTTGACGTGGGGCCCCGGTTGAGCCCCAATCGCGAGAAGTGCCTAGGATGTCACGCCAGCCGTGCAGGCGTCCCATCTCAAATGCCAAAAGTCGCTTAGAGATGCCTGACGGAAAGCGCATCGTGACAAACTCGCCACCGAGTACAATCGCGATCTCACATCCTGACCAGCGATATTGATTGCTTGTGAAGCCGAGGTCTTTCAAAGTCCTCTCAACTTCAGCCTTGATCTCAGACCGCGTCATAGTCTGCTCCTGTTGCAATGTCTCTCCAGAGCCCAATAGGCCCCGCCAGCCGCGCTAGGCTGGCACACCTTTGCCGTCCCTCAATCTCGTGGAACGGCTTCTAACGAGACGGCATTTTGCCTACGCAGCCCATCCGCCGCATGCGGCCGGAGTCTCAGGGCGACGGCGAACTTGTCACTCACCTTACAACGGGCTCGCGCCAGTATGTAGAACCGTACTCTCAGCAGAAGATTTCTCGTGATCGTGGAACAAGCCAACGTTCGTCTACTGTGCATCCGGACAAGCTGGCATGCTTAGGAACTCTGATTCACCCCTGTTTTCTGTCGTGGATCCATTTCCAGCCGCTGTATTCCGGAAAGATTGCCCGTGCGGCAATTTCAAGGTTTTCACAAAAGTCGCGCTCAATTTGGTAAGCGACAAACTCGTTGGGAGCTCGCAGGAAAAGGGTACCATCCTTGAACGCCTCGCAGTGGACCTTTCCGAACCACAACCGCGCGGAAGCTCCGTCCCGCTGCGAAGAAATCGACTTGCGGATTGCCAAAGTCTCCGCGGGCATGGGTCCATCATTGTCCTGCTCGAGATCAGGAAGCAGGTGATTAAGCTCCGCCTCTGACAGCGACGCCTTCTCTCGAGCTAGCCGCTTCGCACATTCCAAAGCTTGCGCCACCGTCGGCCAGGATGATCGTGTCGAGATCATCTCGTCAGCTACTGCAGAGAGCACATCGGCCGAAAACCCTGCAAGTTTTTCTCCTAGAGCGCGTGCATGTCCGCAAGACAAGTTGGCACGTATCGGCAATGCTTCTCTCAATGGGATGAGCAAGTTCTTGACAACGTGACCCTGCCCCTTTTGCACCAACTCGTCAAATACTTGCACAAGTTCACACAACTCCTGATGGGCGTTTTTTTCTTGTATTCTCTTTCTGTTATTGTGAGTATTATTCTTGTCACCACCGAAACGTATTTTTTCGGCACTATCGGGCGAATTTCTTGTCACTATCGATCCGGATTTTTTGTCACCACCGTCGCTCCCATCGACGCGTATTTTCTGGGCCACTTCAACCAAGATCGGAAGGGTCGTCTCGCCCCGTCGATGCACCTTAGTTCTGTGCCCTGAGACCGGCACGATCCGCCTCAGTACATATCCATATCCGTCGAGCCGTTGCATCGCTCGCATGATCTCGCGCTCTGACCGCTTTAGAGCGTCGGCAATGGCATTGATCCCATGCCAGTCGAAGCCCTTCTTCCGGTTGATGACCGACATCAAGTAGGTAAGCGGGGCCCGATCAGTAGCATTCAATCGTTTGTCCGTACTCGCTGTAAGTTCAACAGATCGAACGACGCGCGGCCAGTGCCGGTCGGAAATTCCAGCCACCCCCGCCGCAATGATGTCGAATTGATCCTCTGTGTAGATCTTCGTCTTTGTCCGATCTAGGGGTGGACGACCACGTCGCTTTCTGCTCGATTGAAGCTGAACAACCTCAGCCGGTCGCTTGTGGTCTGCGCCGTTGTTCCCGATCACCGAAACTGATGTGACGTTCATACACGTTGCGCCTCCAACGCATGTTGTGCGGCTCCGGTCTGCTGGTGGCAGATCGGCCGAGAGGGTTTCAGGCTGGCGGTGGATTTCGTTTGGTCTTGGGGTTACAGCAGCTCTGAGCATAGCAAAGGGGCGAGCACCGTCGCCGGTGACTCGCCCCTTTCCAGCTCGGCAGCGGCATCAGCCCGACTGGTGGGAAAGATGTCTGCGCAAAAGCCTAGAATTCTATGGAAAATGCTTGGTCGCTGGGAAAAGATAACTCTTTGAAGAGCTTAGCTAATTAGATATCTTCAGCAGTAATGGCCCAAGCCTCAGAAATCGCCGCGGCAAGTGCGGTGCGGCGTGACGCCGATTCGGTTTCAGCCTTTGGTTCAGGCGCCGGCGCCTTTGGGCGCCGCGCGCGTTGAGAGTGCTCAACCATCATATAAACTCCATATTGGGCCGGCCCGGTCCGGCCGGCCGGATTGCCTCAAGAACACGTACTGCAGCGTCCGATGTTTGAAATCGGTTCCTGGCGGCCGGCGCCATCAGCGCCGAGCCGCACAGCCTTCTTTGTCGTCAATGGAGTGGCGGTTTTTGAAGCGCGCCCGCCTGGCTTGCGCCGCGGGCGCTCAGTGGTTGGACTTCCCTTTTTCGTCCGGCTCCTTATGGAGTCTTCCTTAATAAGACTCCGGACGAAATCGGGTAATGCGAGTCCGGCCTCCGTCGCCATATTCCGCACCTCCGCCCAACTGAGACCAGCCTTCTTGAAGCGGTGCCGTAGCGTTTTCGGACTTTTGCCGATGGCCCGCGCACAGGCGGCGAGCGACTCGCTGCGCGGCGTTGCGCCGGCGGCCTTTCGGCGCCGCCGGCCGCGGTCGCGCTCGTTCTTTCTCTCCTTCGCCGCGAAGAAGGTCTCGACCCAGGCGCGCGACCGGCCATACGGCCATATCCGGCGCGGCTCGCGGTTGGCGTGCCACTCGCGATCTAGGTAGACGAGATCTTGGCCGATCAGATACGGATCTGGCTCGCGCGGTGCGGTACGGCAGGCGTAGTCGGCGAATTCGGCAATCTCGGCATCGGTGGCGGCGAATACGACGCCCCGCATGCATGCCCGCATTACGTCGGTATCCGTTTCTTGCCCCTTCTTAAGGTCAATGAGGCGACGGATGCTTCCGACCCACAGCAGCCCAGCTCGGCGGCGCTGCGGGCCACCGACGGTCCAGTCGACGTGATCTTTGAGCTCCTTGAGGTAAGCCCAAAGGTTGTGCTCAGCGCCAGTAATCTGTTCGTCGTACCGCTTGCGCCCAGACCTGCCCTTAAACCTACTGCTATTGGTCGTCGGCTGAGCTGAGGGCTTCGGCGCGTCGTTGAAGGTCGTGACGATGCTGACGTTGTCGTATACCTCAACGCAGGCGATAGAGGCTTGTTTTTGAAGATTTGCGTTTTCGGGCTTGCAAGTCGCCGCGCTTTTGTGTTTAAGCATGTCTGGAAGCTCCTTTCGTGCGCGCCGCCCGGTCCCCGCCCGGCGGCGCATTTTTTATGCGGCCGAATCGGGGTCAGCGAAACGGCGCCCTGAAGCGCGACCAGTCCGTGGTCGGAACGGGATCACCGTAGCGCCTCCTGCGGCCTCCATCGCTTCGATCTCCACGGCCTGACACGTTGGGCCATCTTCACGTTGTTCGAGGATCTGCTGGAGGTTGATGTTGGCAAACAGTCCGACGAGCAGGCCAATCTGAGCAGTCGATGGACGCCGCTTCCGCTCGGCCATTTCCGCGGCGAAGACTTTCATCTTGGCTGACAAATACTCAGAATTGTCGCTGGCGAGAGATTTGGCGAGCAGCCTCCAATCATCACCGAGAAGGCCATTCAAAAACTCATTCGGGAATGTGCACACGGCCATTTCACGGCTCGCGCCGGTCTCGGCGTGTCGTGCGCGGATGCCTATGGTGAGGCCGCCGGCACACCCGAGATGTTCCTCTGAAGGATTGGCAGGCTTGCTGTCAGTGCTTCCCTTGCCGGGTCGCTTTACCCGTTTTGACACAGTATTCTCCTGATCTCTTGAACAATCTTCAAGGGCGTGCGATTGTGCAGCGCTGCTCATGGACTCGCCCGCCCGCGCGCCTTCCGGCCACGGGCGGGTTTATTGCACAGCTGGCATCTACCGCCGCTTCGATTTCCATTCCGCAAGCAACAGTCCCGCGCGGGTGATGAAAAATTACGCGACCCTTAATGCCGCGCGCATAGAGCACGCGGCACGCTTCCGGCTCGGGGTCGGGCGAAGCGGCGACGATCGTCTCGCCGTTGAAAACGACGGCCCACCGCCCGTCGCCGACGCGGCGCAGTTCAGCGCGATGCGCGGTCATCGGTCGGCCTCAGGCTGCTTGGTGGTTTGAAACGGGAGCCGCGGATGCCTCCAGCAGCGCGTACAAATCGTCGCGGAGAATGATGGACCGACCGCCGATTTTCCGAAGCGTAAGCTTTCCCCGATTTACGAGCCTGTAAATGGACGTTCGGTGAATTCCAACGTAGGCCGCAGCCTGGTCAATCGACAGGGCGCGCGGCTGAATCGACAGCTTGGTCTCGTGCTTTTCGACAGGTTTGACAGGCACTTGAAAGCGCGGCGGGCGGCCGCGCCGCTTAGCGATGGACCGGGGATCGGAATCAATAATGGACATTGAGCACGCTCCGTGGCCGCAGCGATCAACACTGCGGGGTGAAAGGTTCATTTTGGAACTTTCATCCATCCGCCACGGGGCGGTTATTTACCGCTAACGCAATTCGCGGCGGTAATCAATGGAGGGCGACGCGCCGCAACAACTTTCACAGCTTTGGCGGGAGTTGACATGGCGCACCGGGCTTCGGCCGGCGCGCATTTCATCAGCGGCGCAAAACAACAACGTTGCCGGCCGGATCAACGTGCAGGAAGTTCGCCCATGCGGTCATCAGTTGTCGGCGCTTCTCGAATGCGTCGCTGCGTCTGTAAGCCCCTTCCACGCCCTGCACGACGTGCGCCAGCGCGGCTTCGGCGACTTCGCGCGGGAAGCTGGTCACGTCTCCGGCCCAGTCCCTGAACGAACTTCTAAATCCGTGCACGGTATACGCCCCAGCGCCAAGCCGCCGCATCACAGCCGTTAACGTCATGTCAGAAAGCGGCTTGCCCGGCTTCGTGCTCGGGAAGACCAACGCCGAGCCGTCATCATCCTTGGGCCGCAGGATGGCGACCTCCGCGAGAATTTCGAGCGCTCGATCAGTCAAGGGTACGCGGTGCGCCTTGCCGCCCTTCATGCGCTGGCCTGGGACGGTCCAGACCTTCCCGTCTAGGTCGATCTCAGCCCATGTCGCGCCTCTGACTTCACCAGATCGGGCCGCGGTAAGTATCAGGAACTCAAGGGCCCTCGCGCCCATACCGGGTGCAGCGCGGAGCCGTGCAACGAAGGCCGGCACGTCCTTGTACGGCATAGCCGGGTGATGCCCGCGCCTCAGCTTCTGGCGCTTCGGTAGCAAAAGCGATAGGTGACCGCGCTAGCGGGCCGGATTTTCGCCGCTGCGGTAGCCGGCCGCCTTGGCCGCGTCCAGAACGGCTTCGATCCGACCGCGCACACGGCTCGCGGTCTCCGGCTTCGTTGACCAGATAGGCTTCAGGACGGACAAAACGTCTTCGGTGGATATCTCGTCAACGCGCTTGTCGGCCAACTCAAGACAGTAGCCGGTGCCCAGCAGATTGCCATCTTCGTCGCGGACCCGGCCCAAGGTCATCTTCCACTGGTCGCGATGTTTCGAGTTCTTCCAACCCGGCTCCATGGCCGCGATGAACGTGTCCGCCATGTCCCCGAAGGTTGGCACACGCCGGTCACGCTCGGCCTCGCGCTTGGCGTCCAACGGGTCAACGCCATCGGCGAGCATCCGGCGGGCTTCCTCGGCCTTCCGGCGGGCATCCGCGAGCGAGACGGTCGCGGCTGAGCCCAGGCCCATCTCACGGCGCTTGCCGTGCCGGATGAACACAAAAACCCACGACTTCTGCTTGGGGGTCACAAGCAAATAAAGGCCCGCGCCGTCAGCGTACCTGCCGGGCTCTTTGATGGTCGCGACCAGCCTTGCCGAGAGTCGATTGACCGACCTTGCCATGCGCTACCCCCTGAATCCCAACTTAGGATCCGCTTCCGAATCCTAAGCTCAATCCTAATCCCGAACGCGCGCTTGCCTGCTACAGCAAGCGACGACCGCAGACAGATTGCGCCATAAAAGCCCCGAAAATCAAGGCTTTCGCGCTATATCAGGGGATAATCTGGAATGACAGGGAACAGGGTCTTGGCGGAGAGGGGGGGATTCGAACCCCCGATACGGTTGCCCGTATGCCGCATTTCGAGTGCGGTGCTTTCAACCACTCAGCCACCTCTCCTGATGGCGTGCACAGCTGAGATAGGCGAGCCACCTTT